>Ga0190344_1000005_pt1 | contig 156647 bp, 117 predicted proteins | sample 48721323_MG_FD_161662 | JGI IMG/M metagenome (GOLD analysis project Ga0190344, IMG submission 161662) | Hydrothermal vent microbial mat bacterial communities from Southern Trench, Guaymas Basin, Mexico - 4872-13-2-3_MG | ecosystem: Environmental > Aquatic > Marine > Hydrothermal vents >... | reverse complement strand
GTCATGTACTCGACGGCCGACCGGCAACTCACCTTCGATACGCTGGCGATGGCACTTTATAATCCGATTACCGACGAACCCAATGGGCAATTTGTGCTGTTCACGGGTACGGATCTGAGTTTGAACGCGTTGCCCGGCTTCAATGATTTTGAATATAAGGGTGGAAAACTCAGTTATGCCAATCAAATTGTCGAAGAATCGGACAACTGTTATCCCACTTACTCCGCTGAAGAGGAAACGGTGCATTTTCCCAAGATTGAAGTGCCGTTAGTGGGCGTGTTGCCGGATGGGGATATTGTTGACGGCCCCTCTGCTTGTTACGAGGCCCTGTTTAAACAGGCCACCACACAAATTACCGTTTTTCGTTTGGAAGAGGTGAGTGAAGTGATCTGTGAGCAATAATCTTATATTAAAGCCCCCCGTTCCAATCGAGGGGCTTTTTGTTTTGAAAACATCCGAGGTTTGGCAAACATCGGATGTTTGTCCAAAGTCTTTTTCTGGAATACTATAACAATGAAAAACCAATTCAATGCTATCATTCAAATCCTTTTCCTCATTTTCTTATTAAACTCCACCCTAGCGGCAATGCCATATCGTACGGAAAAGGCCCGTTTGTAGTAGGCGATTTATCGCCCAAACGTTTGTACAACCACCCAAACTCAACGCATTCAACCCCTTTGGGGTTGACTTTACCACTACTACCACAGGTTTCACCTGTGGCTATTATCTCGCTCCGCTCGTTACTACGTTTCATATTCAACCCCTTTGGGGTTGGCGCGTCGGGGGCACATTTTCCACAGGTTTTCCTTAAGGCTATTATCTCGCTCCGCTCGTTACTGCGTTTCATATTCAACCCCTTTGGGGTTGACTTTACCACTACCACTACCACAGGTTGCACCTGTGGCTATTCATATTTAACCCCTTTGGGGTTGGCGCGTCGGGGGGCACATTTTCTAGTATTTGTAGTAGGCGATTTATCGCCTAAAACTAATAACAGCCTAAAACGCTAGTCGCTAAAGCGACTACTACAAACGTGGGATGAAAAGGCCCTTGACTGGCTTATATTTTTTAAGTATTAGGAGATTATCATAATGCCTTTCGCAACTGCTGAACGTCTCATCTCTTTTGAAGAATACCTAGACTATGATGATGGCACCGATAACCGCTACGAACTCGTTGATGGAGAAATCATACCCATGTCTTTGCCCACTTTTTTACATATATTAATTGCTGACTTCATCAATGACACCTTTAAAGCAGAAATTAAACGTCAAAATCGCCCTTATATCTCTTTGCGAGAAATTGGTGTTAGAACAGGTATCCGTCAATCACGAATAACAGATGTCTGCGTCGCCACCAAACAACAGGTGACAGAAATGTTGAAAGAATCGGCGGTTTTTGATAAGCCACCTTTATTAGCCGTAGAAGTCGTTAGTCCCGAATCAGTCAAACGTGATTATCGCTATAAACGTTCAGAATATACGGTACTGGGCATTCCAGAATATTGGATTGTCGATCCTTATGAGGCTAAAATAACGGTTTTGTTGTTAGAAGAAGGACTTTATGAAGAAACCGTATTCACGGCTCAACAACGCATCATCTCACCCACTTTTCCAGAACTCTCTATCACAGTTGAGCAAGTATTCGCTTATGGCAACCTTGATTCTTGAATTGTTTCCTGGGGCGTTGCCCCTGGCTTTAATAAGCCCAGGGGCGTTGCCCCTAGCTTTCTGAAAACTCCGGAAAACTCTGTAATTCATTGATTTTAGGTGGTGCATATCCATGTAACTCATTGAATTTATTAGATGCCAAAAAGTTCTCCGGAGTTTTCAGTAGCTTTAATAAGCCCAGGGGCGTTGCCCCTAGCTTTAATAATACGCCCCTTTGGGGCTAGTGCAGGAAAGCATAAATTCCCGTACCACCAAGAAATCCTATTTTTCCAAAAAATCGGATTTCTTGGCACAGAGTGATGTCCTAAAAGAAGTTGTACTAACGGGTGGTATGAGGATTTCCGCTCTCCTGCACTAGTAGTTATCACGAACCGAAGGATCGCAAAGCTAATCCTTGTAGTTGCGTTAAAAACATTTATATAATCACTAACAACCGAATCAATCATAATCAAAATGGAAACTCAAATAGCTGGCCGTTATATTATCACTGATCCTAACATTTGCCACGGCAAACCTATTTTTCGAGGAACACGCATCTTTGTAGAAGATGTGCTAGAACAAGTGGCAAGTGGCATGGCTTGGGAAACCATTCTTGAAGAATGGCACGGCAGTATTACAACCGAAGCCATTAAAGAAGCCGTGCAACTAGCGAGTCGGGCATTGATTGAACATATTGATGAATATATTTTGGAACCGGTGGCAACGTGAATATTTTCGATGAAAACATCCCAGACACACAACGTCAACTTATCAAAAGCTGGCGTATTCGCATTTATCAAATGGGTAACGATGTTGGTCAAAAAGGCATCAAAGATCAGGAATTCTTATATTTTTTACTGACAAAGCATAAGCCGGTATTTTTTACTCGTGACTTAGGTTTTTATAAACATCACTTATGCCATCCTCATTATTGTCTTGTTTGCTTAGCGGTGACACGGGATGAGACAGCTATTTTCATACGCCGTTTATTCAATCATCCTGAGTTCGAGACATTCACCAAACAAATGGGAACAATCATTCGCGTCTCTCATCAAGGACTTTACGTATGGCAACGAAATGTAGAACAAGAGAATTTCTTGTCATGGAGTCCAAACTTGAGTTTGGCAGGACTCTAAACTTTACTTTGGCAGTCGTCCAAACTAACTAATGGCCGAGTTTGGCAGGAGTCCAAACTTGGAGCCGTCTGGTTTGAGGGCCATAAAATACTTACGTCGGCAAAAGTACAGCGAAGCGAAACTTTTGCCGACGTTGGAGGTTTTCAAATTAACTTAGGCGCTAAAGCGCCTACTACAAACTTAGGCGCTGAAGTCTAGTGTTTTTACAATGATTTTTGTACGGTTATTTGGCGCAGTCTTGTTTGAGGGCCATTAAATAGTTTGGATGTTTTCAAATTAAAGTATGGCCCTAAGTCGCGCTACTTGGATTGTGGCTGCCAAACTAAAATTTGGACTCCTAGTGATAAACGGGCGAAAAAGGTACTAACCAGATGAAAATACTCATTGTTATTTTGTCATTATTGCTGATTAATTTACAATATCATTTTTGGATTGGTAAAGGCAGTTACCAAGAATATAATAGTCTAAAAAAAATGATAGAACAGCAGCAGCAAAAAAATGCTGTCCTTAAAATTCGCAATGATGCGCTCGTTGCCGAGGTGGCCGATCTCAAAAGCGGTTTGGAGGCGATTGAGGAGCGAGCGCGTTTGGAATTAGGTATGATTAAACGAGGCGAGGTTTTTTATCAAATTGTCGAATAATATTCCTAACTATTGGGCGATTGTGCCGGCGGCCGGGATTGGCTCGCGTATGGGTAGTAGCCGCCCAAAACAATATTTACGCTTGCGCGACAAACCGATTCTCCAACATACTTTGGAGCGGCTTAATTTAGCACAGATTGCTGGCATTGTTGTCTGTGTGGCCGAAGATGATCCTTATTGGGAAACGCTCACGTTGCCGAGGCCGGTGATTCGTGTCAGCGGTGGGGCGGAGCGTTGCCATTCCGTGTTAAATGGCTTGCAAGCGTTGCAACCACACGCTGAGCCGGATGATTGGGTATTAGTGCATGATGCCGCAAGGCCTTGTGTGCGACAAGCGGATATTGAAACGCTCATGACACAATTGGCTCACCATCCGGTTGGTGGACTATTAGCGGTGCCGGTGCGCGATACGATGAAGCGAACTCATATTAATATCTCTAACACTCAGTCCGTTCGGGAAGCAAACCAGTTAGAGGTAGTGGAAACGGTTAGCCGTGAAGGTTTATGGCATGCATTGACACCGCAGATGTTTCGTTTAGAAGCGTTGTCCAACGCGTTGCAGAGCGTTTTGAGTGGTGGAGAATTAGTGACTGATGATGCACAGGCGATGGAAAAATTGGGACATCGTCCCGTATTAATTGAAGGGCATGCGGACAATATTAAAATCACTCATCCACAAGATTTGAATTTGGCAGAACTCTATTTGCAACAACAACAGGGTTAGGGAAAGGAACAACGGGAACGGAGAAGTGGGAAATGAGCCAAATCCTATAGACTTTCAGATAAATAGGAGTCTAAACTGCCAAACTAAAGTTTGGACTCCTGTCAAACGACTTCTGCCAAACTAAAGTTTGGACTCCTGCCTTATTACTTATTACCGATTATCAATGACGAATGCGTATTAAAACTGGATTAGGACAAGATAGTCATCGTTTTGATTTTGAAAATAAACAGAAAAAACTTCTACTCGGTGGCGTAGAATTTGATGGCGAACCGCCTTTGCAAGGCAATAGTGATGCTGACGTGGTATTGCATGCGCTGTGTAATGCCATTTCGGGTGTGACTGGCGTGAATATCCTTGGTGCTGTCACCGATGCGTTGTGTTTAAAACAGGGTATTCGTGATAGCCGCGTCTATGTGCAAGAAGCACTTAAGTATTTAAGAGATTGGCGTATTTGTCATGTTTCATGCAGCATTGAATGCAAAACACCAAAAATTACGCCCAAAATTCCTGAACTGAAAGCAAGTATCGGTGAACTGTTGGAGCTGGAAACACAAGATATAGGCATTACTGCGACAACTGGGGAAGGCTTAACCGCTTTTGGGCGCGGAGAAGGTATACAAGTATTGTGTATCGTCACCGCGGTGAATGATGTTTGAGGTGTGTATTTGGATTTGAGGCTTACTTCATATTATTTACATATTGAGTCAATATCCATTTTTTCAAAAAATCCGATGTCTTAAAGACATCGGATTTTTAGCACAAGCTAAGGCAAAGGAGAAACGTATGACACGCCGTATTAGCATGACAAAGGGAATGCAAGTTGCCCGGCAGGCGACGGCTGATATTGACGCTTGGTTGCGTCGTTTGCCACAAACCCTGCGTATTCAAAATGTTGAAGACAATCCCGCTTATCAACAAATTGATGTTGATTTATTGTGGACGACTGACAAACGCAGCTACCAAGTAGAAATTAAAGGTGATCGTTGGCATCAAACCGGCAATTTTTTCTTTGAAACTCATAGCAATAAGGAAAAAGGCACTCCTGGCTGTTTTCTCTACACGCAAGCCGATTTGCTATTTTATTATTTCGTCGTTCCCCACCATTTATATATTTTACCCATGCCAGCCACCCGCGACTGGTTTTTAGCCAACATTCAGCGATTTAACGAACGCGCCACCACGACACCGATAGGCTATGACTACTACACCACCGTTGGGCGGTTGGTGCCGATAGCAATCGTTTCTGAGGAAGTTACTGACGTGATTAAACAGCAGCTATAAGTCGTAGGAGTCGTTAGCGATCCTGCGCTTTTGTCATTTCAAGTGAAACCAGAAATCAGGCGCCACGAGCTTTTGTCTCGATGATCACGTTTTTTCGTGCGCCCAATAACTACAAGGATTGTATATAAAAAAGGATTTCTTTGCTAATTTATCGCAATGAACGAATTCGATAAAATCGAAGCTTTTGCGATGAAATCAAATTTCCATTAATTAGCTATTCCCTTATCATTGCTGTATTGATAACAAGTTGACTGAGATGATTTTGGCTAAAGCGAATAAAATCCCTTATTATATACAATCCTTGTAGTTATTATTAAAGCCTGAAATCAAATCTCCATTAATTAGCTATTCCCTTATCATTGCTGTATTGATAACAAGTTGACTGAGGTGATTTTGGCTAAAGCGAATAAAATCCCTTATTATATACAATCCTTGTAGTTATTATTAAAGCCTGAAATCAAATCTCCATTAATTAGCTATTCCCTTATCATTGCTGTATTGATAACAAGTTGACTGAGATGATTTTGGCTAAAGCGAATAAAATCCTTATTATATACAATCCTTGTAGTTATTAATTTTACATTCTACATTAGTACACAGGCATGAAAAATTCTTTGAGCGAGCAACTTTTAACCCTACCGCAATATCTTATTCCACAACACTTATTGTCGCGGCTGATATTAAAACTCACCCGCTTGCAAATGGGGGCCGTTACTCACTGGGCGATTAGACGCTTTATCAAACACTATAGCGTAGACATGAATGTTGCACAGTCACCAGAGGTGCGTGACTATGCCAGTTTTAACCAATTTTTCACTCGCGTCCTTAAACCGACAGCACGCCCACTCGCAGAAGCGGAAATTATCAGTCCCGTTGATGCTGTCATCAGCCAAATAGGTCAAATTGATAATGGCAGTTTATTGCAAGCCAAGGGCCGTTATTTTCAATTGAATGAGTTATTGGGTGGACATGCAAAAATGGTCAATTTATTTAAACAAGGCTTATTTTGCACCTTATATCTGTCGCCCAAGGATTATCATCGCATCCATACGCCGGCGACAGGGCGATTGACAGATATGATCTATGTGCCGGGGCGCTTGTTTAGCGTTAATCAACGGACTAGCCGTGTCGTCCCCAATTTGTTTGCGCGTAATGAGCGGGTGATTTGTCTATTCGAGACAGAATTTGGGCCAATGGCCTTAATTTTAGTGGGGGCACTTTTTGTAGGCAGCATAGAAACCGTGTGGGCTGGCACCGTGGCACCCAATCGCTTATCTCAGATTGAACATTGGCGCTATTCTGAAGAAATGGCCCAAATTTTGCATAGAGGTGCTGAAATGGGGCGTTTCAATATGGGCTCCACGGTAATTGTACTGCTGGATGCCAACCATCTGGCATGGTTGTCATCGCTCCCAGCGCAAACTAAAGTCTTGATGGGACAAGGCTTAGCGCGACGGCGGTAACGGATAAAGTGTAAAGGCGAATTGTGTGAATTGTGAATTGTGAAGCGTCAAAGCGCGTTTATTTTATAGCCCATTCAATCGAGATGCTATAAGGACTCGTTGTAATAAAACACATACAAAAAGTCTGGCTAATGAGGCGCAATTGGGGGCAATTGATAACTGAATTTGAAACCATTCAAAACATTTTATGGCCCCTAAATCAGGTAGTCTAAATAACCATAAGATATCAAAGCGCGTCAAAGCGCGTTTTTGAAAATAACGCACGCAAGTGACGCAAAAGGCTGGTTATATTATCTCGTACCAAAGGGGCTGACTTTAAAACCTCTATGAGATCGATCGGGGCGTATTATTAAAGCCAGGGGCAACGCCCCTAGCAGTACCGGACAAACGTTTGTTACCTGTTTTTCTAGCCCCTAACCCTTTTTCCTCATTATTATCACTAAATCCTAACCCCTTACCCATTTACCGAGTGTCTCCCGTTGCCCCTTGCCCCTTGCCCTTATTACCAAGGCTTGATTTTTTTTGCTAATTTGCCTAGCATTGCGCCCCTATGAAAACATATACCACATTTTTACTCTTGTTAACTGTCAGCCTGGTTGGCTGCAACAGCGTCGTTACTAAACCCAATTATGGCAACACTGGCGTTTTGAAAACGTCGGTAGGTAACGCGGCGTATGATAATCGGGAAATTGACTCATACGTTGACTCATATCGGATTGATGACTCGCCAAAGCCGTTGGCTTCTTCGTTTTTTGATCAACACTCAAGCGTTTTTTCGACCGCGTGGGCAGTCCCCGCAAAGAGCGCAACGCCAACTAAAACCCGAAGTTCGGTTACCCGTCGGCACCTTGAAAAAGGCCGCCTAGCGAGTCGCTTAACCACGCCGCTGCCAACGGAAACAATCCGTTTGGAGATAAACCCACCTGCCAGTCTGTCAATTACCGGTGAGGCAAGTCAACCCACTGCCAAGGCGCTCGCTGAACAACCCGCTTACAAGAACGCATTCTCGGCTTCGAGGCGCACTACGGGCAAAGTAGGCAAAACCACTACCAAACGGCTCACAGCCCAACGCAAGGCGAGCAAACCTCGCACGAGAAAAACTCGTGGGGCGAGCAAACTCGCTGCCAAACGGCCTACTCGTGGGGCGAGCAAACTCGCTGCCAAACGGCCTACTCGTGGGGCAAGCAAACTTGCCGCCAAACGGCCTAAAAACACGCGCAAGAGTACCAAACGGCGCACGCGCAAGACAGCCAGCACCAAACGGGGTGCCAAAAACACACGCCGGGTGAATCGCGCCCGTGCCAAAACGAAAAACACGCGCTGGGTGGCAAAATCCGTCGCCAAACGCACTACGCTCACTGCCAACCAAATCGTTGCCCAAGTCGTCGCAGAAACGAGGCTAAAAGCGAACCGGCGGGCGGCCAAAAAGAATAAGCGACCGATTTCCGGAAAGAATGACTTATGGAATCGGATTAGCAAGGGTTACGGACTAGGGGAATTTGACAACCCCCAAATCCAAAGTGCGATTGATAAATATGTCCAATACCCATCGTACTTTAGAAGAATTGCCACTAAAGCGACTCCCTATCTTTATCATATCGTTGAAGAAATTGAAAGACGGGAGATGCCTTTAGAGATTGCGCTATTACCGGCCATTGAAAGTGCTTATGAAACCATGGCACTTTCACATAAGAGCGCGGCCGGCCTTTGGCAATTCATCCCAGCGACGGGAAAAGCGTATGGGCTGACACAAAACAAGTGGTATGATGGACGACGCGACATCATCGCGTCAACTCGCGCCGCGTTAACGTATCTGCAAAGACTCCATCGGATGTTTGATGGCGATTGGTTGCTGGCGCTGGCCGCCTATAACTATGGGCCGGGCAATATAAGAAAAGCGATTAAGAAAAATCGGGCGCAACAGGAACTCTTGGCGCAACAGGAACTCTTGGCGCAACAGGAACTCTTGGCACAACAGGAACTCTTGGCGCAACAGGAACTCTTGGCGCAAGAGAACCCCACGGCGCAAGAGGAACTCACTTCCATCCCAAAAACCACGGTGCCAGAAGAACTCACTTCGCTCGATGAATTTATTGCGGATTTTTGGTCGCTAGAATTGCCCAAAGAAACTCGCGAATATGTGCCCAAATTGCTGGCACTCTCAAAGATTGTGGCTAATCCTCAAGAATATGGGATTAGACTGCAACCCATTGCCAACCAACCCTATTTGAAACGAGTGCATGTTGGTCGTCAAATTGACTTGTCCTTGGCAGCTCAGTTAGCCGGACTCCCAAAGGCCGAATTCAAACGCTTAAACGCCGGCTATAGACGTGAGACGACGGCCCCAACAGGGCCACATTATGTCACCCTCCCTATCCACAAAGCTCGCCTCTTTAAGCAGCGTCTTGCGAAAATTCCAGCCGAAGTGATGTTAGTGCAAACGACTGTACCAAAGGAAGAAAACACTCAACCGGCACCACAACCGGCAAACACTCAACCGGCTGAGAAAGTTACCACTTCCTCCAAAACGGCCGCTCCCCCCAAAACAGACATCGCCCAAGCAAAGCGCAATTCAGTCAGTACCAAAGTGCAAAAGCATAGAGTCCGCAAAGGCGAAAGTTTATGGACTATTGCCAAACGCTATGGTACGACGGTAACGCGGCTACGCCAGATGAACCCGGTTGAGAGTCAATTTTTGAAAGTGGGGAGTTTATTGAAATTGTCCACCACCGTTGTAACGACACGCAAATCGGTAAAGAAACCTGACAAGAAAATGCCCACCACCGTTGCAACGACAGCAAAATCGGTGAAGGAACCTGACAAGAAAAAAGTCGTTCACACGGTAAAATATGGTGAAAGTTTGTGGAAGATCGCCCGCAGTTATCAAGTGAGTGTCGATAAACTCAGTCGATGGAACGACCTACAAAAGGGTAAATTTATAAGAAAAGGTCAGAAATTGACCGTTTGGTTGGAAGGGTAATTTCGAGTTAAAGCTTATGGCTAGAGCTTATAAGCATAGAGAACAAAGCCCTGGCTAAAAACGTTGTAGATGCGAATTAAGGGTTGAATTAATTATTATGAAATCAAGGATTTATAAAAACTTCTGATTGAGAAGTTATAGAAAAAATATAACGCACGCAAATGACGCTTACATGCGCAAGCTTATGTTAATATCTCTTGCGTCTTTAGCGCCAAAGCGCGTTTATTTTATAGCCCATTCAATCGAGATGCTCTCGTTGTAATAAAACACCTACAAAAAGTCTGGCTAATGAGGCGCAATTGGGGGCCATAACTCAATTTGAAACATTTTATGGCCCCTAAATCAGGTAGTCCAAATAACCCTAAAATATCTCTTGCGTCAAAGCGCGTCAAAGCGCGTTTTCCACTTCAGTTGAATTTATAAGATTCAATTTAACCCTTAATTCGCATTATTCACCTCTTTCAGAGAAAAAAGTATGTCACAAAAATATCGCTTGGTAACACGGAGTGATTTTGACGGTTTGATTTGCGCGGTGTTGCTAAAAGAACTCGAATTGATTGATAACATCAAATTTGTTCACCCCAAGGACATACAAGACCGAAAAATTGAGATTAACTCCAATGATATTACCACCAATTTGCCGTATGTCCCTGGTGCCCATCTGGTTTTTGACCATCATGAGAGTGAAATCCACCGACTCCTAGGGAAAAAACTGCCCGACAGCTATATTATTGACCCTGATGCGCCATCCGCTTCTCGCGTGGTTTACAATTATTACGGTGGAGCGAGCGCGTTTCCCAACGTCAGCGAAGAAATGATCCTGGCGGTAGATAAGGCCGATTCGGCACAGTTTACTCGTGAGGAAATTCTGTCTCCAAAAGATTGGGTGCTGCTCAATTATCTGATGGATCCCCGTACTGGCTTAGGGCGTTTTAAACATTTTCGCATTTCTAATTATGATTTGATGATGGTGTTGATTGATTACTGTAAAAAGCACACCATTGAAGAGATATTAGAGTTGCCCGATGTCAAAGAGCGTGTTGACTTGTACTTTGAACACCAAAGAGCTTCCATGGAGCAAATTGAAAAATGTTCCACCGTGCAGAAAAATGTGGTGGCACTGGATTTGCGTCATGAAGAAGAAATTTTTACAGCCAATCGCTTCGTTATTTACGCGCTGTATCCAGAGTGCAATATTTCCATTCATATCTTGTGGGGATTGCAAAAGCAGAACACGGTAATGGCGGTGGGTAAGTCGATTCTTGACCGTTCTTCCAAAACCAACGTTGGCGTATTGATGTTGAAATACGGTGGCGGTGGTCATAAAGATGCTGGGACTTGCCAAGTTCCTAATGAGGAAGCTGACCAAGTCTTGCCAGAAATTGTCAAGCAACTCAATGAGTAATTGGTAATTTATCAGTTATCCGTTATCAGTTATCAGTTATCAGTTATCAGTTATCAGCGATCTGTGATCAGTGTAAAGGAGTCCAAACTTTAGTTTGGCAGGAGTACTAGGCCGGGTGGTGTGGGTATTTCCGCTCTCCGGCACTTATAGTTTGTAGTAGTGGCTTTAGCCACTAGGCGGCATTGGATGAATCGCCTACTACAAACTCCGGCCTTTTTTTATACCATTTCTGTTTTGAACTTTATCAATTGACGGTTGTAGGGTGGATATTGCGTCGCTTTCCACTCAATTTGGTGGAAAATGGGTCTTAAATTTTAAGAGGAAAAAAAATGTCGAAGCAAATAGTCAGTTTGTTATTAATTTCGTTGCTCAGTCTCCCCGCCAGCGCGGGACAGACATTGGTACTTATTCACGGTTATTTAGGCGATGGCAGTACTTGGCGATCTACCGGTATTGTCCAGACTTTACATGGGGCCGGTTGGCAAGATGCCGGGCATCTATTTCCTAACGGCCCATTGCCCGGTCGGGTTATGCCAAGCCCTACAAAACGCCATCTTTACACGGTAACGTTACCATCAGAAGCACCGTTAGTGGTGCAAGCACAGTGGCTAGAGTTTTATTTGCGAACCCTGCAACGGAAGCATCCAGATAACTCACTCATTTTAGTGGGATTCTCGGCCGGTGGCGTGGTGGCGCGTCTAGTCATGGTGGTGAGTAAAATCCCGATACTTGGACTAATCACTATCGCCAGCCCTCATTTAGGTACCGAGAAAGCGGAATGGGGAACAATGCTGAGTAACAGTCCTTTCAGTTGGGTGGCACCCTTTTTGGGCTTAAACACGATTAACCGTTCAAAAGGACTGTATAAGGACTTAAGCAGAGAATCTCCGGCAACACTTTTATTTTGGCTCAATCGCCAACCCCATCCAAAGGCCTTTTATGCGTCTGTTGTCAGGCTGGGGGGAGACGAATGGGTGCCCCCTTATAGTCAAGATATGAACGATGTGCCAGCCTTACACGGCTTGGCGATGACTGTAACAACCGCAACTACGCATAGCTTGCTTCCCGCTGATGGCCCCCTGTTGATTTCCTTACTAGACAAACTCTTATAGTTTGTAGTAGTGGCTTTAGCCACTAGGCGGTAGGCGATGAATCGCCTACTACAAACGGAAAGGCGATGAATCGCCTACTACAAACTACAAACTACAAACTACAAACTACAAACTCCGAGGCCAATTACCTAATTACCATGGCCTATACGAAGTTTTTTTCTTTAGGCCCAAAGCATCAGCAATCTGTTCCCAAGGCACCAATTTGAAGTTTTGGTTTTCATCTGGGTCAATATTCTCACCATCTTGGGCGACAAAAACACCGTAGGGAAAGGCTTTACCCAGCGGCACATTCACCACATCAATGCCATCCGTATCATTCACGTCGTCGAGACTCAAAGTTTCGTTAGCAACGATTTGAAATTTGCCAAGATACTCATTGTCGCCAGCGCGATTGTAAACCGTATAAGTATCATTACCTTGGTTGGAAGCAATCAGATAACCCTCGGTTTTGCTGGCGTAATAGATTGTTAACCCTTCAACTTCTGGAGTAATATTGCCACCTTTGCCAGTCATCTTATCAATGAGATGCTTCAGATTTCCGTTATCGGGTTCCGCACTGAATTTCCAGATACCGACTCGTTCTTCCCCAAGATAAAAATGACCTAACACGTCGTCTGCTACACAGCCCTCTACTTGCGAATTGACTTTGAAACGGCGCACGATAACCGCATCGACAAGTCCGTTACCATTATCAAAAATTTCCCATTGCTCGACAGCCCCGCTTTTGTCATTGATAAATACATAGTATTTACCAGATGAGTGGCTACGGTACATGCACAAGCCATAAGCGGTGTGTTTAAGTCCAACAGAAATGGTGCGGGCTGCGACATTCTCTAGTTGGCGAGATTTTGGATTGACTTTATAAAGGGCAATACTATCGTCACTGCGGTTACTGGCCGCGACGATTGCCACCTTTTTAGTGCCAAGCGGGAAATCATACCGAAGGTCAACATTGTTCATGTTACCGTAGGAAAAATACTGGATTTCTTGGCCGGCTAAATCATAAACCCCCAATCCTCCCTGTTTTTGCGTACCAATAATGGTACTTCTCGCCGGATCGCTTGGATGAATCCAGATGGCCGGATCGTCGGCCGCATCACCACTGGCCGGAACCGGCATGGTTTCCACCGTAGCCTGTACTTGATGGGTAGCATTTCGGTCAATTTCGGAGGCCAGCATACGAAAACGTATGGGATCTGCTCCTGTTTTGCGTGCGATTAACTCAAATTGTACTTGTTTGTAGGTTTCACCTCCTATCGTGAGATTTGGAATATGGAGGATTTTGGTGTTGGGATTATAGTAAATAAAAGAACTCCCAATCGGTGTGAGCGTGTCAAGCTCAAGGATGAACTCACTACTATCAACTTTACGCAAGATGGCTGAAAACGTGGATTTTTCGGGTATCATTACCACTTCCGATAAATTTAAGACACCCTGCTTGTCGTCAAAATTAGCTTTTGGCTGTTGGGCCTTCGCGCCGGTGGCGGCTCCAGCGAGGATAACCATTAGACTGAAAGTTAAGAACGCTCTCATTTTTGTTGACTCCCTAGCATGACATTAATCATTATTTAAAGTATAGCAGCAAAATGGAATTATACTCAGCACCAACTTGTTAAAAATCCGATGTCTTTGAGACATCGGATTTTTGCGACAGAGGGCCATCACTTAATTTGAACACATCCAAAGTATTTTATGGCCCTCAAACTAGCCCAAATAACCCTAAACAGTTATGCAAATAACAGGCCAGCGTATCACTACTCGGCCATTAGTTAGTTTGGACGACAGCGGCGGCTGAGGCGATAAATCGCCTACTACAAACGACTCCCGCGGCGATTAAGTTAAGCTTGGGCGAACACTAGAGAGAGCCCCTACGCGAGGTTTGGTAGGGGCAGACCATCGCTCAATGGCATTGGGTTTCGTCAAGGTATTTCCCAAAAACGTCTTTTTATTCAAAGCGATAGCCCGTTTTACTTTGGCGTTTTGGAGTCCAAAGCTTCAGCTTTGGCGCTTTGGAGTCCAAGGCTTCAGCTTTGGCGCTTTTTTTTTGCAAATCAAAACGACAAGTTTGGAGTCCTACCAAACGTTAGTTTGGACTCCTGTTGACGGCCATTAGTTAGTTTGGACGACTGACTCCTGAAGGGAGGAATTGGCGGATAACTCCTTTGACTGTCTACCGATTGATGAGGATTGTTATGATCCTATGATCCTTTTGAGACGGCCGCTATTAATCCTGCTTTGTTGCCGCAAGGCATTGTTTATGGTGGAGGTATTGGGCAATTTTGGAAGCCGTCATTTTTTATAGGCCGTCTATACCAGCAGAAATGGCGAGAAGGCCTTGAAATCTTGATGGCGGCCGATGAGTATGCCCGTGATTTGTCGGCACCGCCGGCAATGACGCTGGGCTTTTGGAAAAGATATCCAGGGGCTCCAGGGGCGTTGCCCCTGGCTTTAATAATACAATACGCCCCTTTCTTGCTCATAGAAAAGCCCCAATGGGGCGACATTAATATAGCCAGTGTATCTACTTGGAGGGAAGAAGGGAAGCTAATAAAACCCTTATTTTCGGACAACTATAATATAAAAACCAATCCCATTGCTTCCAGGGCTAGGTGGGTGAGGTGGCAATGCCATTAATTAAGTTAAGGGCAGAGACACAGGTTTGCCCCTACAAAATCCGGCGTTATGAATGGACTGTAGGGGCGAACTTGCGTGTTCGCCCTGGCTTTCAGGCAAAAGTTTCGCTTCGCTGTACTTTTGCCTGAAAAACTTAATGGCATTGGGGTGACGTGGGGGAAGAAAGTCGTGAACTATTGAGGAATGAGCTCAAGAACGGTTGGCCCGGCGATTACACCAACCAGCAGTAGTACAGTGAGCCGAGAAGCTTCCGTGAGCCGTGTCAATTTAATTTAATTCACACGATTGAGAAGTGCGAGCTTCTTGCTCGCTAACTAAGTACGATAACGATTAACGCATCCATTCTTTAATTTCTGTTCTGAACCCAGTTTCTTTTCTGGGCATCCCTCGTAGGTAGTTGATTTTCAATACCTCTAAATAATCTACCGTATTCCGAGTACTTTTCTGATCAGATCAAGGTAGCGAACGATAATGCCTTTTATAGCTAGCGTCATAGCCTAAATTCTCTTTGAGAATAACCTCTGCCGCTGCACTATTGGTTAATTCCAAAACTTTCACCTCAGTAATAGTCATCTGGTTTTGATCCTCACTCATTAGGCACCAATGAGTTATTTATCCTTTTACCACTAACACTGCACACTGCGCTAAACCAATTACCCGCTCAGAGACGCTACCGAGCAAGAGTTTTTTCAAGCCGGTACGTCCGTGATTACCTACTAGAATCAGATCACAACCGATATTTTGCGCGGTTTCAACAATGCTTTCAGCGTATCTACCCGTCACTATCCGACTTTCTACACGAGTACCTTCAGCTTCCAAGAGTTTGTTGGTACGCTCAACCACCATTTCTGCGTCTCGGCGACGGCTTTCTTTATGCTCGCTGTAGATGACCGATAGCAGCGTAATCGGCGCGTTTAAGCGTTTAGCCAAACTAATCGCAGCGGTGGTTGCCCTATCACTGCAAGGCGAGCCATCCACTGCCAGTAAGATGTTCTTACTCTCAATTTGGCTATCTCTAGGAGTGACCAATACGCTACAATGGGCATTGCCGATGACTTCGGCTGTGCTCGCACCAACCAGAAGCCGCATCATGTTCCTTTTACCATGTCTACCCATGATAATCAGATCGACTTGTTGCTCTTCTGCGGTCTCCACGATTTCCTGGTAGGGAGTTTGGCCATTACGTAGTATCTTTTCACATTTCACACCTGCCTCAACCGCTTTGGATTTGACAACGTCCATGTAGCTATTGGCTTTTTCTTCTTCCCTTTTTATTAGGTGCTGAAAGGCGACAGGGTCTTCTTCGGGGAAGCCATGCACCACCGACATGATATACAAATGACTACCCAATAGACTGGCCAGATTAATGGCTTCTCGTTCCGCACCTGCGCTAAACTCTGAGCCGTCAGTTGCTAAAAGGATTTTATCAAGCTGCCCTAAAGGCGACGATTGTGTTGTTGTCATCTTTTTCCTACCTTACCTGAATTTGCCGTATTCTGTCACGTCGAAACCGTCGAAATATTTTCTGCCCGCCGACCCTTCCACATGGCACCTAATATAATCGCCGCTCCCATGAATAAAGCGAATACCATAATAACAAAACTGGTAGTGCTCAAAATCTTTACAAGGCTCTTCTCTATGGGTGCAATCATCTCAAGCTGGGCCAAGTAAACAGGCACCATCAGGGCACGGCTGAATAGCACGATAACCATGATCGATCCCATCACGAGCTTGATCATGTAAGGTTTAACATAAGTTGTACCTATCGCTCCTAACTGGATACCAAACAGTGAGCCGGCCAAAATAATCATCGCTAAACGAATATCTACCAAACCACTCCAAGCGAATTTAATAGTACCGCCCATACCCATAACAAAGGCAACCACTAATTCCGTCGCTGAAGCCATCAAGCTAGGTGCTCCCAAGACATAGATCATGGCGGGCACGCCGATAAAACCGCCTACCGCGATGGTGGCAGCCAACATCCCCGTCGCAATGCCCAACGGTATAATGAACAGGATCGAAACTTCGGCCTTCAAGCTTTTGAAATACACCATAGTGCCAGGAATCTTGATGGATTGCACCCAGCGGGCTAATTTACCCGTCTTTTCCTCAGAACCGGAGGAACTATCATTCCGAGACTTCCAAGCATCATATAAGACATAGGTGCCCACGGTGCCTAATATCAACACAAAAGCTAAACTCACATAAAGGTCAGAACCGGCATCACCGAAGCTGTTTTTGATATACAGTTGCATATCTGCGCCTATCAGCACGCCTACTTCTGCAAAAAGACCAAAAATAAGTCCAAGTTTGAAATCTACTTGCCCAAATTTTGCGCGTTTAAGGGAACCCACTAGGGCTTTGGGAAACTTGTGGCACATATTGCTCGCCACGGCTACTATGCCCGGTACACCCAGACTCATCATCGCCGGCGTGAGTACGAAGGCTCCGCCAGAGCCAATAAATCCGCTGACTAATCCTCCAACAAAACCGACGAAAAGCAGGTAAAGAACGTTAATTAATTCTAAGTCAATGAAATTTCCTGGTAATGATTCCACTTATTTTTTGTCTCCCGAAAGTGTTGAAAGTTTTGGTTTGATGCCTAAGAAATCCCAGAATTCACCCGTAAAGTGGCCGTGCGCGAAGGAAAACAGAAAAGCGATGGCAATCGGCACGATAAAAGTCCATTTTCCCTGTGCTGTCCATTGAACCAATTGGGTTTCGCTAACATAGAGGCCTGTGTAGAGTCCCACTACCAAAATGCCCCAGAAAAGGACCTTGATGAACTTAGTTTTACGTTTTTGTTTTGCGGTAAGCATTGATATTTCCTAAAACGGATTCTTTTACTATAATGAGTGGACAACCGGTTATTGGCCATTTGTTAGTCATATCCAAGCCATCGACACTACTCATCACAGTACAGATGATGGCGGTTTGTTTTTTAACATAATGCACCAACGCCTCAAAGCATTGCCGTGCGGCGATTTGGGGACTTGACAAGTAGAGAACGTCCAAAGTCGCGCCGATCCTTTGGCAAAGATTCAGGGCATAATGCAAGGTTTTTTCTTGTAGACACTCTTCCCAGCACACAAGTAGGACTTGCTTAGGTTCCGTTAAAAAACGGCGAGCGGTATCGAATTCTCCAACTTCGGCAAAGGTCACCATTACTATGAGTTTGTCAAAAAGTTTTTATATTAGGGAGTGTAGTAACCCTAACCAATTAAACTCAATGTTGAAGTTTTTGTCGCAGTGGTGAGTACAACTAATGTTAAACAACGAATAATTGACGACAAGATTGATCATCAGTGCTATCAAGTCCGTCGCGATTGATCGAACAATGCGCGATTTTTTGCCGTCCTGCTCCGCAGGATAAGACTTGAGAGTACTGAATATCTTGAATATTAAAGGTTTTTATTCGTTGTCAGACAGAAGCTGTCCTCACCACCGTGACCAAAAACGTCGAACTAAGAGTTAAAGGGCATTACTGTCCGGTCTAAAAAGCATTTTGTTACCAATAGCGTGTCAAGGTTACAGTCGCTCTTAATATATGCAGGTTTCGTGCCAAAGCCGAAAAATAGAGATAACAGATTGTTTCTATTAAATTTTATACAATCAGTCCGAGCAAAATAAGTGACCGGCAATGTTGCAAAATGTTACACTCTCACAGCGGCATGGCAGAGTGAGGATATATTAACCTTTTAATATCAACAAGTTGAAACTAATTTGTTACAATTATTAACGTGACGTTGCATTATGAAATAGCCCTTTTTTATAATACCCATTAAATTTTACCGACCGAGTCTGCGCCAAAAACGGTTTTTAGAGAACAAACTGATTGCTGGGGAAAAATTGCCGAATTTGTCAATGCGATTCTAGAACTGAGGCGTTTTGAAAAAAACGATTTTCTTTATAGTCAGCATTTGGACTCTCAAGAAAACAAAATTTATCTCAATAAAATTCAAATGCTTATTAAAAATAATCACAACGAGATGGTCAGAGTCCTCACACCGGTACAACCCCCCCTCTGTCACAAGAAATCCGGCATTTTGGTAACAGCATCGTGACGCTGGCTGAAGAACTCACTAAAACAGAACGCCGATTTATGAATGATAGCCTTTTGATTCGGCTACTGACCGGAAAATGAATAACACGAAAAAAATATGGATAATATAGGCAAAATCTTGATTATAGATAACGAGCTAGTTGCCCTGAAAAACCTCAAACAGGTTATGAAAAATGAGGGCTACGCGGTGACCGGTACCCAAAGTGGTCAAAAAGCACTTAAGTACCTTGAAGAACAACATTTTGATGTGGTACTCACCGATTTACGCCTGGAGAAGATAGATGGCATGCAGATTCTTGAAAAATGTCGGAGCCACTACCCGGACACCGAGGTGATCCTAATCACCGGCTATGCCACCCTGGAATCGGCGGTAGAGGCCATGAAACAAGGGGCTTTTTATTACATCGGCAAACCTTTCCGTTTGGATGATGTGCGAAAAGTGGTGCGAGAAGCACTGGCAAAGGTAGAGATCAAAAATGAAAACCGCCATTTGCGTGAGCAATTGGCAAGCTATGAGAGCAAGGTGCAGATCATCACCCAAGCACCACAGATGCTGAAATTGCTGAAAACCGCCCGACAGGTTGCGCCAACTGATTGTAATATTATCATCAGTGGGGAAAGTGGTACCGGCAAGGAATTGCTGGCTCGTTATCTACATCAGTACAGTGAGCGTGTCAAAGGGCCTTTTATTGCGGTCAACTGCGGGGCCTTTACCGAGGAACTGCTGGCTAATGAGTTATTTGGCCACGAGAAGGGGGCCTTCACTGGCGCAACGGCGCAGAAACAGGGCCTTGTTGAGGTTGCCAACGGTGGCACTCTATTTTTGGATGAAGTCACTGAAATGCCACCTTCCATGCAGGTAAAGCTACTGCGCGTGGTGCAAGAACGGGAAGTGCAACGTCTCGGTAGTACCACCCCTATTGCGGTGAATGTGCGTTTCCTGGCAGCCACCAATCGCAATCTCCAAGAAATCGTGAAGAACGGCCAATTTCGCCAAGATTTGTTTTTCCGCCTCAACGTGGTTTCTCTGCACCTCCCACCATTAGCGCAGCGCAAAGGTGACATTAGCCTCCTCAGCCAATATTTCCTGCAACGCTACGCCAAGCAAATGAAAAGGGCGATCAGTGAAATTGCCCCAGCAGCGAGCGAGTGCCTGGCTGCCTATGGTTTTCCAGGCAACGTGCGGGAACTGGAAAATCTCATTGCGCACGGCGTAGCCTTAGCGAGAGGCTCTACTATCGAACTGGAAAACCTGCCTGAAGATATACGCACCCTGACTATCAATACCTTTCGCCGCAAGGAAGAGGGTAGTCTACCTTCCTTAGAGGAACAGGAAATAGCTTATATTCAGTGGGTACTTAAGGAAGTTAAGGGCAATAAGACTCTCGCTGCTCAAGTGTTGGGCATTGATCGAGTTTCGTTGTGGCGTAAGTTGAAAAAATCTAGGCTAGAAGCAGAGGATATCTAAGAATTTATGCGACTATCTGTTATCCAACGTATTTTAGGACAATTTTAGGACAACTGCTTATCTTATTTAGTCTCACTTTGTTGCCGCCTATCGGGGTGTCATTATGGTATCAAGATAATGAGTTAATTATTTTTTTCCTCGTCTTTTTGATGAGGTTTCTTATTGGCATCATAAGCTGGTTTCCAGCTAGACAGGCTAAACAAGAACTCTTGTTACACGACGGTTTTATGATTACGGCTGGGTTTTGGATTCTCTTAAGTTTGCTGAGTGCTCTGCCCTTTTTATTTAGCCCTCAGAGGCGATAAATCGCCTACTACAAACGACTCCCGCGGCGGCTGCGGCGATAAATCGCCTACTACAAACGACTCCCGCTGCTAATACCCCTTACAAAAAATGGGATATTATCTATCTGAAATCGATCTGGATTGATTTGATGAACCCAAAGAGTTTCCCAATTAAAGGGTGGGTAGCCATCTTCATCCGGTTCGAGATAAAATATCACTTTTTTTGGAGTGTTTCGTTTTGGTTCCCAACTGTCATATTTCACCACCTAAAAAGCCTAATGTCTTAAAAAGCCATGATGACAATTTGGAAAGCGTTATATGATAAAATTCAAAAAATAATCACGACTTATGAGGTAATACTAAAAGCTTTCTCAATTATCCCATTTAGCACGGTTGCATTTTCTGCACAACACTTGTCCATTTGATAACGAACCATCACCTCTTTTGGATTTTTGTATAATGTGATCCATATGCACTTCTCTAGGCTCCTGTGTCACACCTTTTTGACTTTTTTGAGCAGGTAAACGATCATCCCCAAATGCGTTATGCACCAACACCCCATCCCCACCCACAAAGTCGTTATGGGTATTGGCGACGGTGAAATTATACACCTTTTCAAGGCGCACGCTGGTATCAACTTCCTTGATAACCACCGTGGTGCCGTTGTGCAATTGCAACGCTTGCCCAACTTTCAGGCCGTTGGCAGGATTCCAGCCTTTGCCCTTGATATAGAAGGGGTGTTCGGCCGTGGCTTCGATGGATTCGCCGGAATCTAGCGTTATCAATATGAGTTGATACCGCTGCTCGCCTTGAATCACGGCCATCACGGGTTGGTAGCGGGTGGTTTCGGTTCTCTCGTCATAGGAGAGGACTTTGTCGCCCACTTTTACCTCAGAAATGGGTTTGAGGCCGTTTTCGGTGTGGACTAAGGTGTCGGCCGTGAAGCTGTTACAACCAAACCACTTTTTGAGCAATTTGGCGAGTTTGCTGGAACCCATCCCACCAACACAACCTTCTAAGGCCGACATAGCAACGCTTAACCAATCCACACACGCTAAGCTTTTGCCTTCAACCAGCATTTGCCAAGCAATTTCGATACCGCCACCAACAGCACATCCCACCAAAAAGTTTAAGAATAACCCTGATGGATCAACATTGTTGATAGGTCATTGTAAACGTAGGTGTACAGGTTGGTGTCTTGGCTCGCATGTCCAATCGGGTCTTGGGCCGTCCAGCGGCCCGTTTGTGGATCGTAGTCTCAGGCCCCAAAACGGGTTAAGCCCGTATCTGGGTCGTAGAAGCCGCCGGCAAAGCCAAACGGCTGGAACCCGGGGTTGGTATCCGTGAGAATATTACCCCAAGCGTCATAGTCCAGACGTTGGACAATTTCGCCGGTGTTGATATCAACGACCCGTCTGACGCTGCCAAGGTGGTCAGTGATTAGGCGATAAGTCGCGCTGTCCGTGATGAGATAGTCAGGAACATGGTCTTGACTGGCGTAGACATACTGGGCAATGACTTCGCCTAGGTTGTTAAGAGCAACGACGGGATTGGCATCACTTTGGCAAATGCCGAATGATTCGGTGCGTGGCCGAAAAAAAGGTGGGTTTAGCTTGAGCTAAAACCCACCCGACATTAATCCTTCATGAGCTTGCTTGTTCGTTAATTTGGCGTTCTACCTCCGGAACTGATAATCTTAAACGCTTCCCTAATGCTTTTAGAGCTAATCTGGTATTTTCCATTTCTTCTTCTAAATTCCAGTGACGTTCTAAACGCAACAAATGTAAGTGAGCATCAAAGGCTTTTTTGGGATCACCGTGCAGATACAAAAACGAGGCATATCCTCCTAATCGAATCAGATCATCAGGATCATATTTGATTGCGGCCAGATAATTTTCTTCGGCTTTTTTGAAATCACCAAGGTCTTCCAAACAATCGGCCAGATCATAAAAGCACATTCCATGTTCATAATTAGGTTGTCTGTTGATAATTTGAGCAAATATCTCGGCCGCTTTTTCTAGATAACCCTGATTACGTAAATTCAAAGCTTCCGTTTCTAATTCAGTCAGAAAGGTTTCCATCATCAATTTCTCAACGGGTTATAGACTTAAACCCTCACAGAGACTACCCCTTGAAGGGATAGCATCTGTTAAAAAGGTTTCGCCTTAAGTTGGCAAGCTATTTATCGGTTCATTTTTTGGGATAAGCATGTTTATTCCCGGTTTTTTTCCATTTTTTATCACCAGGATAAAGATTTCTCGGTTCAAAGCCTTCAATATTGACATGAGGCTCGTCTCCATGAGGATTTGAAATGTCAAATCTTATTTGTTTTCTCCCATCTTCGGAAGTGAGGATCTGATCCGAACCGTGGTCAGTTTTTTTGCTTTGAAACCCTCACCTAGATAATCCATTATTTTTTGGATTATGTCATCATAGCACTTGTCTGCATTATGCACCAACACCCCATCCACACCCACAAAGTAGTTATGGGTATTGGCAACGGTGATATTATACACCTTTTCAAGGCGCACGCTGGTATCAATTTCCTTGATAACCACCGTGGTGCCGTTGTGCAATTGCAGGGCTTGCCCAACTTTCAGGCTATTGGCGGGATTCCAGCCTTTGCCGTTGATGTAGAACGGGTGTTCGGCCGTGGCTTCGATGGATTCGCCGGAATCTAGCGTTATCAATATGAGTTGATACCGCTGTTCACCTTGAATCACGGCCATCACGGGTTGGTAGCGGGTGGTTTCGGTTCTCTCGTCATACGACAGGACTTTGTCACCGACTTTGATCTCAGAAATGGGTTTGAGGCCGTTTTCGGTGTGAACCAAGGTGTCGGCCGTAAAGCTGTTACAACCAAACCACTTTTTGAGTAATTTGGCGAGTTTGCTGGAACCCATCCCACCAACACAACCTTCTAAGGCCGACATAGCAACGTCCAACCAATCCACACACGCTAAGCTTTTGCCTTCAACCAGCATTTGCCAAGCAATTTCGATACCCGCACCAACACCACATCCCACCAAAAAGTTTAAGAATAACCCCGATGGGTCAACGTTGTTGATAGGGTCATTGTAAACGTAGGTGTACAGGTTGGTGTCTTGGCTCGCATGTCCAATCGGGTCTTGCGCTGTCCAGCGGCCGGTTTGTGGATCGTAGTCTCTGGCCCCAAAACGGGTTAGGCCCGTATCTGGGTCGTAGAGGCCGCCGGCAAAACCAAACGGTTGGAAACCGGGGTTGGTATCCGTGAGGAGATTGCCCAAGCGTCATAGTTCAGACGTTGGACAATTTCGCCGGTGTTGATATCAACAACCCGTCTGACGCTACCAAGATGGTCAGTTATCAGGCGATAAGTCGCGCTGTCCGTGATGATATAGTCAGGGACATGGTCTTGGCTGGCGTAGATATACTGGGCAATGACTTTGCCATCACTGTTGAGGGCCGCCACCGGGTTGATATCGCCTTGATAGAGATAGGCTTCTTTCAGAACACCATTGACTTTCTTCCCAACACGGCGATCTTTGCCATCAACCACGTATTCAATTTGGTCACCAGACGGCAATTCAACTTTGGTGAGGTTGGTCAAAACATCGTAACTGTAACGAGTTGTTTGAGCCGCCTTGGTTTTAGTCAGCAATTCTCCATTAGCTGTGTAAGTGTAGCTAATGTCGTCATATTGCCGCAAACGGTCTTGGTTGTCTAGCGTCGCAACTTGAGTCTCGTTGACATGGGTGCGATTGCCGTTGTCGTCATAACGGTATTTCGTGACCACGCCATCCACTTCTACCGACACCAAACGGCCAGTGAGGTCATACTGATAGGCCGATGTTGTGGTGAGGCCTTCGAGGGTTTCCGTTTTGGCGGTGAGACGTCCTAACTTGTCGCGTGTGTATTGGACGTGATAGAGGACATTACCGTCGTAACTCGCGGTTTCAGTTTGCAATTCACCAAACGAGTTGTGCGTCAATGTGGTATTGACTTTGCCCAACGTGGTGCCTTTGAGGAGGCCGTTGTCGGCATCACGGTTCAATGTCAAATCACCGGCCTTAATCATTAGGGCATCGGCATCATAGTCGTAGGCAATTGGCTTGAGCTTATTGACATTGTGCGACTTCATCCGAAAGTCAGCGTTGTACCCATAATTAACGCGACCGCTAAAATTACCGCTCCACTGTTCGGACTTAAGGAGCGAACCATCGTAGCTGTGGGAAAGAACGATGCCACTTTTCGAGTCCGTTACAGTGATGACTTGACCCGTGTTCGGATCATAAGTGTAAGTTTGTGGGCCTTTGGGCAACACAATTTCTGTCAGCCGTCCACCGCTATCATAGTTGAAATCAACAACCTGATTGTCCGGGCGCGTGATACGAGTGACTTGTTGGTCCAGATTATAACTGGACAACGTCTCATGATTCGACAAACCAATCTCAGGTGCTTGATACTCGGTTTGCAAGTCGACTTCATTGTAGACATAGTTATGCGCTGGACGACTTGGCGGTTTGAGGGCCGTGAGGTTGCCGTTTTGGTCGTACTCTTGATTTGCCGATTTAAAAGCCATGTCTGGGTGAACGGCAGGGTGGGTGATATTTTGCCGGACAAAAAAAAGGTGGGTTTCACGGAAGCGAAACCCACCCTATAACCCTTAGCGTAGCTCGCTATTTCTTACCCGTCTTTTGGGAACGAATAACGCTTGCTACTAAGTACCCGTCCATATATTATTCAAAAATAAAGTGAATAAAAACAATCGTTTTCGTCGTAAAAATACCGAAAAACTTTTGGACGGGTACTTATTTAATCCATGCAAAGCTTGCCACGCTCACTAACGTTAATTTCCAAAGCCTTTTTCATGTAAAAATCCTAGTATTTGTTCTTTTCGAGCATTACAGTCCGCTGCAACTATTTATTTGATGTTTATGACAACAAAACCATCATTTCGGCCATAATCATCTATTGACAAGATTTGAACGGTTTGAGAAGTAAGAGATTCTACATATCCAATAATTGAGTCATCCCTGTCTTCTGTCCAGAGTATAACGATAACCCTTTTATCCTTGGCTTCTCTCAAAGTCGAAAAAAGTATATCGCTATTTTCTGCGGGCTGAATCAACTCGGTTTCAGAAACGATTTGACCACGATTCTTATGGAGGAAGTCAATCTTTCTTAGATAGAAAGTATTCACATCCACACGATAGATTTCATTTAGCAGACGAATTTCATAACCCGCATTCTCACCTTCATGTGAGATGGCTCGTAAGCGTACTTTAGTGTTATCAATAGCATCAACATAGCCTACTGAGCATGATGACATATTTGAAGGATCCAAATGTATGCCTACCAACTGATGAGTTGGCATTGCTTCTTTTAAAACACCTTTGATGTCTTTCCGCATTTCAAACTTCTCCCCAAAAAAAGGGTATTTGACTATACTTTGCACCGACCGTCATAAATTGCGCTTTTGTCATTTCTCGATTCGCCCGAAATGATAGAAATGCTCAGTTTTTAAAGTGTTCTGTCTATAAGAAAATGAGGCACAAAATCCCTCTTTCCCTCCCGTTAAAAAATGGGAGATATTGTTCTTCATATTTTAGAGAGTTGTTAGGGGAAATATGTTAATATACTCGAAACGGTCACTAGATATAGAGAACCGTTCAAATTTTCCTAGCTTTATCTATGGTTTGTTCAATGCCTATTAAACCGTTTAAAACTGATTGAGCTTCCTGATAAGAAGGATTAATCTCTAGTGCTTGTTTTAGAGCTTCAATTGCTTCAGAATATTTACCCATAGCTCTAAGTACCAAAGCAATATTTAGAAAAGCTTCATCTCTTTCTTCAGATTTGAAGCTGGTTGCTTTTTGCAAACCGTTTAAACTGTTTTCATATTGTTCCAATACCGCTAAGTTAGAACCTCTTAGAATCCATAACCAAGCTACGGGCTTGGTTTCATTCTCTGTAGCAAGTTTATACCCTTTTTCACTTTCAACCGGTGAATTATGAGTTTGGCACAATAATCCTATTCTTCCATTAATGTAACTTTTCTCTGTTTCTGGAGCAAGTTCTAATGCGGTCAAAAGAGCATCCTTTGCCTGTCTATGTCTTCCTATAATCCGTAAAGCATCACCATATAAGAGCCATGCTGGACCATGTTTTGGACGTTTATTTAAGTATGGAGCAAGCAACTCTACAACATGGGTTTCACAATCGCCCTTATCAAATTGTTCTCGTGCTGATTGATAAATATCATCTAAGTATTGTTCACTCTGATTCATCAGATTTTTCCAATAAATCTTTATAAAAGATAAATTTTTATAAAGAGTTAACTCATAAATCAACTAAGATATACTTAGCACGGGCATAATCTGCACTTTTGTCATTTCGAGCAACGGGAGAAATCTTATTGAGCAGTCACAGATTTCTCGTTCCACTCGTGCCGGACAGAAAAATTTAGCGTGTGGCAAGGCGGGTTTCGTTACAGCAAAACCCACCTGACATTTAGCCCAAGCTACGTTCGCTTTGGCTATTCTGATGATTTATATTGATTATTTAACCTTGCTCAAGGCGTTCAAGTATCTCTTGGGCATCTACATTTCCCTGTTCAGCAGACCTACGAAACCACTTTTTGGCTTCAACAGAGTTTTGCTCTACCCCTTCACCTTTACTGTACATACATCCTACACTTAATTGAGCCTCTGCATCTCCTTGCTCTGCAGCCTTACGGTACCACTTCATTGCCTCAGCATAATTCTGTGAAACACATTGGCCTCCGTGGTATATTAACCCTAAATTATATTGGGCATTTACATGTCCTTGCTCAGCGGCCTTTTTGTATAATTTCACAGCCTCCGTATAGTTTTGTGGAATAGCTTCTCCTTTATCATACATGACACCTAAATTGTATTGAGCATATGCATGGCCTTGTTCCGCAGCCCTCATATACCATTTTATTGCCTCAACATCGCTCGAAGGAACTACTTGACCTTCTTGATACATCAATCCCAACTTGAATTGAGCCTCTGCGTCTCCCCTCTCAGCAACTTTATGAAACCATTGTGTATATTGGACAATTGATGGCATCTTAGCCGTTTTTTGCAATGTCTCTTCAATATCAAGCAAACCTTCCAAATTCCATTGCGCTTCTTGGTAGGTTGGATTAAGTTTGAGTGCTTCCTGAAATGCCAATATAGCTTCATTGTACCTTTTCATAGCCCGTAACACCAAACCTATGTTCAGAAAAACTTCGTCCCTATCAATTTCTTCAAGATTTAGTGCTTCTTGGTAACAGTCCAAAGCCCTTTCGTATTCACCCATAACGGCTAAGTTTGCGCCTCTTAATATCCATGCCCATCCAATAGGTTTTTGTGTGTTTTCGGTGGCCTGTTTAAACCATTTTTCCGCTTCCATGGGGGATATGTGTTGTCGACAAAGAAAACCGATTCGTCCAAAAATAGTGGATTTTATTTGTTCAGGAGCAAATTCTAGAGCCTTAAGTAAGGCATCCATTGCTTCCTGGCTTCGACCCACAATTCTTAAGCATTCCCCGTAAATAAACCAAGCTCGTCCATGATTTGGGCGTAACTGCAAGTACGGCTGTAGAAGTTCAACAACATGGGCCGCTTGATGATCATTATCAGCTTCTTTATCAGAAAGGCTAAATATTTCGTCGAGATATGTATTTAGATTAATATCAGCCATAAATTTCCCCTTAGATTAGGATAGTCAAAGAGACAATCAACTAAACGGACAGTGGGAATAGAAAATTTATGCTTGTTAATTTTCCATTCCCACTATGGTAAAAAAAGTTTAGTTTCTGCTGCAGGATATCTAGGTTAGGCACAATTTCCTGTTATCTTCTTCGCTCCTTCCTGACGGGTTATTGATAGTCCTTCTTCCAATTACGCTTCGTCGTTTTTTTGGTACTATCAATTCCACAACCTTTTGGTCTTGGCAATTCACCCCAGTCTTCGTCTGGATCCCAACCTCGGGTTTTATCCCTTTTTCGCTGTTTTTGTTGAGCTTTACTTATACTGTCTGCCGCGTCCTCGGGATGATGAACATTGTCCGGACGAGCTTCGCCTTCGGAACTACCCTCTTCCGCATCATCATCCCCAATCTCATTGGCCACGGCTTGGGCCGCTTGAGCGGCGGCTCTAGCCGCTCTATAAGCCCTATAAGCGTCATAAGCCGCTTTGCCAACCCTGACAATTCCAATGCCAACACCAGCAACACAAACACCACCACATGCGACTAAACCAGACGGATCCGCCGAATTAATCGGATCATTCCAAATGTACCCGTAGAGATTGGCATCACCACCGTCAAAGTCAATGGGGTCTTTCGCGGTCCACCGGCCCGTTTCTGGATCGTAATCTCTGGCCCCAAAACGGACTAAGCCGGTATCCGTGTCATAAATACCCCCAGCAAATCCAAACGGTTGGAAACCCGGGTTGGTATCTTCAATCACCTTCCCGAATTCATCGTAATCCATCCGTTGGACAATTTGTCCGGTGGTGACATTAACGACCAACCTTGGACTGCCTAAGAAGTCGGCAATGACACGGAAGGTTTGTCCATTCTTAATCAGATACGCTGGCACATTGCCGCGTCCACCATACACAAACCGCGTGACGAGATTGCCATTGGCGTCCAGTTCGGTAACCGGATTGAGGGAACCTTGGTATAGAAAACCTTGTACCAATTGTCCATTGACTTTTTTCCCGATTCGACGATCTCTACCGTCAATGAGGTATTCAATCTCGGTGCCGTCTGGAAGTTGGACACGAGTCAGGTTGGTAAAAACATCATACGTGTACGAGGTCGTTTCATGGGTAACCGTGTTTGTCTTGGTTTTGAGTTCCCCATTCTCGGTGTAGGTGTATTGGTTTTCTCCATACTGTACCAATCTATCCTGATTGTCATAATGGCCAATGATGACTCCACCCCGCGCCAGACGATTACCGTTGCTGTCATACTCGTAGCGATTGACGGTAACATCTTGCAGAACTTCGGCCAATTGCCCGGCGAGGCTATAGCGGTAGTGATAGGTTGTGGTTTCACCTTCTATGGTTTCAACCTTGTGAACAATGCGCCCCAATTTGTCACGGCCGTACTCAACTTGATACAGACTCTTTCCTTGATAGGTGGCTTCCTCGCTTTCCAATTCTCCAAACGGGTTCAAAGTCCGTTGAGTGGTCACCTCACCTAAAACCGTACCCGTCAGAAAGCCATTTTGTGCCTCTCGATTGAGTACCAAGTCACCCACTTTGGTAAGCAAGCTGTCATCGTCATATTGGTAATTGACGATGTAGCCACCATTAACACTGGCCGATTTGAGCCTAAAGTTGTTATCATAAGTGCGGCTCAGTATGCCGGTGATGCTACCATTGCTCCACGTTTCTGATAATGGTAGAGAGCCATCATAAGTATAGCTCAGCGTACTGCCATCGGGTGCGGTGAGGGTTTCAAGTTTGCTGGTGCTGTCGGAATAGACGTAGTGTACTGATTTATCATTAGGCAAGTCAATACGATTTAAACGGCCTTTGACTTCATCATAAACCAAATCAATCACTTGTCCATCCGGGCGACGAATTTGGATAAGTTGTTTATCCAGATTGTAGACGTATTGTGTCTGCGGTTGAGACACGTCACTGAGTATTGGTGGCGTGTATTGTTTTTGTAGGTCAACTTCGGTGTAATCGAAGCCATGTGCGGGCCGACTGGGTGGCGTAATGGATGCGACATTGCTGTTAGCATCGTAGCTGTAACGAATTTCCCGATTGTCTGGCAGTTTCTGCACCAACACGCGGCCCACTTTGTCGCGGCTGAATTCGACGCTGCGTTGCAACGCATCGGTGATTTGAGCAACGTAACCGCTATTGGAATCATAGCCTATAGTTAACGCGCGCGCGTCGTCGCCCTGGCCCTCAATCACCGTTGTCAGACGGCCGCGGTTGTCATAAACATAATACACGTCCGCCAAGCCGGGCACCGTTTCTCTGACAATTCGGCCTTTGTCGTCTAGGTACGAGACGCTTTGACGGCCCGCGGCGCTTTTCGAGCTCACCGTTTTGTTGCTCGCATCATAAACGCTCTGGCTGGCACGACTATTTGTCGTGACTTTGGTCGTCAGTTTTGCGACGCTTAACGGGTTATTGGCATCAGTGAGTTCGGCGGTTTTTTCTGTCGTCACCAAAGCACTTAGCCCGTTTGGCGTGGTGATGGTCATGCGCTTGGTCAATGGGGCTTGCATACCAAAACGCGGATCGGGGCCTTGTTCTGAAACAATAACCGTGCCATCCGTATGAGTCACAATGGTTTCGCCATTGGTTTTGATCCGCGTTTTGACCACCGTGCCATTAGGAGAGGTATTAACTCGTAATACATCACCATTGCTTTGCGGTTCCACCTTGTAACGGGTGACACGCCCTTCAGAGGTTGTCATGGTGGTGGTGTGACCCCCTTCAGGAGGGTCTGTGCGTGCTAATGTCCAACCACCGCCGGCCGCGTTGGTGTCTTGGACAAATAAGCCCAATTCATCGTATTGGTAAATGGACTTATGCCCGCGTGGGTTAATAAATTCCGTTAACAGGCCGTCGGCGGTGTAGTGCAGTTGATAGACTTCACCCGCCGGATTGGTCACGGAATTGAGATACCCATTGTCATCCAACGTCAAAGCGGTGCGTTGACCATCGGGAGCTACGAGAGCCAACGGCGTGTTACCGTCCCGTTCAATGCGCGTGAGATCGCCGTCAAGGTCTTCAATCTCGGCCAAATAACCATTCTCATTGTATGAGAATGTGTAGACCGCTTTGCCTGTGATGCTATCAAGGGTGCGTAAGTGGCGACCGTTGGAGGTAAATTCATAGAGCAGAGCACCACTTTCTGACGGAATAAAGAGATTTCCCACAGAAAATTGTGGTAAAGCAGGTCCCACACGGCGAATGCGGTGATTATCGGTATCTGCAATGTACAAACTGCCATCCGGGCCGATGGCGATGCCCTGAGGATAGTATAAACTGGCTTGGGTTGCCAATCCGCCATCACCCCGGAAACGTCCACGTCCATAGCCATCTTTATATCCATCACCAGCCACTGTGCTAATAATGCCATCTACACCCACTCTGCGAATTCTGAAATTCCCGTAGTCTGCAATATACCAACTTCCATCCGGGCCGAAGGCGATACCGGTTGGAAAGTCTAAACTGGCTTGGGTTGCCAATCCGCCATCACCATCGAAACCCTTATCTCCATTGCCAGCAACCGTATTAATAGTGCCATCGACACCTACTCGGCGAATGCTGTGATTCCAGGAATCGGCAATATACCAACTGCCATCAGGGCCAACGGCGATACCGCTTGGAAGGGATAAACTGGCTTGGGTTGCCAATCCACCATCACCACCGAAACCCCTATCTCCATTGCCAGCCACCGTATTTAGAATGCCATCGACACCCACTCTGCGAATGCTGTGATTCCGGTAATCTGCGATATACCCACTGCCATCAGGGCCGAACGCGAGACCCATTGGCTGTAAACTGGCTTGGGTTGCCAATCCGCCATCACCACCGAAACCCCCATTACCACTGCCAACCACCGTATTTAGAATGCCATCGACACCCACTCTGCGGATGCGGTCATTATAGAAATCGGCAATATACAAATTGTCATCAGGGCCGAACGCGATATCCTTTGGAGCGTATAAACGGGCTTGGGTTGCCAATCCGCCATCACCACCGAAACCCCCATTACCACTGCCAGCCACCGTATTTAGAATGCCATCGGCACCCACTCTGCGGATGCGGTTATTATAGGAATCTGCGATATACAAATTGCCATCCGGGCCGAAGGCGAGAGCAGATGGATATTTTAAATTGGCTTGGGTTGCCAATCCGCCATCACCACCGAAACCCTCATTTCCACTGCCAGCCACCGTGTTAATAACCGTATTGCTCAAAGCACTCGCACGCCGCTGTTTCCCATTTCCTTGAGACAAAATCTGAGTCATCGGGTTATAAACCTGATGGATATTTAAACCGAGACTGCCAAGCCCGGTTCCAACCGGATACCACGCACCAAGGCTTTTGGTGTATTCCTTCCATAATGTCACTTCCTGCCGTGCCCGACTACCAGTGATAGGCCCTGTTCCAACATTTCCGAAACTTTGAGCGAAATCGGAAGCTTTATAATAGATCGCGTCATAAACATAGCCAATACGCACTTTAGCGGTCTGAGGCCCTTGTACACGGCGGCCGAAAGCATCTTTCCCGGCCCAAACAAAAGTTGTACTTAGTGTCCCGACTGGAAAACGTTTTTGAAACCTTTGGCCGGCAATGGTGATTTCTAATTGAATGTGTTTGAGGCTAGCCGGCACAGAAATACCGCGCAACGAAATTTCTAACGTGTATAGGGTTTTGCGCCCCGGCACACGGTTGCTACGATAGTTCAAGCTAAACGGTGTACCCGTCACCGCGAGGCTTTCTCCCAAGACTTGACTTTCGGCCTCGATAATACAACCGGCTTGTTCGCAAGGATCATCGGGATTGTCATCGTCTTTGGTTTTTGGTTCTTTAGACGAAGGGTTCTCGGCATCTTCTGGCGGCCCATAAGCCCAATTATAATCCCAAGGCGTAAAATGGGTGAGACGGCCCCGCCACAGACTTTTGCCGGCCGTATAAAGGCTGGCAAGTTGTTGTCTTTCCGCTTCGCTGATGTCGAGTTCCGCTAAGGCCGACGCACTGGCCGCTTGACCACTGCCCTCCACATCTAATACCGCTAACCCATTGTTTATACGGATAATTTCAATCACGCGGCCATTCTCAGACGGTACCCACGCGGCCTTGCTGCGATCATACCAGCCGACCGGCACAATGCCGCCCACCGGGAAATTGAGGAAATTATCGACATAGAGGGGCACCGGTTGACTGAAATCCACTTGTGTGGCACCCACCGCAATCGCTTGATCCACGCTGAGTTCAACGGCGTAAGTGTAAGCACTGGCCGGTGGTAACGGCGCGGGCATGGCTTGGGGGCCATTGTCGCCGACGGTATATTCGGTAGCGCGTACATCCAATTGCGTCAACGGCTGCGTGCTGCCATCCGCTAACGTCATCAAAGCGGTCAAACCTTGGGGAAATAAAACCACGGCTTGGCGCGTGCCATCTTCATCAGTCACCGGACTGCCTTGGGCTACTTGCATCGGCTGATTAGCGGTTAAGTCAATGATGCTGACTTGCGGATCAAGGGCCGTCATCACCACATCATCAATCACCGCGTATTCTTGCCAACTCGGTTTGATTTGACGTTGCAGCGGCAAATAGCCCTCTAATTGATAATTAACGGTTAACGTGGCACCACCATTCACCGCCATGTTGAAAAAGCCGTCGCTAGTGGTAACAGTTTGCCCATATTCGGGATGATCTTTAAGGGTGATGATGACATTGGGTAATGGCTTACCGTCAGTCGTCGTGACTTTGCCGCGCAGTGTAGCCGCCCGTTCCAAATCAATCGTGCCCGGAGCGACACCCGTTTGAATCGGATTTTCGCCAGTATAAAGAAACTGAGTGACTAAAGCCGGAATGCTGATCACTGTTGGATCAATGGGTGGTACTTCCAAGATTCGGGAACCCGCTGGCGGTTCGTCAAGAATCCCATAATAATAAAGTACTTGCTGATCGCCACTGGGATAAGTGATTAAAAAATCACCACGACCATCGTTATTGGCATCAAAAATCGGCGTAAAAACCAGATTGCCATCCACTGGCGGCGTAACCGTCGTCAGAATTGATTCGGCAAGTTGTCCATAATGCGTTTCTTCGCCGTTGAGGGTGACTGTAATATTCCGTTCCTGAATGCGAACCGCATGTTCACCATATTCTTGTTCCAAATGGCTGATTAAGGCCGCCAGATTAGACGGCACACAAGGGTAATCCGGCCAGGCAATCCCTTCAATGTCATTAAAAGGCGTGTCAAGCCGAGCATCTGCCAATGTTTGACACCCACTGACATCGTAAGTATGAATGCCTAGTTGATTATCAGCATGAAAGCCATAGATAAATAAACCCTCTGGCAGGGTTTCCAAGGCTTCCACTTTTTGAGGCAAGCCCTCACAAGCCGTTTGCCAACGCTTGCCATCGTACACTAATAATGTACTGGTATTTGCGTTGTCGTTAGCCGCGGCGTAAAGCAAGGTGCCGGCTTGATTCCAAGTTAACGCTTGAATGGGGTGGATTTCCGAAGACATTAAAGTACCTGCCCCGGTTGCAATGTCAATTTGCAACAAACCCTGATCGCACCATGCCGATAAAGTCCCGTCAGGATGAAAAGCAAGGGCGACAACATTGTCATAACCAATATTGCCCACCACAGACAACGCCCCGGTTTGACTATCTACCGTAAACAACTGGGCATTCGTCTTGCCGGAACTGGCATATAAAATGTTAGTCTGCGGATGAACCTCAAGCCCTTCAATGTCCATCGCTTTTTGTAAGTTGCCTAGAGACTCAAATAGGGGGGTTCGCAAACTATAGGCAAAAATTTGGGTGTCGTTGAGACGTTTATCATGGACACCATAAGCGGTTTCGCATTGTACCGGGGCTTGCGCCTCAGCCAATGGACTTATGAAAGATAGCCAAATGAGCATGCTCAGCCATCCTATCCGTAAGGTCAATGCCATTAAGTTAAGGAACTCTTTGATGAAAGCTATATTTTTATTAAAAAACGCCCGGTCGTGTCATATTTTTATCGAGGGGTGGGGTCGTAAGTCATTGTTTTTATTGAAAGTAAAAACTCGGGTACCCCACCCTAACACACACAAAAAATGATTAAAAATCAATAGGTTATATCTTAACTTAATGGCATTGATCCGTAAGGTAGGGAGCCATGAGCGTCTTTGGCAAGGATTGGGTTTCATTTATAATGATCTCCATGCTGGTTAGGTTAATAGTTATGTGCGTCAAGTTAAGCTAAGCGTTAAGCCTGGTAGTTACACTGGCTTTAATAAGATGCCCCAAAGGGGGGTGCGTTTTAAGAGCAACTACGGGGCGAGATTAATATTCAACACAGAGAACACGGAGCTTTACTACGTTTCACAGAGATTTCAAATTCTACAAACGTTACTACGAAAAACGTTAAGTCGCTGAAGCGACTATTACAAACATTAAGTCGCTGAAGCGACTACTACAAACATTAGACAAACGTTAAGTCGCTGAAGCGACTACTACAAACATTAGACAAACATTAAGTCGCTGAAGCGACTACTATAAACGTTACTACGAAAAACGTTAAGTCGCTGAAGCGACTACTACAAACGTTACTACGAAAAACGTTAAGTCGCTGCCCACAATTGTGGTTATCCCTTACGTGGAGGCTTATCAATCCATTTGATGGGTTTTGGTTTTGGCAAAAGTTGCACTTAGCTAAGACGCCACAAAGGGGGGTGCGTTTTAAGAGCAACTACGGGGCGAGATTAATATAGTCAAGTGCAACGCCCTTTCCAATTAGCTTGTGTAATGATTAATTGTTAATAATTAATTCCTTATTTCCGTCAGTGTCGTGACGAAAATAACCAAAACTGCCCGGAGACTCTCTAGTTGTTTCAGACGGCGGTAAGTTTCAAAATTATCCAGTCCCGGCAATTGGATATCCAACAGGATAATATCTGGGAAAATGTTGTCAACCATTTGAAGTGCTTCTTCCCCACTCCGGGCAATAGCAATATTTAACGGGGCCTTTTTCAAAGGCTCAATTAAAATATCGGCATTTTCTGAGGTATCCTTAACAATAAGGATAGAAACGTTTGGTTCTATGGCATTCATAAGGCACCTGGTTAGTTAAATGTCAATCGTTAAAAATCAGTCATTTAAGAATAAACGTGGATGTTTATGCCTATTTTTGCGGCATTGCCAATAATCCAGGTTTTTCGTTCAAAACGACTGGGCATTTTGCTACCCAATTTACATTGAACCAATACAAACAACTACAAACGGGCCTCTTTCCTTTGCTTGGTGAGGCGATAAATCGCCTACTACAAACATAGAAACGGGCCTTTCTTCCTAATTTGGTGAGGCGATTACAAGCCTACTGCAAACAAATGGGCCTTTTTTCTTATACTGAGCATCGCCATAAACTGCGAGCATGGCCTCAAATAAAACTCTATAAAAAAATACGGCGTAGTAGATTATTTGTAGAATGCCCAAGTCAAGTCTTTGGGAAAAAAAACTTTTCAACGGGGTGTCGCAGATGGGTTTGGCCGGCGCATGGCCGCCCAAAGCCCGAATTCCTCACGAGGACGCGATAGCCACTTAAAATGGGAGGGCGGCACTGTGATGTTTTGACTTCGTATTTATCTCTTTGATGCCCTACATAATTGTTCATAGGTAACTCTGACGGTTATAAACTATTTTGGAGGTTTTCAAATGAAAGTATGGCCTTATATCGCAACGCTTGCCGCTTTGGATCGGCTAAAAAATAACTTACCAAAACTAAAAGCTAAAGTACCCTAAAGGGCACTGTACCTATTTTGGGGATACTGTTCGATCCTTTGGCGTTTTGGAGTCCTACTAAATTAACGTTTGGACTCCTGACTCCGGCCATTAGTTAGTTTGGACGACTTACGACTGCCAAACGTTAGTTTGGACGACGGTATATATAGACGACGGGCTATGTTAGTGTTACCTTGAATTCTTAGTTTTTTACTAAGGATTAACCGCCATGCTAGATTTACAAAAGTTATATGAGAGTGTACAAAAAAATTGTCATATCTCTGATGGATTACACGCTCAGGATTATGGACTATGTACTTATTTGCTGAAAATGCGGGAATTGTATCGGTGGGAAAAAGGCCTACCTTTGACGGCCCAATTGCCAAAAGAAGAGGTTGGCAATTGGCTCAGTGCTCGTGAGCAGTTATGGGACGAATTGGTGGATAACTCCTTTGAGTGTCTACCGATTGATGAGGAGTGTTATGATCCTTTTGAGACGGCCGCTATTAATCAGGCTTTGTTGCCGCAAGGCATTGTTTATGGTGGAGGTATTGGGCAATTTTGCAAGCCGTCATTTTTTATAGGCCGTTTATACCAGCAGAAATGGCGAGAAGGCCTTGAAATCCTGATGGTGGCCGATGAGTATGCCCGTGATTTGTCGGCACCGCCGGCAATGACGCTGGGCACAACAATATTTATTCGACGAGAATCGGTGCGACGGACGCTGTGGGAAAGAATTGAAGGGTGGAATTGGAAAAAACCAGAAAATCACTTTGCCCGACTTCTTTCAATATATAACGCTCATCAGGACATAGAAACGGCCTTAGATAAGATGACAGAAGATGAAATTGAGACGGTGATTCACCATGAAATCGGTGAAGTGCAGGCCGGCCGTTTGCTGGGAAACAATTGGGAAAAGATGTTAATGGCAATAGCGGGCAGTAAAGCGGAACTGATTGCCCGTGCAGTGCGTGATCATCTGGCCGATTGTTTGGTAACTTTGCCTAAGCTTTTGGAAAGGAGACAACCAGCAGCATTATTGCTTTATCTGGCTAACCTCACTGGAATGCGTCATGCGCTGTTTCCGGCACTGGTTGAAGCTTATCAGCCGTGGTTAGCGGATGAAAACCATTTGGAAGCGTTGACAGAGACAGTGAAGAAAGGGCAAACGCACTGGTTAAACACGGCGCAAACTTTGTTAGCTTGTTATGCCGAAAATCCGGCCGACAGTGCCACTTTGATAGCTAAGCAGATGGAAACTATTCCATTAGGATCGATGATAAAATAACACATCCCTTGCCTAAAGGAAAGGCATATAAGAGTACAACGAATTACGCGGATAAACGAATTAATATCAGAGCCTTCGTGACTTAGTTGTTTGATTTCAAACGGTCAAAATCCCCAATTATTAATTAAGGACGACATCTTGTGCGAGTCAAACCGGGATAAACGAATGCACGATTTCCTGTCCGTTAAAATCCATGCGTGTGGAGACAACTTTCTTGGATGTTTCAAATCAAGCTGCCCTCGTTCTCTTTTCGAGCATAACCAATTCGTTTATCGGCCCGTAATTCGTTGTACTTAATATTCAATGAGTTATAAAAAACTGATAGGTGGTATAAGCCGTTTTTGTACCAACCCTGAAGGGGTTGAATGTGAATAGCCACAGGTAAAACCTGTGGTTTTGTGGTTTTTGTGGGTTTTGTGCCAACCCCGAAGGGGTTGAATGTGAAACTTGGGCTGATGAAAATCAGGTTCTTTTTTAAGTCAAAAGTGATATCGCTTCGCTCGGAACGTAGTTTGATCCCGTTTTTGTTCCTCGTATAAAAAAAAATCACTTATTGATTAGTTTTTAATTAACAATTAACAATTAACAATTAACAATTAACAATTAACAATTAACAATTTTCATCACCCCAGGTTCAGGCTAATTCCTTTGCAAAACGTTTTTTAAGAAAGTAAACCACTACCTGACAATAAGGTTTATATTTGCCATCTGTTTGACTTTCATATTGTTGAATCTTTTTTTTGACTTCGGAAATAGGCCATGCCGCGGTTTTGCCTTTTATTCTGGTGATATCCTCTTTGATTTGATCGATTATTGCTTCTCTATTGTTCACCAGTGTTTGTGTGTTTAAAATCATAATTTTGTTTAATTCTTTGTCAATGACAGGATCATCAGAATATATCCTGCCATTATTTCTGTACTTTATTAATTTCTCGCAGTTTTTGAGCTTATCCACTGGATTAATGGTGATTTCTTGTTCACCTTTACTGGTATCACAATGTCGTGGTAAATGTTTTGGCTCTCCATCGTTTCCCTTACAAGCTCCCAGTAAATTGCAATAATTCAATTGCAACTCCGGATATTGACTTTGTGATTTCCTATGCTCGATTTTCATCTGATTGATACTGATGCGTTGCATACAGTAACAGCAAATATGTCCTTGTTCCTCCAGTAAAGAATCACGTAAATCATCTTTTTCAACGTAGTTGTCATAGTCAGCATGAATCTTTTTGCGATGTGCCAACAATGAAGCCGGTTCTTTGCCTTTATTAATGTGCTTCATAATCATCATCCATAAAAGCCAAATGTGTATAAGCTCTTACTATTGCAACATCATTTTCACCTAGATGCTCAGATAACGCCTTTAATAATGCTTGCGCTTCTTCTTTTTTGCCGTCATCAATCCATTCGTAAACTTTATCAATTTGTTGTTGTATTTCATCGGGGCGTTGTGTAACCCCCATTAATTCATATAAAATGGAGTTAGTATCTCTACCAAAAGTATGCGGTGTATTTTTCACCACTTTAAAATCTTCCAAAAGTACTACACAACGTCGTTGCACATGACTCAAGATTTGCGGAGAATGCGTGGTAACAATAAACTGGCAATTTGGAAAAATCTGTTGTAGTTGAGGAATAACGAGCCTTTGTCGGCGTGGGTGCAAATGCAGATCAATTTCATCAATCAAGACAATCCCATAACCCATCAACGGATTCTCTCGGTGAGGGTTAGCAATGACTAAACGACACGCCAAATCAGCCACTAATGCCATCAACATTTTTTCCCCCGAGGAAAGTTGATTAATATTTAAAGGGGTTTCGCCTTTGTAAATAATCATTTCCCCATTAGGATCGTTGAGCCAATTGATAGATAACTGGTTGAATTGGTTGTTATCATCGCTCAATATGTTGTAAATGGCAGCGCGCACGGTATCAAGGACTTTGTTTTCACCGATTTGCTTTTCGATGTTTTCCTGCCATTTGTACCAAGAAAAAAACTTAATGAAATCAAATGATTTCTTAGGTTCTAACGAATTATCGAACGCGGTAAAAATATCCGTTTGCAACAAATAATCTATCGTATTTTTAAAAGCAATAGAGTCTACTGGCGCGTGAATGGCGGGGTAGTAAATAACCAATGGCAGATTGACTGGCTTTTTGTGACGCAAATCAACATTAATGGCATCTCTGAAGTCACCTAAAGCATTATAATTGTTCACCTGTGGTTTTTTGTATGACGTTTTGGTAACGGTGATTTTCCAATTAAATTCGTTATCTGCCAAACAGATGCCGAGGCTATTAGTAGATTCAAAGGCATCATATCTAATGTCTAGAATATCAAAAACACCGCGCAAATCGACTCGTTTGCTCCGCGTTTTTTTTTCAAAAACGAGTAATAATTTAGCAAAGCAATCTAAAAGCGTGGTTTTTCCTGCCCCATTTTCTCCTATGAAAACGGTTAAATCAGGCTGAAATTCAAGTTCAAGCTGTTCAAACCCTCTAAAGTTTTCGATGGCTATTTTTTTTACCTTGATTTCAGGTTGAAAGACTTCAGGTTGGTTCATGGTTATTGCCCATTATATAAGTGTTTTCTTTATAATCACTCGCTGAACTGTGATTTTTCATTAAGCAACATCCTTATGAGCCAAGAAATCCGATTTTTTTTAAATCCGATTTCTCAATGGTCTGGATATTTCTGCTATCCGGCACTAGTACCTTGTCAGCTTTGTCGGGTAGGATGAGTCCAAACTTTAGTTTGGAGCGTCCAAGATAAATCTTGGACTCCTGTTACCCAACAAAATTAAATAAAAATTGAGAATATTCGTCTTTCTTAGGTAAATCTAAGTTGCTTATGAGACGCTTCCGAGTTGCTGTCACAGGTATGCCTAACTTTGGATTCATCGCTTGTTTTTCGTAAGTTTCCCAATATAAGCCAATACCTCTTTTTTGCCAATTGGGTAAGTCATTGAAATTAATGCCTTGTTGAAATAACAGTTCGTTTTTATCGGAAACGGATAAACCTAATAAAGCCGCTGTCGCCGCCCGCGGCGATTTGCCATTTTTCCTTAATAGCCAATAACAGTGTGAATTTAACGCATTTCTATGCGCGTCTTCTTGTCGCCAGCGAAAATAATCACACACCAAGTCTTTTGTAGGCAGTTGCGAAATTCGACAATCGAAACAGCCTATTCCTCCCACTAATAACGAAAATTTCGCGCTGGCTTCTGCGGCAAGCACGGAATGATATTTCCTCAGTTTGCGATTAAAGCTTTCTTCATGGAAATGAAATAACAACGAAATTTCATCGCTTTGCGTATAACCGTAGTTGATTCTAAAACCACAGTTCATTATTAAATGTTTAACGGTTTCAATCATATAATCACGAAATTGACTATCAAACGGCACTTCAAACTGAAGTACTTCTTTAGTCAACCGCGTAAAATTTCTGCCATCCAGTCGGGCAACCATATATAAGCCAGGCAAAACACAATAATCATGCGCTGTCTCAAAAACCCGCATTTTTGCATCAAACTCATTAAATTTCATCTTGTCCATTCCTTGATGGTAAACGTGTTATCACTATTAATGGTAACATAATAAAGCGCATCAAAGCCTTCCGAAAAACTGGGAATTTGCAATTTGCCGTAAGCTGCCTTGATACCTTTTTCTGGGATGCAAGTTTTACCTGTGCGAGTACTATTTCGTTGAATCGCCTCTTTGAGTTTCGATTGAAAGTAATAACCAATTAATTTAAACTCGGCTTTTTTGGCAAGCGCGATATATTTTTGTCGGTTTTCGACGGTAGGATTCGTATTATCGACTACAAAACGTTGTTTAGCGGCAATACACGCTTTGACAAGGATATCTTCTCGATGCCTGGTTTTGAGCATATCGAGGTTTATCCGTATATGTGTGTCAGCGAAAAATTGTTGATAAAAAGTCGATTTTCCGGTCGCTTGTATGCCCGTGAATAAGATAGCTTCCATAGTATATAGATGTTCAGATAAATATTTGGGGATGAGTCATCGATAAATCTTGGATTCCTATTTTTATAAAATATTATAGACGGTATTCCAAATAACTCAATATTTTTGCAGATTTTGGCGTTAGGACTCCTAGCTTTGCAAAGCGGCTGGCATTTCAAAACTCGTAAGCTAACTCAAAAAAATTATACTTTGCACAAATTGCGCTTTTGGAATGAAGACAGATACGAAATCTGGTTTTCATGGCTGTTCTAGCTGCGTGATACATGACAAAAACTCAGTTTCTGACGGTGTTTAGTATAGCTGAAGGATAAAGTGAGTGCTGGTATATTATTTGGGAGTTACCTAAACGGAACGAAAACAATGCCTTCAACTCAAGGCGTGAACAATGTTCGTAGTCGTCGCTTGAGCGACACGAGGTTTGTAGTCGTCGCGATAGCTTTGATAAGTTCGTAGTCGTCGCGATAGCGACGATTGCTTGAGCAACGATTGGTTTGTATAGTTGTGCAGAAAAAGACTTGGGATAGGAGTGCAAAGCTCAATGCCATTAAGTAAAGCAACAAATCCCCTACAAAAAGTATGTATAAATAGCGCGACTGAGGGCCATAACTTAATTTGAATATGGCCCTCAAACAAGTCCAAATAACCCTAAAAAAATAGGGAAATAACATGGCCCGCGTCTCACTACTCTGCCAAATCCGCGGCGGCTGCCAAACTAAAGTTTGGACTCCTGTCAAACTAAAGTTTGGCCCCCTGGTAACGCGTAGCGCAACCTTCCGACGCTCGCCAAGGTTCAGTTAGGGTGGATTTTCATTGAGTCACTTGAACGTGTATAACAATCGCATCGCATAAATTTTTATGCCATGAGGCATAAGTCCATCCTCTCAGTTCAACATATTCCTTAAATAGCCGATGGAATATGTAATAATTTTCCAACGCCTCTTCCATGCCACCAAAAACACATCTCGGTTGCAACGTCTCCAAGGTGTCTTCGTTATATTTTGAAATATAACGAGTTGCTGAACGGGGTGTCCTCGCCTTTCTACGCATCTCAGGCAGCAGTTTTTGACGCATTTTAGCGAGACGCTGTGGATCCACCTGAGGTATCGGCTCTTTTTCAACATCGGGATCGAGTTGCTGTCCGGACTTAAGGATATGGAACTTATCTTTGAAACCGAGGTTTTCCCAATATCCGTTGGCAGTCCCATCGGCGTTGAATTTCAACTCGACACGAACATTGGAACTGCCAATTGGCCAAGGCAAAGAGATGGGATATGAACCGTAAACTTTGGAATTCACCTCATCAAATTCAGACAGTGTCAGCCGAGTACGTCCTCTGTACCTAAACTTGATGACAACGTCCGTTCTCCCTTTATAGACATCCAAGATATCGCAATACTCTAACCCTTTGTCAATCGAAACCAGAGCAATTTTATATTGCCCAAAATTATCAACCAATTTATTCACGGCTTGTGCCAGAATAAAAGGAGTATCAGTCCGATACGACCTTTCGGCGGCCATCGAAACGTTACCAAACAACAGAAAAATCAAACCGAAGGCGCTGAAGCCATAAGTTATCTTTTTCATCCTGTGGCCCTCCAAATAATTTTGCAAATTTACATTTTACACCCCTAAAAATTTAAATGCAACCTAGTAGTCTGTCAACATTGTTTTGACGAGTAAAATACTCGGTTTATATCGTCCAAACTTTAGTTTGGCTTAGCAGGAGTCCAAACTTTAGTTTGGCAGGAGTCCGTTTGGCAGGAGTCCAAACTTTAGTTTGGAGGAGTCCAAACTTTAGTTTGGAGTAGTTTGGCAGTCGTCAGTGCAAAATTAAAACGGTTACCCGTCAATAGAACATTGACAAAGCACTAGTGCAGTAAAGCGGAAATACCCATACCATTTAGAAATTACTAATTGTGAATTGTGAATGGTGAATGGTGAATGGTGAATGGTGAATGGTGAATGGTGAATGGTGAATGGTGAATGGTGAATTGTGAATGGTGAATTATGAATGGTGAATTATGAATTGTGAATTGTGAATTGTGAATTGTGAATTGTGAATTGTGAATTATGAGTTATTAGTAAGGGGGGTAGGCGGTGTGAGAGAGGTATGCAAGGGCTGTGTGACGACGCTCGAAAAACGCCAACATCGTGTGCAATATAAATTGGTTAGCCATAACGATTTATTTCGCAAATCCGTTGTATTATTGTATGATAAACGTTTTTACACCGCCCCCCAGTCCATCTCAAGGGGCCTAGTCTATGCACATAAATTTTTAAGCATAAGATTTTTATATCTATTTACGCGCCATTAAGTTGGGCTACGAACGACTACGAACGACTTGTGTGCATAGAGTAGCTCAAGGGGCAGGGGAAATGGGAGCGCGGCAAGTTCCCGGATCGAAGGGGATTCAGGGGAGTGTTAAAAGGTTTCAGTTTTTAGCCGTGCCAAGTCTAATTAAAAAAAGAGCATAACCAGATGAAAAAATATTATGTGTTGTTGCTATATGGAACGTACTTCAAATAATGAACTTTTCAGAAAATTATTAGCCAAATTATCTACTTATCATTGATTTAATCATTTTTCATTTTTCATTTTTCATTAGTATATACGGAACGTACTTGAAAAAGGTGAAAATGAAATAAGAGATTGAATTAGCAAGATAGTAGATTTTAAACTAAAAATTTAAACTTAAAAAATACGTTTATTCCCAAAATCCGTTGTACTTTCAGTATAAATAAAATTTGATAACACAACAAACGAGAATAACTATGATTGAACATGGATTGGTGAAAATGAGTGGCACTAAGGTGCTTGGTTCTGCTTTCTTACCTAGTTTTGCCGTTGTGGTGGTGGGGGGAATAATCGCATGGAAATTTTGGGAAAGCAAAAATCGGCAAAAGCCGGCAACCGGTGCAGATTCCAGATACAAAGAAACGCTTGCGACTCTTCAAACAAAAATTGAGACGTTAACGACTGAACTGCGCGAGCTTTCATCTCACCTGACTCAATTTCAAGAAAAGCGATTGGAACCTCAAAACGCAAAGACTTCCGTCAAGGATATTCCTTCTGTCGGCACTTTTATCAATAGAGCATCTCAGCCCACAAAAGAGCCAGCTAAATTAGCTATGTTTAAACGAATCATTGATGATAATGTTAAATTGAGAAAAATTGCGTAACTGGCACTTTATACAGAAATCCGATTTCTTTAAGAAATCGGATTTCTCTTTCTTTAAGAAATCGGATTTATCATTCTCATATAATTGTTAAGGAGGTGTAATGTCAAATATATTTTACGTTGGCATCGATTTGGGTACCAGTCGATCTAGCATTGCCACATCAACCGGTAAGCGCATGTCAACAAGAACATGTGTTGGGTATCCCAAAGACGTTATCTCAAGAAAAAGATTTGGTAAAGATTACCTTTTTGGAGATGAAGCCGTAGATAATCGGCTGGCTCTGGACATGATCTGGCCGCTTGCTGATGGGGTTATTTGCGAAGAGGAAAAAGCCCTTAGTACTACCGGGCTTATTCTTAAACATCTCATTGCTCAAGCCATTCCTGAGAAGCAGGAAACAGATAAAATTTATGTCGCAATCGGTGTGCCTGCTCAAGCAAGCATTAGGAATAAGAAGGCAATCATAGAGATTGCAAGGGATTTTATTGATAAAATCCTTATTGTCAGTGAACCTTTTACGGTGGCTTATTCCATTGACCGGTTCGACGAATGTCTGATTGTCGATATCGGTGCCGGCACAACCGATTTATGCCGGATGCATGGTTCAATGCCTGAACCGGAAGACCAGATTACCCTTAAGGCGGCTGGAAATTTTCTTGATGATGTGCTTACGAAAGCCATTCTTGAAAAGTTTCCTGATGTCCAGCTTACCCCTCAGATTGTCAGACGTATAAAAGAGAAGCACGGTTATGTCTCCGATACTTCTGATCTCGTCAAAGTAACGCTGACCAAGCGGGGGATTCCGGCTGAATATGATCTAACAACTATTCTCAGGGAGTGCAGTTTAAAACTGACCAAACCCATCAGTAAGGCCATACAGGAACTGGTCGGTACCTTTGATCCTGAATTCCAGGAAAGACTCCGTAACAATGTTATTATCGCTGGCGGCGGTTCTCGACTCAAAGGGCTGGAGGCTGCCGTCGAAAAAAGTCTTCTCGAATATGGTGGAGGCGACGCTATTTGTGTGCAGGATGCCGAATACTGCGGAAGTGAAGGAGCATTAAAGATGTGCGTAGAAATGCCGGATGAATATTGGGAGAAGATATAGCCAATGCGAATTAAGAATGAAAAATGAAAAATGAAAAATGAAAAATGAACAAAGGCTTATAAAATCACTTTCAATCAATACGTTTTTATAAGTTATTGATTTTTTATGATTCAATTCAATCCTTAATTCGCATAGCAGGAGTCCAAACTTTAGTTTGGCGGGAGTCCAAACTTTAGTTTGGCAGTACCAAGTTAAAACTGGCCGACTCCTGTTGCATTTTACCACTTTACCACAGGTTCCACTAAAGCGTCTCGATTGCAACCCCTTCGGGGTTGAGGCTTTTCAATTACCAAAACCCAACACCACAGGTTCCACCTGTGGCTATTCATATTCAACCCTTTCAGGGTTGAAGCTTCTCAATTACCAAAAACCACAGGTTTCACCTGTGGCTATTCACATTCAACCCCTTCGGGGTTGAGGCTTTTCAATCACCAAAACCCAACACCACAGGTTGCACCTGTGGCTATTCATATTCAACCCTTTCAGGGTTGAAGCTTCTCAATTACCAAAAACCACAGGTTGCACCACCTGTGGCTATTCACATTCAACCCCTTCGGGGTTGAAGCTTCTCAATTACCAAAAACCACAGGTTTCACCGGTAGCTATAACTTTTAATCGAAACATGCTAACTAAAGAACAAATACTCAATTTATTTCAATCACAAACCGTTAAACAGGAATGGTCTTTTAAAGATTATAAACCCTCACAAACCGGAAAATGGTCACATAGTTACCATCGTTATCCGGCTAAGTTTATTCCTCAATTAGTGGAAAAGCTGATTGATGAATATGTCAACACTGAAGACGCTCATATTAATGATCCTTTTATGGGCAGTGGGACAACTGTGGTGACGGCCATTTCGAGAGGGTTTAAGGCAAGTGGTGTGGATATCAATCGGATGGCTTACTTAATCAGCAAGGTTAAAGCCACGCCAATTGAACCGATATATCTTAATAATCAGATAAAGCAATTTCTGGCTAGGCTGAGTTTTTTGGCAAAACAAGAAACCTTAATGTTAACGGCACCGGTTGAACCGTTAATTCCAGAAAATCACCTAGATAAAATTAACTATTGGTTTCCTGAAGCAAATAAGTATGAACTTGGAGAAATATTACGAGTGATTGAGAACCAAGAAGTTCCCATGATAAAAGATTTCTTGCGAGTGGCTTTTAGCCACATTTTGAAAAAATGCTCAATCTGGCTTCAAGGAAGCAGTAAGCCCACCCGTGATTTAAAAAAAGCACCGGCAAAACCTTATAAAATATTAAAAAAGCATTTAACAAAAATGCAGAAAGCCAACAAGGAATTTTATCAAGTGGTGCCAACAAAAGTGATAGAAAATTTAGAGGATTACTTGAATATTAATTATGAAGATGCCGCAAAACAGCCCATTGTTGATAATAGTGTCGATTTTATTGTCAGTTCAAGTCCTTATGTCACCAGCTATGAATATGCCGATTTACACCAACTATCAACCATTTGGCTTAATCTATCAGATGATTTAGCGGCTTATAGAAAACGCTTTATTGGCACCTCGCACCGCCGCGACGATGATAGAACCTTAAAAAGTAAAATTGCACAAGACATTGTTTCTCAGATGGTGCCTAAAAGTAAAAAATTAGCCAGAGAAATCAATACTTTTTTTGTTGACATGCAGGCTGTTTTCGATGACAGTTTTAGAATTTTAATGCCCCATGGTAGATGCTGCTATGTGATAGGCAATACCAAATTAAAGGGGGTTGATATTTTGAATGCCCAAGTGTTTGCAGAGAGTTTACAATATGCCGGCTTCAAACTGGATAGACTCATTGTGAGAGAGATTCCCTCTAAAATTCTCCCCCAAAAAAGGGATGAACAGACGGGGCGATTTGCCAGTGCTCAAAATGCGAGTACTGAAGCCTATCCCATAGAATACATTGTTATCGGAATAAAGGAGTAAACTGGGGTGATGAAAATTGTGAATTGTTATTTAAAATTGAAAAATGTTAAAAATCCTTTCATAAGCAAACAATCCTTGTCGTTATTGAAGTGTAAATCACCCACGAATCAATCCGTTTATTCCAAAAAACCGTTGTACTAGACAGCAACAGGTGGGCAAAAGCAGGATTTTGTTGATATCTTATCGAAGGGCACTGGTTCAGTTAGGTGTAAAATATATAAAAATAAGGCAATGAAAGCATCTCTCGCCATCAGGATTGCATTGAACTGAACCTGTGCCATGGGTAGAACGTAGCGCTTTTCTCGTTTCACCTCGTTCCAACGCGCCGGCGTTGGAAGGCGTACCGTGAAGTTGCAGCGTCATGAATCCACCTAACACAACAAGGTGGTGTTCTGCTATAGCATTTTGCGTAAACTACCTCACTTGTAGGGGCAAACCTGCGTGTTTGCCCTTTTTGGTAGAAAAATGCTAGACTTCTTATTTTGTCAATGCCCGTCAGCTACGGATTCATACCACATTCAAGGGTGCGTGGGATGCAGCTTACGCTTTCCAAGGCTTTCAGTAATCAATGTCGTTACCAATGTATTTATGTTCACACCCTCTTGTTTGGCATACCTGATAAGACGAGTATATAAGCTTTTGGGTAACGGGATAAACTTACCGCTACTGCTAGGTTCTGGCACCGGATGACCTGCTGACTCTAATGCTGCTAGAGTTTCGCGCAAAGCATCTAAGCCATTTCGTATCGCTTCATCAATGGTTTCTCCATCTGAAAGACATTCTAAAAAATCAGGAAACGTAATCAGAAAACCACCCCCGTCTTCTTCACTAAGAGGACGAATTTCAAAAGGATATTGAGACAAATCGACCATAGTTCACTCCACGAAATTGAGAAACTTTTTGATGTATATCGGTTTGATTGGGCGTTTAGCTGGAACCGGCAATGTTCTACCATCAGAACGAATAAACACAACATGATTGGTGCCTTGTTGTCGCCATTCAATCGCGAAAGTTCGAGCTACAACCTTTAGACTTTCAATCCGCCAACCTTGGGGATTGTTTCGCATCTTATCACGAATTTTATCGGCGTTACTCATAAATATATCTGTCTGAGTGTGATGCCATTTCTGGCCCACGACGCGGGGTGTACCGAAAGGCATTGCTTCAGGGACAACCATAAAGGATTGCCTATGGCTAAAACGTAGGAGCAATCTTTGCTCTAGCCCTTTCGGTTCCTTAAAGTTTTTAGTATCAAGGGCCTTCAATCAAATCAAGTGTTCAGGCAAAAGTACAGCGAAGCGAAACTTTTGCCTGAACATCAATTCGCCAACCTGGCCCCCAAAAAAACCGCCAGGTTTTAGACACGTTGGTATGGTAAGCCAGTAACAAAAGCTTACCAAATCAATTTTAAAACAGGGCCTTCCAAAGAAACCTTACCAATTGAGCGACAAGACAATTCAAAGTCTGTAGGATAAGTGGGACATACCTTTTTTCGGGTGTGTCCCAGTCGTCCTACTATCGATAACAAAGTCTTGCCGCTCAAACTTCAAGGTTTATTTTGGGGGCCAGGTTTTAAAATTGATTTGGTCAGTTTTTTTAAAATGTGCTTTCACAAAAAAACCAAGGTTTTATCGAACTTGCGGTTGGGGGCCATGTTGTGAAATTGATTCACTTGATTTGATTGATGGCCCTTGATTGAAACTTAAGTAGGGCAAGTGGGACACCCCCTTTTTTGCCTACCCTACCAATCACCCAGATTGATTGCAGCAGGACTACCTACCGATGTAAGAATTTCAGCACATTCACGCAGCCTTCGCATGCTTTCAAACGTTGTCGTAGCGTTTCCTGAGCCGATTGGATTTTTTCTGGGTTTTGTTCGCTTCGTGCTAGGAGAACTTGTTGATATTGGTTTTCGAGTTCGGTATCCGGTTGTCGGGTGGCAAGAAAGTAAATCTGTTCTTTGCCGATTTGTTCGTCTAGGAAAAACGCTTTTTTTTTGGCAGGAATGTAGCGCGTGATGCCAGGTTGCACCGGATTGAAATTGTTCACCGTGACACCCGCGAAGCTTTTCATTGGAAACAGCCGATAGATGTTGTCGGAAGAGTCTGTCTGAAAAACGTACACGTAAATGTCGGTTTTTTCGGTGGTGGCGGGAGCGAAAAGGATTTTGTAGAAGTCGCCAGAGTATAAAATACTCCCTTCCGTTAATATCTTGAATTGCTTGCTGCCTTCGTGACGGTAGAGGTATTTGATGTCAATGTCTGGCGGCTCTGCCGAGAATGCCATCAGCGGAGTGATTGCGACTATAATGCCGCAGAGAATGGCGAGAGCATTTTTTTGCATTTGCGGTTTCCTTGTATCAGTGATCAGTGATCAGTTATCAATGATCAGTCGCTTTTTTGCTAAAAATCCGATGTCTTAAAGACATCGGATTTTTTAATTATAAGTACCAAGCCAGGGGCAACGCCCCTGGAGATAGGGCCTTCAATCAAATCAATTCGCCAACCTGGCCCCTATCTTAATGAAAAATGAAAACGGAAAAATGAAAACGGAGTGATTAGATGATAAGTCGATAATTTTTATCCTAATTTTATGAAAATTTCCGGTTGTTATTTTCATCGATTTGAAGTACGTTCCGTCTAAAAAAACGCGTTGGAAAGACACCTTAGGCACTGAGCAAAAATAACTTACACAAATTATCAATAATTTTCCGCTCCTTTAATATACTCAAGAAGGGAACAAATTGGACTTTTTGAGAAACATTTCATAACTTAAGTAACTACCGAAAAGCCCCAACGGGGCGATATTAATATAGCCTGGGGCAGCGCCCCAGGAAATCCAAGTTATGGCCACGTTGAGTATACCTTTCATCTTGGATAAATGTTGAAGTTATTTTTGCTTGATGCCTTAGTATTTTTCATTTTTCATTTTTCATTTATTGATTACCACCACCACCAGCCTTGAGAGCGAGTGTTGCGAATAAACACCGGTGTTTGGGCAATTAATCTCTTGCCTTTTTCTGTGTATGAGGCCTTCACGTACACTTTTTCATCTCGGTTCACAGATTTCGTGTGCAGTCTTGAGCCACTGAAATAGGCCGGCGGACGGGATTTGTCATACGGACGTTTCACCGTCCAAGAAACACGGCTGGTGACTTCCTTAGAACTGCCATCGGAGTAACGAAGTTTGGCTGTGTAAGAACCTGACTGCCTTTCGGCGAGGGAAGTACTACCGTAAACATATAACTTAGCGGGCCTTTTATTGGAAGAATGGGCGCGGTTGTAACGATAAGCCCTATATTCCCGGATTTGAGAGCGGGAGTAGCAACGTGCGGCCACTTTCCAATCCCTAGCAGACGCTTCATAAACACAGAAACGACCACGCCGGTTTTTATGGGAAAACAACATGACGTGTCCTGGTTTGTTCAGAATGTCACCTGGCCGTAATTTGTTCTTTGATATCCGAGCTGATATCCGCGGTAAACGACTGGTACCGTATTTTTTCTCTAAGCCCCAGACTTGAGAAATCAAGCCAGAACAATCGACACCTACAGCGCGAGAACTTCCAAAATATTTTCCCCGACATCTTCGATTTTTGGCGGTACATTTATCCCCGGCTTTTTTGCCGGCCCGCAATCCAGCCTTGAAGGAAGCGATGCTGTTATTTCCGCCCCATTTATACGGAATTCCTCGGTAAGAACCGCGTCTCCGAATGGGGGTAATGACCCGTTTTCTGCCATAACGAGTGCCCCGCCGAGGGGTGATATTGGCGCTTCTCACCTTAAATCGGTGATTGGCATAAGCTCTCGCTTGGCGAATGATTTGTTTACGACTCAGCGATTTGCGGTAGCCTCGTTGCTTTGGACGATCCGATTTCTGTTGAGCAACCCCGTCGTCTGTCTCAGACGGATGAAAATCTTTCGACTGGCTTTCTGTGTAAGAAAACAATTTTTGTGAGAGCTTGTGAGAATTCGCAGAACGCCTCTTGGTTTGAACGCCAGAACGCCATTTAACCACTTCAAAGCTGTCTTTGAGTGGCACAATTTGAAACACGTCTCCCGAAGGTGTGACGGCTAAGTCTTGATAGGTGTAAGCATAAAGACTATACGGCAATTGAACTTGGGCAAGCAATTCTCCTTTTGGGGTGTATTTGCGTAGAAATCTCCGCACATTTTCGGCTTTGGAGTTTTCAGTCAGTGACTCTTCACCAACCACTTCTTCGACGCTGAGGTAAATGTTTTTGTCTTTATCAAGCCCGATGAAGTTGATGGTTTTGAGTAAACCCGTCTGGCTTTTGACCGAAATTTCTCCGCCAAGCTCGGTTTCATTGTTGTGGAGCCAAATCGTGCCTTGTGAGTCGTTGTGTCGTTCGACGTGAAAGGCATATTTCCCTATCGGAATCTGCACAAGCGCTTTGTTGTCATATTGATGGTAAAACTGGCCGTCAAACGCTTCAAAAACCAGCCCATTTTCTTTATGGCAGCGAATGCCGATGGGAATGATGTCGTTTCCGATGGGATAGGTTCGGATAACTTTTCCGGTTCGGTTATAGAGGATAACCTTTTGATTTCGGCTGAACAGCAGATAAAAGTGCATGCCATCATCCATCACGCATAAGTCATCCGCGTTTTTTGGAGAAAGTGGCGCTGAGGAAGAGGCCTGTTTTGGGGAAAGCGGAATTGACGATAGCCAAATTGACGAAAAGGTATTATTTGTGGTGTTGAATACCAAAATGCGTTGGTTTTCGGAGTCAAGCAGGTAGAGTGAGCGGCCAGTTTCGTCCACGAGAACGCTTGGCGGCCCAAAATTGTTGGCCGGTGCTTGAGTCAGGGCAATTTGCTCCGCTTCAGTGCCCCATTCAAAGCTGGCAACTTCGTGGGCTGTAAATGTGTGTAAGGCCGCTACGCTCGTCATTGGATAAATGACTAGCGATGTCAAAAGGCCTTGGATGAGTTGTCGGTTCATTTTTTGTTGATTTCCTCCCAATCGGGTTTGACGTGAATATACTAATGAAAAATGAAAAATGAAAGTTTTCATTATAAACAATTTAATCACTTATTGGCCCATTTTCATTTTCACGGCCAAAGAAATGCGTTCAGTATACTTCACAATGAAAATATAATACATGAATTTGCAGTTGAAAAAAATACCTCAGAGGTTTTTAAAACCTCGGATATTGGATTATGCACATTTTATGCCATTATAGGTTAAAACCTCATAATCATGCCATGACTCGGAGGTTTTTATTGGTAACGAGTTTGTAGGGGGCAGATTCAGTGTTTCAGTCGCTTGGCAATGTCGTGCATGTGTACCTTGTATTCCAGTCGCTCGGCAAAGTCGTGCTGAGTACATCCACACAAGCGCGGTTAAAACAATTGAGTACAACTAATTACGCGGAGAGTACAACTAATTACGCGGAGAGTACAACTAATTACGCGGAGAGTACAACTAATTACGCGGATAAACGAATTGAGTATAACTAATTACGCGGAGAGTACAACTAATTGCCCTGATACGTACTTGAGCTTTTAGACAAACGCAGTAAATGCTTACGCGAGATAACTCTCGTTCTTCGCTATGCGAGATAACGGCTTTAGCCTTAGAATAAATTCTAAGGCTAAAAGCTAAAGCAGGCTGAAGCCAGCTAAAACTAAAAACTTAGTGCCCTGATACGTACAGCCTTAGAATAAATTCTAAGGCTAAAAGCTAAAGCAGGCTGAAGCCAGCTAAAACTAAAAACTTAGTGCCCTGATACGTACTTGAGCTTTTAGACAAACGCAGCCTTAGAATAAATTCTAAGGCTAAAAGCTAAAGAAACTTTAGCCTGAATAGTTTTAGCTTGGCACTGCCAAACTAAAGTTTGGACTCCTGCCAAACTAAAGTTTGGACTCCTGCCAAACTAAAGTTTGGACTCCTGATAACTGATAACTGATAACTTAAACTTCTCACTGAAATTAATTGCGGTCGTACAAGTCGTACTTACTCAAATCAAGTATGCCTGAGGTAATATATCCATCTCCGGTTTGGGCGATTTTATCGTGGAGCCAATCGACAAACGGCCAAAATGCCGCGCGGTTTCGTCTAATCGCGTAGTCCTCTTTGAGTTTTCTGAGTTCTTCTTGGTAATTGTTCTGGTTGAGGTTTTGGACGCGCTGTAGGAAGTCTTGAGCTTTGGAGAGTTCAATGTCCAAAAATAATTCGGGGTAATCTCCTATAGCACCTCTGTAGACGGAAATGGTGTCACGCTCAGGCGCTCTTGTCAGTTCTTCACTCAATGGGGAATGGTGAGATAAGTAGCCCCGATTGCTAATGAGGGTGTAGAGCGCGTAATGGCCTTTATGGCCGACACGCACGTAGGTGATGCTAGGCAAATAGGGCGCATAGCGGCCTTTGCCGCGATCAACTGTCACCATTCGCACGTATTTTTCCCAGTCGGCAATCGTTTTGATGGGGCCGATCTCAACTTTTGGTTGTCGAGGCGGGATATAAATATTTTGGTTGTCCGAGAGGCGGCTGTTGAGAATATCGTCGCTGCCTCGGATGGTTTTGCTCATGCGCTTTTGAATCAGTCGCGCAAATTCTAAATCGGCCCTGTCTTTGCCGGAGCGCTTGGTTAAAGCAGGGCGGCCTTGACTGAGTAGCGGATACAAGTCTATGTATCTCTTGATTTTTTTACCCGTGAGGACATTACCAATCAATCCCGTTATCATTTGAGCGGGCAATTTGAGGCCACCAGAATATTCTTCGCGGATGGCTAATCGTGCTTGTTCTGGCAGAAAGGATAAAAACATGTCTTCCCCGTCAAGGCGTTCATGGCTCATAGAGCGCCAAGTTCCTAGCTTGTGTTTGAGGCCGCCCCAGTATTTAAAATTCACCACGAGGTTGTAGTAGAGCCTTTCAAAGTTGGCGTAAGTCATTACCCATAAGGATTGTGGAAAGCCGCCTTCTTGGCCGTAATGCACGGTGGTACTGGCATCATGGCGTATGGCAGTTAACCAAGCGTTACGGTTAGTGCCACCGCCGTCCCAAATATCGTCAAGCCCTAAGCCGGCGACTTCGCGTAAACCGGCTTCAACTTGTTTTGCCAAGTCGAGTCTTAAGGCTTTTTCGTAGCCTTCCAAGTAGCGCTTGTTGTTATCAAAGCGGGTTTTTAGTTGCATTGCCAATGTGATACTTTTGGTATCGAGAGCCAATGCTTCCATAGCGCCTTTGCCAAGTCTATAGAAGGGTGCCGCGGAAGAGACGTCGGATTCTGGCTTCAGAAAAAAAACCCAAAAATGATCGGCAATGGCATAAGTTGCGCCTCTACCCACGCAAACCGCACCACGCACCAGGGATTCAACGAAGTATTTTGAGTTTTCAAGCAGAAATTGATGGCGAATTGTCGCGGGAATTTGTGCAAACACTTGGAATGGATTGTTACTGCTATAGTCAGGCAAGACGATTTCGTCGTCTTTGACGTTCCATTTGGTTTGCATAAATTGTTTGTCCAGCAGTTTGAGCGTATTTTTGTTGACTTGCCAGACAATATGGTTTTTCTGCGTGATGACTTCGGTGACTTTTTTAAATCGGTAAAAAAACGCCGGTGTTTGAGGCGCATCGGTGGGCAGTTCTGTGATGATCTCGTCAATTGGCGCGATTTCGTTAGGATTAGTGGCAGGAGCCGTCTTGGAGCGGACAAGAATGAAAAATTCGCCGGGCATTTCATCGAAATGGATATGGGCGGTAAAGAGATGCTCGTACAGGTAGCGGCCCAATAATTGGCCTTTGGCACTCTGTTGATTGACAAAGTTCTCCCATTTGTGGATGACTTTTGGGTTTGAAGGCGCGTTTAATTCAGCAAGGATTGATGAATCGGGTTCATAAGCACCTTCGCTTATCCAAGTTTGTAACGTTGCAAACTCTTGGTAACTTAATCGAGGTAAACCAAAAGGCATTCCTGCCAGGGGCTGTTTTTTGCGGAATGTTTCAAAAGCGCGTGTTGATGCCACACATTGGAATTTAGCGCTTTTGTCAAGGTTGTGTTGATAGTCTCGAAGCGATTCGAGATCAAAGGCGCCATTCGCATCTTCTGCTGTGGTATTTTTCATGCCCAGTTGGATAAACTTGTACAGAATAGAATCATTCAAGTTGTTGCCAATGACGGAATGAAAGGTTTTTGCGTTTTTTCTGGAACCGGGATGGGCCGCGTCCCAAATGTGATTGGCGTAGTAACTCACCGGGCTTGCGCCATCAATCAGATCGGCGTAGGAATTCAGTTTCAGTTGGCACGGTGAATCGGTGCAGCCATGACAAACGACGCATCTTTTCGCTAAAATGGGCTGAATTTGACCAAGGTATTTATCCCGATCGGCCCAGTTGGTGAATCGGTTGCCGACGTTTAAAAGTGACACTTTATCTGTGTCAATAGGGGGGCGGGCCGTGTTTTCTGCCGGCCCGGAATCTTTGGGGGCGGATGCTGAGGCACTTTCGGCGGATTTGACAGATTCTGCTTCCACGGTGCCGGGCTTCGAGCCGCAATTTGCCAGCAAAATGCTGCTAAACAATAAAAAAACAGTCGCTTTCTTGTGCATTTTTATTCTCCTTTTAGTAAAGTTGGTAATGGGTAGACTTAGCATTGGAATAATCCTTATGAGTCAATGAGATAAAAAATAACGTGTTGGCCGGGTTGTTGAGCGAAGGGTGAGCCCAATGTTGAGATAAAGTTTATTAAGTACTGAAGCCTGAATTTTCAGGTCTGAATCAGAATTTTCAGAATTTGAGAATTTTCAGAATAAAACCTTTTTATCTCTTATGTTTATTCTGTTCATTCTAAAATGGAATAAAATTATGCTCCAGACATTGTACAATAAAATTCATGATTCGGTACTTATGAGTCTCTTGGCAAAAGTCAGTTCGATGATAATTGGTCATTTTCAATAAGAAATCAAGTGACCAACATGCGGGTTAGTCGTCAGAATCGTTAAATTTCAATGAGTTATTGTTTATGGACGGTGAAGATCGCCCGATGAGTGATGAGCGATTCGGGCATCTATTACCTATTACCCATTACCAAGGGCGCTTAAGGCGCGTTTCGCTATAACTCTTATAGGAGCGCGTAAAGACAAGGCATATTTTAAGTGCTATATTATATACGATGATGAGAAATCCGATTTTTCCAAAAAATCGGATTTCTTGTCGGATTTCTTCGGATTTCTTTTAGCCATATTGGGAGGTTAGTGCTTATGAAATGGTTAATTTCCGTTGGATTGGCAATTTCTATACCTTTCGCCAATCCGGCTCTAGCGGACGATGTGAAAACGCTGAAGTTTTATGATAGTGAACAATTTTATCAAGCGATGGAAGAAGAAGCTTCCCGCAAGGTTAGTTTTGAAGTGGTAACGGATTTTAGTCGTCCTGAACAAGTGCCGGAAAGATTGAACAAACTGGTAGAGTTGGAAAAACATAGCGATGAGTTAGTTGCAGAAGATGGCTCATTTGTGGAAGGCGCAAAGACGACAGCTATATTAACTCTGGCGGGTGCGTCGTTGGCCTCGGCCATCAGTACGGGTGTTGTCGTTGGTTCGGCATTTATGGCGAGAGGAGTGGCTACTGGGGCCGCGGTTGGCGCAGCGGGTGGGCCGGTTGCACCGGCAACGGTAGCCATTGCTGCTTGCGTGGGTGCGGTTATCGGGTTTACTATAGGAGTCACCGTGGTTGTCATGTCTGGTGATGATCATGAAATGACGTTTGAAATAGACCCTACCGGAAAATTGAAATTCCATGTCAAACCGGTTTGATATGCCCAAGCTAAAGCTTGGACTCCCGTTTTTTTTTGTAGGGTGGGCAAAGTAGTTGTTGCCCACCCTCTTCGTGGTGGGCAATAAAAAACACTTGGGAGGGCTACATGTATGGATTTGTTCTTAGCAACCTGTGGGTTTTGTGGTAAAGCACCAACCCCGTTGGGGCCTCCAGTGAATAGCCTTAAGAAAACATGGGGAATGAAGCGCGACTGAGGGCCATAACTTAATTTGAATACCTCTAAAGTATTTTATGGCCCTCAAAATCGATAGTCCAAATGCGATAAATTGCCTACTACAAACATCAGGCGATAAATCGCCTACTACAAACATAAAAATCAGGCGATAAATCGCCTACTACAAACACTACAAACTGTTTGTGTGAGGCGGCTAAAGCTTGCAGGATTGTCTGAGTCTCTTTAGAAGAATACGTTGGAGAAAAGAACACGATGGGATGGTGTCCCCCATAAGCTAATCCGATCTATCGTCATGTTTTATTACTCATAGCGAGAGAAAAAAACATGAGCCAATTGATTCAAGTCACAGCAGTTGTTGTGAATTACACTCCAAATGCCATGCACGATAACTTTGATGAGGGTCATTTTGAGTATTATGATGCTACCGACATACAGATTGTGGCACCAAAGGCGTTCTCTGGGCTAGAACTGAGCATTTATCATACTGACAAAGTCCATCAAGACAGCCTGTGGCGTACTATTGGGCAGTGGATTAATTTCAACATCGACAAAGATGATCTGGTAAGCTCAATGACGCTGTTTGATGGGGCGGTATCAAATCTGTGTGCCCATGTCCGAACAAAATTCGCTGAACAACTGGTAGAAGAATCGTAGTCAAATCATAATGACGCTGAGAAATTATATTTGGAGAAGCACTGGTAAAGTGGTTGGATAAAAGTCAGCCCAGAAGGGGTTGAATGTGAAACGCAGTAACGAGCGTAGCGAGATAATAGCCACAGGTAAAACCTCAATGTCATTAAGTTAAGAATAACTGACTGATTTTCTTAAAGTAGTACAACGGATACTCGAAATAAACGGATAAAAACAGTCAAAAATAAAATGGTTACAAAAATTAGGAATTTCCCCAATCCGTTGTGAACCGAAGGTCAGCGGAGCTAATTGTTAATGAAAAACTAATCAATAAGTGATTGTTTTTTATACGATGAACAAAAACGGGATCAAACGAAGTAACGAGCGAAGCGAGATCACTTTTGACTTAAAAAAAACCTGATTTTCATCAGCCCAGGTAAAACCTGTGGAACATTGAACAGAGATGCACCAACCCCGAAGGGGCCTCCAGTGAATAGCCTTAAGTGAAACGCAGTAACGAGCGTAGCGAGATAAACCTGTGGACAAGGTGTCGGATACGTGCCAACCCCGAAGGGGCCTCCAGTGAATAGCCTTAAGAAAACATGGGGAATGAAGCCCGACAGAGGGCCATAATTTAATTTGAATACATCCAAAGTATTTTATGGCCCTCAAAATCGATAGTCCAAATAACCTTTTAAAAAATAGGTAAATAACAGGGCCCGCGTATCGCGTGAGGCGATAAATAGCCTAAAGGCGATAAATCGCCTACTACAAACCTAAAAATCAGGCGATAAATCGCCTACTACAAACGATAACCAACAACAGGTGAGTGAAATCTATGGCTAAGAATTTTATCGAGTTGCACAATGCTAGAACCTCAGAAGCAAAAGCGCGTGTCCAAGCGCGTGTCCAACGAGCATTGGCTGAAATGCCCCTTCAGGAACTTCAAACCGCTCGGCGGCTCTCTCAACAACAATTAGCAAACCTCCTCGATATTGAACCGGCGACTATCCATCAATTAGAACGAAGCACCGACATGTACATAAGTACACTACGCAGCCATATAGAAGCAATGGGTGGGCAACTGGATATTACCGCTCATTTTCCAGACGGAAATGTGTCTATTAATCAATTTACACAGATTAATGACAAACTGTCAAATAGCGATTTAGTCATGTCAATGGCATCATAGCGGTTCCTTTGCTCTACAAAGAAATTCATTTATTCAGGTTTGCTCCGCAAACAGACTCTTTGCTTCGCTACGGAAAATGCGTTCCCACGCAGGAACGCAATGCTTTGAGCATGGAGTCTCAAAGCTTTAGCTTTGAGCAAAGCCGTTTTCGTCTCAAAGCGTCACTTGGAGTCTCAAAGCTTTAGCTTTGAGCAATGGCTCAAAGCCTGAAGTTTTGGGATTCCATGAAACCGCAATTTTTTCAACGACTGACTGAATTTGAAACGGGACGAACTTGTTTGAGGGCCATAATATTTCGAGCGAAGCTCGAAACTTTGGATGCTTTTAAATTAAGTTTTGGGACACCATGGTATTTAATGTCTGAGTTATATTATTGTTGCTAGATTCAGGCGATAAATCGCCTACTACAAACTTAAAAACGGATAAACGGAGGAATAAAGTATGCCGATAGAACAGTCTGCGGTTGATAGTGTTGTTGATATAGAGAGTCGTCGGACAGAACTCGCGACAGCATTTCAAGCGTTTTTGCCTGGTTATTCGGTTTTAGTTCATGAAGAAGAGCTTCGTCCTTATGAGTGTGATGGTTTGTCGGCCTATCGACAAATGCCGTTGATGGTGGTGTTGCCTGAAACGGTAGAGCAAGTGCAAAGAGTTTTGCGTATTTGTTGTACACAAGATGTACCGTTGGTTTGCCGGGGCGCGGGTACGAGCTTATCCGGTGGTGCGCTGCCGCGCAGCGATGGGGTTTTGTTGAGTTTGGCAAAATTAAATCGCATTCTTGAAATTGACCAGGTGAATCGAACTGCCAAAGTTCAGCCGGGCGTGCGTAATTTAGCCATATCGCAGGCCGCTGCGCCTTATGGGTTATATTATGCGCCTGATCCGTCTTCTCAGATTGCTTGCTCCATTGGTGGCAATGTGGCCGAAAATGCCGGGGGTGTTCATTGTCTTAAGTATGGGCTCACGGTGCATAATGTTCTACAAGTGACTTTTCTTACCATAGACGGCGAACGGCTTACGACAGGCGGTAGCGGTTTAGATGGGCCGGGTTATGATTTGTTAGCTTTGTTGACAGGTTCCGAAGGTATGTTAGGTGTCATTGTTGAGATTACGGTGAAGTTGCTTCCTAAGCCTCAGCATGTTCAAGTGCTATTGGCGGCCTTTAATAGTATAGAAGAAGCTGGTACAGCGGTAGCGAACATTATTGCTGCGGGCATTATTCCTGCCGGCCTAGAAATGATGGATAATCCGGCGATTAGGGCGGCAGAAGATTTTATTCATGTTGGCTATCCTAAAGAGGCGGCGGCCATTTTATTGTGCGAATTGGATGGTAATAATAGTGAAGAACTTTCTGAGCAAGTGACACAAGTGCGTGAGTTGTTGCATAATTATGGAGCGACGGAAGTCCGCCTGGCAAGAGATGAACAAGAACGGCAACGAATGTGGGCGGGCCGTAAGTCGGCCTTTCCGGCCGTTGGCCGTCTTTCACCAGATTATTATTGTATGGATGGCACGATTCCCAGAAAGCAATTAGCGAAAGTTCTTAATAAAATCAATGAATTATCTAAAGAATACAAGTTAACCGTGGCTAACGTTTTTCATGCTGGCGATGGTAATTTGCATCCATTGATTTTGTACGATGCTAATCAACCGGGCGAACTTGAGCGTGCGGAAGAATTTGGTGGCCGCATTCTTGAAGTTTGTGTTGAAGTGGGTGGTACGATTACTGGTGAACATGGTGTTGGTATAGAGAAAATTAATCAAATGTGTGTGCAGTTTCCAGCGCCGGCGCTTGAACAATTTCATGCCCTGAAACAGGCTTTCGATCCGAAAGGTTTACTGAATCCGGGGAAGGCTATACCAACACTGGCTCGCTGTGTAGAATTTGGGGCGATGCACGTTCATGGCGGACAATTGCCCTTTCCTGAGATTGAACGGTTTTAACGGAGTCCAAGATTTATCTTGGCAACAGGACTCTAAGATTTATCTTGGCAAAAGAACGAGAGAAAAAGTGGGCAAGTCTAGTTACTATAGATTTTCAGAAAAATAATTATCGAAGGCAGCCAACAGCTAAAGCAGTTGTCTGAAAGCGAAAGTCCCCTAAAGGGGACTAAATAATTATCTGAAAATATATAAAAAATCCCTGCTTATACTCAATCCTTGTAGTAATAAAGGCTTATCAATTCTACAACATGGCCCACTTTTAAGAAATTTTATGCTACCCGCATCTGTGCGTTCCGTCTCGTTATTAAAAAATCCTTGCTTATACTCAATCCTTGTAGTAATAAAGGCTTATCAATTCGACAACTTGGCCCACTTTTAAGAAATTTTCTGTTACCCGCATCTGTGCGTTTCGTATAATTAATTAAAAATCCCGGCTTATACTCAATCCTTGTAGTAATTAAGGCTTATCAATTCGACAACCTGGCCCACTTTCAATAAAATTTCTGTTACCCGCATTTGTGCGTTCCGTATAGTTATTAAAAAATCCTTGCTTATACTCAATCCTTGTAGTTATTGACAAAGGCATTTCCATGTCACCCAGCAAAAACTCCAAAAGTAGCTCAAATGACCAAAGCCATGAATTACAACAGGCCATCAAACAGGCCTACAATGAGCAAACCTTATTAAACATTATTGGCAACGGTACCAAATCATTTTATGGCCCACCGGCCCAAGGGCAACGCTTTGATGTAGCAACCCATTACGGTATCATCGACTATGAACCCACCGAGCTTGTGCTAACGGCTCGCGCTGGTACGCCACTCACTGAGATAGAGGCTCTGTTAGATGAAGGCGGACAAATGCTGGCCTTTGAACCGCCGCACTATGGCAACGGTGCAACGCTAGGCGGAACCATCGCTGGTGGCTTTTCTGGCCCACGTAGGCCCTACACTGGCGCTGCACGCGATTTTGTTCTTGGCATTAAATGTATTAATGGCAAAGGCGACCTATTGAAATTCGGTGGACAAGTGATGAAGAATGTCGCTGGTTATGATGTTTCGCGTTTAATGGTAGGCGCACTTGGCACTTTAGGTGTATTATTAGAAGTTTCTCTCAAAGTCTTGCCCAAACCGATACACGAAATCACGGTCGTTTTGGAAAAAAAGCCAGATGAGGCCGTCAAAGCCATGAACAGTTGGGCCGCGCAACCCTTACCCTTATCGGGGGCCAGTTATGTGGGTGGACGTATTTATATCCGTCTCTCTGGCACCGAAGGCGGTGTCAAAGCGGCCGTGCGTCAATTGGGTGGAGAAGAATATGTTGTCGCCCAATCATTCTGGCAAGCCTTGCGCGAACACCAACACGAGTTTTTTCAAGACAACACCCCGCTATGGCGCTTATCGCTGGCTCCTGCCACACCACCACTTGATTTGCCTGGACAATGGTTCTTAGATTGGGGTGGTGCCCAACGTTGGCTAAAAAGCGACGCACCGGCACAAGATATTCGAGCGGCCGTCGCCGCGGTGGGCGGACATGCAACTGTCTTTCGCAGCAGTGAGAAAATCAAACCGGTATTTCACCCACTGCCTCCACCCTTAGTTGTATTACACCGCCGCATAAAGAAGGCGTTTGATCCTGAACGGATATTCAATCGCAACCGGTTATATAAAGAATACTGATGCAATTTAGACTGAAAGTACAACGGATTTGGGGAATAAACGGATTTTTTGAGTTTAAGATTTGAATTCAAATTTATAAGGTATGCTAATTTAATCCCTTATTTTACAAGGATTGTATATAAAAACGGATTTATTCGCTAATTTATTGAAAGTGTACGACTTCTATTTAATTAAGCGAATCGGCCTCAAATCAAACCGTTCCGAAGACAGCTATTCAATCAGCAAATGCTATTGACAAGTTGACTGACGTGATTTGATGCATAATGCGTATTATTAAAGCCAGGGGCAACGCCCCTGGAGCCCCTCAATGCCATTAAGTTAAGATATAACCTATTGATTTTTAATCAAATTTTGTGTGTGTTAGGGTGGGGTACCCGATTTTTTACTTTCAATAAAAACAATGACTTAGAACCCCACCCCCTATATAAAAACATGGCACGACTGCTCGCTATTTAATAAAAAGATAGCAAAATAAAATAGTTCCTTAACTTAATGGCATTGCTGGAGCCCCTGGAGCATAAGATTAAAACAACCCATGCAAACCAAGATAAAAGAAACCCTCAAAAAGACAGCGCGAGGCAAAGAAGCAGATAATATCCTACGATCTTGCGTACATTGTGGCTTTTGCAACGCTACTTGTCCTACTTATCAATTATTAGGTGACGAACTGGACGGCCCACGCGGCCGCGTTTATTTGATAAAACAGGCCCTGGAGGGCCAATCAGTTAGTGACAAAACCCAACGCCATCTTGATCGTTGTTTAACTTGCCTTGCTTGTGAAACGACTTGCCCTTCTGGGGTGCGCTATAGCCATCTTTTGGATATCGGTAGAGAATGGGTAGAACAGCGCGTTACTCGGCGGTGGCGTGAGGCCTTTAAGCGAAAGGCCTTACGCGCCATTTTGCCTTATCCCAACAGGTTTAAACCCTTACTGCGTTTAGGCCAATGGCTGCGGCCGCTCTTACCGTTCAAGCTGAAAAAAACGATTCCTGTCCGCCAGCCAGCCAAAATCGCTTGGCCGACGACACAACATTCGCGCACCATGCTTATATTGGAAGGCTGCGTACAACCGGCCATCGCACCCAATATCAATGCCGCGGCCGCCCAAGTGTTTGATCGTTTAGGTATTAGCTTGCTACGCGCCAAAGGTTGTTGTGGTGGTATTAGCCAACATCTGGCCGCGCCTGAAGAGGCTCGCCAATTTATGCGCCGTAATATTGATGCTTGGTGGCCGCTTATAGAAGCTGGAGCCGAGGCCTTCGTGATTACTGCTAGTGGTTGCGGTTCAGTGGTGAAAGAGTATGCTTATTATCTGCAATCTGATCCAGATTACGCTGACAAAGCTAAACATATTTCTGAGCTAACGTATGATATCAGTGAAGTATTAGCAAAGTTAGATTTAGCTTCCTTCCAAGCCGTCGGAAACAATCGCAAAGTTGCTTTTCATGCGCCGTGTTCATTGCAACATGGTCAGAAAATCATGGGTGTGGTAGAGTCCATACTGAAGGCGGCCGGATTTGAGTTGACGGCCGTGCCAGATGCCCACCTGTGTTGTGGTTCGGCAGGTACTTATTCTATTTTGGAAAAGGAGTTGTCTGAGCAGCTTTTAGAAAACAAAATGAATGCGTTAGTGAGTGGAAGCCCTGAGGTTATTGCTACGGCTAATATTGGGTGTTTGAGTCATTTGGCTTCGGTTGCGGCTTTGCCGGTGGTGCATTGGGTTGAGTTGCTGGCTGATGTTTCTTAGTACAGCGAATTACGCGGATAAGCGAATTGTTTGTCTTTGAGTACAGAGTACAGAGTACAGCGAATTACGCGGATAAGCGAATTGTTTGTCTCTGAGTATAGAGTACAGCGAATTGCGCGGATAAGCGAATTGTTTGTCTCTGAGTATAGAGTACAGCGAGTTACGCGGATAAGCGAATTGTTTGTCTCTGAGTACAGAGAGAGTACAGCGAATTACGCGGATAAGCGAATTGTTTGTCTCTGAGTATAGAGTACAGCGAATTGCGCGGATAAGCGAATTGTTTGTCTCTGAGTATAGAGTACAGCGAATTGCGCGGATAAGCAATTCGATGTCTTTGAGACATCGGATTTAAAAAAAAATGCACCAGTGATGCCCAAGCGGTTTAATAGGCATTTTATCAACTAAAATCAGTGGGATAAGTGAATAGGGAGCGTGAAGCCATCCGTCCAAGATTTATCTTGGACGCCAGCCAAAACATACCGCAACCAAGGTTTTTAAAACTTGAAGGTTTAGGGCCAGGATGTCAAATTGATTCAATTGATTTGATTGAAGGCCCGGTTTTAAAAAGTTGTACTACGTGACTACCAATTCGTTTATCCGCGCAATTCGTTGTACTATGTGACGATTACCAATTCCTTTATCCGCGCAATTCGTTGTACTATGTGACGACTACCAATTCCTTTATCCGCGCAATTCGTTGTACTATGTGACGACTACCAATTCGTTTATCCGCGCAATTCGTTGTACTATGTGACGACTACCAATTCGTTTATCCGCGCAATTCGTTGTACTACGTGACTATAGTTGTACTACGTGACTGCCAATTCGTTTAGTAGTTATTATTGGTAACATTGAGCAAGGATTTTATTTGATAACCCTAAAAAACAATCCTACCGCTAACAATAGGATTAAAGCCAATATGAATAACTTCAGCCTTTTTGGATCCGTACCCGTCACGGCTAAATGTAAATATCGAAGATGAGGCTCTTATTCGTTTCTGAAAGACGCACAAGTTGAAAAGTATCTTCACGGCTGAGTAAAGAAACAGGTATGGGAGGCGTCTTTTTGAATAAAGACAGAGCAATATTGGTGAGATCATTAACATTGCGTCCAATGACAAATACAGAATTCAGGCGTTTTGGATTAGTGCTTAGTAAATCGCGCAAGTAGGGAAAAAAGGCCGCACCCGCCTGTTCAGACTGAGGATCAGCCAACACATCGAACTCATCAAACAACAGCACTAGCGAAGTATCGGTGGGCAACGCGTTTAGCAACTGAGGTAACCAAACCTGACGAAATGCCGTTTTAGGAGCATTTCCCAAGTTAGGATGTTCTTGTTGCAACCCATCACTGATTGTGTCGGCCAATTCCTGTAGCACTCGTTCCAGAGGCCATTGGGCTTTGTCTTGCAAATCAAAAAAGATAGGATAATAAGCGTCTTCTTCGGACAACTTGGCTTCCAACTTTTGTAACACAGACGTTTTACCAATGCGCCGCTGCCCGTAAAGCACCACAACATTTTCTTGAGGATCGCGCAAAATGCTCAACACTTCTTGCAAAATGTTGGCTCTGTCAACAAAAGCGGGCGTGTTGCCGACGGGATTGGCAGTAATATAAGGATTTATGGAAGGCATATGTGATTTACTGAGATAGTATCACTATATGAATTAATTTGAAATTTTCTTCTGATCAGAAGAGCGTTTTAGTAATTCATCAATACGCGCTTTTTCTTCAAATATGACTATGACAGTCATAAAAATCAAAGAGCCCCAACGGGGATATATTAATATAGCCAAGGGCAACGCCCTTGGCTTGGGGCTGTTATTGACCTATATTTTTAGGGTTATTTGGACTACCGATTTTGAGGGCCATAAAATGTTACGTCGGCAAAAGTACAGCGAAGCGAAACTTTTGCCGACGTGAATGTTTTCAAATTAAGTTATGGCCCTCTGTCGCGCTTCATTAGTTATACTTTTTGTAGGTGTTTTGTTGCTTAACTTAATGGCAGTGGGGCAACGCCCCTGAAATCCGTTTATTCCCCAAAATCGGTTGTACTCTTACCACCGCGGCGCGTTGCTTTATGAGACGGCTAACTGATAACTGATAACTGATAAACGGCACGGATTTGTGATAAATAAGGCTTTTCTCATAGTACAACGAATTGCGCGGATAAGCGAATTGTTTGTCTCTGAGTATAGAGTACAGCGAATTGCGCGGATAAGCGAATTGTTTGTCTCAGAGTATAGAGTACAGCGAATTACGCGGATAAGCGAATTGTTTGTCTCAGAGTACAGCGAAACGCAGTGGCGGAACGCCTATTACGCGGATAAACGAATTATTTCTTGGTATAATTATATATCTTAGTACAACGATCTATAATGGCACGCACGATACCCAATAATGATATCACACCACCAATTTCGCCTTGAAATATCCGCTAAATATTTATACTGCAAACGGCTAGAATTTGATTTTTTTTCAGTGCTAAAAATTTCGAGGTCTTTGAGACATCGGATTTTAAAAAAAAGCACCGGTGATGCCCAAGCGGTTGAATAGGCATTTTATCAACTAAAATCAGTGGGATAAGTGAATAGGGAGCGTGAAGCTAGGAGTCCAATATTTATCTTGGACGCCAGCCAAAACATACCGCAACCAAGGTTTTTAAAACTTGAAGGTTTAGGGCCAGGATGTCAAATTGATTCAATTGATTTGATTGATGGCCCGGTTTTAAAAAGTTGTACTACGTGACTACCAATTCGCTTATCCGCGTAATTCGTTGTACTATGCGACTACCAATTCGCTTATCCGCGTAATTAGTTGTACTCTGAGAGAGACAATTCGTTTATACGCGCAATTCGTTGTACTATGTGGCTATAGTTGTACTACGTGACTACCAATCCGTTTATCGGCCCGTAATCCGTTGTACTACGTTGCTACCAATTCGCTTATCCGCGTAATTCGTTGTACTCAGCTACTAATTAACAATTAACAATTCACAATTCACAAAAAAGGTTTGTTATGCACATCAACGACATTAAATCCTTTGTGCCACCTGTTCGCACGTTAATGGGCCCTGGGCCTTCAGATGTCCACCCGCGCGTGTCGCAAGCAATGGCACGCCCAACCATCGGCCACTTGGATCCGGCTTTTGTCGATATGATGGACGAACTAAAAGTATTATTACAATACGCCTTTCAAACAAAAAACGCGTTAACCATTCCCGTCTCAGCGCCTGGCTCGGCCGGCATGGAATGCTGTTTCGTTAATCTCGTCGAACCGGGTGACAAAGTTATCATCTGCCAAAACGGTGTTTTTGGTGGCCGCATGAAAGAAAACGTGGAACGTTGCGGTGGCATACCCATTATGGTTGTAGACGAATGGGGAATCGCCGTTGATGCCAATAAGTTGGAAGACGCACTCAAAGCCAATACAGACGCAAACATTGTCGCCTTTGTGCATGCCGAAACCTCTACTGGTGTCCAATCAGATGCCAAAACCTTGTGTGAAATTGCGCGGCGGCACGACTGCCTCACCATTGTCGATACCGTCACCTCGCTCGGTGGAACGCCCGTCAAAGTGGACGAATGGCAGATCGATGCCATTTACTCAGGCTCGCAGAAATGTCTCTCTTGTACGCCCGGCCTCTCACCCGTTAGCTTTAGCGAGCGTGCTATCGAGAAAATCAAAGGCCGTCAGAGCAAAGTACAAAGTTGGTTCCTTGATCTCAACTTAGTCATGGGCTACTGGGGTAGCGGAACCAAACGTGCCTATCATCACACGGCCCCTATCAATGCGCTCTACGGCCTACATGAAGCCTTAGTCATTCTCAAAGAAGAAGGCCTAGAAAATGCGTGGGCGCGACATGAAACAAACCATCAGGGCTTTCGCGCCGGTATCGAAGCAATAGGCCTCTCCTTCAAAGTCAAAGAATCTGACCGTTTGCCCCAACTCAACGCCATCACTGTGCCAGAAGGCGTAGATGAGGCCGAAGTGCGAAAACGCTTATTGAACGAATACCACTTAGAAATTGGTGCTGGGCTGGGTAGTTTAGCCGGCAAAATTTGGCGGATTGGCTTAATGGGCTATGCCAGTCGCACGAAAAATGTACTATACTGTTTAGGCGCGATGACAGAAATCCTCAGTGATATGGCCTAATTAATAATTAATGATTAATGATTAATGATTAATGATTAATTATTACTCGATGATCACGTTTTTGATCTGATAATTATAACTACAAGGATTGTATAATATAATAAGGGATTTTAGAAATGAACATAAATTCACGTCAGTCAACTTCTCAAAAGCATTTGCTGATTGAATAGCTTTTTTCGGAACGATTTTATTTTCCAAGGAAAGCTAAAATTTTATCGAATTTATTCATTCTCTTCTCTAAGCTAAGAAATCCGTTTTTATAACAATCCTTGGGCGTTTGGGTTTTGATAAAACTTGATGATCCCAATTTTTTTTATTAAGTCCAAAGCTGATGCTTTGGATTCCAACAATAGAGGATATTTTATTGAGTACGCCTTATAAACCCATTTTTCTGTTGGCTGATAGTCAACTTTTGTTTAGTCGCAAAGATGAGCCTTTTTTTTGTAGTCTTTTGGATAGTCTGAAAGAGGCTAGGGCTAATGGAATACTAAAGGGCGCTTATATTGGTGCTTCCAATGGTGATAATCCTGACTTTTATCAGATATTTGTAGAAGCTTGTCGTATCATTGATATCGATGATTATCGGATGATTCCTTCGGAACCTTCTGAAGAAGATTATGAATATCTTGATGAGGCGGCTTTGATCTTATTGGCAGGTGGGGATATCAAGAAAGGGTGGGATATCTTTGTGAAAAATGGTTTAAATAAAAAAATCATTGATCGGTATAATGGTTCTGCCACTTTGATTGGTGTGTCAGCCGGTGCGGTTCAGTTAGCCAAAACGGGATGGCGTGAGTCAGAAGAAAATTCTTATAAATTGTTTTCAACCTTTCAGCTCGTGCCATTTATTATCGATGTACATGATGAACCTCTATGGGAACGTCTGCACAAGATTGTTCTTAAAGAAGGCGAATATGTCAAGGGACTCGGAATTTCTAAGGGGGGCGGTGCCATTTTCCATCCTGATGGCTCAATCGAAGCCATTAGGCATCCCCTGACAGAATTATCTGTGTCAAACGACACCGTCTCCGAATCTCTTATTTTTCCGTCAGACTCAAAGTAAATCTGACAATGATAACTACAAGGATTGTATATAATAAGGGATTTCTACAAGGATTGTATATAATAAGGGATTTCTTCTACAAGGATTGTATATAATAAGGGATTTTAGCCCCGTTGGGGCTGCCAGGGGCGTTGCCCCGTTGGGGCTGCTAGGGGCGTTGCCCCGTTGGGGCCGCCAGGGGCGTTGCCCCTGGCTATATTAATTCGCCCCGTTGGGGCTGCCAGGGGCGGTGCCCCTGGCTATATTAATTTCGCCCCGTTGGGGCTGTTAGGGGCGTTGCCCCGTTGGGGCCGCTAGGGGCGGTGCCCCGTTGGGGCTGCCAGGGGCGTTGCCCCGTTGGGGCTATATTAATTCGCCCCGTTGGGGCTGCTTTGTCATTTTTAATTTTTAATTTTCCTGCAACAATCCACAGAGGTAAAATGTAAATGAAGAGAAAACGCCTAAAATCACTTAATTGGATCGCCATGCTATGTTTCGTTGGTATGACATCTGTTGCCGCGGACACTGTTAAACTGGCTTACGTGAACTCGTCTACTGAGATAGCCAGCACTAACGTGATTAAAGTGGTGCTCGAAGACATGGGCTATGATGTGAATATTATCCGAGTGGATGCCAACACGATGTTTCAGAAGGTTGCCGATGGCACGGCTGATGGCATGGTAGCCGCTTGGCTACCTGGTACCCACGAGGAATATTTTAATGCCTTGAAAAACCAGCTGGACGATCTGGGCCCCAACCTCAATGGCACCAAAACGGGCCTCGTGGTGCCGAGTTATGTCACTGTTGATTCTGTTGAAGACCTCAAGGATAGCGCCGAACAGTTTGGCGGCAAAGTGATTGGCATTGAGCCTGATTCAGAGTTGATGCTGACCACCAATGCCGTCATGCAAGCCTACGGCCTAAGCGCTGACAACAAGTTCCAGCTGATAGAGGGCAACGAAGAGACTATGATAGCGGCCCTAGAGGCTGCGATTAATAACAACCAATGGATAGTGGTTACTGGCTGGCAGCCCCACTGGAAATTCAGTCGGTGGCCGCTGAAGTTTCTCAATGATCCTCGCAATTTATACGAGAGTGATGGATACATTGGCACCGTTGTGCGTCAGGGCCTTAAGGAAGATATGCCCGATGTCTATAACGTTCTAGATAAGTTCAATTGGACAGCCGCCGACATGGAACAAGTGATGGCTTGGAACGCAGAAACGGGTACCGATCCTTACCTCAATGCCAAGCGTTGGGTACGGATGAACCAAGACAAAGTCATTACTAATCAGGCCCGTTTCGGCTACCTCCAAGGGCCTACTTATGATATGGATACGGGAAGACTCTATATTCCATCGGTTGAAATCATTAAGGATGGAAAGCGAGTGAGTGTCTATAAAGCGGAACTACAGGTGACCGACACGCAAGCGCCAATGTTGTTTGCATTGCAATATCCGGAACTTGTTTGGCTAGAATATGCGCCTATCGGCTATGGTACGATCGTCAAGCGTGTTTATGACCGCGGCAAGCTGTTATGCGGTGTGCGTTCCGATTTAAGTCAAAAAGGCTTCGCTTATCTTGATGAACAGGGCCGCTATGCGGGCTTTGATATTGATCTTTGTCGGGCCGTCGCGGCAGCGGTGTTTGATAATCCAGAAGCGGTTGAATTTGTCCAACTGGTAGCTGAAGAACGCGGACAGGCTCTGCAATCTGGTAAGGTAGACATGCTCTCTCGGCAAACGACTTGGACAAGCACCCGCGATGCCCAGTGGGGTGATTTCACTTGGATCATGTTCTACGACGGACAAGGTTTCATGGTTCGAGCCGACAGTAATCTCACTACCCTTGAACAACTGGATGGCAAAAATATATGCGTGGTGAGTGGAACGACGACTGAACTGAATCTCGAAGAGCGTTTTTCACAGTTGGGCTTTATTTACACGCTCTCCGCGTTTACAAACACGCCGGATGCTTTTAAGGCTTATGAAGATGGTGTCTGCACTGTTATTACCACCGATCAGTCGAACTTGGCCGTCAAGCGTAATGGTTTCAGTGATCCAAAAGCTCACACCATTTTGGATGCCACGATTTCCAAAGAACCGCTTGCCCCAGTGGTTCCTCATGGCGACAGTCAATGGCTTGATCTGGTCAAAACGGTTATGATGGCTCTCATCAACGCCGAAGAATTGGGCATTACTCAAGCGAATGTTGACGATATGGTAATAAACAGCAACAACCCGGCGGTAAGACGTTTATTGGGTGGAGAAGAGTCGTTTGGTCAAAGTGATCTCGGTTTGGAAGCAGATGCCATCGCTCAAGCTATTCGTGCGGTGGGCAACTATGGTGAAATTTATGAACGTTCTCTGGGAGAGAATGGTATCGGCCTACAGCGCAGCTTGAATCTGCTGTGGACGCAGCGGGGTGGAATGCTCTACGCGCCGCCGTTGCGCTGATTTGTTTAAGTCCAAAGCTGAAGCTTTGGACTCCAAAAGCTTCAGCTTTGGATTCCAAAAGCCAAGGCATAAAAAAAGCCCCTTGGCTCGTTCCGAGCCTTGGGGCTTGTTAGTTATGATGGTTTTTTTTATTATAATAAAACGTGACGATAATTACATCGGGTTATTTAACCCATCCTTTTCGAGAGAAAACAGGGCAATTGTGGGTCACCATAAATTTCACGTTACCGAGTTGACGTGCCTTTGAAAGATTGCTCCAAGCCGGCGCACACACTTTCCGGTTGGACACACCGCCATTTGTGGGCAAACGCCACTTGTTGCGGTGCATAACGGCGCAATCGGTTTTGACTAACGTCTCAAGCGCTCTAAGTTTCCCGGCTTTGCCAATGGCAGTCCATGCTTTCTTGCAACCGGGGATGGTGTAGTTCGTAACCCATCCTTTTCGATAGAAAACAGGGCAATTGTGGGTCACCATAAATTTCACGTTACCGAGCTGACGTGCTTTTGAGAGAGTGTTCCAAGCCGGCGCACACACTTTCGGGTTGGACACACCGCCGTTTGTGGGCAAACGCCAGTTTTTGCGGTGCATAACGGCGCAATCGATTTTGACTAACGTCTCAAGCGCTCCAAGTTTCCCAGCTTTGCCAATGGCAGTCCAGGCATCTTGGCAACCGGGGATGCTGTAGTCCGCGTAGGTTTGGGGGAGGAAGAACAAGCCCAGCATGCCGGCAATGATCGTCTGTTTCTTGACTGTAGTCATGTATTATTAGACTCCATTTTGTTGTTGAAATTGCGGTTTATTGACTCACCTTTCACCATTTTGGCTTTTTCCGGCCTTGTCACCGGCTCTGCGTAAAGTTTTTATTGCTGAGGGAGGTTTATTGGTTAGTTTGTTTCAATGGCCGATATGGGCACACACCGTTCAAACTCTATTCAAAACAGGAACAAATTTGTTTTTCCAAAAACTGACTATATTTTTAAAGAACTCGCGCTCATTGACGGAGATTTCCCCAAAGGAGAGTATCCGTTTAAGCAATGTCACCTCAATTAATGGCGTAATAATATAAGCTATTTAATTTTAAAATGCAAACCCTATTTTAACGGCCGGTTATACTAATGAAAAATGAAAAATGAAAAATGAAAAATGAATAGATTCATTATAACTGGATAATTTTACTAGGAATTTTATAAGCTGGGTTTGAGGTGATTTTCACGGATTTGAAGTACGTTCCGTATATTTATTGCATTCAATTAAAAATCGTTAATTTTTATAATTAAAAAACGTTTATGCACAATTTTCGAGTCACAACGCATAACCCTCGTGCGGGTTTTGCACAAAACTCTGATAGTTCATCAGTGGCTCTTCACATTTTACCCCTTCGGGGTAAAGGCGCGTTAAGTATAACAAGTCTTTTAAGTTTTACAAACTACCTTTTCAAATAAATTCAACGCGCGCGCTACTGCCTGATCCATGTTGTAGTATTGATAAGTACCCGTGCAGGTATTAAAAAAAAATAAACATAACAAAAACAATTACTTTTGTGCCCATAAACCTTTCAAACTCTTGCACGGGTACTTAGTCTGCTAACCGCCCGGCAAACAAAACCCGTTCCTTGAGTTTTTCGGCTTCAGTCTCGTATTTTTTTTATAGGGCGCGAGATTCGTTTTTGGGGATTGGATAGTAGGGAATATTTTCGCCGCGTTTCTAAGGCTGTGGGTATTCTTATACTGTAAACGGGTGAAATTTGAACTTTTTGGATTCGCTGTTTTGGGAAATTGCCCTCGCTCATTCCCGAACTGAAAATCAACGAAGCTAAACCGAAAAAGTCCAAATCATCGTGGTGTGCCGTATAATCACACACATTGCTTTTACAATCTGTTTCATTGCCTGATGGTTGCCTTCTATAGCTATTATCGTGCCAGCTTTAAAAATTGTTCCGTAACTACCTGTAATATAAGGCACTTGCTAAAAATAACACGATTAATTATAAGGCTGATTCAAGATGCTGAGCGTTCAAATTGCGAATAGATTGCGAATATAAACTTAGAGTTTGTTGATTTACCCGCTTTTCTATTCGCAAACGTTGCGAATAAATTGCGAATAGATTGCTAATATAACTTGAAAGTCAGGCGTTTCGCCGCCTTAAAACGTACAGAACCTTGGGGGAGGGATGAACGATTACTAATAGATTGCTAATATAATTTGAAGATTTCACTCTATATTTAAGGCACCCTTATTTTGATATCACAACCACACGGAACAAAACTAGGGTGAAAAATGATCAAGCTTTTGGCAACAGATTTAACACCCCAGTCCAAAACCCAAAGCAGCAAGCTTCTTCGTCCAAAACCCAAAGCTTCTTCATCCAAAACCCAAAGCTGAAGCTTTGGACTCCAAAACTAAACGACTAAGTTTTACAAGTTTTACAAACGACCTTTTCAAATAAACTCAACGCGCGCGCTACTGCCTGATCCATGTTGTAGTATTGATAGTCTGCTAACCGCCCGGCAAACAAAACCCGTTGCTTGAGTTTTTCGGCTTCAGTCTCGTATTTTTTTAATAGGGCGCGATATTCGTCTTTGGGGATTGGATAGTAGGGGATATTTTCGCCGCGTTTATAAGGCTGTGGGTATTCTTCTATATAGGTGCTGCCATACGCCCGTTGCCCGGTAAGGTGTTTAAATTCTGTGGTGCGCGTGTAGTTGTATTCATTGGGGTAGTTGATGGTTCCCACGGGCTGCACTTGTTCTTGTTCGGTAGAGATGAACTTGAAGTGCAGACTGCGATAGGGTAATTCGCCGTGCGAGTGTTCAAAGAATTCATCTATCGGGCCGGTAAAAATCATCTTTTGATATTGAATTTCTTCAATAATTTCTTGATAGGCGGTGTTTAATAACACCTTAATATTTGGGTGATTTAAGAGGCGCCGAAATAAGGCGGTGTAGCCATATTTAGGCAAGCCTTGGAATTTATCCTGAAAATAACGATCATCGCGGCTGATATAAATGGGCACGCGGGCTGTCACTGACGGCGCGAGTTCTTCTGGCTTTAAATCCCATTGCTTGAGCGTGTAACCCTGAAATACTTTTTCATAAATGTAGTCGGCTAAGAACTTTAAATCGTCGCCGGTGGCACTTTCGCGGATTTTCAAAATGGGCACTTTGACGTTGAAGCCATATTGTTCAATCAGTTGTTGGGCTAATTTGTCCGCGTAGCGGGGCGGAAAGAGGGCATAGAGGGAATTGAGGTTAAATGGCACCGGCACCCGTTTTCCATCAATAACCGCTAAAACGTGATGATAGTAGCTGCGCCATTGTGTAAATTGGGCTAAATAGTCCCATATATACTTAGCATTCGTGTGGAAAATATGGGGGCCGTATTGATGGATGAGTATGCCTTGTTTGTCATAATAATCGTAGGCATTGCCGGCGATATGATCGCGTTGTTCGACAATTAGCACTTTTTGTCCAAGTTGGGTGGCAATTCTTTCTGCCAAGACGCTGCCGGTGAAACCGGCGCCGACAATTAGCCAATCGACTTTCATTTTTTTTCTTCCTGTTTGTAGTTTGTAGCGGAAGGGGCGTTGCCCCTGGCTTTAATAATACGCCCCTTCAGGGCTAATAGAGCGGAAGGGGCGTTGCCCCTGGCTTTAATAATACGCCCCTTCAGGGCTAATAGAGATTTTAAATTCAGCCCCAACGGGGCGAGATTAATATAGCCAGGGGCAACGCCCCTGGCTTTGAGTGGAAAACCAATGAAGGCTGATACCGAATGTTTTTAAAACACAGTCTAAGTCTAGTGATAATTATAACGGGTTAGTGGAACAAAAAAACCCGTTTTTTATCGATCCTGGGTTTCTTTTCATTAGCGGCTCGCGCAAAGGTGCCAAGTTTTGTTAGTCAAAAAAAAACCTTCGAGGTTTGCAAAACCCCGAAGGTTTAGGACAGATTTTTTTTTGACAATTTCGAGAGCGAAACGAAAGTCAATTAGCGGTTTGTAGTAGTCGTTTGTAGTAGTCGCTTTAGCGACTCACAAGCCGTGAGTTATGAGCCTCAAAAAAACTTTTGTTTACCCGCTTAATAAATTTCTTCGTACTCTTCGTAATATTCGTCAGAATATTCGTCATATTCATCCACAGGTTGTTCATCTATGGAGGTTTCATCCGGTTGTTCCGTCACTGACGTGTCATCCGGCTGTTCCGTCACTGACGTGTCATCCGGTTGTTCCGTCGCTTGCGTGTCATCCGGCTGTTCCGTCACTGACGTGTCATCCGGTTGTTCCGTCGCTGACGTGTCATCCGGCTGTTCCGTCACTTGCGTGTCATCCGGTTGTTCCGTCACTTGCGTGTCATCCGGTTGTTCCGTCACCGACGTGTCATCCGGTTGTTCCGTCACTGGTGTGTCATCCGGTTGTTCCGTCACTGACGTGTCATCCGGCTGTTCCGTCACTTGCGTGTCATCCGGCTGTTCCGTCACTTGCGTGTCATCCGGTTGTTCCGTCACAGACGTGTCATCCGGTTGTTCCGTCGCTGACGTGTCATCCGGTTGTTCCGTCACTTGCGTGTCATCCTGCTCAGCAACAGGATCTTCATCTATTGGCTCATCAACCGGTTCATCTTTCTCAGCCGGTTTATCCGAAAAATCATCGCCGTCTGTGTTGTCATCAGTCTTGCCGCCGTCGTCAACATCTTCTTCTTCAACATCGCATTCCGTGGTGATTTTTATCTGCTTGACGCTCACCAGCCCTGATAAACCACCATACCAGTTACTAACATCAGACGCGTCGTCGCTGCCCGCTTCCGTCAAGACTAAAGCGATTTGGTAATCGCCTTGAGCGAAGTTTTGAGTGTCCAAATAAGACAGCTCAAAAAATGGGCGCTGTTCGTCAGCATCATTGACTGGCACTGGTATGACGAAGAGATCACCCTCAGGTGGAACAACGAGCGCATACGCATCGGCTTTGCCTTCGAGGACGGCGTCCAAATTCTCACTACCACGTTCAAACTTCGGACGAAGTTGCATCATGGTATCCCAGGGATAATAAACCGGCTTGTTGGGGCGAATGAAGTCATGTTTACTGCAGCCCGGTTTTTTGAAAAACTTGAAGCCGCGTCGCCGCTGATTTGTCGAAGACTCATCACAATAACCGTCACGATTGTCGTCACAATCAATCATGCGGTCGCCATCTACATCTTCTACATCGTACTGTTCTCTGGCATCGTACTGTTTTTTCGGCGAAATTTTGACACGCGAGGTGTGGAGCAAGCCTTTAAAACCACGAGACCAGTTGTTGACTTTCACCGACTTGCGGCCGGGTTTTTTTGAAATCAAAGCGATTTGGTAATTCCCCGGCGCTAAGTGTGAAACATCCTTGCCACTCAGTTCAAAGTATTTGCCCCATCTGTCTGGCTCATACTTATTGATATCCACCCGATTTTCCCAGTGTTTGCCGTTTGGTAACTCAGCAAACATATACACCTCGGCTTGCTCTTTGACGACGGTTTTTTTGAGAGCCTTTGGGAATTTCAGTTCAATTCGCAGGGCATCCCCTGGATAATACACCTGCTGATTGGGCCTGATTAAGTTTTCGGTGTCAGTGGAGTTGCCGCGGAAAAAATCCTCAAACAACGGGATTTTATCACCACATTGGTATTCAGTGTTTTCAGCGGGACGCTTGGGTTGATCATTTGTAAAATCAACCAGTTGCTGTTGTTCATACTGTGGCTGCGGCCTTTGTTGAGCCTTCGGTGGCTTTTGTTTTTTGGGCGGCTTGGCATTAACCGGCACCTGTGAACCACAGTTCGGCTGAAAATCATATCCCGTTGGATAAGCCATCGGTGGCACGATATTAACCGGCGTGCAGTTGGATTGATTTAAGCCGCCAAGGTTTTGATAACCATGCTGGTTTTGTTGGGTTAGCGGCGGTTCAGGCAAGGCCGGTGACGGGTGCGGGTTGAATTCGGGCGCGTTCATGCCAACTTTAAAGTATATATTCAGTCCGGGCACCGAAAAATTCACCTCAAAAAAAGACGGCCCAGACTGCGCCATAAAATAAACTGGCGCTGAGGTTTCTGCTCCCATCTGAGAGGCATAGGGGTGATTTTCCTTTGGGGGATGATGTCCACCCCAGACGACATTTGATAAACCGAGTGCTATCATTAGCACTGAGGTTTTTACCTGAAATTTTTGCATAATGGTTTCCTCGTTGAACCGGTTAGCAGAGTATATTGAAAGTACAACGGATTTGGGGAATAAACGTTAAGCCCGTTTTCGTTCCGACACTTATTGAATATAGTCTATTTATAAGCACTTGTCCATTTAAGGGCGATTTATCGCCTCACCTCGTGTTAAGGAAAATCTCAGTTTTTCGTTCGTTTGTAGTAGGCGATTTATCGCCTTTCTGGGGCCATAACTTAAATAAAAGCAACTACAAGGATTCGTTATAATAACGGATTAGATCGTGGCGGTGTTTGGGTTTTATTCGTTTGAATCGCAACGAGTTAGAAAGTCAATAACTCGTGTTATTAGTAATAGTGACGAAGCGGAGTTTTTCAATAACAACAGGGATTGTTCCCGTTTGTCGTTTGTAGTAGGCGATTTATCGCCTTTCTGGGGCCATAACTTAATTTGAAAGCTTCCACGTCGGCAAAAGTTTCGCGGAGCGAAACTTTTGCCGACGTAAGTATTTTATGGCCCCCAAACAAGAGCGTCCAAATAACCCTAATTTATATATGTAAATAACTGGGCCAGCGTATCACTACTCTGCCAAACGTTAGTTTGGACGACTGCGGCGGCTGCCAAACGTTAGTTTGGACGACTGCTAAAGTTTGGACTCCTGCCAAACGTTAGTTTGGACGACTCTCCTGCCAAACGTTAGTTTGGACGACTGCTAAAGTTTGGACTCCTGCCAAACGTTAGCTTGGACAACTGATCAAGTTTTAGAATCCTTGTTGTGGGATGCGATTAACAAAAGCTCACCACATCAATTTGAAAACATGGCCCTCAAAAAAAAACGCTAGGTTTAGACACCTTGGCATGGTAAACTATTAAAAAAAGCTATTAGCATCAAGAAAGAAAACAGGGCCCTCAAAAGAAACCTTACCAATTGAGCGGCAAGACAACTCAAAGTTTGTGGGATAGGTGAGACACACCCGGAAAAATAGATGCCCCCAACCCCTGTGTTTTGGCTTCGATGCGCCAACCCCGAAGGGGCCTGAATGTGAAACTTTCGTTCCGAGCGTAGCGAGATAATAGCCCTAGGTGAAACCTAGTACTGCTGTGACATACACTGTTGACGCTGGGAAATTGCAATCAAGTACTTGGAAGAATATGAATATAAGCAAGTCCTTATAAAAAAAATTCTGATTAGAATTTTTTTTGTTGAAAACTATAACGATATGAATTTTAAGAGATTACTATAAATGGTCTTATTCACATACATTCAACTCCGAAGAGGTTGAGGCCTTTTTGATATGGCTTTCCTTTAGTGTAACCTGAGGCTATTCTTCGGGGTTGGCTTGTTGATAACTTGCCATTCGCTTAATAAAAAACTTAAAAACGTTATTAATTTTTAGGCGAATTTTTTGCAAAAACACTTGAACCTAAAAGTCTCTTTTAAAATCATACAGTTATATGTTGGGCATCCTTGTCCGTTGTTTGAGTCATCTAACCTTTATGGGTTTTTTTTGGGAAAATCCGGGAATAAAATTTTTCTCCCACAATAAGGCATTAAAATGGCGTATTTAATAAATACTTTATTTATCAATACGATATAAATTAAAGTTTTGATGATTTTATTAAGCGAATGGTAAGTTAATATGCTACAATAACGGCTATGGCAAGATTAGTTCGAGTTTCGCCAGCGGATATTCCACAACCTATCATTCTTTGATGAAACAACCGTCAAGTGTGTTTCGTTCATTAAGTAGATATGAAAGCTTATCTAAACTGGCTAAAAGTTTTTTCAAACAAACATCAAGTAAGTGTCCCAGCGAAGGTATTGAAGACTAATCATATACATTTACTTTGTACACCCCAAAAAGCAGGTGCAATAAGTCGGATGATGCAATCTATTGGACGTATGTATGTTAGATACTTTTAAGTAGTTACCGATGTAGCGGATAAATTCGGTCCGGTTGTTTTAAGTATAGTTTGGTACAAAATGAACTAGACCTGCTTGAACTTTATCGTTATATTGAATTAAATCCAGTTAGGACTGGCATGGTTGAAGAACCAAGTGCCTTTCGCTTGTCAAGTTACTCTGTTAATGCTTTGGGTGTCAAAAGTGATTGACAAACCCCTCATCCATAATATCTGGCTTTAGGTAAAACCAAAGCTGAAAGATTGAATAACTATCGTGAATTATTTAAAGCACATATAGAAACTGAATTCTTAACAGAAATAAGGGAAAATATCAACAAAGGACTTGCTCTTGGTAATGAACAATTTACCACACAGATAGAAAATTTAACCAAGAGACGAGTAACGGCAAGGAAAGCCGGACGACCAAAGAAGGACAATCAAATAATAGATAATGTTCAGAATAATCAATTAATTTTACTCTGACCCCAATTATTTTACCCCAATTATTATCAATTAATTTTACTCTGACCAAAATTATTTATTGTTTATATAACAAAGAATTAATGGTTAATTGAAGGAGTTGGCACGAAAATCGCTTATAATGGTTACCATCTTTAGTTTTTTTGTGTATTACTTTTCAGGCGGGAGATCGAAGAATGATTCGCTGGTGGGAAGTGGTTAATTCCAAAATTGTTTTTCGTTGTGTCACTTTGAGTGTTGATGATACTGTTCTTGATAAACCTTACAGTGATCCACTTAAACTCGATCTTCAAGTTTTTCAAACGAAGAGTTTTTTATGATTTCATAAGAAAAATCGACCATTGGCTTGATTGAATTGCTTTCGCTTGGCACACCAGGCTAGGCTCGCTATAAACGTAATTAAATAATTAAGTTCGTAATTAAATCATTTTGTATTTGACAGCCATTGTTTTTTTAAATCCTATTGATTTGATCTTGAGAATAACTATGAAAAGAGGCGTATACAATTTTTTTGGTGGTATGGCTATCTATCCTCCTCGTGTGATTGAAGAGGTTAGGAGAGATTTGCTTGAGTATGAAAACACAGGACTTTCCATTTTTGAAATGAGTCATCGTTCACAAACCTTTAGGAATATTATTGATAAAGCAGAAGAAAACTTACGTCAATTGATGAATATTTCGGATAATTACCATGTCTTGTTTTTACAGGGCGGAGAAAACCTACAATTTTCCATGATTCCTATTAATTTCTTGCGAGACAAAAATCGTCCTGCAAATTATATTGTAACCGGATATTGGAGTGAAAAGGCAATCAAGGACGCTCGCAGAGAAGGTCAGGTCAACATTATTTGGGATGGCCGCGATGAAGGTTTTACAAGAGTTCCCAAGCAAAATGAACTTCAATTTGACTCTGATGCAGCGTATGTTTATTATACGACTAATGAAACCGTGGAGGGAATTCAATTTCCAATGATACCTGATGTTGGTGATATTCCACTCGTCTGTGATATGTGTTCTGATTTCATTAGCAAACCGATTGATGTCACCAAGTATGCACTGATTTCTGCACATGCCCAAAAAAATGCTGGAATTGCTGGAGTCACAATTGTCATTATCCGTGATGATTTTTTGCAAGATATTCCAGACAATATCCATACCATGCTTGACTATCGTCCTCATGTTGAAAAAAGTTCCATTTACAATACTTCTCCAACCTTTGCTATTTACACGGTTATGTTAATGACCCGCTGGTTAATTGAAGATATTGGTGGATTGGAAAACATGAATAAGTTAGCTCAACAGAGATCGGACATTATTTATGAGTTACTTGATAAAAATGCTGGTTTTTATAAACCGCACGCTAAACCTGATAGTCGTTCTTTAATCAATATTGTCTTCAATTTACCAACTGCTGAACTGACTCAAAAATTCATTGCAGAAGGTGCTGAAGAAGGTTTAGTTGGTCTACAAGGACATCGCTCATTGGGTGGAATACGGGCTTCATTTTTCAATCCCATGCCAATGGAAGGTGTTCATGCTTTACGAGATTTTATGTTGCGGTTTCATGAAAAATATCGCTAAAATAGTGTGATAAGGATTGGCATTACAATAAATATCTTTCTCGTTTCTAAGTCCTTACTGGGAATGCGTATTGAGACGCTTTAACATAGAGTGTTTGCTATAATTGAGTTTTGTGCTTTTATTGACTACTTGACGCTAGAGCATCATGGTACGACGCATTCCCCGGCCGCTGGGAACGAGAAAAATTCGGATAAATATATGGCAGATAAAATTTACGATCTTACTTTAAATTTCTGGAATTCTGCGGTCATAAGAGCGGGGGTTAAACTTAACTTGTTTAACTTGCTAGAAAAACAGGCCCTTTCACCGACGGAAGTTTCACAACACATTAAGGCGAGTAATCCTCGCTTTATTCAGGCATTTCTTGATGCTTGTGCTATTTTAGGGCTTTTGGAAAAAGAAGGGGATAAGTTTACCAATTCGGCGATATCAAATGAATTTCTTGTTCCTCATCAACCAAAGTACCTTGGCGATTATGTGTGCCATATTACTAATTATTGGCACACTTGGGGAAAATTAGACACATTACTCCTCGAAGGGCGGACAGAACTCCCTTTTGAAAATTGTTTCACAGATGTGCCCACATATTGGACGGATTACATGAAAGCACAGCACAATCGGGCAATGATGGGACAGGGTGCAAAGCTGGTTGAAAATGTTGATCTCAATGGCAAACAAAAGCTGTTGGATTTAGGCGGAGGAACGGGCAGTTATAGCATCGCTTTGTGTGCTGCTAATCCCCAATTGAAGAGTGTTGTTGTTGATCAAAAAGAACCACTAGATATAGCTCGCAAAATCGTAGATGAACATGATTTAGCCAATCGAATTACTCTCGTAGAAGGGGACTTTAATACCATCAAGTTAGATAGCGATTATGACGCTGTACTTATTTCTGGCGTGATAGTTCTTCTTTCTGAAGAAGAAAACCGTCATGTATTCCTTCGTGCTTATAATGCACTATTACCGGGTGGACTTATTATCGTACAAGATTTTATGCGAATTGATCATAAGCCCACACGACAATTTTTAGATACCATGATGGATTTATATCTGCTTGTTGGATTCGCCCCTAGTGCAGGTGATCGTTCTGGAGATGAAGTCGCTTCTTGGCTTAAAGGTACGGGATTTGTAAATGTAAAACAAATTCCACTACCAACACAGCAGCTCGCTTTGATCATTGCTGAAAAACCAGCAAAATAAGTAAGTAGGTACGCATAAATCTTTTAAAATTTTTGAGAGTCAGGAGAAATCGGATTTTTTGAGCCGGTTAAAAATGTTAAAAGACTTTTGCGTACCTATAGTTTTTTAGATAACTAATTTCACCTAAAAAATAATTGGGGTCAGAGTAAAATTAATTTTAACTAATCCTTGCAGCCGACGCAAAAAAACCGCACGGCTGAAGAGAGGTGTTAGGTCCGTTCAAAACGCCCTCAAAAAATGTTTGACATGTTGAAAAAGATTTGAGAAATCTTTTATACAAGTGAAGCTAGGAATGTGCACCCCGAAAAGCTAAAATCATCTGGTAGCCTGCCTCACTTTCATTTAGCCAGATTATATCTACAGGTGAGGTATTATTTATGACAGGACGAAAAGCCGTTTATTATGGACAAGTCGAGTTAATACCCTGCATTGTTTGTGATGGCTATGTGTTGGATGATGATACTGCGGTTATGAGTGAACGTGGGACTGCTGACTTTTTAAATATGGATCACGTATCACTAAAACACCACACAGATAGAAAATTATCCCTTAAAGCGGTTTATCAATGGATGGCGAAAGATATTTCTGCTTGGTTACCAAACAACGCGACTGTTGATGAGTATTTTGTTGCTAAGCAGCAATGTCTTATTGGGCAACAGGTCAAAATTTGCGAAGGGCAATCGGAATTTGGTGTACTACGGATTGCACTTAGCGCACCAATGGTATGCAGAATGGCTGAAGCTAATAATATTACAGACATACAAACTCAAATAATGTGTGAACTTGAAGATGATCGGCGGGTACTTGATAAACTATCGTTAATTGGTAAGTATTACCATTTTTTTAGTTAGATACACAAAAGTTTTTTAATATTTTATAAACCCTGTTTTAAATTTCCTTAACACTCAAACAAGCTGAGAGCTTACTACAACTATGAAATATTCTTCCACTCTTTCGGTTCATCAACTTAAACCGTTCGGAGCAAAGTTGACGAACGTCGATCTTGACAGCCAGGAACAACGCAACAGCATCAAAAAGCTCCTTTACGAGAACGGGGTGCTGCTTATACCTGCTGACGGAGGAGGCTGCGCTGGTACTGATTCAATCCACACCGATGAACACATGTTGCAGCTTGCGGAATCATCTGTCATTTAAAATTCATTGTTGTTCATAAGCTTTCTTTTCCTTGCCGGTTGCTTTTCTATAGATTTTCAGATAAATAATTTCAAAACTTAAAGCCAACAGCTAAAGCAGTTATCTTGCTCCGCTCGTTACTGCGTTTGTCTAACAGCTAAAGTACCCTAAAGGGTACTATGGCTTATAAAATTAGTAGGCTTTAGCCTACTTTAGCTGTTAGCCTCAGAATTTATTCTGAGGCTTATCCTACTTTTAAAATAATTATCTGAAAATCTATAGCCGAAATCAGGCGAATCGTTTCATAGCGATAAGTCGACTGTTAAAGCTTGGACTCCTTCCAAAAAGTAAAGCGGAAGTTTCGATACCACCCCAACGCCAACGGCTGATGCTGTTGGCTGGAGGTGGTATTAAGATTTCCGCTCTCCTGCACTAGTGTGTTGAGTGGTGACTGATATAACCACTTTAGATTTATTGGGAATTTGTCACATTCGTCCACCGAGGAGATAAACTTGATTGGGCTATTCTATCTAAGGCTTGGCTCGCACAGTCCGCTGAGATTTGTTTTTGGTTCTCACGTTTGATATTAATGTTAACACTAAGAGTACAACTAATTGCGCGGATAAAGGAATTTTGGTGTTGAGTGATGATTGAGTTAACCGCTTTATATATATGCCGGGCTAATCTTTTGCCATGCCATCAGAAATTTTTTCTCTAGTACAGTAAAGCGGAAGTTTCGATACCACCCCAACGCCAACGGCTAAAGCCGTTGTCTAAAAGCTAAAGTAGGCTAAAGCCTACTAACCTCTTTTAGTGCCCTGATACGTACTTGAGCTCTTAGACAACTGGTGAAAGCTGTTGGCTGAGGTGGTCTTCTATTTCCGCTTTACTGCACTAGTGTGTTGAGTGGTGACTGATATAACCACTTTAGATTTATTGGGAATTTGTCACATTCGTCCACCGAGGAGATAAACTTGATTGGGCTATTTTATCTAAGGCTTGGCTCGCGCAGTCCGCTGAAAATGGGTTTTAGTTCTCACGTTTACATCAATGTTAGCATGACCACAAAAACTCGTGACATTTTTCGTACAAACTAAAGTTTGTACTCCTTCTGTCTGCCTTTAAACGTCTCGTGTCCAAAAATACCTACAATAACTAATTAGGCGCGACTGAGGGCTATACTGTAAAACACAACAGCGCTTTTGCCAGTTGTTTTTAAGCACATCATGTACGCGGGATGGCTAACCGTTGTTTTCTTCTGGCTCTTGCCAGTCTTCGATGTCCATAAAAGAACACGGGAAAACTCACGAGTATTATGAGTAACAAGGGTAACGTTATGTGCTAACGCAATGGCTGCGATTTTGGGCCAATGAGATTGCCACTGGTTGTCAGAAAAGCACCTAATTCACCCTAAATTTCGGCCGCATGGTCATCAAATGGCAAACTTTGAAAATTGTCCAAAAATTCTTTTACCATTGCCAGTGCCTGCTCTCGGTTGTTACTACGAAAGGCTCCAAAAAAAGTTCGGCCCTCACTACTGAACAGACTGCAACCTCTTGTGGATTGAGTTTGGCAAGTTTGGTTGCCAGTGCAGGGCTTACGACCTCGTAGTAATTCAATACAAGCATTAGCATCCAGTAAATAACTCACAACAATACCTCCCTATTTTCGTAATCGCCTTCGCTTTCAATCTCCGGAAAATCTGGCAAACAACCGACAAATTTGTCAAAAAAATCGGCCGGCCAATGTGCTTGGTTGCTTGTTATTTCAGTTAGCTCATCATATACTGACAACACAATGATTTCCAGCGTTTGATAACGAAGTGCTTCTGGTATTTTGATAATCACCGTATCCGAATTGGTTTTATGAATTTTTCGCAGTGCATTCATCTTATGCTCCTTTCTACTGGTACGCGACGCCGAATGTCGCTTAGGGCTTACGGGTAGTTATTCCCACAAACCAATGGAGATATTACAAAAGTTTCGGTAATGAAATAAGGGATTCCCGATACACAGATTAAACCCAGCTTAAAGTTAGAGTGACGAGTGACATAATCAGTTTATACATACGCCGGGCAACTCTTTTGCCAAACCGTAAGAAATTCGTTTTGGGAGGAGTCCAAGATTTATCTTGGACATCATTGATAATCTTGGACTCCTATTCTTCTGAAATACGACAGAAAAACTCGTGATCTTTTTGGCTCGTACAAACTCAAGTTTGTACTTCTGTCCACCTTTAAACGTCTCGCGCCCAACAAACACCTACAAAAAGTATCAATATTAGGCGCGACTGAGGGCCATTGTTTGACTTGAGTTGAGTACAACTAATGTTGCTCCTAAACGAATTTGGACGCATTCTGTCTTTTTTTGGGTAACGTCATTTTTAAAAGGCAATCCAATAACAACAAGGATTGTATTTTAGAAGGGATTTGCTTATGAAAGGATTGTTGATGAGAATGTTTTGAAGTGCGACTCAAATTTGGAAGACTTTTTAACCACTGTGGCATTATATCCCTTCATAAACAAATCCTTTCTAAAATACATCGCTTTCCGTTATTGAAAAGTATTCCTTCTGTCCACTACAAACGTGAAAACGTGAAAAAGTGGGCCATGTTGTGGATTTGATAGTGCTGATTTGTGTCAATGGCCCACTTTTTGGGAAACTTTAGGGATTGGTTCGCGGTTAGGCGATAAATCGCCTACTACAAACGTGACGTGAAAACTACAAGCGTGAAAATTTTATCCTTGCTTATATGCAATCCTTGTAGTTATGAATGGGCTACTTTTTGAGAAACATTAGGAATTGGCTCGCGGTGCGTTAGGCGATAAATCGCCTACTACAAACAAGCGTGAAGTATTATATTCTACTTATATTAAAAACCGCGGTGACTTAATTTTTAAAGTGAGCGTCAAATAATAAATAAGAGGAATTTGAATGTCTAGCACATATACGACTTGTCCCTATTGCGGAGTAGGCTGTGGCGTTATCGCGCAAATTGATGAAAGTCAAGTGACCGTCATTCAAGGCGATAAAACGCATCCCGCCAATTATGGGCGATTGTGCGCCAAAGGAATGGCTTTGGGGAGCCAACGGCTAAAGCCGTTGTCTAAAAGCTAAAGTAGGCTAAAGCCTACTAACCTCTTTTTAGTGCCCTGATACGTACTTGATCTCTTAGACGGCTGGAGGTGGTATTAAGATTTCCGCTCTCCTGCACTAGATAAACTTGATTGGGCTATTCAATTAGGCGCGACTGAGGGCCTTCGTTTAATTTGAGACCATCCAAAGATTTTCAACACAGATTTCACAGAGTATCACAGAGAATTGGCTCGCGGTGCGTTAGGCGATAAATCGCCTACTACAAACAAGCGTGAAGTATTATATTTTACTTATATTAAAAACCGCGGTGACTTAATTTTTAAAGTGAGCGTCAAATAATAAATAAGAGGAATTTGAATGTCTAGCACATATACGACTTGTCCCTATTGCGGAGTAGGCTGTGGCGTTATCGCGCAAATTGATGAAAGTCAAGTGACCGTCATTCAAGGCGATAAAACGCATCCCGCCAATTATGGGCGATTGTGCGCCAAAGGAATGGCTTTGGGGAGTACACTAGGATTAGAAGGACGCTTGCTGCATCCCGAAATTCATGGGCAGCAGTGCAGTTGGGACGAAGCCTTGGACAAAGTAGTGGGCGACTTTCAGCGTATCATCGCGCAACATGGCCCCCAAGCCGTCGGTTTCTACGTGTCGGGGCAATTATTAACCGAAGATTATTATGTTGCCAATAAACTGATGAAAGGTTTTATTGGTACCGCGAATATCGACACTAATTCCAGATTGTGCATGTCTTCTAGCCTCACCGGCTATAAACGCGCCTTTGGTAGCGATACCGTGCCCGGCAACTATGAAGATTTGGAGCAAGTCGATTTATTAGTTTTAGTGGGCAGTAACTTAGCATGGTGTCATCCCGTGCTATTTCAACGCATTTATGCGGCCAAGGAAAAACGCTCATCGTTAAAAATCGTGGTGATTGATCCACGCCACACGCCAACTTGTGAAATGGCTGACACGCATTTAGCGATCAAATCTGGCAGCGATGCTTGGTTATTCAATGGCTTATTAGATTTTCTCCGCCGCAACGATCATTTAGATTATGACTTTTTAGAAAATGCTACCGAAGGTTTTGCCTCGGCATTGCAAGTGGCGCGAGAATCCAGTGGCTCAATTCCCGCCGTTGCCCAACAATGTGGACTCGAAGAACAACAGGTGGCGGACTTGTTCCGCCTATTTGCACGCACCGAAAAAGTCGTAACCCTCTATTCTCAAGGCGTCAACCAATCCAGCAGTGGCACCGATAAAGTCAATAGCATTATCAACTGTCACCTTGCTACCGGGCGAATTGGCAAACCCGGCATGGGGCCATTTTCTATAACGGGACAACCCAACGCCATGGGTGGACGCGAAGTTGGCGCATTGGCAAATCAATTGGCCGCCCATACGGATTTTGATCCTGAACATCGCGCCCTCGTGCAAGAATTTTGGCAATCGCCCCATATTCCGGCCAAGGCTGGACTAAAAGTGGTGGATTTGTTTGCCGCGGCTGCCAAAGGCGAAATCAAAGCGGTGTGGATTATGGCAACCAATCCCGTCGTTAGTCTACCCAACGCAGATGCCGTCAAACAAGCCTTGGCACAATGTGAATTAGTCGTCGTCTCCGACTGTGTGCGACACACGGATACCACCGCTTATGCTCATGTCTTGTTGCCAGCACTCGCGTGGGGAGAAAAAGAGGGCACGGTGACCAATTCAGAACGGCGTATTTCTCGACAACGGCCTTTTTTAGACGCGCCAGGTGAAACCAAGCCGGATTGGTGGATAATCAGTCAAGTCGCGCAACGCATGGGCTATGCCCAACAATTTGCCTACCAATCAGTGGCCGACGTGTTCCGCGAACATGCGGCTTTGTCTGGTTATAAAAATAATGGTAAACGCGATTTTGACATCAGTGGTTTATTGCCCTTGTCTGACGAAGAGTATCAAACTTTAAAACCGATACAATGGCCGGTGTGTCAAACGCCGGCGCACGTCCAAGGTTTTCAAAACCTTGGAGGTCTCCGCGGCACACCGCGCATGTTTGGCGATAGGCGCTTTTATACCAGCAGCGGCAAAGCACAATTTATCAGTATCACTCCGCGTACACCGGCCAATTTGCCGGATGTCAAATTTCCGCTGATACTCAATACCGGACGTATCCGCGATCAATGGCACACCATGACGCGCACTGGCAAATCGGCGCGGTTATTGAGACATATTGATGAGCCTTATGCCGAAATTCATCCCGATGATGCCCAGGCAGCAGACATTATTGACGGCAGTTTAGTGCAAGTAACCAGTCGCTTAGGCAAATGGATAGGCCGTGCGCGAGTCAGCGAGACACAGCAAATCGGCAATGTCTTTGTGCCTATGCACTTCAATGCCCAAAATAGTCGTTGTGCGCGAGTCAATGCGCTGGTGAACCCCATTACCGATCCGATTTCGGGACAACCTGAATTTAAACATACCCCAGTGCGTATCGCGCCCTATCGTCCAGCATGGCAAGGATTTGTGTTATCCAAACAACCGCTATCCTCACAAGGCTCCTCTCCCGAAAGTTCGATGAAACCAATGGCTCTACCAAGTGAGCATGTTGATTATTGGGTAAAAATCCTCAGTGATAACAACTGTTGGCGCTACGAATTGGCCGGAGAAACCATGCCCGATAATTGGGCCGATTGGGTACGCAAACACTTTGGGGCCGAACTTGGATGGCTCGAATATCAGGATCGTGCCAGCGGTCGTTATCGCTGTGCCAATATTGTGGAAGGCCGTTTAAACATTTGTGTGTTCATTGGCAAAGATGAAAATTTGCCGTCACGTAGTGGCTTAATCGCCCTGTTTGCCAGAGACAGTTTAACGCCCACAGAGCGTCTTAGTTTATTGACGGGACAAACCGATGAAAGAGACAGTATTGTTTGTTCTTGTTTTAGTGTAGGGCGCAATGCGTTGCTTAAAGCGATTTATGAGCAAGGCTTGAGTACGCCAGCGCAGATAGGCGAAGCCTTAAAGGCGGGAAGTAACTGTGGCTCGTGTATTCCTGAGTTGAAAGGCTTGATCACTAAAGCCGGGGGAGTCTTTAAATGAAAAAAAAATCTAGGGGCGTTGCCCCTGGCTTTAATAATACGCCCAAACCAGGGGCGTTGCCCCTGGCTTTAATAATACTTACCGAAGGGGCTAAGCTACAGATTGCTAAGTATAGCCCCTTTGGTACGAGATTAATATAGCCAAGGGCAACGCCCTTGGCTTTGGGCTCCGACTCACTTTAACGCTACTACTACCGGTTAGTAGCCACCTTTGCGCTTGCTTTCTGGCAAACCCGCCACAAGAGTCCCTTGTTTGTCAGGGCTTTTAGGAAACAACTGATAAAGGGCTTTGCTATCCACTTTCTTGTCGCTCCAAACCTTTTGCATGCCCTTAACCAAGTTCCGCATATTCGGTTGATTGCCGGCGTTGTTGACGTATTCATCACGCAGGTAGTTGATGATATCCCAGTGGCGTTGAGTCAATTCCTCGATGCCCTCTTGCGCGGCAATAGCCTTCGCTACGTCTTCATCCCAGTCGTCCACGTTAAGCAAGTAACCCTTCTCGTTGGCTTCAATCGTTTTGCCATTGACTTCGTATGCCATGTTTTTTCTCCTATCAAAAAAGTGTTTGATGAAAAAAATCCCAATTGGTTTTTAGTTTCCTACGGTTTACCCGTAAAAATAAGCGCCGGGCAAAAGTCAAATTGCCGAAAGCAAAAATGAGGGACATTTTACAAAAGTTTGTTGTCTATTGACAACAAACGCCCATTCAATTAGTAGCTCAGAACGACAACTGCAAGTCTTATGATAAAATCATTCTATAAGAATGTAAATAATCGGATTCTATGCCCGTGCGTCAAATTATAAAAGTATATCATAAAGAATTAAGGGTTAAATAGAGTTGTTATAAAATGAGTTGATAGTTTTTTAGATAAATATTTGGGGGTTAAAAAAAGTTTAGCAATGCTAATTAAGGGTTGAATTGAATCATAAAAAATAAAACGTTCATTTTTCATTTTTCATTCTTAATTGGCATAAACCCTCTCAAAAAATACAGATTGAGTCAATTTTTCAGTTTCCATATCAAAATTCGCTTTAATGTTAGGCACCGCGTATCGTTATGCATAAAAAAAGCCGTTTATTGATTGTCGATGATGAAGAGCGTGGGCGCGATGCGCTAAAAATACTACTCGCGCCGGAAAATTATCTTTTGTCCTTCGCGGCGAATGGTGAACAAGCCCTAAACAGAGCCGCAGAGTTAACGCCTGATTTAGTTTTATTGGATCTGCTGATGCCCGGGATAGATGGGTTTGAGGTGTGTAGACGCTTGCGAGCACATCCCAAGTTAGCCGATGTGCCTATCATCATGCTCACCGCCATCAGCGATCGCAATACACGTTTACGTGGAATAGAGGCTGGTGCAGATGATTTTATCACTAAACCGTTTGATAGGGTAGAATTGCTTGCTCGGGTTCGCACTATCACCCGTCTCAACCGTTATCGTCGCTTGTTGGCAGAGCGTGTACGCTTTGATTGGGCCGTTGAGCAATCCAATGATGGCTACTTATTGCTCACTGCCGGCAATGTGATACAGTATGCAAATTCGGCCGCGCGTTTTTATTTAGGACTATTGAAGGAGAGTTCTTTATCCGAAGGATTTTTAAAACATACAGAAAAACAAAAATTTAGGCGTGAACCGGCGGCCGCTTGGGAAAATTGGCCTACACCAAATGTGGGTAAGATGCCACGTTATTTGGTGCGTCCCGAAACCCAGCGAAGCTCATCACTGTGGCTACAGGTGGATATTCTGGAATCGCCGTCTGATAGTCTCAATGGTCAATTGGTGCATTTGCGCGACGTCAGTGAGCAGATGAATTTGCAGCAGCAGATGTGGAGTTTTCAAACCTTAGTCTCACATAAGTTACGTGCGCCGCTCAATGGTTTGGTGGGCTTGCAGATTTTGGAGCAAGGCAGCATGGATTTGTCCAGTACCAAGGCGCAATCCTTGCTCAAAATGGCGCGAGATAGTGCCAAACGGCTGCAAGATCAAATCTTGGATATTTTGCGGTATGTGGACTCTTCGCAACTGCTCCAACATAATAATGCCTTTTCGTTGTCTGAACTGTCCGCCTTGCTGACCAAAATTAGAGGGGATTTGGAAATCAATACGGTGTCTTTGCAGATAGCTGACAGTGTAGCAGATAAGTCACTGGCGTTTTCCCATCAAGGACTGGAATTAGTGCTACGTGAGTTATTTACCAACGCTAAAAAATTTCATCCGCAACACTCCCCCGCGATAGAAGTATCAGTAACACATAAGGATGCTAAGACTATCCGCTTGTCTGTCAGTGATAATGGGCAACCGGTGCCAAACCAAGAACTTGCCAAAGTGTGGACACCGTACTATCAGAGTGAAAAATATTTTACCGGTGAAGTCAAAGGCATGGGTTTAGGGTTAGCGATGATTGCGAGGCTGGTGTGGGGTAGTGGGGGCAGTTGTCGATTGCACAATCGTGAAGACAAGCCGGGCGTGACGACAGAATTAACTTTACCACTTACGGTAGAGGGTGATGGGGAAGGGGAAAGGTAAAATAGCGGCCACTTTTCATGAAAAACTTTTGCCGCGAAAGAAGAAAGGGAATTATACGGAGCGTACTTCAAGAGGGTGAAAATGAATTGTTGCTTAGTAACAGTATTGAGAAGCTCACTGCCTGATTTTGCGCTATTGCCATTAGACTTGTCCGTAAATAAATAAGAAAGCCAGGGGCGTTGCCCCTAGCTTTAATAACACGCCCCGCTCGATCTCATAGAAAAGCCCCAACGGGGCGACATTAATATAGCCAGTGTATCTACCTCAATGCCATTAAGTTTTCGAGGTTCAAGTTTTTCTAGAAAAACTTGAACCTCGAAAGGGCTTTGCACGTGGGATTGCCCCTACAACCGTCATGTCGTGTAGGGGCAATCCTTTATGGTTGCCCTCACCGAAAAGCGGTACGATATGGCATTGGTATATCTACCTGGAGGGAAGAAGGGAAGCTAACAAAACCCTTATTTTCGGACAACTCTATTATTCATTCGTTTACTTCGTTCTCGTCACAATTATATAACAAGTTTTCGCGGCAAAGCCGCTCCCAACCTTCAATCGAAACTGGCAAAAACTGGGTACTTTATGTCAAACTTCAAGTCAAAATAAATGGGGTTTTTCTATACATAAGTTCTGACTACAGTACAAAAAATGGCTGTTTCACTGTAACTCATTGTTTTTACGTAATGCCGGATTTCTAGGCCTGACCATAAATCAATGGGTTACGAACTTTTGTCCGGTACTGAGACATAAGTTTATAGACGTTGATATTTTTACAGACTATATTTAAACATAACGAGTGAAAACGTTTAGGTGATTTGATAAGCTATACTGCAAACGGCTAGAATTTTAACTTTTTTTCAGTGCTAAAAATCCGATGTCTTCGAGACATCGGATTTTTCAAAAGCTTTTTTTTAAGGAGGAGTAATCAATGATGAAAAAAATCGGTGTTGGCATACTATTGTCAGGATGGTTGTTGACTACCCATGCCATTGCACAAGACGCGGGCTGGGCTAATCAGGTTGATAACAAGCCCGAAAATTCTCAGCAAGAGTTGGGTGATGAAACGGTGCCGGTGGCATTAGATGCTGGCTGGATTAACCATTTTGATGGCACAGCCGATAATTACCAAATCAAGCGGGGTGACAAAACGGTGCCGGTGGCACTTTTCACGGTGTTGCAAGTGGGAGATGAAATTTCCGTCAACCACATGCAACATCCTATTGAGTTAAGCTTGCGTGGCGGGACACAGCCGGTTGTCGTGACACACAAGAATTCACCTTTTGTGGTTGAGCGAGACAGTCAAGTCCCTGCTGAAAGGGACAAGCTGTGGACATGGATAAAGCCGCGCTTCAGCGATTGGCAAAAACTCACGCAATCGGTTAGGTCTGCTGAGGACAGCGAAGCCGTCGATAAGCAACCGAAAAAAACGCCAAAACTCATCATGCCATTATTGGAAAATGTGAAGGGGCCAGCCAGATTGGTGGCTGGCAAGCGGCCTTTGCATTTGCAGTGGTATGGCGGCGAATCACCTTATGGAGTGGTGGTTTACCAGCGTCGCAACCGTTTGCTGAACGAGAGCAACCTCCTCGTTCAGGCACTGGATACAAAAAAAATCATAACCTTTAAGGCCAGAAAATCTTATCGCGTGATGTTGTTTGGTGCCAAAGGTCAATTTATGGGTGGATTTAGAGTTGTCGATCCGAAACGGATGCCGAGTTATCCCGAGGTGTCACCGGATGCCAACTTGCCTGACGATCTCCGTCTGACTTTGCAAGTGACGTGGCTGGTTATGCAGGAGAAAGGCCGGTGGATTTTTGAAGCGTATCAGCAGGTGGCTCCGCTTACCAACTATCGGCCAGCGCAATTATTGAAAGAGGCGTTGGCGCGGGGAGTGGACCGAAAAATTCTTCGCGATCGTGGTATACGGGGCTAAGTAACACACTGATCAGTTATCAGTGTTCAGTGATCAGTGATCAGGTTTGGCAGTCGTCCAAACTGTAGTTGACGGAGTTTGTAAGTACCGAAGCCGCCTACCCGTTTGTAGTAGGCGATTCATCGCCTTTCCGTTTGTAGTAGGCGATTCATCGCCCTTCCGTTTGTAGTAGGCGATTCATCGCCTACCGCCTAGTGGCTAAAGCCACTACTACAAACTCTAAGTGCCGGAGAACGGAAATACCTATACCATCCTGCCTAGTACTTAATGGGTGGTATGAAGATTTCCGCCTTCCTGCACTAGTGATTTTGTCGCAAGCCGCGAAGACGGCCGAAGTGTCGTCTGAAGAGGTTGAGCGTTTGCACGAGCAAGCTAAACCGGCTTTGTCGAGGAGTCGTCCGAAGAGGTTGAGCGTTTGCACGAGGAAGCTAAACCAGCTTTGTTGCCGGGCGCGAAGGCGGCCGAGGAGTCGTCCGAAGAGGTTGAGCGTTTGCACGAGGAAGCTAAACCAGCTTTGTTGCCGGGCGCGAAGGCGGCCGAGGAATCGTCTGAAGAGGTTGAGCGTTTGCACGATGAGGCTAAACCAGCTTTGTTGCCGGGCGCGAAAGCGGCCGAGGAGTCGTCCGAAGTGGTTGAGCGTTTGCACGAGCAAGCTAAACCGGCTTTGTCGAGGAGTCGTCCGAAGCGGTTGAGCGTTTGCACGAGCAAGCTAAACCGGCTTTGTCGAGGAGTCGTCCGAAGCGGTTGAGCGTTTGCACGAGCAAGCTAAACCGGCTTTGTTGCTAGGCGCGAAGGCGGCCGAGGAGTCGTCCAAAGAGGTTGAGCGTTTGCACACCAGCTTTGTTGCTAGGCGCGAAAGCGGCCGAGGAGTCGTCCGAAGTGGTTGAGCGTTTGCACGAGCAAGCTAAACCGGCTTTGTCGCTAGGCGCGAAAGCGGCCGAGGAGTCGTCTGAAGAGGTTGAGCGTTTGCACGAGCCGGCTAGGAAGTTGCGGCTAAATAAAATACCCACACAAGTTTTTTGAAAAAACGCAGGTAATCTATGGGTATATTATTATCATGCTTCTCCCGTAGGAGCAAAAGCGACTTAAAGTTTGTAGTAGGCGCTTTAGCGTCTTGCGTTTGTAGTAGGCGCTTTAGCGCCTTGCGTTTGTAGTAGGCGCTTTAGCGCCTTCGTTAGTAGTAGAGGAGTTGCGATTAAATAAAATACCCTTGACGAAATAGAGTTGTCCGAAAAAAAGGGTTTTATGAGTTTAACTGATTGTTTTTATTTGGTTAAAATTTATTGACGGACAAGTCTAATATAATCACACCCAAGTTTTTTCAAACAGCTTGGTTTCTCTATGGGTATATTATTTTCACGCTCCTGCCCTAAACCGACTTTGTCGCCGGGCGCGAAGGCGGCCGACTCGTCGTCTGAAGAGGTTGAGCGTTTGCACGAGGAAGCCGGGCACGAAGGCGGCCGAGGAATCGTCCAAAGAGGTTGAGCGTTTGCACGAGCAAGCTAAACCGGCTTTGTCGCTAGGCGCGAAAGCGGCCGAAGTGTCGTCTGAAGAGGTTGAGCGTTTGCACGACGAAGCTAAACCAGCTTTGTTGCTAGGCGCGAAAGCGGCCGAGGAGTCGTCCAAAGAGGTTGAGCGTTTGCACGAGCAAGCTAAACCGGCTTTGTCGCCAGCCGCGAAGGCGGCCGACTCGTCGTCCGATAAGGTTGAGCGTTTGCACGATGAAGCTAAACCAGCTTTGTTGCTAGGCGCGAAGGCGGCCGAAGTGTCGTCCGATAAGGTTGAGCGTTTGCACGAGCAAGCTAAACCGGCTTTGTCGCCAGGCGCGAAGGCGGCCGAAGTGTCGTCTGAAGTGGTTGAGCGTTTGCACGAGCAAGCTAAACCGGCTTTGTCGAGGAGTCGTCCGAAGCGGTTGAGCGTTTGCACGAGCAAGCTAAACCGGCTTTGTCGAGGAGTCGTCCGATAAGGTTGAGCGTTTGCACGAGGAAGCTAAACCAGCTTTGTTGCCGGGCGCGAAGGCGGCCGAGGAGTCGTCCGAAGAGGTTGAGCGTTTGCACGAGCCGGCTAAACCAGCTTTGTCGCCAGCCGCGAAGGCGGCCGAAGTGTCGTCTGAAGTGGTTGAGCGTTTGCACGAGCAAGCGAAACCGGCCTTTTTCGCGGCCGACTATGCCACCGCGTTGGCAAAATGGGAAACAGCACTCAATCACGCTCGCGCACTCGATAGCGGACATCAGCAAGTTTCTGGTTAATCTTGCAGCAGTCAATTATAGTCTTGGGCTGTATCAAAAAGCCTTGGGTTATTACCAGCAAGCGGTGGTAATAGACAACGAGTTGGGCGATAAAAGCGCTGAAAGTGCTTATTTTAGCAACTTGGGCCTTGTGTACTATAACCTAGGCCAATATCCAAACGCCCTAGAGTCTTATCAGCAAGCCTTGGCAATTCAAAAAGAGGTTGCTGATAAAAATGGGCAAAGTAATACTCGATGATCACGTTTTTTCGTGCGCCCAAACGCCCAAGGATTGTTATAAAAAATGATTTCTTAGCAATGATAAGAGAATGAAGAAATTCGATAAAATTTTAGCTTTCCAGCATGAAATCAACTCGAAATTAATAAGAAAGCTATTCAATCAGCAAATGCTTAATTGAACAACAAGTTAACTGACGTTATTTTATGCTCGTTTCAAAAATCCCTTATTATATACAATCCTTGTAGTTATTATGTTTTATTGCTTAACTTAATGGCATTGACCCATTACCCATCACTCATTACCAAAACGAGGAGGCTTTGATGAAGTCTTTCTGGTTAGGAATCATGCTAGTGATTTTGTCGCTAGGCGCGAAAGCGGCCGAAGTGTCGTCCAAAGAGGTTGAGCGTTTGCACAAAGAAGCTAAACCGGCTTTGTCGCCGGGCGCGAAAGCGGCCGACTCGTCGTCCAAAGAGGTTGAGCGTTTGCACGACGAAGCTAAACCGTCGCTAGGCGCGAAGGCGGCCGACTCGTCGTCCAAAGAGGTTGAGCGTTTGCACGAAGAGGCTAAACAGGCCTTTTTCGCGGCCGACTATGCCACCGCGTTGGCAAAATGGGAAACTGCACTTAATCACGCTCGCACACTCGATAAAAAAGCGGACATCAGCAAGTTTCTGGTTAATCTTGCCGCAGTCAATTATAGTCTTGGGCTGTATCAAAAAGCCTTGGATTATTACCAACAAGCGGTGGTAATAGACAAGGAGTTGGGCGATAAAAGCGCTGAAAGTGCAGATTTGAGCAGCTTAGGCCTTGTATACTATAACCTAGGCCAATATCCAAACGCCCTAGAGTCTTATCAGCAAGCCTTAGCAATTCAAAAAGAGGTTGCTGATAAAAACGGGCAAAGTAATAGCCTTGGCAACCTTGGCATGGTGTACGACAGTCTCGGAGAGTACCACAAAGCCTTGGAATACTATCAGCAAGCCTTGGCAATCAAGAAAGAGATTGGTGACAGCAGCGGTGTCGCCAATAATCTTTCTAATATAGGTGTCGCCTACAAGAACTTGAGCGATTATCCAAATGCGTTGGCGCATTTCCAACAAGCCCTAAAGATACAAAAACAACTCGGTGACTTAAGCGGGATAGGGAATAATCTGACCAATCTCGGAACGGTGTATGGTAGTCTCGGACAGTATCGAAAAGCCTTGAAGTACTATCGCCAAGCTTTGCGATTGCAAAACAATATCGGTGATATCAGCGGAATCGCCAATAATCTTTCTAACCTTGGCGTGGTGTACGATAACCTTGGACAATACCGAAAAGCCTTGTCGTATTATCGCCAAGCTTTACAAATACAAGGCCGTCTCGGCGATCAACGCGGTATTGGCAATAATCTCTCTAATATCGGTGTCGTGTATAAGAATCTGGGCGATTTCCAAAAAGCCTTAACCCATTATCAGCAAGCCTTAGGAATACAAAACCATATTGGTGACAGACGCGGCGAAGCGAATAGTTTGACCAATCTGGGTGTAGTGTACAACAGCCAGGGACAATATCCAAAAGCCTTGATGCATTATCTGCAAGCCCTAGATATACAACGCCAACTTGGTGAGAGACAGCGGATAGGCAACAATCTCAGCAACCTTGGTGTATTGTACTATAACTTGGGACAATCTGACAAAGCTTTGGGCTATTTTATACAAGCCTTAACTCTTCGGCGCGAACTGGGTGATAAGCGAGGAGAAGGCATTGACTTGTCTAACCTTGGCGCGGTGTACGATAGTATCGGGCAACGCTCAAAAGCCTTAAAGTCCTATCAACAAGCCTTGGCGATTAGACGCGACATTGGTGACAAGCGCGGAGAAGGTGTTGATTTGTCCAACCTGGGTGCCGTGTACGGCAATCTTGAAAAATACCAAGAGGCCTTGGCGCATTTTCAGCAAGCCTTGGCAATAGATCGAGAAATTGGTGACAAAATCGGAGAAGCCGCTGATCTCTCTAATCTCGGCCTGATTTACCAACAGCTCGGCCAAACTGAAAAAGCGCGTACTGACTTACAAGCCAGTGTCACTCTTCTTCAGGAATTAGGCACCAATAATTTCTGGTACGCCCAACGCGGCTTGGCGGCCGTTGAAGTTCAGTTGAACGAGATTGACACCGCTATCACCCACTACGAACAAGCTTTGGAATCAATTGAAAAGTTACGCGCCGGCCTAACAGAAAAGGCCGATAAGCTTTCTTTTATGCAAGACAAGCTTTATGTGTACGACGAATTCATCACGCTCTTGCAACGTCTACACGAGGAACAACCTGATAAAGGTTATGATCGCAAGGCCTTAGAAATCTTTGAACGCAAACAAGGCCGGGTCTTTTTAGAAGAAATCGGCAAAAGCGGCGCACAGCGGTTTGCTCGCTTGCCTGACAAAATAATTCAACAAGAACAATCACTTACGCATAAAGCGGCCCAACTTCAGGCCGAGTTAGTACAAGCGCGTAATAAACCCTTTATCGAACAAGATCGCGTTCGTCTCAAAACATTAACTCAACGCCTCGCCAATCTGAAAGCGCAGCAACAAGCCTTACAATCTGAAATCAAGCAAAAATACCCGGCCTACTATGCCCTTAAATATCCGCAACCGGCGACGGCGGCGATTTTGCAACAAGTCCTACAAGCGGGCGAAGTCATACTGGTTTATGGTGTAATGAAAGACAGCACCGCTCTGTGGATTATCAGCCCCCAGCAATTTGCCATGTTTACGCTGCCGGCGGGAGAAGTGGAACTCACTGAAGATGTTTCCTATATACGTGATGTCATTCTCAACCGTTTGCCCGAAATGGTTGATGAAGGTTACCCGCTCTACGAAAAACTCATCCCCGAAGCGGCTCGCAAACTCTTAGCGGGCGCGCACACGCTTTATATTGTGCCCACCGGGCCCTTATATCTGCTGCCCTTTGAAACGCTTGTTACCCACGCGATTGATTACTACATACCGCACTACCTCATCCAAGATTACGCCATTGTCTACCTGTCTTCGGCCTCTGTACTTAAAGTCTTGCGCGACACCAAAGCCCAGCGCCAAACGCGGCCCAGCAAACAGCTACTCGCTTTTGCCGATCCGGCCTACGCGCCTTGCCAAGACGATAATGACAATAGGGCAGTCGCAAAAGCGCGAACGGTGGCGCAATTACGCACCAATGCTTACCGTAACGCCATGGCGGCCGTTTGTTTCCCGCGCTTACCGGAAACGGCCGATGAAGCGACGGCTATCGCCCGTTTGTTCAAAGCCTCTGACAACCGCTTATACTTAGGCGAAAAAACCAACCGTCTCACCGTCTTAAATCTCAACAAAACCGGTCAGATAACTGACTATCGCTACCTACTGTTCGCCACTCACGGCCTTTTACCCAATGAAGTCAAAGGCTTAGCACAATCCACGCTCGTGTTATCCAAACCACAAACTTTCGGCTATCTAACAATGGCAGACGCTTTCACGCTGCAATTAAACGCCGACTTTATCAACCTCTCGGCCTGCAACACTGGCGGTGGCAAAAAAATCAAAGGCGAAGGCATCATGGGCTTAACTCGCGCCTTCATGTACGCCGGTACGCCAGCCATTAGCGTCACACTTTGGGCCGTTGAATCTGCTTCAGCCCAAAACCTGAGCATTGGTATTTTTGAAAATATCAAAAACGGCAACAAACCGGCCGAGGCCTTGCGTCAAATCAAACTCAAAATGATTGCTGGCGAAGCTAACCAATCCTACTATGATCTTCCTTACTATTGGGCACCTTTTGTCGTGTACGGAGATGGAAGTCAGTGATCTGGAGTCCAAACTTTAGTTTGGCAGTCGGAGTCCAAGTTTAACCTAATTCGCTTAGACTTAGCCAACGGCTTTAGCTGTTGGCTGTCAATGTTCAATTGACGAGTTTTAGTCGTCGGCCAGTTTTAACTTGGCACTGCCAAGCTCAAGTTTGGACTCCTTCCTGCGTTGGTTAGCTTGTCTTGCTTCATAAGCCATTAATACGTCGTAACCTAATTGACGTAGTTCTTCTACAACCGCTTTACGAAGATTCTCGTCGGCCTATAATTTAATCATCATCTTGTGAGGAAATGGCTTGATCAATTTCTTCTTGGTGATGTTGATAGTATTTCCAAGCAGCCTCTAAATCGCTTTGGATAAGGCTAGGATAATTCTCAAGCAAATCACTATCACTAGCGCCTTGGTGACGAAAAGACACTAATGTCCACACCGGGATACGTGTGTCACGAATACAAGCATCGCCACCACAAACGCCGGGCGTATGTTTAATTTCAGTTTCAATAATAGAAAGTTCTAGGCGCACCGTTTTCAAACCTGTTTTTCGATCATTTTGGACAGCAGCTTGCTTTGGTTGAGCTGATATTCTGTTTTGTGTATAGATATTCGTTTTGGCCGCTTCCACGATGCCTCCAAAATGGCGTAAAAATAGCGTTATTCTAGTCGTCCTAAATTAAATGACAACTGACAACAAACTTTTGGCGGCTGGAGTCCAAACTTGAGTTTGGCAACGGAGTCCAAACTTGAGTTTGGCGGCTGGAGTCCAAGTTTAACCTAATTCGTTTAGGAGCAATATTAGCTGTACTAGTACTCTGTCAATGTTCAATTGACGAGTTTTAGTCGGCCAGTTTTAACTTGGCACGGCCATTCGTTAGTTTGGAGGACTGCCAAACTAAAGTTTGGACTCCTACTGCCAAACTAGAGTTTGGATTCAGGCAAATTTTCAGGGAGAGTATCCTTCATATTGGCGCATCAAGTCACTTGTGGCGGTTTCCATGAGCTACTTTCGGCGCTATAGGGAGACGATTGATCAATAATCTTTTCCGAGGGCTTTCTCCCGGCATTGATAATTGATTGCCAAATGACCTCCGCTGACTCGATCAGGCTGCATTCTTCCATACCAACCAATAATGCTTTAGTTGAAAGAAGGTGAGCATTGCCTTGAATAAACGCATTGATCCGCCGAATATCAGAATCCTCAAACAGAATCAGCACGGGTTCCGATGGATCAATTTTATCGTCAATGTTGGCGAAAAATTCAGCGATGGCGGCCTCTCCAAGGCCGCGATGCCGTTTGTTGACACCTGATTCCCGCTCAATCTTGGCCGCCTTGCCAACAAAAGTCTCATCAACATGAACCACATCGGGATGGTTTTCTACCAAATCGACAATAGCCCTTGCACCTAATTTTGTCAAATCACTTGTACACTCATATAAAACTTGATCGACGATATAAATTGGCATATCTAATTTGAGCAGTAGCTCCAACCTATCCGCAACACCCAGACTAATGAGCGGCCCACTATCGGGTATTGCTAACACTGTGCGCTTCATTGAGACGATCTCCATATTTTTGAGAACATAGCCGCCATTTCTGTTATTTCTGGCTCAGGTAGGGTGGGAAGTGGCATAAGATTGTCGGCCATCATGATAATTAATTCGCCATAATCAACACCCAGTAATGCCATTGTTTCTTTGCGACTGAGTTTATCTTCAGAATAACGCTTTAAAATAGTACGCACCTGAGCCGAATTCTGTGTCTTTGGGGTTATCTTCGTTATTTCCCCAAAGTATTCTTTAATCATTTGACTGAGGCTGATACCCTGCGAAGCGGCATAAATCTTGGTTTGATGAAGTAAATCGGCATTAATATTTATCGTCAAATTTGGCATAGCGTTTCACCTGTTTACTTACCATAACTTTGTATAGAATAACACATTAATTTGTTACCCTGAAGGGGTAAAGGGTAAATTGTGAACAGCCACTGACAAGTACTTAGGATACGCTTGGCAGGAGTCCAAACTTTAGTTTGGCAACGGAGTCCAAACTTTGGCGGCTGGAGTCCAACGCTTGCCGCTTTGGCAACGGAGTCCAAACTTGAGTTTGGCAACGGAGTCCAAGTTTAACCTAATTCGCTTAGGAACAATATTAATGCGGATTAAGGGTTGAATTAATTATTATGAAATGAAGGATTTTAACGCATGCATGCGCTAGTGACGCTAAAGGCATTGTCTCTTGCGTGCGTGCGTTTATTTTGTGGGCCATGATTTGATTTGAAAACGTTCAAATCGTTTTATGGCCCCCAAATCAGGTCGTCTAAATAACCCATTTTTTCACAGAGTGCCACAGAGTCTCAGCTAAGAATTAACGCACGCTAGTGGCGCTTGCAGGCGCAAGTTTAATTTTGGATACCATGATTTGATTTAAAATCGTTTTAACCCTTAATTCTTTAACCCTTAATTCGCATTATTAGCTGTACTAGTACTCTGTCAATGTTCAATTGACGAGTTTTAGTTGTCGCCCAATTTTGACTTGGCACTGCCAAACTAAAGTTTGGAGTCCTGCCAAACTAAAGTTTGGACTCCAGCGCCGACTGCCAAACTAAAGTTTGAACGACATAAGCCGAGTATTTTACCCGTCAAAACAATGTTGACAGACTACTAGATGTTTCTTAATATCTCACCATTCCTACAATCGGTCATTGGCGCACAATCACCGGGGTATGGATTTGGTAAATTGAATCGCCACGAAATATCATCAAACAGTGAACGAAGGTATTTGGTATGGTTTGGGTTGCCCGAAAAAACCGATTCCCAATCAAGTGTTTTAAGTGCGTTCACACCACCGCGTGTTTCTTTGTAACGAGCTTTTCTATTTTTGCTCATTTCAGGACAGCAAAGGAGATAAGTGATTTTATAAGTCTTTGTTCAGTTTTCAGTTTTCATTTTTCATTCTTAATTCGCATTAGCGGGTTTTCTGCGCCCCATTTCATAGTGCTGTGACGAGTTTATCAACTTCTCGTTCTTCAGACATTGAGTCTGGTTGAGACGGTAGCTGGCTAATATCAACAGAAGTAAATCCTTGAGACTGTACTGGTTCCAGAAATTCTACGCTTGGAAACGCGTTTCCTAAAGCTTTATGGAGTGCCAATTTTTCCAGATTGCCCGTTACAATGAGTTGAACATTATCCATGACTTGACACCGCAATTAATCTCCCATCCGCGCAAATTCTTTTCGGCCTATAAATCACCCAATTTGAATTGCTTAATCCAATTGGGTTCTTTAAGCTGATCTAAACGGATAATTTGTTCGGGCTGATTTGTTTCCATCACATAAACGGACACCGCAATTAATCTCCCATCCGCGCAAATTCTTTTCGGCCTATAAATCACCCAATTTGAATTGCTTAATCCAATTGGGTTCTTTAAGCAGATATAAACGGATAATTTGTTCGGGCTGATTTGTTTCCATCACATAAACGCGGTGCGGTTCTTCCTTAAACTCATTCAGTATAAAGGGAGAATGGGTGGCAAGCAGTACCGTCAAATGATGTTCCTGGGCACGATCTCGAAGTGCTTCGATAAGTGTCCGAATCGCGTAAGGATGAAGACAGTTTTCTGGTTCATCAATGCCGAGAATGCCACCGTCGGGTACGGAGCAAACCGCCACCAAGTGCAGTAGCGCATTGATAAAACCGTGTGAGGCTAAGTTTATCGGCACCTGTTTCTCGGAAGGTAGGACAAGACTAAGAGACACGGAGTCTCCGGCGCTCTGAAAATCAATCTCTTCAAAAAAAGACGGGAACATCTCTTGAAGCACATCGATGACAAATTTGTAACGCTCGTGATGCCGTTGAGAGTCTAGCCAATTCCTTAGCACCGAAAAGGCATTTTGTCCGCTGGCGTGAAGTCCGTTTTCGTTAGTTATGTGAGAACCTGTGCGTCTCAGTGACCATAAATCGTAGTGACCATAATGGTAATAGTGTTTCAATGGTTGAAGAAGGCTTTCAAACTCATGGGCAGGGAGCAAATCATCAACTAGCTTTAATGCGGACACTCGTTCTTTAATCGCAAACTCAAATTGCCCATACTTAAACTGAGATTGATTTGAGTTGATTGCAAACTGAATCGAATTTCCTTGTATCAATTTCTCAGGAATCGGATACACGATACCAGTTGAATTCATGATAGGACTCAACTCCCAGCGCAAATCTGCTGTTTCAATCGCCAACCGGGTTGGTGCTCCAGGTGGAGAATTGAAGTGAGTGAAACCCGAAGTGCTACCTGTTAAAGTCAAGGCATTGTCAAAGCCTTGTTCAAAGGGATTTCGTAGAAGTTCGATACCAGAAAGCAGCGTCGTTTTTCCACAACCATTGGCTCCAACAATTAAGCAAACGCCCTCTGGCGTAAAATCAATAGATTGAAGGACTCGGTAGTTAGTAATTTGCACACGGAAAGCCATAATAATTCAGAATGAAAAATGAAAAATGAAAAATGAACCGAAGCTTATGAAATCACGCGCTTAAAAACAATGAAAAATACTAAGGTGTCTTGAATAAGCGGTTTTAGGGCCATGTTGATTGAAGGCCCTATTATCGATAAAAACGTCTAAAAGGACAACTGGGACACTGCCGTATTTCATCGCCTCGGTTGACAATGACATCGTTTATGGTTTGGTTAATTGTGCCAGTATCATTCTTTTATGTCGTGGTGATAATTCTTCGCAAACTCTAACCGTTTTAATGAGTTCTGATTGAACGGCCGCGTTAATTTGCCCTTTCAGGTTAAGCAATTCATTTTCTGAAAAAGAGCAGAGGGTAGTGCAATCAATAAAGGAATCATGATCGAGAAAAGGATGTTGAGTGGCAGCAAGTGGCACATTACAGGCTACCAACTCCGGGCAAGCTGCTGTCAATACTCAAGAAGGGAACAAACTGGACTTTTTGAGAAAAAAAATAACTTAAGTAACTATCTTCTAGCCCCAACGGGGCGATATTAATATAGCCTGGGGCAGCGCCCCAGGAAATCCAAGTTATGCCCATGTTGAGTAAAAGCGTTCATTCTCGAATTAATCATAAATCCCCATAAGTAGGGTTCGACACTAACAATCACCACGTACTTATATTTCGGGTTTGGTAAAGCATAGTGGCACCACAAGTGATAAACTTTTGCCATAATAATTATCCGGGGAAAGGGTCTTTCAAATGGTCAAGCACAAGCTCTGGATTCGCCAACGTTAAAACAATTTGCTCCAATTCTATAAACTCGTTTTCATCCGCAGATTCCCAAGCATTATCATGGCTTAACTGGGTAAGTTCTTCAAATGACAGTGCCCCGTATTCTTTGATAGCTTTGTCCAAACACGTTAAATCCGACAGACTCAGTTCATCTAAATTGGCTTCTCTGAGTGGCTTAACCACCGAACCGGTTTCAACTGTTAATGAACGTTTGGCTTGTTGGACAACTGATGATAAACCATCACCACGCACCGATTTTAAAATATCATAAGTGCAACTGGGTACCGGCCCATGTTTCATAGCAATATAACTGTCGCCGCAAATGGAACGCCCATATTTTTCTAAACGCGCCTTATCGGCAAAGTACATTATCTTGGAAATACGATGAAAAGTGGGCTGCTTAACGTTTTGTGCAATATACAAAATCGCCTCGATGGATTTTTCTGGCTCAAAAATAAATGGATATTTCATGCTAACAGCTCCCGTGTCGAAAAGACTCACAGCGTAGGCCTTCGTCGAAACTGATGGGTTTGACGGATTCACTCAGTCTCATTATGTCTCACCAATGAATGAATTCACAATTCACAATTCACAATTAACGGAAATACCAACGGCCCCAACCCTAAAGGGGTTGAATATGAAACGCAGTAATTCGCTCCGCGAGATAATAGCCCCAAACTTTAGTTTGGCGGCTGGAGTCCAAACTTTAGTTTGGCAACGGAGTCCAAACGTAAGGAAGAAGTCCAAACGTAAGGAAGGAGTCCAAACTTGAGTTTGGCAGGAGTCCAAACTTTGGCGGCTTCCGTCAGCTTTGGCAACGGAGTCCAAACTTGAGTTTGGCAGCCGGAGTCCAAGTTTAACCTAATTCGCTTAGGATCAATATTAATGCGGATTAAGGGTTGAATTAATTATTATGAAATCAAGGATTTTAACGCATGCATGCGCTAGTGACGCTAAAGGCATTGTCTCTTGCGTGCGTGCGTTTATTTTGTGGGCCATGATTTGATTTGAAAACGTTCAAATCGTTTTATGGCCCCCAAATCAGGTCGATTAAGTTTTATTTAACTCATTAATCATTAATCATTAATCATTAATCATTTTCACCACCCCAGACAGTCACCAAAGAACTACAAATTATGGCCCTCCCCATTCATCCGTTACAATCAGTTATTATTTAATAGAAAGCGCTTGCAAAAATTCATTAACGGCTGCTTCTACCACTTTCAAAGTGGCCTTTTTCTCAATACCTTGAAATTCTTCTCCCTTATCATCCGTTACCAATAAACAGCTTTCAGCATAAGCATAACCGGCGATTAGCCAATCAACCGTCGCACCACATTTTTTTCCGGAACCCGGCATTTGTATGTTAGCTATGTTGACGCCAAGGCAATTAATACAACTTTGACGTTTAAAGCTATACCATTCTTGATTGGTTAGAAATTGTTCACCAATCAACTGAGCGACAGCTTGTGCATGGCAACGTTCAAACGGTACGATGTTGATACTTGATGATCAAGTTTTTTCGTGCGCCCAAACGCCCAAGGATTGTTATAAAAAAGGATTTCTTCGCTAATTATGATAATGAACAAATTCGAGAAAATTGAAGCTTTCCTTGGGAAATAAAATCGTTCCGAAGAAAGCTATTCAATCAGCAAATGCTTATTCAAAGAAAAAGTCTTAAGTGATTTTCTGCTCGTTTCTAAAATCCCTTATTATATACAATCCTTGTAGTTATCCTATTGATATCATCAATGTCGTAGTGTTCATGATATTTTTGTTTGAGATCAAACAAGGTTTCTGTATGAACGATGGCAGAAACCACAAGACGAATCTGACATTGACAAGCATCATTGAGACGATTGATGTTATCGCACAATGACAAGAAACGAGAATTATCATGAACGGCATTGGTATCAAAAGCAATCGTCAGATTACCGTCGTGTAGCAACTGCTCAACTTCTTTTTTATTCATGATCGATAGGCTCAAGTAACTCAAGAAACTGCTCATTAGTCAAGAGTTCGACGTGTCCATTGTCTTTACGTTTCAAAGTGACAATGCCACCGCCTTGTTCAATGCCAAGGTATTGACAAATATCTTCTGGTAGCCTAACCAACCTATCGCTTGAAACATAGCACTGGGGCGCCGTTTCACCAATGTTGGGCGCGTTGGCATCATGTTCAGTAAACATAAGGGCTTGTTTAATGGGAAGATGCTTAACCGTTGGCCCATCGTTGTCCGCCGTCATCGCATAAAAATGTTCGCCAAATTCAAAGGCGGGGGAATGACTGGTTAAAAATAGCTGTTGCGGGCCTACCGGTGCTTTGACTATTTCATGAAAAATGTCCCGTAAACGCAGTTGCAGCGTATACCGCAAATTAAGTTCTGGCTCCTCAATCGCTACAAAAGTGGCCTCACTAACCAATAATCGGGCAACGAGAGCCACTTAATACCAGAACCGAGTACTTCAATCGGTGTTCGTCGCTTTTCTTGAGGCTGAAACACAAAATTGGCCCGATTGGCGTGGCGATCAAAGATAGAAACAAACTCACCTTCTCCAAGGACATCATTAAATTTTTGCAAGGTACTCACAAACAGTTCCCACTTTTCAAAAATAGAAGGCTCTGGAGAATCTTTAATGTCATACAGTTTTAGAAGAAGTGTTTGAGGTACAATATGTCGCACCGTCTCCAGTTCCGTTTCATTAATCAGACGATCAACGCCAATCAGTGCAAACGGCCGGTTAAAAAACTTGATGAAGGTTTTTTTATCCACTTCTGTGCCATCAACCGAGTTAAAGCTGAGGATTTGACATTCGATCTGATTATGGGCCTTTTGTAGCTTAATACTGATATCTAACTCAAAACCCGTATTCAATTCCGTTTCATCTGGCTCAAACACCAATCTTGCTGTCAGAGTCATCGGAGTTTCTAACCCAAAACTAAATATTTCGCTCGCTTTAAAACCAAGCCGCTCCAACTCTTCTACAGTCAGCTTGATAGAATTGGCAAGCCCAGGTTCAAAAGAAGTGAGCAATTCGCCACCCAGTTGAAAAAACAATTGCATGGCTTCAAGCACATTCGATTTTCCAACATTATTCTCTCCATGAATAACACAAATAGTCCCCTTATGTTCAAGCACAACTTCTTGTCGGAAATTCTTAAATCCTTTGACTGAAAATCGTGTTAATTGCATGATTTTATGTGATGTTTACTATGGATGGACAATGGATGGAGTCCAAACTTGAGTTTGGCGATTTCCGTCCAAGACTTAGCCAACGGCTAAAGCCGTTGTCTAAAAGCTTAAGTACCCTAAAGGGCACTATAAGAGAGTTAGTAGGTGAAAGCTTAACGATGCTTTTAGTGGCTGTAGATGGTCTGGAAACTTCCGCTCTCTTGTACTAGTACTCTGTCAATGTTCAATTGACGGGTTTTAGTCGTCGGCCAGTTTTAACTTGGCACGGCCATTAGTTAGTTTGGACGACGGCGGCGACTGATGCGTAGTGCGGCATCACACGACACTCTAAGGAAGACAACCGGGACACCGACAATGTGCCACCCGAAACCAGATGTTGCGAAACTATCTTTTTGACAGTGTCTCCTTTTTCCCCGCCAGCTTCAATCAAATAAATGATAGCACACGCATCTAAAAACCAATTCTAAAAGCCCCCCATTCATCACGTAATGCTTGAAATTCCCTATCAATGTCGGTGGCATCGCGATGCCCTTTGGGTAAATTTTGAATAAAAGCCAGTAAATCGGCATTGTTCGTTGAGTGAGACACGGTATGAGTTTGTTTAAATTCCAAAAATTGAATAGGACTGCATAGTGAGGCATGGTTTTGACGCGCTGATAAATGACATCAGCCAAAGGAGTCATGGTATCTATCATTTTTTTCTCCAGTGTATCCGAGATGGAACATCTTTTATTGATGATTTTATTTCGTTTGTCTCGAATTTTACCTAAGCCGCTTTGGCGTTTTGGAGTCCTACTAAATTAACGTTTGGACTCTTGGACGACTGCCAAACGTTAGTTTGGACGACGGACGATAAAAATTCAATGGGCAAACTTCCTATTTATGCTATGAATCGGAGGATTTGAATTGAAATTGAGGGCCATAGCCTATTTTGGAGGTTTTTAAATGAAAGTATGGCCCTATATCGCAAAGATGAAGCTTTAGCGTTTTGGAGTCCTACCAAACGTTAGTTTGGACGACTTACGACTGCCAAACTAAAGTTTGGACTCCAGTGGCGACTGATTAACACGCTGGCATCATCTTTAATCACTGGCGAAACAATAATATAAGCCTGTTTAATTTTCATGCTATCTATTTCACAATTAAAGAGTTCTGTTGGATTATTGGCCCTCGCAAGAAATTGTTCCATTTCTTTCACAAAAGGTTGGTCAACATCGAGCAAGATAATTCTTGAAATTTGCACAATTTCTTTTTTATTAAGTACCGCATGAATTTTATCAATCACAAACCTCAAGGTAGGCATGTCTTTTTCTGGTAAATTCTCACAAGACATGACAACATCCCATAGTCCCGGCAGTTCTTCTAATTGAACTAATGCGAACAATTTAAACGCACCCTTTTCCGTTGAGAGTTTGCGTTCTATCGCCACAAATTTTTTCAGTAATTTATCGTTCATAATATTTTTAGGAGTGTTTTTACTGAAATCAGTCGAACTCAATCCGTTTATCGGCCCGTCATCCTAAGTTCTAAGCATGACGCACATAACGAAGCGCGTTGCTGGATGAAAGTCAAAAGTGGGCCAGGTTGTCGAATTAATAGGTACAAGTTTTTTATCAGGTTTAACCGCATGACGCACTGAACGATGCGCGTTGCTGGATGAAAGTCAAAAGTGGGCCAGGTTATCGAATTAATAGGTACAAGTTTTTTATCATATTTAACCGCATGAAGTACTTCACTCAGCGCCTTGCTAGATGATTTACCAATTACACTTTACTAATTAAATAAATAAACGAAAAATGGTGACGGTGTGCGGTATAGCTATTGGGTGGGTTCTTTTGGGGAGTTTGATGGTGAGGACAGTGGTATATACAAATGAAAAATGAAAAATGAAAAATGAAAAATGACTTATTTAATCTAAGTCGATAATTTTGTTATGAATTTAATTATCCGTTCAATTTTTCACTGTCATTTCGACATAAGGAGAAATCTGACAAAAGCGCAAGTTGTGCCGGTGCCGAGTCTAAAATAAAAAGTGGGCCAGGTTTTGAAATAATAAGCCTTGGTTTTGTTAATGGCCCTCAATTCAAAGGCTATTTATTAGACATGCAGACAACCTTAGCTGGGCCGAAATTGGCAAAGCCTTCGAGACGAGGTTCTTCGCTCAGTCTAACGCGTGACGGCCACAAACTAAACTGTCACTGACAAAAGCGCAAGTTGTGCCCGTGCCGAGTCTAATTTAAAACCTTTATTAGCCCCTTCGGTAAGTATTATTAAAGCCAGTGTAACTACCAGGAGGTTTTGAAATAATGCGAATTAAGGGTTGAATTAATTATGGTGACGGTGTGCGGTATGGCTATTGGGTGGGTTCTTTTGGGGAGTTTGGTGGTGAGGGCAGTGGTAATTTAACGTTAATGTTAATCTCAATTTCCTGATCTTTAGTAATATTTATACTTTCTATATGGATTTTAGCTGCATATGTGGGCATACGATTATCCAATTTAGGTTGAGTTAGTTGCTGAGTTTTATAGCCGGCCTCCTCAAGCCATTGGCAGATATTTCGCCAGTTTTTGATTTTTTCATTCTCTCTGTCTACAAGCCTTTTAACATATTGGTACACGGTGTTAGATAAATCGACTTCAAGCCCATTAAGGTTTCTTTCGAGCTTTTCAGCGATTTCCGCGGGGCTGTGGCCGCACAGTAACGCGCACAGATGTCGTTTTTCAATCGGTGTCAGATTTTTTCCCTTAGCCGAGGCCAAGTCCGTGTACAAAGTTTTCATGTCCCAGTTTTCGGGTGGGATAAATAGTTCTTTGGATTTGTCTCTCGTTGTGTCGGGTTTTTCCATCACAAATATCCTAATATGCCTAATCAAATAACCTAATGGTCATTAGTAGGTTGTATTTTTATTTTGCTTTATGATAGCCACTCCGTTTTGAAGTGACTTATACTGATAGTACAACGGATACGCGAACCGAAGGTCAGCGTAGCTAAATAAACGGAGACTTCCTAATTAGCCTAATCAAATAACCTAATGGTCATTAGTAGGTTGTAGTTTGATTTTGCTTTATGATAGCCACTCCGTTTTGAAGTGACTTATACTGATAGTACAACGGATACGCGAAATAAACGGATACTTCCTAATTAGCCTAATCAAAATGCCTAATAGCCATTAGTTGTTTTTGGAAATCAATACGATTTAATATAGCCACTCGGTTGGCGAGCGTCATAAAAATAGTTTGACTGCCTAATAATGTCTAACCTATTTCTTAATTTATATTAGGCATCCGTTTGAAAGTATTTAAACATATAAATAACTCGCCGTGAGTAACTACCGCCGTCTCATGGCCGTGTAGGCCCGTGACTCGTAATCAGAGCGCGGCATTTTACAGAAAAATAGGGTATTAGGCAATACCCTAATTTACATTAACAGTTGGATTTTAGAGATGACTGGCGTGGCGCGGGTATGATGAACTCTGAGGGTGTCGCGGTTTGACTGTCAAACTGAGAGGACTCTCAACGTTGTCCGCAAGATTTGCCATCACTGAAAAAACATTTATTAAATATTATATTGAAGGACTTGCAAAACTCTGACGCGCACTTTAGCAACTATTCTGGATACCAACGAAGCCAAATGCCTCAATGCCATTAAGTTAAGAAATAAACGAGAAAGAGCCAAAGCTAAAGTCCCCTAAAGGGGACTGGTAAATTCAGGATTTTTTTATAAGCACACGATATGGCATTGAGTCTTCAGTGCCCTTTAGGGCACTTCAGCTATTAGACGACGGCTTTACCAAAGGCGGGGGGATTATTTGTTTCTAATTCCGCAAACTGTGTGGCATTGAGGCTAAAAGCTCAAGTCTGCTCTAGCCGCCTAAAACCCCAAAGTTTAAGTTTTCGTAGTGCCCTGATACGTACTTGAGCTTTGAGTTATATAAACTTCTAATATATTACCACCCGGCATAAGTGACGAAACAAAGACTGTTGACTGTGCTAATGAGTAGTTATTTGCAGCGGCGGATAATGATCATAATTCGGCACACTTTTATTGCCGTGGCTCAATCGTTTTTTGCTTTAGTTCACTTTAAATCAGGAAGTGTTATGAAAAAAATACTGGCATTTTTTGTCATCGCATTGCTAATCAGTGGTTGTAAGCCTTCATCACCAGAACCGCCGCCGGATACGAGTAAGCGTTCCAACGACAGACAAGAGACAGATTATCCTCCTGTAGCACAAGGGACAGATTATCCTGTAGCACAAACCGCGCTAGTGATAGGTAACAGTGCTTATGAATACCGACAGCTAAAAAATCCTATTAACGATGCCCGTGCTGTGGCTGAAACCTTGGAAAAACTTGGATTTGATGTCACGGTGGAAACCGATTTAAACCTCCAAGCTATGAAGGATGCTATCTCTGATTTTCGTAGTCGTTTATTAGCAACCCCAAAAGATGATGTTGGGATATTCTACTATTCTGGGCATGGTGCTCAAGTTGAAGGACAAAATTATCTACTCCCTATCGACAATAGCAGAATTCGTAGCGAAGCGGATTTGAAAAAGTACGCTGTCCATGCAGATGAAGAAATTTCAGGCATGATGAAAGTGACTAACGCCGGTATGAATATCATTACCTTAGATGCTTGCCGTGATAACCCTTATGCGGGTTCAAGTAAAAGTCTTAATCGTGGCTTAGCACAAATGCCACCGCCGGTCAAAAAAAGAGGCAGTTTGTTAGTTGCTTTTGCTACCGCGCCGGGGAAGACGGCATCTGATGCGGGGCCCGGTAATCACGGCGCATATACTTATTATCTGCTTGATGTGCTAAACAAAGCTCAACCAACAACACTTATAGACGAGGCATTTAGCGAAGTACGCGATTTAGTCAAGCAAAAAACTAAGCAAGAGCCTTGGCTGCAAACGTCGTTGAAACAGTTTTGTAATTTTGGCGGGAAATGTCGTCAGCCATAATTAATGGATGTTGGTATGGCCTGGTGTTCAAACCTCTGAGGTTTTCAAAACCTCAGAGAATCATCAATTGAGATCATGTTCAGGAAAAAACTAACCATTTTTCTTAAGTAATTATGCTATTTGCGAATAATAAAATATCCCTAAGACATTGTGGTTCTTTTTTTTTCATTTTGTGTCTATTTAGTTTGGGCATCCAATCTCTTTATGCAGAGACGGGTAAAATTGCATTGGTAATAAGTAATAGTGAATATAGCTATGGAAAGCCTACACATAATATTGCCAATGATGCTCAAAACATGACTAATGTCTTGAAACGACTTGGTTTTGAGGTGACTCTGAGAATGAATTTAGATTATAGGGCAATGGAAAATGCGATTTATAAATTTACAAATAGATTAAGAAATGTGCCACAAAGTACGGGGTTATTTTATTTTGCCGGGCATGGGGCACAAGGGCAAAGACAACATTTTTTAGTGCCGGTTAATAATTTTGACATTCGTTCTGAAAGACATTTAAAATACAAAGCGGTTTCTGTGAATCAAATTATAGAGGACATGACAACAGCAAGCAGTAAAAGTATTATTATCTTAGATGCTTGTTATGAGAAACCTTATAATTCTAGAAACGCACAAAGCCTCTGTGACGGTTTGACAACAAAAGCATTACCGTTTTCAAATCAAAGTGGTTTTATTATTGCCTACCCTCATGAAGAAACGATAAGAGGTCGTAACATCTATACTAAAACTTTAGTTCGAATACTAAAACGGGCAATCAGAAAACGAATAGGCATAAAAAGACTATTTATGCGATTAGATGCAAGCGTAAGCAGAAAAAGTTATGGAAGACAAGTACCTTGGCATCAGCATATTAATTTAGATTATTTTTCGTTAGGGGGGGTTAGAACACCTAAAAAAACACAACAATGTCGTTGTTGTACGGGTGGTTTTTTTACGACCTGCTATTCTTGTCCCTGTCAGAACTAACCGTATTTAAACAGATTAATCAACAACTTAGCCGTTTCACTTTTCTTATGGAGGTCATATGAGTAAATCGTTGTATCTATTGATGATGCTTTCTTTTATGGTGGCACTGGGTGGCTGCAATGACGATGAGGATATTTCAATTCCGAATTCGCCTACCTATTCAGTCAAGATGGGGGGGATTTTTCCTTTTACCGGTGCTTTGTCTGAAAAGGGAAAACCGCGTCATCAGGCAGCATTATTGGCTGTTGAACATTTAACTGAAGCCGGTTTTCCGGTGGGATGGGCTGTGGCTGACAGTGAAACTAATCCTAAATCTGGTGTGAAAGCGGCACGCGAGTTAATAGAAAAAGGAGAAGTGCAGATACTTATCGGTGCTGCATCTAGTGGCGTAACTACTGCCATTGTTGAAAATGTCTCTCTTCCCAACCAAATACCACAAATTTCCTACGCTTCTACTTCGTATGAAATTACGACACTAGAACGAGATTTGGGTTATGGTGATTCTGATTTTGTGTTTCGTACTGTGCCTTCTGATAAATTACAAGGCTCGGTTTTGGCTCAGTTGGCTTTTGACAGTAATTACCGTTCTCTCTCTGTGCTTTATGTTGATAACTCCTATGGTAGAAGCCTGAGTAAAATTTTCAAAGAGCATTTTGAATCTTTAGGTGGTACTGTGATTGCTGTAGTGCCACATGATGAAGAGGTGACTCCTGAAATTGAAGGTGGAGAAAGTTATCTGGAACAATTGCAAAAAGCTTATGCGGTTGATGCAGAAGCACTTGTTGCCATAAGCTATTTTAGACATGTAAATATTTACATACAGGAAGCCAAAGATAATGATTTATTTCATGATTTTATCTTTGTAGGTGGTAGCAAATCAAGAAAAATCGTCGAAACGATAAAACCCAATGGTTCCTTAGAAGGTATGTGTGGCACAGCACCCGGTGTGGACTACTCAAAAGAATCGTATAAAACATTTGAAAAGGAATACAAAACTGAATACAAAGATGCGCCAGAGATTTGGGATAAGCCCAACACCTACGATGCTGTTGTAATAGCTGGATTAGCAGCCTATGCTGCTCAAGCCAATGGCGAATCCATTACACCTCTTACTATCCGTGATTACTTGCGCCGTGTAAATGATAAAGAGGGAGAAAAAGTAATAGCCGGTCCAGAAAACTTGAAACGAGCCATGAAAATGCTAGATTCTGGATTAACTATCAATTACGAAGGTGCATCTGGCAACGTTGATTTCGATGATAATGGAGATGTTATAACTCCTATTGAAATTTGGTGCTTTGAAGGCGGTAAAATCGTACATAAAGAAAATGTTCAACCAGACGTATAGCATTGTCTCTCTAGTGCAACGGATTAACTCTCTCTGCGCCAAGCCGTTGTACTAGACTAGATGAAACAGACAGGAATAAAGATTAATTTATCTATCTCAACTCAGGGAGTTTTTTATGGGTAAACAACAAAGAAGCGGTTGGTTGACCACGTTATTTTCTATTTTTTTTGTTTTGACTTCACAGTTCATCTCACCATTGGTGGAAGCACAAGATTTGATGGTGATACCCAGAGTGACGGCTGGCATTATGGACTATGAGTATGAACTCGGTGGTGTAGGGGAAACGTCTGTTATCCAAGACAAAACAAATTTGAACAAAGATGTTCAACCAGACGTATAGCATTGTCTCTCTAGTGCAACGGATTAACTCTCTCTGCGCCAAGCCGTTGTACTAGACTAGATGAAACAGACAGGAATAAAGATTAATTTATCTATCTCAACTCAGGGAGTTTTTTATGGGTAAACAACAAAGAAGCGGTTGGTTGACCACGTTATTTTCTATTTTTTTTGTTTTGACTTCACAGTTCATCTCACCATTGGTGGAAGCACAAGATTTGATGGTGATACCCAGAGTGACGGCTGGCATTATGGACTATGAGTATGAACTAGGCGGTGTAGGGGAAACGTCTCTTATCCAAGACAAAACAAAATTGAACAAAGAACTTCCCTTTCTGGGTGTGGGCGCAACACTTGTTTATGACAAATGGGCTGTTGATGCCTACTATCAAACAACAAATACGATGGATATTGATGACAGTGGAACATTCCCAGTAGTGGGAACTTCAGAAGTTTCTTACACGCGGAATACAGAGCTTAAACGGCAAGACTTTGCTCTAACTGCTGGTTATTCACTGCTTAGAAATTGGTCACTTTCTTTCGGTTATAAATATGGTGACACGAGTTACGATTGGACTGATCAAGAACGAGATGGGAAAGGCGGGAATGTAGGTACAGCCTTTAAAGAAAACAACTTCGTTGCCAAAGGCCCTTTCATTGGTATCGGTTATAATCTACCCTTATGGAAAGGTGTGCTTGCTTTTAATGTTGCCGCAGCCTTGTTAGAGGGTGAAATAACAACCAGCCGGGTTCATGAACCGGGTGGTTCGGAAGTGAAACTTTCTTATCGTGAAAGGAATGAACTAGTGAAAGCGAGTGCAACGGGGTTGACGCTGGGTGTTAATTGGAACCAGCCAATTACTGAACGACTCTCTTATAGTATTTTACTACAAGGATTCAAGTACGATTTTGATGCAAGCAGAGGCGTTTTCCGTGACAGTCTCATTAGTGACAAAGTTCATGAAATCCTTAATCTGGATGCTTTTGATGTAGAAGAAACGGTTTACTCTATTAACATGTCATTAAATTATCGCTTTTAGCTAACTCAATCGCGTGGGTACGTTTGTACCCACCTTCAGCATACATAAACTTTAGAGTGAGGATAATAGACTTGTCCGTAAATAAATAAGAAAGCCAGGTAGTTACACTGGCTTTAATAACACTTACCGAAGGGGCTAATAGAAAAGCCCCAACGGGGCGACATTAATATAGCCAGGGGCATCGCCCCTGGAAACAAAACCCTTATTTTCGGACAACTATAATAATAAATGTACAGTGCTTTGGAATAAACTCAAAACGTTCAATCAGGTGAAAAATATTTTGTACCCACCACCAATCCCATTTAAAATGGAGAAACAATGAAGAGACACAGTCATTTCTTTTATAAACCCGTTATTTATACACTTTGTTTATTATGCTTTGGACTGCCGGTTCAAGGCGATGAAGGCAAGAAGAGTCGTGGTTTAAAAAGAGCCACACACCAACATGCTTTAGTTGTCGGTATCAATCAATATCGACATGCTGATGGATTCTACTTGACAAACTTGGAAGGAGCGGTTAATGATGCTCAGTTGCTACGAGATACTTTGCGCCACGCCCAAGTGAATTTGCCGGATAGACGAGTTTTATTGGATGCCAAAGCGACTCGTGCGGCTTTTGTTCGAGCTTGGCAAGACATGCTAAAACAAGCAGAGCCGGGAGATACCTTGATATTGAGCTTTTCTGGACACGGCGGGCAGCAATCGGACACTGCGCCACTTGATGAAAAAGATAGCAAAGATGAAACCTTGATATTTCACGATTTTGCCCCATGGCAACCCACCCAAGGGCGCATTACTGACGATGAACTGTATGGGATGTTTAAAGAAGCCCATGCTTATAACATTATTTTTGTCGTGGATGCTTGTCATTCTAGTGGCATGGTGCGTTCTATGAAAAGGCCTTCTGGACGGTTTCGTAACGGCGGGGGTTTTTGGCATATTGAACCGTATGCACCTCCATCGTTCCCCATACTGCCCAAGCGAGGCGATGATAGTAACAAGCCCTTGTCCCATGTCACGCTGATTACCGCCGTCAACAGTGATAGCTTAAAGGTGCCTGAAACGACAATCGACAACAAACAGCATGGTGCTTTAAGTTGGTTTTTTGCCAAAGCCCTCACTGGTGAAGCGGATGGCAATCGAAACGGGTTTTTAGAACGTAGCGAATTAGCGCGTTTTTTAACAGAAAAAGTCAGAGACAAAATGAATAATTTGCAAGAACCCAAATTGCTACCGCGTGCTGACAGGCAACCCGTCATTAAGCTACCGTATCAATTACCGCCCCAACGTCCCAACATTTATCACAACGTTGCTATTGTTGTAGAAAATATTTCAGCACCCCGCGGTTTAAAAAAGGTTCATTTTGTTAATGCCGACCAAACTTTTGATTTACGTTTTGTGGGTAAAGGTGAGTACACTGAGGTATTTAACAATACAGGCGATAAAGTCACCACCTTGTCCAGTTCCGCCCTTAAACCGTGGCAAAGTCTGATAAATAAAGAACGCTTATTAAAAGTATTGGAAACCCAGTTTGATATGCGTCTCAAGCCCATTCAGATAACTTTGCGCGAAGGCGATGGATTACATAAAAGAGGAGAAGAATTGCATTTTAGCATTGCCCCTGGTAACAGATGGGAAGGCTTAAAAGCACTGACTTTATTTAATCTCGCCGGAAATGGGGAGCTACAATTCTTATATCCGATAACGGAATATGGAAATCCACTCTATGTGCGATATTTTCCTTATATTCCTCCAAGAATAGAAGTCACGCCACCGTTTGGAGGAGATGATTTGATCGCGGTGCTATGCGAAAAACCGGCTACCGGGTTGCATAGTTTACTAAAAGAAGGGACTCAACCCAATATTCCTAACCCTAATATGATTCTTTTCCACTTGAGTAATAACCGTTGCCAAGTGGGACAGTATGCGTTCTTTAGTGGAAAATAGTGCTGCACTCACTACTCAAACAGCCCCAAGTCTAATGACAAGGGGCTTTTTTTTGTTCTGAAGTAAACTCCACGCTGTACAACAATGCCATTAAGTTAAGGGCTTTGCACGTGGGATTGCCCCTACAAACCGTTATGTAATGTAGGGGCAATCCTTTATGGTTGCCCTCACCCAAAAGCGGTACGATATGGCATTGACGCTGTACAACCTTCACCAAATTCCCCAACCTCAATGACTAAGCTGCCCATATCGCGCCCTCAAAATCGCGCCTTAAACTTAAAGGATTTTCTTCGGCACAACTGTGGAAAAGGAAGGCGCCTTTTTGTTATTATGACTAAGAAAAGTCGGTTTTTAGTCAAGCGATTTTGTCACCATCAGCCCCTAAAAAAAGGAAAGGCGATAAATCGCCTACTACAAACTACAAACGGGGCCCTAAAAAAAGGCGATAAATCGCCTACTACAAACTACAAACTACAAACTACAAACTACAAACGTTGGGGCTGTCATTTCTGGATTTGTTTTTTTACCGGTAAACACAGCTTCTATGCCCAACTTCAATAACCCATACCAACAAGATATCATCTTGTATTTCATAGATAATACGATACTCCCCCACTCTCACACGATAAGTCTTTTCATAACCTTGGAGTTTTTTGACATCAGGTGGACGCGGATTAATTTCTATCTAATTCTTCAAGTTTTTTAGTAATGCGAACTTGTACTGAAGTGGACAATTTTTTAATTTCTCGCTTGGCAGAAGATTTAATTTTGATTGTATAATTCATAATCCAAGCGCTTTTTTAAGATCAGATAGCGAAGTAGAGTCTTCATCTTGACGTTCTTGTATTGTTGCTATATCAATACAGTCTTCAATTTTTTCTATCAAATCAACTTGTTCTGTTGGAATCAAGGCGACAAAGATTTTGTCTTGATAGGTTAATGTCATACGTTCATGATTAAGAATTGCTTGTGCAAGTAATTCATTTAAAGTCGGTTTGGCATAAATATCGTCTATCAACGTTTCTAGTTGAATCGCATTCATAGTTCAGTTCTCAGTTATCAGTATGCCTAATGAAATTTTTAATAATTTTAGAAGAATAAATGCAAAGATGCAATGCCCAAATAATTAATTTTTATTTTAAATAAGGATATTTTATCATTTAATAAGTTTGATTATTAAAAACGGTTTTATGGCCCACAAACCAGTGCCTATAGCCTTACAAAAATAAGGGTAAAACTGTTTTATTATTAAAAACGGTTGTATGGCCCACAAACCAGTGCTAATAGCCATACAAATTTTATGGTCAAAATGTTTGATTGTTAAAAACGGTTGTATGGCCCACAAATCAGTGTCTATAGCCATACAAAAATCAGGGTCAAAATGTTTGATTGTTAAAGACGGTTTTATGGCCCACAAACCAGTGCCTATAGCGCTACCCGATAACGATATTTTACATGACGATGAGGATTGCCCTTATTTAGATAAAATCACTGACTATTTAAAAGACTTGGCTTCAAAAACATCGAAAACAGTGTCTTTTAAAACAAGAGTCCCGACTCTGGAAATCTATGAAACAAATAGGCTTCCCGCGTAAGTCACAACACTTGGTTGCGCTCATCTCGTAGCAAGCTTGACTGCCAAACTAAAGTTTGGACTCCTGTCAAATGTGATATGATCCATTGCCAAAAGTTTATTGCTCGCAGACTCGAAATGATAAAAAAGTTTAAGTTGTGCCCGCGTGCTTTTTCAAGTTCACAGAGTACCACAGAGTCACACAGAGCCTTGTTAAGAAGGAAAATCTCTGTGAAACTCCGTATTGCTCCGTGTTCTTCCGTGTTGATGAGTTGAAAACTGATAGGTGGTAAGTCAATTTTACTGATGAAGGTAACTGATATGTCTGAACTTTCCGAAAAGGGTAATCAAATCTATGAGTCTAAAATTTTGCCTCAATTACCCGTCGATAAATTAAAAGGCAAAATTATAGCCATTGATGTTCAATCAGAAGAGTATTTCAGGTTTTAAAAGCCGTTATGTTGGGTCGAAAAAAATATCCTCAACATAAGTATAAATTTGACTGTAAACGGATTGGTTGTCGTGCGGTTTACTCGTATCCATGCCATGTTTCTGTTAAATTGAAGGAAAAGCAATGATTACTGGAATTATCAACGACAAGTTAGAGCCATTACTTGATGAGATATTTATCGAAGGAAAAAATGGCTGGATACCTCTGTAACCAGCCAGGGGCGGTGCCCCTGGCTTTATTAATGTCGCCCCGTTGGGGCTTATTTAAAAGCGATAAATCGCCTACTACAAACGGGCCGTCAAAAAAGGCGGCCTTGAAATAAATTTCAAGGCTAAAAGCTAAAGTACCCTAAAGGGCACTAAGGAATTAAGGAAGTTTTTAGTCGGCTTTAGTCTTTCGAGTCCTAGCTATACAAGGGCAACGCCAAGCTGCCGGTTTGCCGTACCGTGAATTGTTACTTAAACCAGATGATATCCAGGTACGTTATGATGAATTGATTGCCAAACGTCAGGCGGAAACATTAACGCCCGATGAATATAAAGAACTTTTGCGTTTGACGAAGCAAATAGAACTAAATAGAACTGTTTGAAGCAAGACGAATAGAAACAATGGCAGAACTAGCTCGGTTGCGTCAAACCTCGCTTACCCATTTAATTTGGACTCTTGGTTGCCAAACTAAAGTTTGGACGGATGGGCTGTGTAATGAAATCCCTCTGGGCCGCATTTCTTGGTGAGTTGGTTGATGATTTTTCTTGATTTCTCAGGTGTGTCATAGGGGCCATTCATGTAAAACGGTTTGCCTTCTTTGCCAAATTCAAAGTTTTCCAGGCATTCATCGGCCTTTATATCACCAAAAACAATTTTCGCCTTTTTGTAATCGGGATCGGGAGAAAAGCCTAACTCTTCGGCATAAGCCGCGCTGTCTTCAATGAGTTTTCTGGCACAGGGGAAAGAAATCGTTTGCAGATTTTCACGTTGCCTAATTTCCAACAATTGTTGCTGATATTCAGGCAGCGTTAGTATAGTAAAAAAAGCATTTTTCACCCCTAAACACCAGACATCTAGCATAAAAAAACCTGCCCCAATATTACCGTTTGGCAGTTTTCGCGCCATGATGACAGTACCAATGCCAGTTTCAAATAATCTGCTGGGGGCAATACATTTATGTATCGGTGCCTTTTCAAGGGTCGTTTGGGGAAACATGCCACCGTGTTTATCAACCGTTTTTTTAGCCACGGCAACCGTTTTACGTTTCGCTTTTTTCTTGGCAAGTTGTTTTTGCCTTTTCCGTGGATCAGTTGCCATTGTTTTCTCCTTTTGTGGATGAGCCTAACCAGAGTGATATTTTCAAATCTAATTTAGCCGTTTTTTTAGACTATACTAGGAGTCCAAACGATCGGTCGGCAACGCCCTTAAATTCGTCCAAACTAAAGTGCAGGAGAGCGGAAATTTCCGTACCACCACCAGCCAACGTCTGAAAGCTAAAGTAGGCTAAAGCCTACTAACTCTCTTACAGTGCCCTTTAGGGTACTTAAGCTTTTAGACAACGGCTTTAGCCGTTGGCGTTGGGGTGGTATGGAAATTTCCGCTTGACTGCACTGCGCGTGAGGCTTAAAATAGTCTATTACAAACGGGCCTTTTCCGTACGGTATGGCATTGTTGCCGTCAGTGCCCTTTAGGGTACTTTAGCTTTCAGACATGTTGGCTGAGGTGGTACAGGAATTTCCGCTTTCCTGCACTAGCTTGCCAAGATAAATCTTTATATTGCCGGAGTTGTTATTGACTCTCACCTTGTTTTTGAAATCCTCGCCTACGTCTTAGGATTTAAATATTATCTTTATCTGAGAAAAAATGCTTCTGACAAATTTACCACCGAGCAAAGACTTTGGATTATCGTTGGCGGCGCACTGGGGGCGGCTATTTTTTCCAAGTTGCTCGGTTTTTTAGAACCTCCTAATGAGATCATCGCGTTATCAGAGCAAAGCGTGATTTATTTCTTTGCCAGCAAAACCATTGTGGGTGGTTTATTGGGTGGCATTTTAGGGGTTGAAATCGCGAAAAAACTGGTGGGCATTATGCACTCGTCGGGCGATCTTTTTTGTTTTCCTATCATTCTGGGCATAATGATTGGTAGAATAGTCAAACAACAGTGCGTCAGAGGCGTAACCTTTCAGCCAACACAAATTGCTGGCAGAGTCAGTCATTTTGATCCAAAACTGGACAGAATCACACTTTCTGAAGTCAGAACGGCCATTCTGGAACAGACGGACTTATTTTTGCCAGAAGACTTGATTCCGGTGCCTTGTCATCCCGACGCTATCGCTATGGGATATGCGCTAAAACTGGGCGATGAAATCGTGCCACTGACTCGTTATTTTTCGCCCGAAGAACTGTTGTCCACGTCCAGAAACACTATTAATTTTGAACAGGTACCGGAAGTAACAGAAAAAATCTATAATCTGTTTAGCACAAGCTGTTCTACGGAAACTGCCTTGGATGAATTGAAATCATTGATGTGCTGTCTGCCTAAGATAGACGCACCCGAACTCAAATACGACAACCTCTTTCGGGTGATCATTATGCAGTTTTATGATGCCTATAATATGGATATCAGAGGAGTTAAAAAATCCTGTGTGCATATCGTTCACCAAGACGGGCGGGTTATTCTTTAATTTGAAAACATCCAAAGTATTTTATGGCCCTCAAATCGCGCTAAATAAGTACAACGAATTACGCGGATAAACGAATTAAGTAAGTAAGTACAACGAATTACGCGGATAAACGAAGTAAGTAAGTACAACGAATTACGCGGATAAACGAATTAAGTAAGTAAGTACAACGAATTACGCGGATAAACGAATTAAGTAAGTAAGTACAACGAATTACGCGGATAAACGAATTAAGTAAGTACAACGAATGACGAGGATAAACGAATAATTGTACTTTACACGGCTAAAAACCGTTTGTAACGGTGCATGATCACTGATAACTGATAACAGGTAGGCTGTTTTGAAAAGTGAGGCTTTACTTTTGTTTTCGGCTACTCACTAAAAAACGATCTAATTCATTAGCAAACGCTTGACGATCGGCATTGCTAAGTGGTGAAGGCCCACCGGTGTCCACACCGCCACTCCTTAACTCTTCCATAAAATTACGCATCGACAAGTGCTGTTTAATATTATCTGCGGTATAAAACTCACTTCGAGGATTAAGCCCATAAGCTCCTTTCTTAATAATTGCGTCAGCAAGGGGAATATCAGCGGTTATAACCAAATCACCGGCTTGCACTTGTTGGATAATTTTGTTGTCTGCCATATCAAAGCCAGCAGACACCTTAATCGCCTTAATATATCTTGAGCGCGGGATTTTCACTGGCTGATTGGCTACCATAATTAAGCACACACCAACCCTTTCCGCCGCTCTAAATAAGATATTTTTTATCACCTTTGGGCACGCATCAGCGTCAACCCATATTTGCATGCTTTTTCCTCCCAATAATGTTTCAGTTTATCCCTCATTATTGACCATTTTTAGAACTCCTTAAGTAGAAATGACAAAGCGCATAAGATTTCTCCTTAATTTGAAATAACAAAGCGCATAAGATTCCGTTTTTATAACGAATCCTTGTAGTTTTTAATCCGTTTTTATAACGAATCCTTGTAGTTCATAATTTTTAATCCGTTTTTATAACGAATCCTTGTAGTTTTTAATCCGTTTTTATAACGAATCCTTGTAGTTCATGTTTTTAATCCGTTTTTATAACGAATCCTTGTAGTTCATCTTTTTTAATCCGTTTTTATAACGAATCCTTGTAGTTCATAAATTATAACGAATCCTTGTAGTTCAACTTTAAAGAGTCAGTCTGCTTTAGCATTTTAGCCGGGAAATTTATTTCCAGGCTACTTTAAGTTCCCCTACGCCGCTTGTTGTTGCAATGACACATCTAAAAATAACTGCCCGTCTGCATCAACGTGAACAACAAAACGCTCAGTACAACCTTCATCAGGCGCAATGGCTTGTCCATCCTCCAAGTTGATACGCAAATTATGCAACGGACAAGTCACCGTATGTCCATGCACAATGCCTTGCGACAACGGGCCGTTTTTATGGGGGCAACGATCCACTAACGCAAAAACGGCATCGTCGGCCGTGCGAAACACGGCAATATTGCCATGTTCAGTCTGCACGACACGCGCCCCCAAGCTGGGGATGTCATTAAGATGTCCAATGTGAATTCTGTTTGACATTAAGCAACCTCCGCTTCAAGTTCATGAGATTGCTGCTTTGGCGCACCAATTTCTTTTAATAAAGTAAACTCATGTTGGTCAACACCTTCTGTCGCCCGTTGTGCCCATGGATCTTTTTGTACATATTGCTGTGATTCTAAAAACCGTTCATACAAGGCTTTGCGACTGTCGGCATCTTCAACAATCCGTTTTTGGACGTAGGCCAAACCTACCCGTTCTATCCAAGGGGCCGTGCGTTCTAAGTAATGGGCCTGTTCACGGTACAATTGCAAGAAAGCGCCGCAGTATTCCAACACTTCTTCTTGCGTTTCTACTTTGCACAGTAAATCAGTCACACGGACTTTCATGCCACCGTTGCCACCGACATGCAATTCCCAGCCAGACTCTACCGCGACAACGCCAAAGTCTTTAATTGTGGCTTCGCTACAATTACGAGGGCACCCAGAAACGGCCATTTTGACCTTGTGCGGCATCCATGATCTCCAAGTCACTTTTTCGAGTTTAATACCCATCCCGGTCGAATCTTGCGTCCCAAAGCGACACCAGTCGGTACCGACGCAAGTTTTCACCGTGCGTAAGGCTTTTCCATAAGCATGCCCTGAGACTAAACCGGCTTTGTTGAGCTCGCCCCAGATGGCCGGCAAGTCTTGTTTTTTCACGCCCAACAAATCAATCCGTTGCCCTCCCGTGAATTTCACGGTGGGCACCTTAAATTTGTCGGCAACTTCAGCAATCGTTCGCAGTTCTTGGGGCGAAGTCACACCACCCCAAACACGCGGTACCACGGAAAAAGTGCCATCTCTTTGAATATTGGCATGGACACGCTCATTGATGTACCGTGATTGTGAATCATCTTGAAATTCACCCGGCCATGCACACAGCAGATAGTAATTAAGCGCCGGACGACAAACATGGCAACCGTCTGGTGTTTTCCAATTCATAAAGTGCATGACTTTGCTAATGCTGGTTAAATGTTGCTCTCTGATGACGCGCTGTACATCATCGTGGGCATATTCAGTACATCCGCATAAAGGTTTGGTTTTAGGAGAGGCCGAATAGTCACTACCCAACGTAAAGGCGACAATGCCATTAAGTTAAGGAAAATGTGTTATAGTTATTAACTTTCAAACAGTAGGTAAAATCAATTTATGGAAAAACAAACATTGGCAGACGAAAATGATAAAGCCACCGGATCAATTTCAATTATTCGCGAGTTGTTAAATGACGAGTCATTTAAAGATGAACATCGCACAGTTTACAATTTTTTTACAAGAAAGTACGCCTTTCCCTTTGTAGCCGTCCTAAAAGTTAATTTTACTTGCATAGCATCAAACCGTTACAGCTTGTTTTTGCCGGAGTTCTTTAAAAAACTGGACAACGGCATTTTAGTAACAAAGAGCGCCTTTACCCAAGCACGTCGTCATTTAAAACCTGAAGCCTTTGTCACATTGAACCAAAAGGCTGTAGTAGATGCTTTTTATGCTGATGGTAATCATGAAAAAGCTTGGGGATTTCGTCTACTGGCTATTGATGGCTCCAAAATTCATTTGCCTAATGCCCCAGAAATCAACGAAGAATTCGGTACCATAAACGGCACGTTGGTAAAGATAACAAGATAATAGGGCAACACGGTTATGGACTAGCTTCGGTGATGTATGACGTTCTTAACAAGATTGTCATTTTAGCAGTTCTTGCGCCCGCCAAGGCTTATGAGGTTGATTTGGCTTTGGAACACATCAAGCATACGCAAGAAAGTGACTTGATTTTGTTTGATCGCAACTATCCATCCTATATATTTTTAGCATCATTAACCAAACTTGGTCGACATTTTACGGGTCGTTGCTCAAAAACGTCATTTAAAGCGGCACGAGATATGTTTAAACAACAAGTTACTAATAGCAATATAGTAACTTTAAAGGCAAAAGGTGATGTCAAGAAAATGTGCCAAAAGTTGGGACTACCAGAAAAAATTACCGTGCGCTTTGTTAGAGTTAGATTGAGCACAGGAGAGATAGAAGTTCTTGTAACCTCATTACTTGACGAGAAAAGATACACCGCGCAAATGTTTAAGGAATTGTATAATCTACGATGGGGTGTTGAAGGTTTTTATGGTGTTATAAAAGAGCGTGTAAAAATTGAGAACTTTACAGGTAAAACGGTTATTTCAGTTAAACAGGATTTTTTTGCAATTATGTTTCTAACAGGCTTAGAATCCATACTCACTAAAGCCGCTGATTCGCAATTATTTAAGAAATCCAGCTTGAATAAACACAGACAGACTGTCAATAACATGGTGTCTTTTAACGCCATAAAAAATTTTATGGTTGAATTATTTTATCATTGTAAGCCAATTCAAGAACTTATGGCAACATTGACTGAATGGTTTCTCAAAGATCCGACTTACACAAAACGAAATCGCAAGGTTCCACGAAAAAAGAGTTCGGCTAGAGTTTCCTTAAATTATTATAAACGCATTTACAAACCCTGTTTTTAGCACCACTTTTTTTAAAAATAAGGTTTGAATTATTTCCTATTCAAGTATTTTGAATGGGTTGGGGGATTTTTTGCTTTAAAATTGGTAAAAAATGGTTTAATAACGATTTTTATCAAAAATGACATTATTCATCATAATTTAAATAAACAAAATTCGTAAAAGGTTAGTATTCCACTTACTTTGATTAGATAACTTGTAATTATATAAATATTATACTATTGATATTAAATGACTTTTGCCGTATAAGTTTATCAAAACTCGCCTAAGTTTTAAATTTATTCTAGCATAGTAATTATTATAATTTAAAACACGTCGGAGTGTCATTTTCGACTCACAACGCCCGCCCCACCGTACTTTGCCGCACAAACCCCTTATGGTATAAGGCTGCTTAACTTAATGGCATTGACGTAAAGGCGAGCAGTTGTTCTACCAGTGCCGTGCAAGAACCGCAAGAACTAGAGGCCTTGGTATGGGCGCGAACCTCGTCCAAAGTAAACAGTTTTTTCTCAATAATGGCATTGACTATCGTGCCTTTACAGACTCCATTACAACCACAAATTTCGGCCTCATTGCTCATCATGGCAACGGGCTGAGTCATTTCACTGTGCCCACTGTCGCCTAAGTGAGCTTGCCCAAACAATAAACGGTCACGTTGGCCACTAATATCCACGCCATCGCGCATGAGTTGAAAATACCAGGCACCGTCCACCGTATCGCCGTACAGCACCGCGCCTTTAATGCGGTTATCTTCAATCACCAGCTTTTTATAAATGCCTTGGCTTGGATCTTGAAAAACCAGTTCGTCGGTATTTTCATTGCCTCGAAAATCGCCGGCGGAGAATAAATCAATGCCCGTGACTTTGAGTTTGGTAGAAGTAACGGAACCTTCATAACGGGAATAACCTAAATTGGCTAAATGATTAGCACACACCTTGGCTTGTTCAAACAAGGGCGCTACTAAGCCATACAATTGACGGCGGTGTTGCACACATTCACCCACAGCATAGATGCGTGGATCATAAGATTGTAAGGTATCATTGACAACAATTCCACGCTCACAATACAGCCCGGCTTTTTTTGCCAACTCAATATTGGGACGAATGCCCACCGCCATAACGATCAAATCAGCAGGAATTTCCTGCCCATCCTTAAAACGTATTCCGGTGACGTGGGTATCTCCCAAAATCGCCGTCGTTTCGGCTTCCATCAAGAAAGTTAAACCACGCTCTTCTAGTGAGCGTTTCAATAAATCGGCCGCCGTTTTATCTAGTTGCCGATCCATCAGACTGTCTAACAAATGCACAACGGTGACTTGCATTCCTTGTTTTAGCAAACCATTGGCCGCTTCCAAGCCCAACAATCCGCCGCCTATCACGACAGCATGTTGGCCTTGGTGGGCCACTTCCAGCATAGTGTGTACATCTCGTATGTCACGAAAGCTCACGACACCGGGCAAAGTATGACCGGATACGGGAATCATAAACGGATTTGAACCCGTCGCTAGCAATAAACGGTCATAGCTGGCGGTGATGCCCTTGTCACTGTGGACTTGCCGTTTAGCTCTGTCTATGGAGACGATGGTGTGGGCTTTGTGTAAAGTGATACCGTTATCGATATACCATTGCTCGTCGTTGAGGATGATGTCATCAACGGTTTTTTCACCGGCTAAAACGGGAGACAGTAAAATACGGTTATAATTACCATAAGGTTCAGCACCAAAGACGGCAAGATCGTACTTATCTGGGGCCAGCTTGAGCAATTCTTCAATGGTGCGTATGCCAGCCATGCCGTTGCCGATACAAATCAGTTTTTCTTTCATATTGATAGCTCTTCATTCACTCGCTTTTTCGTTTCAATTGAAACACCATGTTAGGACTTACATATTGAAAAACGAAATTGATGAACGTATTCAGTGACTTACCTATAAAAGGCCGAGGCCGTTATTTGTTAAGTTATTTAAATAAAATCAATTGGTTAGTTGCCTGAGTGCGTAAGTCCTACATGTAATGGTTTATTATACTTCACACGGTTACAAATTGGACTAAACACACCCCTGCCCAGCAATTCTAATTTTGGAACTCTTTAAATTTCAATAAGTTAAACAGGCAAAAAACACTTGACTTTTTTAAATTATTTATTTTTGACAGAAAATTATCCATATTATAAATGGTTTATTTTTTTAACTATATGATATTTATATAAAAGCCAAAATTAGAACTGCTGCCCCTGCCCCCTCTATCGATGTGAGTAGCCGCTGTTTGATTCCCCGAAGAGCAGGGGATGCAACAATGCCATTAAGTTAAGGAACTCTTTGATTTTGCTATATTTTTATTAAAAAACGCCCGGTCGTGCCTTATGTTTATATAGGGGTGGGGTCGTAAGTCATTGTTTTTATTGAAAGTAAAAAATCGGGTACCCCACCCTAACACACACAAAAAATGATTAAAAATCAATAGGTTATATCTTAACTTAATGGCATTGAGGGGATGCAAGGGGTGTGTAAAAAGTCCAAATGCTAAGTATAAATAAATTGTAGTAGTCAACAAAATGTTGTCAATTTGTGGGGTGGATTTCGCAGCGCGTATCCACCTGATTCTTGTTGTTGCATTTTTGTGGATTACGCCAAGCTAAGGAACCCGGCATTAGTTCAACATCTTGACAAACAATACTTCGGACAGTTTTACATAATTATTTGATTTAATTAATATTAATAACAAGACTCGTTTTTGTAATTTATCATGAAAGGATAAATATTAATCCATTGATAATTCAATATTTATCCAGTTGGTAGAACTGACAAGTTCTCTATTTATTTAAAAACTGTCATAACCATTGGAAAAAAACAACAATTTCTTAAACGGCTGATGGGCCCATTCATTTAGCAACCTATTGTAAATAAAAGAGGTTTTTTATTTTAAGCCTAAAAAAATAGGCTGCTATAACTTGCTATTTAGAGAGAAGTTATACTCAGCACCGTTAACAATGATCTCGCTTCGCTCGGAACGAAAGTTTCCGAGCGAAGCGAGATAAACTTTCGTCTCAAGCGTAGCGAGATAAATTCATCAATCGGGTAGTCCCTACAAAGCCATGCAGGTATTAAAAATTAATGAGTTACATATGGATAGGTTGATAGGTAGGGTGGGCAAGTGGGCGGTAGTGCCTAGAATTTTTCTCGATCTAATTGCCCGCTTGCCCACCAAAAACCAGTACCTCCATCAGTTTGTAGGGACTACCCAATTTTGCGAGAACCAAGCGAATTCAGATTGTACAAAGCGGCCTGAGATAATTTTGAAGCGGAGTGGTAGATTCACCCTAACGATGGAGTGCTATTGTTAGCATTTGTTAGCATAAATGAATCGGAATAGGAAATGAACCATTAGCCGAATGAGTTTCGAGCAATGTTCAACTATTAACAACCAACAATTCAATCAACTGTGGGCAAGTGGGCAAAAAAAAGCTTTTTCAAAAGGGGGAACGGCCCTACAAATACGGGGTTATTTAGGCTCAGGGACGTTATACTAATGAAAAATTAAAAATGAAACTAATTAATGATAAGTATATAATTTGGCTAGGAATTTTCTTAGCAGTTCCTGCATGTCATTTTCACGGATTTGAAGTACGTTCCGTATACAATTACTAATTATGCAAATTAAGGATTAAATTTAATCTAATCTTGTAAAATAAATAACTTATAAAAACATCTTCATTGAAAGTTATTTTATAAGTCTTTGTTCATTATACATTTTTAATTTTTCATTCTTAATTCGCATTAATTACCTATTACCTATTACCTATTACTCATTTATTTTAATAAGTAAAAATATAAAAGCAATAGATTGAAAATAAAAAGAATTATGGTAGTCCTTCGCCAAAAAGCGACCGGATCCCGTTCCCGCAGCGGGAAAGGATTTGGATGGGAAAGGTCATACAAAAATTCTGACAGAGACTCGTAACGCCTAGTGGGATTAGGATGAACCGCCTTTTTTAGCGCACAGTCTACCCACACGGGTAGTTCTGGGTTGTAATGACAGGCCGATGTATAGTTCAACCGCTGGGCTGCCTTTTCTATTTTGGTTTCAGCATAAGGCAAGTGACCGACCAGCATTTCATAAGTAATTACGCCCAGAGAAAAGAGATCGGAGCGGGCACTACCGGTGTAACCACGCAAGTATTCTGGTGCCGTATAGTTTTTAGTACCCAATAGGTTGATTCGTTCAAGGGGAGTCGTGATTTCTTCAAGGCCGGCAATCTTGGTGGAACCAAAATCAATGATTTTAATGGTGCCATGTTTGTCCACCATGATATTTTCAGGTTTGAGGTCTTGATGGATCATTTCCATACGGTGAAATGCCCTCAATCCCGCTGCGATTTGTTCAACGATAGCTCTCACCTCACTCAGCGGCGGCTGAGGATTGTCATGTATCCACTGGCGCAAAGTTTGACCTTGGACATACTCGGCGACATAGTACAGGCATTGACGATGCCGCTTATGTTCATAGACTTTCATCACATGCGGATGAGTCAGGCGTTTGCCTATCCATTCTTCATGAAGAAATCTATCAATGTAACCTGGATCATCTTCAAAGTTCACCGACGGCGTTTTGAGTACGACCTTTTTTTGTGTTTCTTCATCCAGTACGATGTAGACTTGGGTGCGGTTACTGGCATATAATTCGCGTAAAATATGGTAGCCGTCCAAGTGCATCCCCGGAGACAACGGGGGTGGAAAGGGTAACTCGGTTAATTTTTTATAGAATGCGTTGACATCTTGGGAGGGCAAACTATCGATTCGCACAATCTGGCAAGTCAGATTATCGGGGCTATCTTTGGCGTATGCTTCCCAGACTATCTGTTGACAAGCCTTGTTTAAGTCTGCTGCATGTTCAAGTGTAAGACGGCGGATGTCTTCGTCACTGATGTATCCATGCACCCCATCCGTCGTAAAAATAAAATGGTCGCCGGCCTCTACCGCTGAATCGCTATAATCTATTTCAATATGGAGTTCAATACCCATCGCTCGGGACAGATATTCTTTATCCTTAGAAATTTGGATGCGATGATCTTCAGTCATGCATTCAAGCACCTTGTCACGTAAACGGTAGATGCGCGAATCCCCCACATGAAACAGGTGGGCCCTCGTTGATTTGACAACCATGACACTTAATGTGGTCACCAGTCCTTTATTGGTGCCGTAGAGATGATATCCTTGCCCGTATAACCAGCGATTGAGGGCAGTCAATATTTTTTGGGCCGCCGTTTTAACTGTCCAAGATTCAGGCGTACTGAAATAATCATTTAAAAAACCTTTAACGCTGTACTCGCTGGCTTTATCACCGGCTTCGCTACTGCTCACGCCATCAGCGATCACAGCGACTATGCCCTTAGTGGTGAGCAGAGGCTCTGGAGGTGTTAATACGCCAAAAGCATCTTGGTTCTTCGGCTTGCGCCCCGCCTCTGAGTATTGACCGACTGTGATTGAAAGTGTATCTGACATAGTGAATAAGGGGAAATGGGAAAGGGTTCGCGGTGGGGTGGTGAAAATTGTGACGTAAAGGAATTGTGAATTTGAATTGTGACGTAAACGAATGAAAAGCTAATCAATAAGTTATTGTTTTTCATAAGATGAACAAAAACGGGATCAACTTTTGACTTAAAAAAGAACCTGATTTTCACCGCCCTAGGTTCGCGGTGAAAGGTTTCGCTGCAAAAGTTGACCTATAGATATTCAGATAGACTTTGCACCGTTAGAAACTGCGCTTTTGTCATTTCTATTACGCGAGAAATATTGGGCTACACCGGAGAAGAGTCTCGCTACGTGATACATGACAAAAATGCTCAGTTTATGGTGTTCAGTATAATTATTTAATGCGAAGAATGAATTAGAATCAAAAAAAATCAATGACTTATAAAAACGTATTGATTGAAAGTGATTTTATAAGGTTTCTCAAGATTTCTCAAGATTTCTCAGATCAAAGAAACCGAAATCGAAACGAAATGACATCTTTGTTCATTCTTCATTTTTCATTTTTCATTCTTAATTCGCATATTTAGTCCCCTTTAGGGGATGAAAGCTTTCAGACAAACGAGAGCACCGCTTGTGCTGTTGGCTGCCAAAGAAATTATTTTTCTGAAAATCTATAGAAAAACTTTTGCCGCGAAAGGTGAAAAGCGAAAGGTGAAAGGTGAAAGGTAAAAGGTGAAAGGGAAAAGGTGCTCTAACCGTTCCCTTATGTCTTGCACCTTCCCCTTTTTTCCGGTACCCTTGTACCTTTCCCCTTTCTTAATTAGTGGACATCAATCATTTGTACCGTGCCATCGGGCAAGACTTCAGCCATTTGTCCTTTGGGTTCCTCAAAGAACAAAGCCACCAACACCATCACTACCAACGCCGCTGCACCAATAACCAAGAAAAACGTTGCAGTTTCGACAAAAGACAAGACCGTTAAAAAGATAACCGCGCCCACGTTACCGAAAGCACCCGTCATACCCGCGATTTGACCGGTCATACGCCGCTTAATGATAGGTACTACCGCAAAAACAGCCCCTTCACCCCCCATCACGAAAAACGAGCAAAACATAGTAACGGCAATAGCCAGCAGTATCGGCCAACCAGAATTGATAAGATTCATCAGGAAATACCCCACTGCCAAACCGCCGAGCAAAATGAGCAACGCTTTTTTGCGTCCAAAATTGTCACTGAAAAAGCCACCAATCGGACGGGCGACCAAATTCACAAAGGCATAACTTGCAGCAATTAAGCCGGCGTAGACTGGAGTCATCCAAGGAGTCGTTTCTTTAAACGTATCCAAGTAAAACAGCGGCAACATGGAAACCACCGCCAACTCGGAGCCGAAGGTACAGAAATAAGACAAATTCAAAATCGCCACCTGTTTGAACTTGTAGCGATGGATTTCGGGTACCGGCTTGGTGAATACCTCTTTGTTGATCCGGTAAACAAAAAAGGTTTGGAACGCATAAATGGCTACCAACAGCCCATAAATCCAGTAAGTCGCCATGGGACTGAGCAGCGGCTTAAACTCTCCTTCGACATTCGATATATTTAACAGGCCGAGTTTCCAAGTCAAAACGGCCAAGGCGACATACAGAGGGATATTCATTATCAAATACAAAAAGAAATCACCCTTACTTGTCACTTCCATCGCGCCAGTCTTGTTAGGCTTAAAGTAAGTGGAGCCTCGAGGCGTGTCTCTCACGGAGAGGTAGTAAATAACAGAATAGACCATGGCGACTATGCCACTGATCCCCAGTGCATAGCGCCAGCTATTGGCCTCGTCAATCAGACTACCCAATATGAGGGCAATGGTTGGCAATGTCATGGCCGCACCGGCCGACCCAAAGTTGCCCCAACCACCATAAATACCTTCGGCTAAGCCAACCTGTTTCGCCGGGAACCATTCGCCAATCATACGGATACCGATAACAAAACCGGAACCGACGAAAGCCAGCAAAAAGCGCATAAGTGCCATTTGCTGATAGTCTTGTGTCAGCGCAAACAAGATACACAAGACACCTGAAATCACCAATAGCAGCGAATACATAATGCGCGGCCCGAATTTGTCCACCAGCATACCGATGGCAATTCGCGAAGGAATGGTGAGCGCGACATTAAGCATCATCAACACTTTTATCTGTTGATCCGTCAGATTCAACGCTTCTCGAATGTAAGCCATCAACGGAGCCATGTTAAACCAGATGTAAAAGCTGATGAAAAAGGCAAACCACGTAAAGTGGAGTGTGCGGATTCTCTCCGATTTCAAATTAAACAGATTAATGCTTTCAGACATCAATAAGTTCCTAAGTGGTTAAATTATTAAATAAATCTATTTTTCCAAAAACCCAGCCAAACCGTACCGAGCCGTTTTTCACCTCACCCAGTCCACTAAGCACCGAGGTATGTGAAGGAGAAGGTTTGTCCCTTCACGCCAACACCAACGGTGTTATTTCGAGGATCAGTTTTAGTAATGGCATTTATTGCTTGGCTTGTGCTTGGAAAATAGAGTTGAGCATTTCTCCAATTGCCGCTCTCTCACCCGCCTTAGATGTATATAGTTTTCAGAAAAATATTTTGGGGGCCAAAAACTGAACAAGGAAGGTTCCAACGATGTTAGCCCCAAGATTTTTCTGAACACATAAGGATATACTTTGCGCGGCTAAAAACAGGACTAAAAACACACCCCTAAATCCCCTTCAAACAGGGGACTTTCCGCGGTTTGACTCACCTCGATAGAGGGGTGTGTAAAAAGTTCAATTGTTACCGTGCTAAGGATAACTCAGCTAACGCCATCAATTGAGCGAAGTCATAGTATAAAGCAAAACATGCTCGGACGACATTTAAAATATAAATAGTAAGGCTTTTTGAGTTCGGGCGGCCATATCACGCAATGCAGATACGATAGTATCAACGTTTTTGACCAAAAGCAAGGCGCTGATGGTTTTGATTGTGTCCAAGCATAAGATTTAAGGTTTTTGCTTAGGAACAAAGTAGAAACTCGTTGCCATTTTTGTTTGTTACGAACATTCTTATTGAGTTCTAACAAACCGATTCATTTAGGTTAACAAAAGTTAACAATAGCACTCCTAAGAGTGGGTGAATCTACCTGCATGCTACCGAAAATTATTCTTAAGCTGCAAAGTATACAACGAATTGGGAGTACAACGATTTAGGAGTACAACGATTTAGGAAATAAATCGTCATAGCTAGGCAATTTAGCCACCCTGAAAATCCGTTTATTCCCCTAAACTTCGGTAACTCCGCTTAAGCGAGATCATCCGTTATACTCGGTGTTATGTTGATTTTCACAGTAAACAAATTATCGTTTGAATGCCGCCATAACAATATTTGTTATGCACATATATACTGCACAAGTTTGATCGCCGTAACACACCCCTCAATGCCATATCGTAACGCATGCGGCTAAAGCCCCCAAGCATCGAGGCACAAAACCCTAACGGGTTGTAGAGTTTTTTAATCGCAGCCTTGGCAAAAGCCAAGGCTTTTGCTTAACTTAATGGCAGTGAAGCATCCCCTGACGTAACGGGACTTACTCCCCTCTTTTCCGGGGCTGGGGTGTGTGAAGAAGCTTGTAACGGTGCTAAGTAGCCGTGCAAAAGTTTGTCGGTATTTTTACGACGAAAACGATTTTTTTTAAATATATGCACGGGTACTTAAGTATAAATAAACGAACTATTTATGCTGGCCGTCATAACAATATTTATTAGGCCCAAATACTTAATTAATAACCCCTTAACTACAAGGACAAGTTAAAAAATGTCAATCAATCGCCGTCAATTCATACAGTTAATGGCTATTGCCGGGGCGGCCGGATTGCGGCCAAACTCGCTGAATGCCGCGCAAAAACAATCCGCCGATTTCTATGAAATCCCCACATTTGGTCAAGTGCGTTTACTACATATAACGGATTGCCACGCTCAATTATTACCGGTGTATTATCGTGAGCCTCACGTTAATTTGGGCCTCGGAAAATGGCAAGGACGTGTCCCGCACCTTGTCGGTGACAAGTTGCAGCAACACTTTGGCATCAAACCCAACACGCTTGAAGCATACGCTTTTACCCATCTGAATTATGTTAAGGCCGCTCACAAATATGGCAAGGTGGGCGGTTTTGCCCACTTGGCGACGCTTATCAAACGCTTGCGCGACAGCTATGGACGCGAAAAAACGTTGTTATTGGACGGTGGCGATATGTGGCAAGGCTCAGGCACCGCCTATTGGACACGCGGACAAGATATGGTAGGGGCCGCCAATTTGCTAGGCGTGGATGTGATGACGGGACATTGGGAATTTACATACCATGCCCAAGAAGTGTTAGCCAATATCAATCAATTTAAAGGCGAATTTGTCGCCCAAAATGTGTTTGTTAAAGAAGAGGCGTTGTTTGATGGTGCGCCCGCTTTTGATGAAGACAGCGGCCTGGCTTTTAAACCTTACACCATGCGCGACATTGGGGGAGTCCGAGTTGCCGTTATTGGGCAAGCTTTTCCCTACACGCCGATAGCGAATCCGGCGCGGTTTATTCCTGACTGGACGTTTGGAATTCGTGAGCGCGAGTTGCAAACGTTGGTTAATACAATTCGTCGTCAAGAAAAACCGGCTGTCGTGGTGTTATTATCGCATAACGGCATGGATGTCGATTTAAAAATGGCCGCGAGAGTGAGCGGCATAGATGTGATTTTAGGCGGACATACCCATGATGGTGTACCGCGCCCACAAGAAGTTAAAAATAGCGGCGGTATTACCTTAGTCTGTAATGCCGGCTCTAACGGCAAATTTATTGGGGTACTTGATTTTTCCGTCAAAAACGGTCAAGTCAAAGACTATCAATATCGTTTACTGCCGGTTTTTTCCAATCTCATTGAGGCGGATAAGGACATGCAAGCCTATATTGACAAAGTGCGTGCGCCTTATCTCAACCAACTGAACGAAAAACTCGCAGTGGCTGAGCAAGTCTTGTATCGGCGCGGCAATTTCAATGGCACGTTTGACCAATTGATTTGCGAAGCCTTGTGCGTCCAAAGCGACGCACAAATCGCTTTCTCGCCCGGGTTTCGGTGGGGAACGACAATCTTGCCGGGGCAAGACATTAGCTTTGAAGATGTTTTAAATCAAACATGTCTCACCTATCCCGAAACATATACGCGACATAAGAGTGGTCAAGACATCAAACTTATGTTAGAAGATGTCTGCGACAATCTCTTTAACCCTGATCCTTATCGGCAACAAGGCGGTGACATGGTGCGTGTGAGCGGGATGAATTATGTTTGCGATCCCACCCAATCCATTGGCGGACGTATCAGCAACTTAACGAAGGATGACGGCACACCCATAGACATGAACAAACAATACAAAGTGGCGGGCTGGGCAACCGTCGGCCTTATCCCGTCTCCGGGCAAACCCATCTGGGAAGTCGTAGCCGACTATTTACGGGATTGTAAAATAGCCAGAGTAGACAAACTCAACACGCCTAAATTGGTGAATGTTGAGGGTAATCAGGGGAGGCACGGAATTTCCTATTAAAACAATATATGACGTTTTACAATACCTGCGGGGTGCTCTCGTTTGCAAAAACCCCGCACTCGACGGTAATTGACGACTAAAAACGTTGTACCACCCAACGTTGTTGCCCACCCGATTCGTATTTTGGGGCCGGCAATAAAAACATAAAGATGGATTTATTCGTTACGATATGGCATTGAGGCCTGACGGTAATTGACGACCAGCGGGGTCTTTCAGCATCCCGCAGCTATGACGGTAATTGACGACCGGCGGGCTCTTTCAACACCCGGTAAGTTTTGATTAAAATTCAACAACTTAAAAAATAGCTTCTCGCGTAGCAAGTTTACTAGACTTAACTAGGCCACAAACTAAACTAAACTGTCATTTCTTTCGCTAAGAGAAATCTTGCAACGGCCACAGATTTCGACCAATGGGAGAAATGACAAAAGCGCAAGTTGCTGAGTATAACGTGAATTCGGCTTTAAATATAAGTGAGTTATATAATTAGTAATTATATCAACTAGTTAGTTATAATTACTTGATTATCAATCAGTTAAAAACAAAACAAACAAGCCTTACTGGCTCATTTCACTCTATGGCCCACAATTTGTAGGTTTAACGTATTAATGTTAAGGGTTTAATACTCAAAAAATTGTGTTTAATCTTCAACGACTTGATTAATATAAAATATATATAAGTTATTGAAAAATAAATTCAAACTCACGTTACTAACCAAACAACTTTACAAGACACTCCCATTTTTATAATCTGAATGGACGAAAAAAATGGGAAAATTTGAATGCTGATGATTTAGGAAAGCCATGATAAAAGTAGGAATCGTAGGCGGTACGGGTTACACCGGTGTCGAATTATTACGTTTATTAGTACACCATCCACAAGTGCAAGTGCAAGCGGTCACCTCTCGCGCTGAGGCCGGAAGGGCGGTGGCCGATTTGTTTCCCAACTTGCGGGGGCACTTAGATTTAACATTTACAAATCCGGCACAAGAAAATTTATCCGACTGTGATGTGGTCTTTCTTGCCACGCCCAATGGCACCGCTATGCAAAGTGCCCCTGATTTGCTCAAAGCCGGGGCCAAGATCATTGATTTAGCCGCCGATTTTCGCCTCAAAGAGGTTGCCGTCTGGCAAAAGTGGTATGGTATAGAACATGCTTGTCCTGAATTACTTGACGAAGCCGTGTATGGCCTGCCCGAATTTAACCGCGCCCAAATTGCCAAAGCGCGTTTAGTCGCCAACCCCGGCTGTTATCCAACGGCGGTGCTATTGGGATTTTTACCTTTACTAGAAACCGGTATCATTGATCCACAGCACTTGATAGCAGATGCCAAATCCGGTGTCAGTGGGGCCGGCCGCAAAGCAAGCGTACCGACGCTGATGGGTGAAGCGGGCGAAAGTTTCAAAGCCTACAATGTCTCAGGGCACCGCCATTGGCCGGAAATTTGTCAAGGTTTAAATGCCCATTCCAAAGAGCCGGTGGGATTAACCTTTGTGCCCCATTTGGTGCCGATGATACGTGGCATTGAGGCGACTTTGTACGCCACCACGGTGTTTGATACCCATTTAGACGAAATACAGGCCCTATTTGTACAGCGTTATCGGGACGAACCGTTTGTTGATGTCTTGCCGCCCAAGTCTCATCCCGAAACGCGCAGTGTGCGCTCAGTGAATATGTGCCAGTTAGCGGTACATCGTCCCCAAGACGGCAACACCGTTGTGGTATTATCGGTGATTGATAATTTGGTCAAAGGCGCAGCGGGGCAGGCCATTCAAAATATGAATATTATGTGTGGCTTACCAGAAACAACGGGACTAATGGGTGTTGCGCTATTACCCTAACTTTTTCAGTGATCAGTTATTTATCAGTGTTCAGTGATCAGTTTTTAGTTATCAGTTATTAGTTATTAGATATTAGTTATTACTTATTAGTTATCAGTTATGATTCCAACAACTGATAACTAATAACATATAAATGAGAACAAATAATAACTAATTATTTATTATATAATAAGTACTAACTGATAACTGAACAACTGATAACTGATAAACTGTGAACGATAAAACTAATCACTGAAAAAAGATCACAGAAAAACAGAAACGTATGCCACAAATATTTTATCGCGCCCCGTCACCTGCTAAACCCAAAGCCGCACCGAGTGTTATGAAGGTAAGGCAACACCGGCCGTGGATCTGTCCACTAGCTATTGTGCTGACTGCAGTGGCTTCGACTGTAATAGGACGGTTTTTATACTACCACGGGACACAAGCCATCATACACAACACACAAACTGTTATAAAATACCATCAGCAAGAACTAGAAGAAAGTCACCAACAACTCAAAAGTACTCAGCAGGAAAATGTCCGTGTACTGGCTCAAAATAAAGAATTACGGGCAAAACTAGCGATGATGGTGCGTACCACGCAAGAAGGTCAAGAAACTTATGCCAACGTTCTCAACACCCTGAGCCAATTACAAAAAGAGAGCAGCGATTTAACAGAAGAACTGAGTTTTTATAAACGCTTACTTACCTCCTCAAAACCCTCAAAATCGTCGATGTCAGAAGTGGTTATGACCCATTTTACGCTAGGGTTTGATGAAAAAAGCGGACGTTACCCTTTAAAGATGATATTAACCCAATGGACAAAAGAGGCCACCGTGGCACAAGGCATCATACAAATTCACGTACTTGGTCAGAGTAATGGAAAGAACAAACGCCTGACTATGAAATCAATCACAAAGAAATCCATTGAAGTGCTAAAATATGAAGTTCATTACTTTCAACGTATTGAGGATGAATTACAGTTACCTAAAGAATTTATACCTGAGCATATGATTATTCGCCTTTTGCCGAAAGGCCAAAAAAAAGCTAATGAAATAAAATTGAAATGGAAAGAGTTGCTAAAACAGGAGCAATCATAGTATGTGGGGAAACCGTAAAAGAAAGGTCACCCGAATCGACTCATTAATTGGTCAACAAACTGAAATTAAAGGTGAGGTTTATTTCAGTGGGGGTTTGCATATTGATGGTAAGATTGAAGGCAATATCACGGCGCTTAAAGAACCACTCGGCTCGGTGTTGACTTTGAGCGAACAGGGTGAAATCAAGGGTGAAGTGCGAGTGCCTAACGTCATTCTCAATGGCAAGGTGATTGGTAATGTGTATGCAGAAGAACATATTGAATTAGCCCTCAATGCCCGTGTCATCGGCAACGTATACTATAACTTAATTGAAATGGCAATGGGGGCCGAAGTGAACGGTAGTTTGGTACATGCCTCAGATATGGCGAATCAACCGGCGTTGCCCCTAGAACATGATAAAGGGGATAAAAATCAAGCTAAAAACGACCAAAAATGATTGGTAATTGGTAATAGCCCATAAACCTAAACCCATTACCCATCACCAACTGTTGAGTTGAGGACATCAAAGAGTTATAGGAGTTATAGGACTTACGCACATGCGGCAAATAAGTAATTGATTTTATTGACATCACGCACGTTGCGGCAAAACGGCATTTTATAAATAACTCACTGAATTTTAAATGAATTTTATTTTTCAATGCGTAAGTCCTAGAATTAAAGCAACCGCCTGTTAAAGGGGCCTTGAATAAGAACGTAAAATGGTGTATTATTAAAAAACGTGTTTTAAAAGAGGTGAATAACCGCTCAACATCTGAGCGGTACCACCGTCATAAACCTCAAAATCATCAGGGTGGAATTTAGAGGTTGGTTTATAGTAATCAATTTATTAATAAATTCTAACAAAAGCTAACAACAGACAATCTAAAAAGTTGACAAACTGTCGTTGCTAAGATCACATATTCGGCGGAACATTCATTGTTCTAAAGCGGCAGGTATCAGGTTCAGTGCGAGATAAAGTACGGGTTTTACCGCAAGCCTCAATCTATCAATGAAAGCTTTTCCCCAAGCGAATTCAGATTGTATAAAGCGGCTATCTCCCATTTTCTACTGCCAAGTGGTAGATTCACCCTATCGATGGAGTGCTATTGTTAACGTTTGTTAACATAAATGAATCGGTTAAAATTTCTTGTGAAGGATTAATGCCCAAAGGTTTGGTAATAAAAATAGAAGGCGAATATCGAAGTTAGGTAAACTCAGTGAGTTAAAAAATGCCTTACCCAGTAAGTAACTGTCCATAAATAACTTGCTCGACGAAAGTTATTTTAAAGTTACCCGTCTAAGTTCTTAGGGAACTACGTTAGGAATGAAAATATAGGCACCTTGGGATGCATCTCCAGTCCCAAGCACTGCGGGAAGTCATTAAACAGGTCTGGTGGAAAGGCTAGTGTGGCTTTCAGATAAAACCATTCTATAACATTGACTAGGAGACCATTACCCGTGAAAACGGAGTTAGGTAACAAATAGGCAAAACATTTCGTCTGAGACACAGAAAAAAAGCCTTGAATGCCGTGCCATCCTGCAAGGGCTCGCCAGCTATTAAAGAACGGAAAAGCTGCTCCTATCGGAATTATCCATTCACGATTATTTTAAAGCATCGGATAGGTGGCGAGTTGCAACCGGTGGAAATTAAATTTGACCCAGGTAGTCGCACCACGGGAATTGCTTTAGTTGGGCATTTTAAACGCGGTTCAGAAGTCTTATGGGCAGGAAATCTCAATCATAAGGGCTTTTTAATATCGAGCCGCCTAGAATCAAGACGTTCCGTGCGACGTTCACGGCGGAATAGAAAAACCCGTTATCGCCCGGCACGGTTTGATAATAGACGTAGGAAAGAAGGTTGGCTTCCCCCCTCACTACGGTCACGAGTTTTAAATGTCAAAAATTGGCGGGCGTTGTTGTTGTGGTTTTTGCCGATTACTCTCCGGGCGGTTGAGACGGTTAGATTTTACACGCAAAAGCTTCAAAATGCTGAAATAAAGGGCATCGAGTACCAATAGGGTGAATTAGCCGGCTATGACACAAGCGTGAGTATTTGCTAGAAAAGTGGGGACGCAAATGCGCTTATTGTGGTGCGGAAAACACGTCATTTTCCATCGAACACATTCAGCCCCAAAGGATTGGTGGTACTAACCGCGTATCTAAGTAAGACAATCGCTTGTACCATAAAAATCAGAAAAAAAGTCATAAAGACATTAAGGACTTTCGCCAAGGGTAAGCCTGACCGTTTGAAGAAAATTCTTTGCAAAGCGACGGCACCTTTACGAGACACGGCGGCGGTCAATGCGACCCGCTACGCAATAGGTGGGGCACTTAAGGATTGCCAATTAGTTTTTCAAGTGGTGGACGTACCAAATTCAATCGTACCAAACAAGGATATCCGAAAGACCATTGGGTAGATGCCGCTTGTGTTGGGGAAAGCGGGAGTCTTGTTCGCATCCCAAAAACCATAACACCTTCCCGCATAAATGCGGGCAGGGCGTGGCTCAAGACATTCGTTCCGCATGAACACATAAGGATTTCCGCGAACGGGCCCGAAAAACGCTTTGCTACGTAAAAGGTTTTCAAACCGGCGACATTGTTAAAGCGGTCGTTTTGATAAGGAAAAAAGATAGGTACATACCTTGGACGGGTTGTAGTCCGAACCACAGGAAGTTTTGATATATCGACTCGAAAGGGAAAGGTTTCAGGGATTTCACACAAATATTGTAGCAAGATTCAACGGGCCGACGGTTACGAATATTTATTGTCCGATGGAGCGAGAAAAAATTGGTACGAGACGATTTCGTCCGTGCTTATTTTAAAACAATAAGTTACTCTGTAACTGTTCAAAGCAAGTTATTTATGAACTGCCTTGTTTTAACCTTTAAATGAGTAACTTATTTATTGACAGTTCCTTAGAGGAAATTGCTTTCACGGAGAAATCCCTTCTTCCTTGAGTGAGGGAGAGGGTTTCGATTGACCGTTTTTTGTAAGACGTATGTCTTTGTTGGGTGATCGGTTTTGTCGTGCCGAGCATTCTTGAAAAGTACGCCATTGAGAGTGACATTTATAATTTCAGTATGAATACAAAGTCAAAAAGTCGGCTAAACTCAGCAGCTCAAAAAATATCCGAACCACTAGACAAACTGAAGACCAAACAATCGGCAGCCACTAACAAATTTCGTGGTTGGCTCAGGCAGAAATTACCCTACATAACAGTCTTCATACTGATTCTACTGTTAGTGATCGTTTATTTTTGGAAAAGTATTTTCATCACCATCAATTCGGGTGAAGCCGGGGCCTTGTACAAGCGTTTTGGTGGCGGAACGGTGACAGAGTACGTGTATCCCGAAGGTTTTCACATCATACCGCCTTGGGATACCATGTACATTTATAATGTCAGGATTCAAACCGTGCTGCACAATTTTGGGGTGTTGACTAACCGGGGTTTACCCATTACTCTGACGTTAGCTATTCGCTTTCGTCCCGAATACGATCTGGTGGGTTTACTCCATCAGAATGTCGGGCCGGGTTACGTCAATACGATTATCATTCCGCAGGTGGAATCGGTGTTGCGTAAACAGATAGGTCAGCACAACCCGGAGGAGATTTATGTTAACAAAGAAGGTTTTCTCAATAAAATCATTGTTCAAGCCTTGGAAGAAGCCGGGCAAAAATATGTTATCATCGACGATGTGATCATTCGAGCCGTCATTTTGCCGGAACAAATCAGAAAAGCGATTGACGATAAATTAGTCCAAGAACAGCTATTAAAAGCTTATGTATTTCGGCTGGAAAGAGAAAAAGAAGAAGCCAAGAGAAAGCGTATTGAGGCGGAAGGGTTCAAAGTTTATCATAATATTATCTCTGGCAGCCTCACCGAGCCACTGATAAAGTGGGAAGGTGTTCAAGCAACACTGAGTTTGGCTGAGTCTGAAAATGCAAAAATAGTCGTCATTGGTGCCGGTAAAGAAGGATTACCGATTATCTTGGGTACTGATCGCTAAATACTTGAATGGAACTATGAAAAACATTGTAAAAGTTTCTCTGTGGCTTCTGATAGTGCTGATGGCTACGGCATGTGGCAAGCCGGCGGATACCCCCAATAAAGACCGGGCCGACCGGGCCAAAAGGGCCGATGACATGCTTTGGGGAGATATTGTTATTGGTGTAGCATGGAAAAAGGACAGTCCATTTATGCGAGGTGTTGAGCTTGCGACAAAAGAACTCAACAACAAAAACGGAATGATGTCATGGAGAGGTGGTAGGAAAATCAGACTCGTAAAAGACGATAGAATAAGTTATGCGGATAGCAACAAACGTGACTATCAAAAATTCATCCATAAGGTTGCTAATTCATTTGCTGCCAACCGTGATATTGTAGCGGTCATCGGGCATCGTTCTTCCAGCGCGGCTATTCCAGCCTCGGTTACCTACGAAAAGTATGGTATCGTTTTTATTGCGCCGACTTCCACTAATTTAGAGCTCACCAATCATAACTTTAAGTATGTTTTTCGGATGTTACCTGATAACGAAAAGATGGGGGAACAGTTGGCCGCCTATTGCCATAACAAGGGCTATGAAAGAATGGCTGTCCTGAATGATTGGGGTGCCTACGGTGAACAATTGGCCAACTCATTTATAAAGAGTGCCGTTGAAAAAAAAAATAACATCAAGATTGTTTTCCACCGTTCATTTTTTCCAAGAAAAGAGGATTTTCTAGTAATTATTTCAGAAATGAGGAAGAAAGAAACCGATGTGATTGCCGAGTTGAAGAAGAAAGATCGCCATGCCTCGGTTGGGATCGATGCGATATTTTTATCAACCGGTGCCAAAGTGGGCGGAAAACTGATCAAACAAAGCCGTGAAATGGGTATTGAAAAGCCCTTTGTGGGAGGAGATTCTTTGGAAGCCTTGGAATTTTTGAAACCCTCAAACTCATTGACAGCACAAGAGGTAAAAATAATTAAAAAGGCTGCCGAAAAAACGGTTGTGCCTACTGTGTTCAATGAACACATTTTCCACGCACAAAAGATGATCAGAAATTTGTTGAAAGAAAACGGTATTGAATCAGACTACCAAAGCGCGGCCAAAAAATTACTGAGGGATAGTGTTGGAAAAGTAGATGAAAATGTTGTTTTGCTGACGGTGTTAGACGAACACGTTGAGAAGGTACAACAGTTTATCAATAACTTTAAAGATGAATATGGTGAAGATGAAGAACCAAACCGCTATGCATCGCTGGGGTATGATGCCATCCATCTGTTGGCGTACGCCATGAACAAAGCTCAATCGACAGTACCGATAGCGGTAGCAACCCGATTACGGTATATGCAGGAACCCTGGGTGGGTGTAACAGGCGTATACCATTTTAAAGAAAACGGAGAACCCAAGGATAAAAAATTATACTTTAAGCGGCTACAAAATGGAAAATTTGAGTTTGTGACTGAGATACACGAGCCTGAAATCATGCAACTGATTGATAAATTGAAAAAAGTACAGTCAACAACTTGGCGTTGACAAGAGAGATAAAGTTATGTCCGGCCACTACGCGATTCTTATTATGATTTTCTTAAGTGGGCTCATTGCTCTATTGGGACAAAACCGGAAGATGGGGTTTTGGGGATATTTTTTTGCGTCTATCTTGTTTACCCCTGTTATTGGTCTGCTATTAGTCTTGGCATCTGATCCACGTCCCCGAGAGAAAAAGCAAAGATAGCAGCAAAATGCGAATATCTCGCGATAAAATGAAGAATGAAGAATGAACAAAGACTTATAAAATCACTTTCAATCAATACGTTTTTATAAGTCAGTGATGATTCAATTCAATCCTTAATTCGCATAATTACTTACCAATTACCAATTAGCAAGACAGATTCAAGCACTTGCAGAAAAGAGACACATAGTTAGTTTTTCAGATAACTATACTTTGCACGGCTAAAAACAGGTGTCCAAACTTTTATTTGGCATGTTTTTTGCTAAAGTCCAAACTTTTAGTTTGGCAGGAATCCAAACTTTAGTTTGGCAGGAGTCCAAACTTTAGTTTGGCAGTGCCCTTAAATCTTGGACTAAAAACACACCCCTAAATCCATGAAAAAAGTAAGTTGACTTTTTCGATTTGACTCCCCTATTGAGAGGGGCATGGGGTGTGTAAAAAGTGATCTCGCTTCGCTCGGACCGAAGTTTGTAACCGTGCTAAGTATAAGTAGGTACGCATAAATCCTTTAACATTTTTAGTGATGGTTTGTAGTAGTCGCTTTAGCGACTCACAAGCCGCTCGTTATGTTAAAAGACTTTTGTTTACCCACTTAACAAGTTGTAACTGTCAATATTTTTGTGATGGTGACTGCAACGTGAACTTGCCCGTTTAAGGAGGATGAACGAAAACGCCTAGTGCAGGAGAGCGGAAATATTAATACCACCCCCAGCCAACAGCTAAAGCAGTTATCTCGCGTAAGCATTTACTGCGTTTGTCTGAAAGCATCGTTAAGCTAAAGCCTACTAACCCTCTTGCAGTGCCCTTCAGGGTACTTTAGCTTTTAGACAACGGCTTTAGCCGTTGGCGTTGGGGTGGTATCGAAACTTCCGCTTTACTGTACTAGTCACCGAAAAAGTGAAATGTAAGAGAAATACTTACCGTTTTACTCAACACGATAGTTTAAATCTCCATAATAAGCTGTTTTGCTGTGTAGCGTTTTAATAAAACAGGCCTTGTTAATAAATAAAAAGGTGCCCCTAGCTGAAGGCTGTGGTTTTCGCCCTTGAGGCTTTGGGCTGTATTGTGATGACAATCTGAGGAAATTGGATATGGAACAACCCGCTGGAGAAAAACCGGCCGAACAGAAACCGGTGGAAACGAAACCCGTAGAAACGAAACCCGTAGAGCAGAAAGTGGAGAGTGAAACAATGGAACCAACAAAAACACCATAAATTGATTTTGCAGCCAGAACCAATACTGCTAATAATACCGTCAAGAAGTACATGATTGGTTCCTTGGCGGTCGGCTTAATACCGATTCCGCTGCTTGATCTAGCCGCGGTGGCGGGCGTCCAACTCAAGATGCTGCATAGCCTTGCCGGAGAGTATGACATTGGCTTTTCCAAGGAAATTGGCAAATCAGCAATAGCTTCCCTGTTGGGAGGGGTGTTCACGACGGAGACGGCTATACCTGTTGCCAGTCTAATCAAAGCCGTACCGTTCGTTGGACAAGTGTCCGGCGCGATTAGTGTCTCCGTTCTCAGCGCGGCAGCCACCTATGCTGTTGGCAAGGTCTTTATCCAGCACTTTGAATCGGGTGGTACCTTCTTGGATTTCGACCCTGAAAAGGTGAGAGAACATTTTGCTGAGCAACTCAAAGAAGGAGAAAAAGTCGCGGCCAATTTAAAGGCAAGCGAAGCAAAGGCCAAATAATTCTGTCTTCATGGCGGAGGGGTAGTACTCCTCCAAACGTAAGGCAGGAGTTTAGTTTGGCAGTGCCAGAGAGTGTTTGGCAGTGCCAATGCTGTTACCCATCAAAACATTGACAGAGTACTATAGCTTTTCAGATAAATGTTTTGGCATTTTCTGTATCGATATAAGGAAGGACGCTGCTTCTCCCTCGTCGGGGGAGAAGCGACGTCTTCGTCCATGCACACACGGTTGGTGCGTTCGTTAATTAATAAATAATTGCTTACCCACTTTCTCAATCAAATTTCCACACTAACAGATTATCCATTATTGTGAACATACTGGAATTCTTTGAAAAGGAATCCGATGCGCCCAAGGCGTGGATCATGTTCATGGCCATCCTCTCAGGCCTCGCCAACGGCTTGCTGCTGGCTATCATCAATGTAGGCGCAGAGATGGCTTCAAACCAACAGTCAGAGACACGATTCTTTTTTCTTTACCTCATCGCTTTTGCTCTGTTCGTATACACGTTAAGATACGCGCTTTCTCAAGCGATAATAGCGGTTGAAGATGTTATTCGTAAAGTCCGTGTCAGAGTCGTTAATAAAATTCGCTCTAGCGAGCTGCTTTTTATAGAAAGTACCGGGCGCTCAGAAATATACACCCGGTTGACCCAAGATAGCAACCTCATTTCTCAATCGGCTCTTATTATTATCAGTGCCGGCCAAGCCGTCATCGTGCTGGTTTTTAGTCTGATCTACGTGGCTTTGTTGTCCCCGCTGAGTTTCGTTCTCACCCTAACGAGTTTCAGTATGGGTTTGCTCTTGTACTTCTCTATCGAGAAAAAACTCACTGAAGAACTCGAGCAAGCCAACCAGAAAGAAGCTGAATTCTTTGAGTCCTTGGATCACGTTTTGGATGGCTTCAAGGAAATCAAAATCAACCAACGTAAAAATGATGGCTTGTTTAATCAGGTCGAAACTATCTCTAACGACACAGAAGCGCTTAAGGTCAGTGCCGGAATAAAAATGATTACCGCAATCATGTTTTCCCAAATGGCTTTTTATCTATTGCTCGCGGTTCTGATTTTTATCGTACCCGCGTTCAGTTCTACCCATAGTGAGATGATCTTCAAAATCACGGCTACCATTTTGTTCATTGAGGGGCCTCTGGGAATGCTCGTTGCTGCTTTGCCTATGCTTGCCAGAACCAATGTGGCGGTGAATAATATCAGCAAGTTGGAAGCGGAGATCGACGCGGCTTCCTTCAAGGCGACAGACCAACTACCCGCTGAACAGCCGCCTGAATTCAAGGAAATCCAGCTTGAAGAAGTGATCTTTCATTACACGGATAAACAGGGTAAATCTTTGTTTTCTGTGGGGCCCTTCAATCTGACTATCAAACAAGGGGAAATATTGTTTATTGTGGGTGGTAATGGCAGTGGTAAATCAACTTTGTTGAAGGTATTGGTTGGCTTGTATTATCCGGCCGTCGGCTGCCTTTACTTGGATGGTGAGGAAATTGACCATACGAATTATCAGAGTTACCGGGAACTATATTCTACTATCTTTACCGATTTTCACTTGTTTGACAGATTCTATGGTTTACCCGCTATTGATGAACAGCGCGTCAAATCATTGTTGCGCTTAATGGAATTGGAGAAAAAAACAAAATATATTGAGGGGAAATTCACCAACACCAGCTTATCCACAGGTCAAAAGAAACGGTTGGCTTTTGTTGGGGCTGTATTAGAAGACAAACCCGTCTATATTTTTGACGAATTAGCCGCCGATCAAGATCCCCATTTTAGAAAATATTTTTACGAAGTCATACTGAAAGATTTACAAAAGCAGGGAAAAACGGTCATTGCTGTCACGCATGATGATAAGTATTTCAACACAGCAGATCGTGTGTTGAAGATGGAATATGGCAACTTAGTAAACTATGAACACGGATAAACAGAAAATAACACTTTATTGCCTTCATTTCGCCGGCGGAAACGCGCTGTCGTTGCGGCATTTTCAGGCCCATGTTGCCGATTTCGTCCATGTTAGGCCCCTTGATTTGCCGGGCAGAGGAAAAAGGGTGATGGAGCCGTTACTAACCAACGCAGAGTCCATGGTTGATGATGTGTTTCATCAAATCCAAGACGACATTAAGGGTAAGCCCTACGCCATTTATGGTCACAGTATGGGTGCGTTGTTGGGACATTTATTGACTAAGCACATTCTCAGCGTCGGTTTACCGGCACCTGTGCATTTATTTGTTAGCGGACGAGAAGCGCCGTCGGTAGTCTGTGATAAACCAGATAAACATTGTTTGCCTAAACAACAGTTTATTGCCACACTCAATGAGTTAGGCGGTTCTCCTCCTGAATTGTTGGAGGATGCCGCGTTAATGGATTTTTTTGAGCCGATCTTACGGGCCGATTTCAAGGCGATTGAGACGTTTGTCTATAATCCAACGCAACCCTTTGACATTCCTATAACGGTTATGCACGGTTTAAAGGATGGGGAAGTCACCCACGCAGAATTGCTACCGTGGCAGCAGGAAACTCGTCAACCGATTTCCATCAACAAGTTTGCTGGAGGACACTTTTTTATTTTTGACTATTTACCTCAAATGGGTCAGTTGTTTTCTCAAACTTTGGCTCAAGCACTACGAAATTCCCCCTAACCCTCTTTTTTAAAAAAGCGTTTGTTTGTAGTAGGCGATTTATCGCCTTTAATATTGAGAGATATATCGCCTACTACTAACATCCCTTCAAGGGAGAGTATCCGTTAAAAGAATTCATTCATTCTTTCCAACCCAAGTCTTTGACATCTTTAATAAAAGGTATCGCGCAAAATTTGCCACTTAGGTAGCCGTCAACGACGTTTAAGTTATCAACATCGGTGTTGGCTAGGGAGTAAAGCACCGATTCGCCGGCTTTATTTTTTTCGACAAACCAAATCTCGTCTTTTCTAAACAAGTTTTTGATGTCTAATAAATTCACTTCATGCGTCGAGGCGATTAATTGACTTTCTGCATGAGCAAACGTGTCATGGTTTAATATCAAGTCAAATAATTTGCTGATGAGTAAAGCGTGTAAGCTTCTTTCGATTTCATCTATAACAAATACTTTGTCTTTAGACAAGCCTATTAGCATAGGAATGAAATCCATGAGCCGTTGTGTGCCTTCCGATTCTTCGGAAATTTCAAAGGCGATTTCATTGCCCACTGCATCCTTTCGGATGGTGGTGAGTTTTGAGGCTTTTAAGTTGCCTAACTCATTTTCTTCAATCACGTAGTTACGTGACGAGACGGAGACAAACTGTATGGTTTGTTGTTTGTATGGAAATTCTGCCCTTATCTCGTCTTTGACATGGGCGGGAATGTCGTTGGTGTTTTCAAAATCAATTTCTTCAACCTGAACTCTGTGGATGCCAAAGTCAAAAAAGCATAAGACTTGATTGAAAAATTCTGTGTTTAATTTGGCTAAGGAAATGAGTGCCTGATGTTTGGAATTGGTGAATATAATGACGAGGTTTTCAGTAAACCATTGGTAAATAAAATGGAACGGTTGAATATTGCGTTCTTGGCAATTGGTGAGAAAGAGCAAATTGGCTCTGGTGCCACGCGCTTCGTAGCCGATTCGTTGTTTTTCTTCAGCAGAGATATTCAGAAAAAGCGGGTGTTCAAAGTTAAAGGAAATGGTGCAGCCCACCCTTTCAAAGACAGGCACGTCAAGTTCATACCCCGTTTCAAACAGCCATTCTTCATTGACTTGCGTTTTGTCAATACAAAAACCGTAGGCGTATTGCTTGCCTTGACAACGAAACTCAAATTCAAATCGGGAGTTTTTGTTGGAGCAAGCACTGTCTAACTTGAAGGGTTTGACGTTGAGATTTCTATTTTTGGCGATACCATGAACAATAAAATCTCTGGCAAAACCCATTGCTCTAATCAGATTGGATTTTCCAGAAGCGTTGGCACCGTAAAGGATTGAGGTTTTCAATAAGTCAATGTCTTCTGGCGTTTTGCCCTTCACAACATGATGACTATGACGGCTCTCTTCAGACGCAATCATATTAAAATCAGTGAGTTCATTAAAAGACAAAAAATTTTCGACGGTGAATCTGATTAACATATTTTTTGTATTTTTGGTAATTAGTCCTACTTCGTCATATTCAATGTAACTCATTGATTTAAAAAGAATGGCCTGTTAGGCCCTTTATATAAATCAATGGCTTAGATGTAATGTGACAAAGTAGAATTAGTAATCGTTAATTGGTAATTGGTAATGGCCCATAATCTTTGATTCATTACTCAAACTCATTACCCATTACCCAGTCTATCGTTTTTCAGGTATTTTTGTATGGCTATTTAGCCCGTTTGGTTTGAGGGCCATAAAATGGTTTGGATGTTTTAAAATGAAAGTATGGCCCTATATTGCGCTACTCAATATTAACTGTA
>Ga0190344_1000004_pt1 | contig 170478 bp, 170 predicted proteins | sample 48721323_MG_FD_161662 | JGI IMG/M metagenome (GOLD analysis project Ga0190344, IMG submission 161662) | Hydrothermal vent microbial mat bacterial communities from Southern Trench, Guaymas Basin, Mexico - 4872-13-2-3_MG | ecosystem: Environmental > Aquatic > Marine > Hydrothermal vents >... | reverse complement strand
TGCCGCCGGTGTTGCCCAGGTCAAAAGTGGTGGTAGACACAAAGAGGAAACTGCCGACACGCAGGAAAAACTCCTAATTTCTTTTACTTATGCACTATTTGGTCGGCTTTGAGCAAGGGAACTTCCGTTGAAGAAGCAGTAAAGTATTGAAACCGGCACCGACACCTGGCTCGAATCCGATCTCCGGCCTCCAACAGAAAACGGGGAAATGCAGGTGCTCTCGGCCCCAACGGGCCCGGTATAAACTGCCGGTGAATAGATCAATACCACCGGGAGGGTTTCAACGGGGTTTCAAGATGCGGACTTTGTGGGAGGTGAAGATTCCTACTTTATATTGTTTTAATTGATTATTTTTCGATTCCCCACTATACTTCAACAAAGCCAATTCAGGTTTTGATTATCGGTCACGATGCCGGCTTGGAGCCCAGGATGCTCCGATAGACGACCTCCAGGCCGGAGCCGGGTTTCTCGCCCAGATCTTCTTCCAGGCGCCGCCGGAGGGTCTCGTAAACCCGCAAGGCCTTGTTGGGCATCCCGCGCTGAGCGTAGAGCACCATCAGCTTGCGACCGACACCCTCGTCCAGGGGGGCGGATTCCAGCAGCCGTTGATAAAAACGACAGGCCTTCCGCAAAGCGCCCCGCTGCTCATACAACCCGCCCACCCTGGCCAACAAGTCGCAATGCGCCTTCGACAGGCGCCGGCGCATCGGTTCCGCCCAGGACGCATAGCGGTCGGCAGGCAAAAAGTCGCCGGTGTAGCATTCATGCGCTTCCAGGTAGCCCCTGATCGCTTCCTTCAAGCGGCCCGCTTTCTCATCCTTCCTGGCCGCCTGGTACAACGCCAGAAACCGGAAGGCGTCCACTTCGAACAGGTCCGGGTTCAACGAGACCAGATTTTCGCTGAGAAGGATGTAAACAGACCCCAGCTTTGCGTTGATGTCCGGCTCCAGCACCCGCCGCAGCCGATGCAAGGACCCTTTGAAGGTGCCTTCGCCTACGGCGCTCGAGTCGGGCCAAAGGTCTTCGACCAGCCTCTCCTTTGGGATGTTGCGGCCGCCCCTGGCCACCACGGCCTTCAGGAAATCCTTGGACCGGCCCCCTTTCCATTCCGACTCGGTGATTGGCGTTTGATCGCGCAGGACCTCGAATTCCCCCAGGGTGCGGACCACGATCCGCGGGGCGCTCCGGGTTCGGATCGCCATGAGTATCTCCAGGGCCTTGCGCCGCGCCCATGGCGGCCCTCGGTCCACTACCGGCGCCAGGGTGGCCGCGGACCGAAGTCCGAATTTGCCCACCAGCAGATCCCGGATGTAAGCGAAGCGGTCCACCAACTCCATCTCCAGGGCGCAGGCGCAAAGCGCCATGACGTCTTCGGGCCGGACGATGGCGAAATGGAAAATTCCGTGGCGCTGGGCCCGATCCAACGCCTCGTCAAGACTGGCCCTGGCTTCCGTCATCCGCTTTTGGCGAACTTCCCAGAAAGCCTGCGCCAGAAGAGATTCGACAATAAAGGTATGGCTCTGAATCCGGTTGAAGTAGGCCAGGGCCTTGTGGATCCGGGATTCGGCCGTATCCGGCTGGCCGAGGTGGATTTCCACCAGGGCCGTCAACAACTGGGCCCAGTGCTGGTGAAGCCGGGAATCGCACCCGGGCTCTGCATAGACGGCGAGGCTTTCCTGAAAATGGCTTTTTGCTGTCGCCAAATCCCCCTGCCAGTAGAGGCTGCACCCTTTCAGGGTCAACGACAGGGCCAGCCCGGTGCGATGGTCTATGGCGCTGCAGAGCTGAAAAAGTTGTTCCGCTACATTTTGCGCTTCCGCGTGGGATTCGCTGAAGAACGCCAGCAGAAAGTCCGAGTACATCTTCAGCGGCACCATGTAGGCCAGCCCTCTTTCGGCCACCTCCCGGTCCAGCTTTTCCATGCAGGCCCGGGCAGCCGCCAGGTCGCCGCGAAACAGGTGCAGCTCGCTGAGCGCCTTTTCCTTCATGACGGACAATTCCGGATAATCGATCCGCTTCTCCAGGGCCTCGATGTCCTGCAGCAAGCCGGGCAGGGCTTGGAATTCACCCAGCCATGTGGCCGCGACGCAGGCATTGATCAACGCGCTGAATTCGAGGACGGGATCGCCCGCCTTGGCGGCAAAAAACCAGGCGTTCTGGCAAGCGGCATACGCCTTGCGCGGCTCGCCGCCGCGGACGGCCAAGGCCAGGCCGGCATTGAGCCACAGCAGGGCCCTTTCCCGTTCGCAACCTTCCGTGTCATCCGCTTTGGCCAGGACCTCGGCCTGCCGGAGCAACTCGGGCAGCGGCACAACGTCCCGTCCCCGCATGATGGTCGCCTCCAGCAGGAACGCCAGGCAGAGCATCCGCCCGTCGACCCGGCCCTGGGCGCCGAACATCTCGTAGGCGCTCCAAAGGCGCGGAATGTTGCGGTCCGCCTCGGTGAAGCGGGTCACCATGGCGTCAAACAGCAGCAACCAGGGACGGTCCGCCTTCGCTTCTTCCGGCAGGGCGGCCAGCCATTTGCCGAGCAAAGGAAGGTGCCCCTCCTTGACCAGCCGCCTGCCGAAATGTTCCATGGCGACTGCCGCCTCCGGGTAGGCCCGGGCCTGGAGGTAGAGCCGGGCCGCCGCTTCGTGCCGGCCCCGGGCTTCGGAAAGCCGGGCCGCCCTGACGAACAGCCTTCTGGTCTCCGTTTCGCCAATTGCCGTGTGGCGCTTGTAAGCCAGGAAATCGCGAAACAGGTTGTGAAACCGGTAGGCGGGCGAGGAGCCCGCCCGATCATAGGTTTCGATAAAAAGGTTGCGGTCAACGAGATCCTGGAGGATCTGAACACCGTCGATTTCGGGAAACAGGTGGGCCAACTGTTGACGATCGAGTTCATCCAGGATGGATGCCTTGAGCAAAAAATCCTGCACCTCCGGGAGCTGGGCACTGAAGATGGTTTCACCCAGGTAGCGGTTCACCGCCGTCCGGAAGCTCGCCATGGGGATAGCGTCCATGATGGACGGTCGGCCTGCACCGCGATTGCCCTTGAGCGCCTCGGAAAAAAGGATCACCCCCCCGATCCATCCCTCCGTGATCTGCTGCACCTTGCCCAGCGCCTCTTGGGAAAGTTCAAGCCCGCAGTGACGGCAAAGAAAGGCCTCCGTTTCGTCAACGGAAAACGCCAAGTCCGCATCCTCCAGGAGCCGGACCTGGCGGGACTGGGCCCAGTGGCCGTAATCGATGGGGGGGGGCCGGCGCGAAAGCACCAACAGATGAACACCTTCCGCAAGCGCTTCCACCATGGCCTGGAAAAGCTGCCAGGAAGGGGCATCGGCAGGTATCTGGTCGGCACCGTCGAAAACGATATGCAACGGCCCCACGAGGCGGTCGAAAACCGCCTTCGACCACTCCCTGTAAAGCGGCATGGCTTCTCGGGGGCCGAAATTGAGCGATGGGTAAGCCAGCAGCTGAGGCAGCGACGCCTCCGGCAGATAAGGCCCGAGGGCACGCACCAGCAAGCGGTAAAATCCGGCGGGGTCTGAATCTTCGGGGCCGAGGTTGAGCCAGGCGAAAGGAATTTTGGACCGGGCCACGTAGTTGGCTGCAAGGGTGGTCTTGCCCTGGGCCGCGCGTCCCCGGATGATGGTCATCTTCCGCTCCGCGCAGCCGTTTATCTGCCGCAGCAGCCGTTTACGGATCAGCGGGGCCTTGATCCGCGGCGGCGACAGCTTGGACGGGGCAGGCTCGTAGGACATACCTCCACCTTCCTGGTGCAGCCCGGGAAGCAACTGCCGAGAATCTGTAATATTTGAACTGCAAGCAACGATTCAGCATTTAGGCGGGCGTTTCTGACAAAATGTTTTACTATAGCTTGGCCTTTTATTGCAAGCAGATGGCCCAAACGTCACGCTCGACCAAATCTGATCTTTTCCAAGCGGTTGTTTTTTAAGCAGCCGTTGGTGAGCTCCGCAAGCCCAAATTGAAACCATTTTGACAGCCAACCGTCAGGAGGTGGACTTTGACTGGTCTCACTTTCCTCCCAGCCTTGCGGCCCCTGCGGGGATCATGATATTCTTGTTATCGGTAATTGACTTTTCGCGCCGCACCGATCCAGAAAGGATTTTTTGATGATTTATATCGGCTACTTCGTCCATGTGACCAACCAAGAGCAGGTCGACGAGGCCGACCGGCGCCACGGCGAGTTTCACATGGCGGTCGAGGCGGACGACGCTGCCGGCGCCCTGGAGTTGTTTCGCCAGCAGATCACCTTTCACCGCCAGCAGAGCGAATTCTTCGAGGGCGTCTGCCGCATCTACCTGGTGCAGCTCTTCGAACTGGACCGCTTCCCGGCCCACCGGGCCGTGATGCTCACTTACAAGTCCGTGGCCGGAGACCCGCTGATGCCGTTTATCCGCTGCAGCGTCCCCGGCAGCGACACCGACGGCTGCCGGATCTTCGACTGGCAAAACAACCAGCCGGAAGTGGACGGCGAAAAAGAGACACTATTCATGGCCTTCGAGAACTGAACCTCGTCCTCGGCCTCATTTCACCTCCAAGTCACAAAGGAAGATTCATGAACGTGATCGAAGCCATCAAGACACGCAAGAGCATCCGCGGCTACCGGCCCGATCCGGTGCCGCGGGAAGTGTTGCGGCAAATTCTGTCGGTGGCCGGCCGCTCGCCGTCGGCCATGAACAGCCAGCCGTGGGAATTCGCGGTGCTGGGCGGCGACGTGCTGGACCGGGTACGCGAAGCCAATCTGGCCAGATTGCGCGACGGCATTCCCCCCGCCGAAGAGCATTCGGTGACCGGCTGGAGCAAGGAGAGCGTCTACCGCACCCGTCAGGTGGAGTTGGCGAAGGGACTTTTCCAGCTCATGGGCATCGAGCGCCACGACGCCGCCAAGCGGGCCCGCTGGCTCGAGCGCGGCTTCCGCTTCTTCGACGCCCCGGCCGCCATTATCGTGCTCACCGACAAGTCGCTGAAGCTGGAAACGCCGCTGATCGACATCGGCATCGTGATCCAGTCCATCTGTCTGGCGGCATTGGAATACGATCTGGGCACCTGCATCGAGGACCAGGGCTGCATGTACCCGGACGTCCTGCGTGAACTGGCGGACATCCCCGACACCAAGCGCATCGTCATGGCCATCGCCATCGGCTATCCGGACCGGGATTTTCCCGCCAACCGGATCCAGACCACCCGGGTGCCCATCGACGAGATCACCCTCTGGCGCGGAATCTAGAATGGAAAAAACCATCACCTTCAATCTCGACGACGACCAAACGTTTTCGGGCCGACTGGCGTTGGCCGAAGATTTCGCCCCCGGATCTTCCCCCATGGTGCTGCTGGCCCACGGCGCCGCCAACACCATGGACCACCCCTTGCTGGTGTTCCTGTGCCGTGAGCTGGCCCGATCCGGCCTGTCGTGCCTGCGCTTCAACTTCCCTTATAGCGAGGCCGGGCGGTCGAAACCTGACGCCCAGCCCACCCTGGAAGCCGCATGGCGCCGGGTGCTGGCGCAGGTGAAGACCGATCCCGACCTAGCCCCCCGGCACGTGGTGGCCGCCGGCAAGTCCCTCGGCGGCCGGGTGGCCTCCCAGATGGCCGCCAACGGCCAGCTGCCGGCCGACGGACTCATCTTCTACGGCTACCCGCTCCATCTGCCCGGGCGCAAGGATATCCTGCGCGACGCCCACCTGTCCGCCATCAAGTCACCGATGCTCTTCTTCGCCGGCACCCGCGACCCGTTCTGCGACCTGGATCTCATGCGGCCGGTTTGCCGGCGTCTCGGAGACCAGGCCACCCTCGAGATCATCGACGGCGGGGACCACTCCTTCGATCCGCCGGCCGGCGCCGGCCCCGAGGCCCGCGACCAGGCCTACCGCCGCCTGCTGGAGCGCTCGGTGGCGTGGATCGAGGCGACGATCGACGGCGGGAAAGCGCTTCCTTTGCCGCCACAAGGCGGCGCTCCTGATAACCGATAACCGATAACCGATAACCGATAACTGATAACTGATAACTGATAACCGGCAACTGTTTTTGTGCTGATCCCCGGAGTCCCCATGCCCCCTCGCCCCCTCGTGTTACGCGACGTCTTCAAACATTTCGTCGCCGATGTGGAAAAAACCGTCGCCCCGGAGGAAACCGTCCAACGGGTGCGCCAGCGCCTGCGAACCCTCGACCTGGACATCCTTGCCGAAACCCGTCGCATCGACAGCGGCCGGCTCGACATTCCCGTTTACCTGAGCCTCTGCGGCCGCGACGCCCGCCTGGCCATCGGCAACCGCAAGCAGATGGGCAAGGGCTCCACCCCGGCCCAGGCCGAAGCCAGCGCCGTGATGGAGCTGGTGGAGCGCTTCAGCCTCTTCTCTTTCAAGCAGGATCCGTCCGGCTTCACTACCTCCCCCATGACAGCCGTAAGCGCCGAGGCCATCGACCCGGCCCTGTTGGCCCTCTCGGTTGACGATGCCTCGGCGGACGTTGAACCGGCCCTGGAAGTTCTCTCCGGGCTGCCCCTGCGCTGGGCCTGGGCCTTCGACCTGGGCGACGGGCGCTGGCGCCGGCTGCCGTTCGACTGGTTTTACGCCATCAATGCCTACAACGGCCCGGCGGCGGGCAACTGCGCCGAGGAGGCGATCTGCCAGGGAATCTGCGAGGTGGTCGAGCGCGATGTCTCGGCACGGGTGCTGTTGCAAGACGAGGGGCCTCCGGCCATCGATCCGGCCTCGGTGGTCGATCCGGTCTGCCTGGAACTGATGGACAAATACCGCCGGGCGGGCGTGCAATTGCATCTTTCCGACCTCAGCCTGGACAGCGGGGTTCCCACCGTGGCCGTGCTGGCCTGGGATCCGGCCACCTTCCCGGCGCGCAGTGAAATCGTCTGGACCGCCGGCACCGCCACCAGTCCCCAGCGGGCCTTGAGCCGCACCCTCACCGAGGTGGCCCAGCTTGCCGGAGATTTCGACAGCGGCGCCAACTTCGAGGCCAGCGGACTGCCCAAGTTCACGCGGCTCGACCAGGCCGATTTCGTCCGCCATTCTCCCCTCACCCGCCGGCTCGAGGACCTGCCCGACCTCTCCGGACCCAACCTCAGGGAGGAGATCCAGCGGCTCGCCGCAGCCCTGGCCCGCCGCGGCATGCCGGTGCTGCTGGTAGACATTACCCACCGGCAACTGCAAGTGCCCGCTTTTTACACCATCGTGCCCGGGGCCCGGTTCCGCGAACGCACCGCCAGCGCCAGCGTGGCCATGATCACCGCCAAGCTCATCGCCGAGACCCGCCCCCTGGACGAGGCCCTGGCACGCCTGGAGGACTTCGACCGCCGGCTGCCGGACCGCTACTTCATCCAGTTCTACCTGGGCACCGGCCGCCTGGCCGCCGGCAACCCAGAGGCCGCCCTGGGTTATCTTAAGCGGGCCCTGGATTTGGATCCGCCGCCGCCGGAGCGGGCGAGCATCCTGGTGTATCTGGCCAGCGGATTAAAGGAGACAGGGCGCTGGGACGAGGCGCTGGACGTGCTGCTGAAGGCCCGGGACCTGGAGCCGGACCGCACCGACATCCACAACCTGCTGGGGGTATGCCACTTCAAGCGCGGGGAACACGAGGCGGCCATCGCCTGCTTTCAGCAGGTGCTGGCCCTGGATCCCGGTTCGGCCATGGACCACGCCAACCTCGGGGTCAACTACCAGGCCATCGGAGATGACGAAAGGGCCGCGGCAGCCTACGAGGCCGCGCTCTCACTGGACCCCACCATCGATTTCGCCCTGAAGAACCTGCTCGAACTCCACGCGAAGGAAAGCATGAAATACCCCCCGACCGACGCAGACAAGCGCGGACAATGATATAAATTTTCTAGCGGAGCACAGCGGATCGGCTCCCCGGCGAGCCGGGTGTCGGACTTTCAGACCCGCTCAACGAGTTCTTCCGCCAGGGCGGTGTAGTCCTGGCCCCCGGGGCTGGCGGGCCGCCAGAAGACCACCGGTTTGCCGGCGTCGGTGCTCTCGGCGATGGTGGTGTTGGTCCGGATCACAGTGTCAAACAGCAAGGCGGCGGTGCGCGCATCGGACCGGAGCTGACCGAGCACGCTGTGGCTGACCCGGGTGCGGCCGTCAAAAAGGGTGGCCACCACCCCGGCTACCTGCAGATCGGGGTTAATCTCCTCCTGGATGGCGCCAATGGTGTCGAAAAGCTCGTCCAGGGCGGCGTACGCGTACGGATGGGTCTGGCAGGGCACCACCACCTTGCCAGCGGCGGCGAAGACGTTAACCGTGAGCAGGGAGAGGCTCGGCGGCGTGTCGAGGAGGATGACGTCGAAATCACCGGCCACGCAGGTCAGGCCGCGGCGCAGGCGGTTTTCACGGCCGTACTCGTTGACCAGTTCGATGTCGGCCCCGGCCAGATCCGGGTGACCGCCGATCAGGGCCAGGTTGGGCCAGTCGGTGGGGGTGAGGGCCTCGCGGGCCACCGGTTCCTTGTGGCGCATGATCACGTCGTAGGCGCTGGGCCTCTCGCCGGCGGGCGCCATTCCCAATCCCCGCGAGGCATTGGCCTGGGGATCCATGTCCACCACAAGCACGCGGCGTTCCATTCGGCTCAGGGCGGCGGCCAGGTTGATCACGGTGACGGTCTTGCCCACCCCGCCCTTCTCGTTGGCCACGGCGATGATGGTCGGTGCGCTCTGGGGAGCCATTGCGCCTCCTTTCGATTGATTTTCAGACTTCAGGGCATGACACCCGCCCCGCTGTGACCCGTTGGCGCAGCCGGGTCCGCCCCAAGCCCGGCTACGGCCCCATGCTGTCGAGGCGCCCCCCTGTCATTCCGAGGAGGGCCGTGACGGGGAATCTCCCCCGCCTTTGGCCAGGCGCCGACGCGCCTCGGCCAGGGTGTGGCCCGCAGCGGCGGCCGCTTTTTCGATCTCCTCCAGCTGGGCCACGACCTGCTGCCGGCCGACGCCCTGGGATTCGATGCGCTCGGCCAACTGGGACAAGTCCTCTCCGCAAGCCCGGAGCTGGTCGCCCAAGGCTTCACGGATGCCCACGGCGGCGGCATCCACAAGCTTGAACAGGTATTGGAACTTGATATTTTCCTGGTAATTCTTGAAGTGAAACGCCACCGCCTTGAGCGTCTCCCGCTTGATGCGCCGCAGCCCGTCCAGCAGGGCCTGCATCCCCTTGTCGGTGGGAGCGGCCGCGGGCTTTTTCAGGATCCGACGGGCCCACTCCACCACCGTGTAGAAGCCCAGGCGGGCCACCGCCTCGGTGCGGATGCGGGCCGAAAATCCCAGCGGCGTGGCCGCCGACGGCACTTTCAGTCCTGCGCGCCGCTTGAGGGCATCGATGTCGACGAAGGTCAGCCGAGCCGGATCTTCGCCGGCTGTTTCTCCAGCGGCAGTTTCCGGGTCGAGGTCGGCCAGGGCTTCCCTGGCCATGGCGGCAAAAGGGCGGGCCACTTCGCTGAGCTGTTCCACGGTGCGGCCTTCCGCTTCGCGCAGGAAACGCAGTACTTCCGGGGTGACCGTCTCGGCGAGAAATCCTTCCAGGGATTGGCGAAAATCCTGGAACACGAGGTACAACGCACCGGAAAAGCCTGCCGATTGGAGGGCCTCCCGGTACTTGCCCGTCTCCGGAGCATACTGGCGCACGAAGGCCAGGGTGTCGCCGATGAGGGTGCCGGTGCGAGGGCTGAAGAAGCGCTCGATCTCATGGCGCAAGGCATCGCGCTGCTTGGCGGCGGCGCCGTCCAGGGTGTCGCGCACCAGTGCCTGGATCTGGTCGATGCGTTGGCGCTGGCGAGCCACCAGGATCTTGTGATCCGCCACCTGGTGAGCGTCGCGGTCGAGGGCCTCGCGGTGCAGCCGCCCCCAGCGGCCCAGGCCATCGGCCACCACCGCCAGGCGCTCCACGTGGTTGCCCAGCAGCAAAACCCGCCGCTCGTCCACCAGCTTGCGCTCGAACACTTCGTAAAACCGGGCGATTTCCGCGTCGGAAAAGCCGGTCAGGGTTGGCTCCCGGCGCCAATGAGTCAGCATGGCGGCGTCCTTGGCGGCCAGATCCTCGGCCGGCTGAGCGGCGAGCAGGTGGTAGAGAGCGCTGAGGGTGAAAATCAACGGATCGGGGTGAAAAACCCGCAACTGCTCCCGGGTGCGGGCCACCTGAGCTTGCAGCTCTTCCAGCGAGGCGTGCTCGTTGAAGTCGCAGTTGAACACGAAAAGCATGTTGGCGCCGATACCCATCTTGCGGATGATGGACAAGAACCGGAAATCGGCCTGGCGCAGGCCGGTGCGACTGCTGATCACGTAGATGATCAGGTGGGTCTGGAGCATGTAGTCCTGGATCATGGCCAGATGGTGGGGGTTGGGCGAATCGCTTCCCTGGCAGTCGGCGATTTCGACCCCCTCGGCCAGGTGGCCGGCGGCGATTTCCAGTTCCACGTCCTGCAGGTAGACCGAGAGGCTGTCGTCGCCGACAAAGTCCCGGTGCCGGCCGAAGCGGTCCCCGCGGTAGCGGACAACGGTGGTTTCGGCGCCGAGCTGGCCGCTGATCCGGTCATAGCCTTCCAGGTAGGAGGCGATCATCACGCTGTTGGGATCCTGGGTTCCATCGGCGATGAGGGCGGCCCGGTTCAAGCCGGCAAAAGCAGCCGCCAGGGCCTTGCGGTCCGCCTCGCGCCGCAGGTCGAAAGGCGTTCGAGTCAGCTCCGGAGGCAGCCCCGGCAGCATCACGATGGCCCGGGAGAGATCGGCGTTGATCTCCTCCCAGCTCTTGAAGTGCAGCCGTGCCTCGAGGGTTTCCCCGCGGCGGATACGGGTGACGATGGAAGTGACGATGCCCGCCCCGCGCTTGAGGTAATCAGCGCCGAGCAGGGCGTTGGTGAAGGTGCTCTTGCCCGACTTGATCGGCCCCACCACGGCCACGCGGATATACTCGTCGGTGACCTGTCGATGGGTTTGGCGACAGGTCCGCTGCCAGTCCTCCAGGGGCGCACCGCTGACGCCGGGCACTCCGCCGGCGCGAACGATGAGATCGTCCAAGGCGGTGGCCTGATCGAGAAGCGCTTCCTTTACACTGCGGTAGGTTTCCATGGCGCCGAGTGGATTGAAAAAAGGGCGGGCTCCGGCCCCTGCGGCCAGCCTGCCGGCAAATCGCGACGCTTATTACACGCCGCGGCCTCGCTTGTCAAAGCCCCTGCCGGCCTCAGGGCATTTGCGTCTCCACCTTGAGGTGCACCACATCTCCGGCGGGCACCGCTTCGGGCAGAATCTCGGGCGCCACCGACGCCCCTTGGACGCGCGCGCCAAGGCAGACCGGAGTCAGATCGGTCCAGGCGTCGGCGAGAAATTCATGAAAGCGGCCCCCGGGCAGCACGACGCCGCGGCCGAGAAAAGCGGGTCCCAGTTCGGCGCACACCAGGTTGAACAGTTTGATCGTCATCACGCCGGGCAGAATCGCTTGGATATCGGCGCAATGGGGATGATGGGAGAGACTGCTGCGCAGGGTGGCGACCTTCCCCCCCCTGCGCAGGGTGGCGCCCACCAGGCCGGGCATGGCGGCCGAAAGGGTCACCACGTCGCCGTCGGTGACCATGGCGGCATGGAAGTCGTCCACGGCCCGCCCGTTGAGAAAAGCGGTCTGGATCCGCTCGTTCACATAGGCTTCCGGGATTTCCAGCACTTCATGCAGCAGCCGTTGGAGACTGGCCGGCAGGAACGCGGAGACGAGCATGCCCCGCCGCAGCAGGCCGAAAAACCGCCACAGATCGGCTTCGGTCACCACCAGGTCGACTCTGAAGGCATCACGCCCCGACACGGGCTCCACCAAATCCACCTCCTGGATAGAAAACGGGGAGCCACGCGAGGCTCCCCGCTCAAGGTACCAAAAAATTCAACCGCCTACCAGTTGAAGACCTGGTCCAGCTCCTCGTCCTTGACGGCAAAAACCACGTTGTGGGGCGCCAGGGGCTCGCGCTTGAAGTAGCCCGGCAGCCGGTCGTGGGCCGAGGTGAAGCCGGCGGCTTTATTGAAGTCCCGCTCCCAGGTGAGGATCTTCTTGCCCAGGGCCGTGAGATCGTCGCCCGTCATCGGCTTGCCGGTGAACGCGGAGATCAGGTCCAGCAGGGCCTGGAAAGTTTCCGGCTGGTCCAGGATGGCGAAGGCGATGAACACGCACATGCCGCTGGCGTCGATGGCCGCCGTGGCGATCTGCAGGTTGCGCGACAGCTCCACCTGGCCGTCGGGCTTGAGGGGATCCACCGTGCCGCCCACGCCCAGGATGTTGGCCGTCACGGCGTAGCCGGCGGTATGGTCGGCGCCCATGGGGCTGGTAGCGTAGGTCACGGCCACGCCCTGGACGGCGCGCGGATCGTAGGCCGGCATGGCCTGTTTCTTGACCACCGGGACGCGCTCGACCCCGAAGACCTGCCCTGTCACCGCGGCGCCGGCGCCCAGGATGCGACCCAGGGGAGTGCCTTCGCCGACTTCCTTCACCAGCCGAATGGCCGCCTCGGCGTCCCCGAACTTGGCGATGCCGGCCTCCATGGCCACGCCGATGGTGGCCCCCATCTCGATGGTATCCAGACCGAAGTCGTCGTCGAGGCGGTCGAGCAGGGCGATGGCGTCCAGGTCGCTGATGCCGCAGTTGCCGCCGTGGGCCCACACCGTTTCGTACTCGGGCTGCTTGGTGAGAAAGTTGCCGTTCTTGTCGTAGAAGGTGCCCGAGCACTTCATCACGCAGCCCCGGTGGCAGCCGTGGGTGGCGGATCCTTCGCCGCCGCGGCTGTTTTCCAGCTCGGCCAGCGCCTCGCCGGAGATCTTCTCGAAGCCTTCAAAACGGCCGGTGGCGAAATTGAAGGTCGGGTAGGCCCCGGCTTCGTTGATCACCCCGGTAAGCACGTTGGTGCCGTAGGTAGGCAGCCCCTGGCCGCAGACCGGATGCTTTTTCAACCCGGCGGTAAACTCCTTGTTGGCGGCCTTGAACTTTTCCGGGTCGGCCGGCAAGCGCATCTTGCAGCCGGTGTCGTCCAGCACGATCACCTTGACCCCCTTGGCGCCCATCACCGCCCCGACCCCGCCGCGACCGGCATGACGGGTGGGCCGGACCTCCGGATCGGTGAAGGCCACGGTGGCGGCGGCCATCTTCATCTCGCCGGCCTGGCCGATAGAGATGCAGGCGATCTGGTCGCCGTAAGCGGCCTTCATCTTGTCCACCAGGTCGTAGTTGCCGAGCATCTTCAAGCTGTTGTCGGCCTCGATGGTAGCGCCGTCCTTGTTGATCACCACCTTGTAGAGCGTATCGTCGGCCGGTTTGCCCTCCAGGACGATGGCGGCGTAGCCGAGGCGGGCCAGCACCTGGGCTCCCTGGCCGCCGGAGTTGGCCTCCTTGATGCCGCCGGTCAGCGGGCTTTTGCAACCCACCGAGATGCGGCCGGACTGAACGGCCGCCGAACCGCTGAGCAGCCCCGGCGCGATGACCAGCTTGTTTTCGGCCCCCAACGGATGGCAGGTAGGCGGCACCTCTTTGGCCACGATAGCCGAGGTCATGCCGCGACCGCCAAGGCCGGTGTAATCACCCAGCGCCTCGGTGCGAATCTTCGGGCCGCCCGATGCTCCCATGTCAATGCGCAGGATCTTGTCCATAAATCATCCTCCTTGAAGTTAGCAGTTGCAGGCAAGGTCGAAAAGATCGCTATTTTGACGCGTGGCAACAACCGGTGAATGGTCCTTGCGGACTTTTTCCATTGCTTTCGCCGGATTTCTTCGGACAGGCCACCCATATTTAAGCATATATAATAAAATGTACATCAAAATGCCGAATCTCTCAAGAAGATTCTCAATACCGCCATGTCGCTGATGAGGGGCGGCTCGCCCCTCACCAGCTTGGCGTTAGGCGTGCTTGATATGAGCGATGATAGGGCAAGCGAGAATGAAAGAGCTTGGGACAAGACTTCCGCAGAATTCCACACCTCGGGATCAGCCTTTGATCGATTTGCCCAGCCCTGTGCACAGTGGTACGCAATCGGAGAGTCGGACGATCTCTTGTAGCCCCGGACCTCTGCCAACTGCGATCCCCGCCGCAATCGACGGTCCGGCGCAGGGCCTTGCGGGTTGACTTCGGCGGCGGGAAAGAGTAAGGGAAAGCTCCGTCGTCCTCACCCAGACAGCAAGGGGACGGCGGCTGCGAAAAATCGGGAATGGGTACGGTCGCGGAGAGATGACCGAGTTGGCTGAAGGTGCACGACTGGAAATCGTGTGTGCTGTTAACAGCGGCACCGAGGGTTCGAATCCCTCTCTCTCCGCCATCCTGCTGCCAGAATAGCCCGGCACCGGCACCGCCCGCCCTTGTCCACGGCAGATCGCCATGCTGCCGGCGCCGGTGTCCGCGGCGCCACGACCGCAGCGCTTCACCGTATACCGCCGACCCTCTTCTTTTACCGAGCCGACGTGATGAGCTACCTTGTATTGGCCCGCAAATACAGGCCCGGGACGTTCGCCCAGGTGGTCCATCAGGATCACGTCACCCTTACCCTGAGCAACGCCATCAGGGCCGGCCGGCTGGCCCACGCCATCCTGTTCAGCGGTCCCCGGGGTACCGGCAAGACTACCATCGCCCGGATCCTGGCCAAGGCGATGAACTGCGCCGAGGGGCCAACGCCCGAGCCGTGCAATCGGTGCCGCAGCTGCCTGGAGATCACCGGCGGCAACGCCGCCGATGTCTACGAGATCGACGGCGCCTCCAACAACGGCGTGGAACAGGTGCGCGAGCTGAGGGAAAACCTCAAGTACATGCCGAACCACAGCCGGTACAAGATCTACATCATCGACGAAGTGCACATGCTCAGCACCGGCGCCTTCAACGCCCTGCTCAAAACGCTGGAGGAGCCGCCCGCCCACGTGCTGTTCTTCTTTGCCACCACCGAGCCCCACAAGATTCCGGCCACCATCCTCTCGCGCTGCCAGCGCCATGACCTCAAGCGCATTCCCACCCGGGCCATCGCCGCCTATCTCGAAGACATCTGCCGCCAAGAGGGACGCCAAGTGGCCACGGCCGGTCTCGAAACAATCGCCCGGGAAGCAGACGGCTGCCTGCGCGACGGGCTGAGCCTGCTGGACCAGGTACTCGCCGGCGCCGACGGCGAGGTGGACGCCGGCCAGGTGCAGGAGGTGCTGGGGATCTTCGACCGGGCCCAGTTGATGCAACTGGCCGACGCCGTGCTCGCCCGGGACTGGGGCGCCATCCTGGATGCGGTGGCAGCCGCCTACAGCCAGGGGATGGACCTGAGAAAATTCTACCAGGACCTTTGCGAACAGTTTCGCCACATGCTGGTGATCCGGACGCTGGAAAAGGCCGAGGCCCTGGTGGAATTGCCGGAGGCCGAGCTGGCCGCCATCGGCAGCCAGGTGGCGGGCGTCTCGCCGGCGCTGTTGAGCCAGACCCTGGATTTTCTCCTGCGCGAGGACAGCTTCGTACGCCTGGCGCCCCAGCCGCGCCTGGCGGTGGAAACCGTGCTGGCCCGGCTGGTCCAGGTGCCGCCGCCCCTGACCATCGACGCCTTGGTGGCCAAGCTCGACACCCTGCGCAGCCAGTCCGCCGACCGTCAAGGGGCGATGCCGGCGTCGCCGGAGCCGGCCGGTGCATCTTCTCCGGCGTCCAGGGCCGCCCCCGATACCGTCGACGGCCCGGTGGAGGAACGGCTTTTTGACTGCATCCGCCAGAGTCACCCGAAGCTGGCCGGGGTGCTGGCCCACTGCCGCATCAAGGCCGTCAATGCCGCCGACCTTGTGATGGAGGTGGGCGGCAATGGGTTTCACGCCGGATTGCTCCGGAAAAACACCGAGGCCATCGAGGCGGTCTGCGGCCAAGTGCTGGGCAGGCGCCTCAAGCTGGTGCTGGAAACACCGCCGCGGAACCGTTCGGACGACAGCGCCCGCCAGCGCCGGCGGCGCAACGCGATCAAGCAGGAGGCCCTGGGCCACCCTCTGGTTTCCGAGGCCATCGAACTTTTCAACGGACAGGTGATGGACGTGCGCGTCCTTGAAGCGGAACATGAAGGAGACCCCCAATGAAGAACCTGGGCAGCATGGTCAAACAGGCCCAAAAGCTCCAATCGCAGATGGTCAAGCTCCAGGAGGAGCTGGCCGAACGCACCGTGACCGCCAGTGCCGGCGGCGGCATGGTCCAAGTGGTGGCCAACGGCCGGCCCCAGATCGTATCGGTAACCATCGAAAAAGAGGTGGTGGACCCCGAGGACGTGGAAATGCTGCAGGACTTGATCCTGGCGGCGGTCAACGACGCCCTGAGCAAGAGCCAGGAAATGGTCTCGAGTGAAATGAACAAGCTCACCGGCGGAATGAAACTGCCCGGTTTCTGACAGGCTGTGGGAAGAAATCCGTATCGTGAGCCACTACCCCCCCACGATCCTCGAACTGATCCGCCGCATCGCCAGGCTGCCCGGCATCGGAGAAAAGACGGCCGAACGCCTCACCCTGCACCTCATCAGCGCGCCCCGCGCCGAGGCCGAGCAGCTGGCGCGGGCCCTGATCGCCGTCAAGGAAAAGACCCGGACCTGCCGCCAATGCTTCGGCCTCAGCGACGAGGCTCTGTGCCCCATCTGCGCCGACCCGGCCAGGGACACCGGCCAGATCTGTGTGGTGGAGCAGGCCACCGACATGGTGGCCATCGAAAAAAGCGGCGCCTTCCGGGGCCGCTACCACATTCTCCAGGGCGCCTTGGCCCCCATGGACGGGGTTGGCCCGGAGAACCTTCGCATCGCCGAGCTGCGCCGGCGGCTGGAAAGCGGCGGTGTCCGGGAGGTCATCCTCGCCACCAGCCCCACGGTAGCCGGGGACGCCACCGCCGCCTACCTGGCCCGCATCCTCGCCGGTCCGTCGCTACGCCTCACCCGCATCGCCTGCGGCGTTCCCATCGGCGGAGACCTCAAGTTCATCGACCAGGCCACCTTGAAGCGGGCTCTGGATGGCCGCCATGGCATTTGACGCCGACGATCTGTTTCAATGCCAGCGCTGCGGCCGGTGCTGCCAGGGATTTGGCGGCACCTACGTCACCGACGCCGACATCGATGCCATCGCCGCCTACATCGACTGCGCCGTGCCGGCCTTTCGCGCCCGCTACCTCTGCCGCAGCGGAAGCCGTCCTCTGCTGGCCCAACGCAGCGACGGCTACTGCATCTTCTGGGACGAGGTGTGCACCATTCACCCGGTCAAGCCGCTCATGTGCCGCCGCTGGCCCTTCATCCCGGCCGTGCTTAAGGACGTGGCCAACTGGCACGCCATGGCCACCACCTGCCCCGGCATGCGCACCGACGTGGCCGACGAGACGATCCGTGCGGTGGTGGCCCGTGTGCTGGCGCGGGAATCAGCTTCCCCAAACGACGGCGCGTAACCAGCTCATTTGGTGTTGCCGTGGGCGCTTCAGGTCCTGCGCCAGGCGGAGGCAGGCAGAATCCGGTAGCCGTCCTCCGTGTCGACGGGCTCAAGGATGGCGGCGTCGATCAACTCGGACAGGGCCCGATCCAGGGCCCCGGGAGAGGCGGTCCACACCCGGAGCAAGCCGGAGCGGGTCAGCGGGCGCCCCTCGTCAGCCAGGGCGCAGCACAGCAGGTAGGCGGAAATGGTTTCGACGGCCAGGCCCAGCTTGAAAATCCGCTGGTTCATCTTGGCGCCGGGAAGAGAATCAGGCATGGGCCTCCTGGAAACTGGCGTAAAGCCTTTGAAGATGGGCGACAACGATGGAGCAGGACGTTGACCGCCCCGTGGACGGGACAATGATGCAAACAGAGCCGGCCACTGTCAAGATCGGCATCCTGGACGCCGACCTGGGCGGAGTGCCGTTGGCCGCGGCCATCGCCTCCCGCTGGCCGCGGCTTTCCGTCTGCCTCCTGGCCGATACCGCCCACAGACCCGTCGGCGAGCGAAGCACGGCCCTGATCCGTCGCCGCCTCGGCGACGGGCTCGACTTCCTTCGCCGCCAAGGGGCAACCCAGGTCATCCTGGCCAGCCAGACAATGGCCGCCTTGCGCGAGGATTCATCGGCGGCCGGACTTTGCCTCGTCGATCCGGTGCGCCTGGCCGCTGCCGCAGCGGCCGCCGTCTCGCCCAGCGGCCGCATCGGCGTCATCGCCAGCCGCGCCACGGTGGCCAGCGTGGCCTACCCCCGGTACATCGCAGACCGCCGTCCCGACGCCCGGGTCCACCAGGTCGCCGCCCCCCTGGTGGGGCCGCTGCTGGACGCCGGTTGGGAAAAGCGCCCTGAAACCCGGATGATTATCAAGAAGTATCTTCACCGGCTCAAGGTGCGCCAGGTGGACACCCTGATTCTCGGCACGGGTTGCTGCGGCCCGATCGCGCCCCTGATCCAGCGCAAGATCGGCCGGCGGGTGCGTCTCATCGATCCGTTGGCCCTGGTCCTGGGACACCTGGCAGACCCGCCCTTGCAAGAAGCACCGTCATTGCCGACCCAGCCCCCTTCCCTTCGCCTGCTGGCCACCGATGCCGGCCCCGCTGTCAGGGAAACCTGCCGCCGCCTGCTGCGGCGCCGGGTCGACCTGGAACAGATCCACCTCTGACCTCGGGATGCCTATCAACCCCGGGAAAAAACAGGATCGAGCTGCCGGCCTGAGACGCCGTCAATTTGACGGCGGTTAAAACCGGGCGCTGTATTTGGGCCCGACGATGAGCAGACTGTTTGGCAGGATCGACTGTATCTCTTCCATTTTGCTGCCGAAGAGCAAGTCGCGAATCAATCCGTGGCCAAAGGCCCCCACCACCCCCAGGGCGTCATGGGGAACGTTGTAGAGATTCTCTTCCAAGCCCCCCGATTCGAAAAAATACCAATGGCGGACACTTTCTTCCAGGGCCTGGCCCAGCCCGGCCGCCTCGATCCCCTCCCGGTAGTCGGCCCGGGAGCGCCCTTCCGCCTGGGTGTACAGATCCAGGGGCAATCCGCTCCGACGGGAGATGGCCAGTCCAAGGCGGAAGGCCTTGACCGCGTTGCTGGAACCGCCGAAAAACACGATCACGCTTTGCCAGGGCTTGTAGGCAACACTGGGGATGAGCACGGGGTAGCGGGCGGCGCCCACGATGCGGCGCACGCGGGGACCGATGTAGCCCAGGCCGACCTTGCTCGACAGGTCGCTGATGGTCCGCGGACAGCACATGAAATCGAAGTCGGTCGGAATGTCCGGCAGGGTCGAGGCGGTGAAGTATTTCGGAGTTAAAAAGTTGGCCCGCAGGCCCGCCGCTTCGATCAGCTGCCGGGCATGGGCCTCGGCGGTCTCGGGACCGGTGAGGTATGAGTTGTCCAGATCAACTTGCACCACATCATTCTCGAAGTACATCAGAAACTTTGTCGACAGTGGGATGTACACGGTGAGCGAGAGGCCGATCTGGCTGCAAAAATAGATAGACTGTAAAAAGGTCTCACGGCCCAGCGGGGTGTTGCGAAAAATGTGCAGCAACCGATTTTCCATGGTCAGGCTCCTTGCTGCCAACAGGTTTGCACCATCAGCTCCCGACGGTAACGATCGAGCAGGGTCGCCTTGGAAACCATGCCCAGGAAAATGCCGTCGGAGACCACCGGCATGGAAAAAAGACGGCCCGCGTCCATCCGGCGCAGAATGTCGTTCAGTTCGTCGTCCGGCGAGGCAACGGCCACGTCGCTGTGCATGATCTGGCCAACCACGACCGCGTCGTAGAGAAGCGGGTCGAAGAGGTAGGGGCGGATGTCGTCCAGGTAGACGATGCCCAGAAAAACGCCGGTTTTGGGGTCATTGACCGGAAAATAGTTGCGCCGTGAGCGCTTGAGCACCTCGATAAAATCCCGCAGCCGCATTTCGGGCGATACCGGAATGCAGTCGGTTTCGAGCAGCTCGCGCACGCTCATGTCGGCAAGCACCCGCCGGTCGGTCCCCGGCCGCAGGAGCTGGCCGCGTTCGACCAGATCCTTCAGATAGAAAGAAGCCGGTTCGAGATAGTGGCTCATGGTGGTGGCGATGGTCGACACGATGATCAGCGGCAATATCGTTTCATACCCGCCGGTGATCTCCACGATAAGAAAAATGCCCGTCAGCGGGGCCTGCAGCATGCCGCTGATCAGTCCGGCCATGCCCAGCAGGGCAAAACACCCCTCGTTGACCCAGTCGGCTCCCGGCCAGGCCCAGACCAGCAAGCGGTGGTAGGTCAACCCCACCAGACTGCCGATGACCAGGGAAGGGGCGAAAATGCCGCCGGAGCCACCCGAGCCGAGGGTCAAGCCCGTGGCCAGAATCTTGGCCAGCACGGCGGCCGCCACGATCAGCAAGCCTGCGGTAAAGTGACCGCCGATCATCTCGTCGATGGCGTGGTAGCCTTCGCCGAGCACCACGGGCAACCAAAGGCCGAGCAAGCCCACGGCACAGCCGCCGGCAGCGGCTCGGAGAGCCAGTGGAACCGGCAGCCGGCCGGCCAGACGGTGGGTTGCACGCAGCGTGCGCGTCAGCAGCACCGAGGCCAGGGCTGCGGCAATGGCCAACCCCACCGAGGCGGCGATGTCGATCAGATGAATGTCGAACAGGCGATGTTCAAAAGCAATCTGGTTCCCCCGAAGGATGCGGCTGACCTCGGTGCCGCTGACGGCCGCCATGGCAATGGGAATGATATTAAGCGCGCTCCATTCGCCGAGAATAACCTCGATGGCAAAGACCATGCCGGCGATGGGAGCGTTGAAGATCGAGGCGATGGCGCCGGCCGCCCCGCAGCCTACGAGCGTGATGCGCTGGCGGTCGTTAAGGGAAAAATACTTGGCAATGTTCGATCCGATGGCAGCCCCGCTCATCACCACCGGCGCCTCGGGGCCGGCGCTGCCGCCGCTGCCGATGGTCAGAAAGCTTGAAACCAGCCTCGAATAGCTGCTGCGAAAACGCATCAAGCCGCCGTAGCGCGACACGGCATAGACCACTTCCGGCACGCCGTGTCCGGCGCCCTCGTTTACGATCTTGTCGAGAAACAACGAAGAAAGCGCCGCCCCGATGCCGGGCAGAACGAAAGCCCATACCTGGGTGCGGTAGGGTTGCAACCAATGCAGGACCACCGCGAGGGAGCGGTTGAGCGCCAGGGCGGCGAGGCCGCTGCAGGCGCCGACCACCAAAGCGATGGCGATCAGCAGGAGCCGGTCGTCGTTTCGAAAAAAATTCCAGTTGGCGAATTTTCGCCATGGCTTGGGTGCCGGCATGCCTCGTGTTCAGTGGCGGTCGTCGAGCCGCTTTTCGAAGGTGGCGATACGTTTGAACAGGGCATCGGCCTCGGGATACCGCCGCAGGAAAGCCAAAAAGTCATCGTCTCGCAGGCAAAAGGCCAACCGTGAGAGCAGGTGCAAATGGCTGTCGATGGAGTCGCTGATCAACATGAAAAGCACGAAGACCGGTTGATCGTCCACCGCCTTGAAATCGATGGGGTTGCGTAAAAAGGCCGTGGCAATAATCGGCATGCCCCCCCCAATGGGGCTGCGCGGATGGGGAATGGCCACCCCGCGGCCGATGCCGGTGGAGCTGAGCTGCTCCCGGCTTACCAGCCGGTCATAGAGTTCGTCTCGCACCGGCGGCGGCAGCATGGTGAGACGGGCCACGGCATTCTTAAGGACAGCATTAATGCTGTCGCCGCCGATATCACGGTGGACCCCCCCGCGGCCCATCGCCTCCGCCAGTCCATCGGCAATTGCCCCCGGCGGCTTCTTCTGCTCGACCTCGGAGAGGGAAAAATGCATGTTGTGGTCCCGGGCCCAGCGTTCCAGCACCGCCAAGTTGAAGCGGCACTCGCCGCCGACACGCTCCACGGGGATCCGGCCCTGGCGGATCCAGCGTTCCAGGGTCGGTTCGGCCACGCTGAGGCACTCGGCAATTTGAGAGAAGGTCAAATCCATCGGAACGATTTTGCAAGTTCAGGCGCACGGTGGCCCGCATTTCATCTTTCGTCACTGGCGATGGCGGCCTTGATGAATTCGCGGTTCATGCGCGCGATGTGAGCTATCGAGATCTCCTTGGGGCACTCCACCTCGCACTCGGTCACGTTGGTGCAGTTGCCAAAACCCTGCCGGTCCGCCTCGCGCACCATCGCCAGCACCCGCCGCGCCGCCTCGGGGCGCCCCTGGGGCAGCAACGCCAGGTGGCTCACCTTGGCCCCCACAAACAGCATCGCCGCCGCGTTGGGACACGCCGCCACGCACGCCCCGCAGCCGATGCACGCCGCCGCATCCATCGCCCGCTCCGCCGTGGCCGCCGCAATCGGCGTCGCGTTGGCCTCCGGCGCCGAACCCGTGTTGGCCGAAATGTAACCGCCGGCCACCATCACCGCGTCCAGCGCCGAACGGTCCACCACCAGGTCACGTATTACCTTGTAGGCCCGCGCCCGAAACGGCTCGATGGCCAGCGTGTCGCCGTCGGCAAACTGGCGCATGTGAAGCTGGCATAGTGTCGTACCCCGCTGCGGACCGTGCGGCCGGCCGTTGATCACCGCGCCGCACATCCCGCAGATCCCCTCCCGGCAGTCGTTGTCAAAGGCGATCGGCTCCCGGCCGGCCAGGGTCAACTGCTCGTTGACCATATCGAGCATCTCAAGAAAGCTCATGTCCGTTGAAATCCCCCGCGCGGCAAAGGTCTCAAACCCTCCCTTGTCCCGCGGGCCCCGCTGACGCCAAATCTTGAGCGTCAAATCAATCGTTCCCATTACTTGTAGCTCCTTTGCGTCAAGTGCACGTGCTCGAATTCAAGCGGCTCGATGTGCCGCTCGGGCGCGCTGGTCTCCCCGGTGTACTGCCAGGCAGCCACGTGGCAAAAGTGCTCGTCGTCGCGCAGCGCCTCGTGCTCGGCCGTCTGATAAGCCTCGTTGAAATGCCCCCCGCACGACTCCTGGCGCCCCAGGGCGTCTTCGACCATCAGCTCGGCGAACTCCAGAAAATCCGCCACCCGCCCCGCGCGCTCCAGGCTCTGGTTAAAATCATCGCCCCTGCCCGGCACCCGCACGTTCTGCCAGTACTCGGCCCGCAGCGACCGGATCATCTCCTTGGCCCGCGCCAGCCCCTCGTTGTTGCGCGACATGCCGCAGTAGTCCCACAAAATCCCCCCCAGCTCCCGGTGAAAATCGTCCACCGTCCGTTTGCCCTGGATCGACAGCAACCGCTGCGTGCGCTCGGAGACCTGCCGGGCCGCATCCGTGAAGGCCGCCGCATCCACGCTCACCGGCTCCAGCGACGTGCCCGCCAGATACCCCCCGATGGTGTACGGAATCACAAAGTACCCGTCGGCCAGCCCCTGCATCAACGCGCTGGCTCCCAGCCGGTTGGCTCCGTGGTCCGAAAAGTTCGCTTCCCCCAGCACGAACAGCCCGTCGATGGTGCTCATCAGGTTGTAGTCCACCCACAGCCCGCCCATCGTATAATGCACCGCCGGAAAAATCCGCATCGGCTGCCGGTACGGATCCTCGGCCGTGATCTTCTCGTACATCGCAAACAGGTTGCCGTACTTTCTCTCGATGGTCGCCCGACCGTCACGGGCAATCGCGTCGGCAAAGTCCAGGTACACCGCCAAACCCGTCTCGCCGACACCGCGGCCCTCGTCGCAAACCGCCTTGGCCGCCCGGCTGGCCACGTCCCGCGGCACCAGGTTGCCAAAGCTCGGATAACGCCGCTCCAGGTAGTAGTCCCGCTCGGACTCCGGAATCTCGTGCGGCGCCCGCTTGTCTCCCGGCTTCTTCGGCACCCACACCCGCCCGTCATTGCGCAAACTCTCGCTCATCAGCGTCAGCTTGCTCTGGTACGTGCCGTGCACCGGGATGCAGGTCGGATGAATCTGGGTAAAACACGGGTTGGCAAAATACGCCCCACGCTTGTAGCAGCGCCAGGCCGCCGTCACGTTGCTGCCCATGGCGTTGGTGGACAAAAAAAACACGTTACCGTACCCTCCCGTGCACAGCACCACCGCATCGGCCGCATGGCACTCGATCTGACCGCTGATCAGGTTGCGCGCCACGATCCCCCGCGCCCGGCCGCCCACCACCACCAGATCCAGCATCTCGCGCCGGGGAAACATCTCGATCCGGCCCGCCCCGATCTGCCGGCACATCGCGCTGTAGCAGCCCAGCAAAAGCTGCTGGCCCGTCTGCCCGCGGGCGTAGAACGTGCGCGACACCTGCGCCCCGCCAAAACTCCGGTTGGCCAAAAGCCCCCCGTACTCCCGCGCAAACGGCACCCCGGCGGCCACGCACTGGTCGATGATGTTCACCGACAGCTCCGCCAAGCGGTACACGTTGGCCTCCCGCGCCCGAAAATCGCCCCCCTTGACCGTGTCGTAGAACAACCGCCACACGCTGTCGCCGTCGTTCTGGTAGTTCTTGGCCGCGTTGATCCCCCCCTGGGCCGCAATCGAATGCGCCCGCCGCGGGCTGTCCTGAAAACAAAACGCCTTCACCTTGTAGCCCAGCTCCGCCAACGAGGCCGCCGCAGAACCGCCCGCCAGACCCGTGCCCACCACGATCACGCTATGCTTGCGCTTGTTGGCCGGATTGACCAGCTTCAAGTCAAAGCAATGACGCTGCCACTTGCTCTCGATGGGGCCTCCCGGTATCTTCGCATCCAGCTTGCTCATCTCATTCTCCCATAAAAAATAGAGGCCGTCTAAATCCCTTAAGACCTATAAAAAACTGGCCTACACCATCCAGCCCACAAACACCGGCAAAAAACCGAACCCGGCCCCCAGCACCACCGCCAGCACCACGCTGGCCGCCCGCAGAAAACCAAAGTACTTGCCGTGGTTCAACCCCAGCGTCTGAAACGCGCTCCAAAATCCGTGGCTCACATGCACCGCCACCACCACCATCGCCAATATGTAAAGCCCCACGTAGAACGGCTGCGAAAACGCCGCTGCCACCAGCGCGTACACCCCCCCCTCACCCTTGGCCGTAAAGGTGAACTGCACCAAGTGGAACAACAAGAAGCCTAAAATCAACACCCCGGTATAGGGCATCGTCGCCGAGCCCAGCGTCTGCCCTCCACCGCTGGCATTGACCCGGTAGCGCACCGGACGCGCCCGCTGGTTCTGGTAAAACAACAACAGCCCCGTTGCCACGTGCACCAGGGCAAAAAACACCAAACCCGCCTCCATCACCCGCAACAGCGGCCCCAAACCCTGCAAATGCGCCGCGTACGCGTTGAACGTGTCCGCCCCCGCAAGCAACAGCAGGTTGCCCGCCAAGTGGCCTACCAAAAACAAACAAAATATCAAGCCTGTCAACGACATGAACAACTTCTTGCCGATTGCCGTGCCAAACGTCGCCGTCAACCAGTTCATCGCAATGTCCTCCCGATTGGAATTACTGTCCCTCCAAACCCCTGAACCATCTATTTGGTTACAGACCGCGCTGTCAATACGCCCATCAGCGTCCCCGCACCAGAGGATCAACCGATATTGTGAAAGGGGTTGACGTGGTCGCTCTGAGGCCTGCCGTCGGCCGCATCAATGAAAACGGTTTCGACACCGTCGATGCCTGCCGCCGTCGCTTTGATCTCGGCGATGGTTTCCTCCGACAGGGTAGGAATCTCTTCGGCGTTGCGAATAAAAACCGCCGTATCGTCGGCGGTAACCACTATCCTGGGGGCAATCTTGGCCAGGGTTGCCTGAACCCGGGTGGCCAAGGCCAAGTCGTTGAGCCTCTTCTGGGCTTCCGGGGTAGTCCGGAAACAGGGCTTGGCAACAACGCCGGAGATGATTTCGACGGCATCATCGACTGTCAGGGCCTTGATGTTCAACACCATGTCGTAGAGCCGGCTGTCCCAGGTGTCGGTACCGTAGACTTGCAGTCCCCAGCGACGCCGTTCTTCATCGTCCTTGAGCAGAATGTACCGCGCCTTTTCGGATGAGATCCCCTCGCGCTTGGCTTCCTCGGCGGCACGGTCCTCGATGTCGCCGAGAATGCGCACCTTCAAAACATGGGGAATCCCCCGAAGAAAATAATGACCAGCCAGACCGTGGTAGACGAGATTGTCCTGCTTGGCATGCTGCAAAAGCGCCGACCGCAGGTAGCTCACGTAGCGCTCCTTGCCATACCGAAAGCGTTCCAGCACCGAAGGAGCGTCGTGCAGGGCACGAATCAGCTTGATTTCCGGAATGTTGAACTCGTCGGAAGCCTCAAGCAGGATATCCCTAGAAATGCAGGTGTACCCGAGTTTGCGTGCCAGTTTTTCGGCAACTTCCTTCCCTCGGCTGTAAGACCCCCGCGAGATGGTGATAATCGCCACTTTTGGTTCCTTTCCATAATAGAAATGAGATTGATCGCGAATATCGATCGGGTATCATATACCGCTGGACGCAAGAGTCAAGAAAGATAAGAAGATGGCCAAGGGGCATGCCCCTTGGCCATCTTTTGCCTACTGGCGGGAACGGATTTGATCGCGGGGGAAGGCCGGGCGCTTAGGCCACCAGGCTTCGGCGGCAGAAATCCACCGCCGCCTTGCGCATCCCGCGCCGGGTGTTGAGCCCCAGAGCGTGCTGCCGCATGATGCCCAGGATCAGCACCATCAACACGTTGACCGTCTGGGGCACGTTGATCTTGACGAACTCTCCGCTCTCCACCCCTTGCTTAAGGCAGTCGGACAGGTATCGATTCAGGCGCTTGCGCTGCTCGGCCATCAGCCGGGAGCAGGCGTGGGCGCCGTCCTTGAGCTTGGCTGGGCAGGTGCTGGCAATCAGGTAGGTTTCTTCCGGCTTGTCCATCGCGATCTCCATGTGCAGGGAAATCAGCGCTTCGATACGGCTGAACGCGGTCTTGGACTGATCCGGGAGCTCTTCCATGCGGTTGAAGTATTCGTTGAAGGCCTTTTCCAGGATGTAGGTGAACAGGCCCTCCTTGTTGGCGAAGTGGTAATAGATCAGCGGTTCGGTAACGCCGGCGGCCTTGGCAATACGCAGTGTCGTGGTTCCGTCAAAGCCGTTTTCGGCGAAAAGCCGGATGGCGGCGCGAACCAACTCGTACTTTTTGGGGTGGGGGCTGGCCATGGGCTCCTCCTTTGCAGTTTGTGCGGTCGGTTTTCTGATTGGGCTCGGGTGCCGTGCCGTTTCTTGGGAATGCCGCCGTCCAATTCAACGACCGCTGTGTCACTCTTCAGCCATTTTCACCGGCGATGACCGCCATGTATTGCGCAATGGAACCACGATCAACGAGGGCGATGGTTCGGAAGCTTGTGACTTTTAGTTAAATTAAATTCTTCCGACTTTGTCAATACGAAAAATATTCAGCGCAGCCTCCCCGGCGCCGGAGCATGGCCTCAGCATGGAGGTTTTAGAACGATTTATCAACAGCCGGGAAGGGGGCCCAAAAAGCAGATCCGCAGGGAGAGGCACGGGAATTTTAGCGTTTGCTTCATGACAAGGGGAAAAAGGGGATGGCCGAGGGTCAGTCCTCCGGGGCGCTCCTGGCCTGGGAGCTGAACCAGGCCTTGACCACCGCATGCACCAGGGTGGCCAGGGGAATGGCGAGAAAAAAACCCCACACCCCCCACAACCCGCCAAACATCAAAACGGCCACGATGATCGCCACCGGGTGGAGGTTGACCACCTCCGAGAGCAGCAGGGGCGCCAGCAGGTTGCCGTCAAAGAGCTGAATGACACCGTATGCGCCGACGGCGTAGAAAAATTCGCGGCCAATCCCCCACTGAAAATAGGCCACCAGCATCACCGGTAAAGTCATCACGGTGACCCCGATGTAGGGCACCAGTACGGAAAGGCCGGTAAAAAGGGAAACCAGCAACGCAAAAGGCAGGTCGATCAGGGTGAAGGTCACATAGCTGATCAGCCAGATGATCAGGATCTCGTAGAGCTTGCCCCGCACATAGTTGATGATCTGGGCGTTTACCTCCTCCCACACCCCGGCGGCCAGGGTGCGGTGCTCGGGCAGAAATCCCTTGATCCAGCCAAGAATCAGGGCCTTGTCCTTGAGGAAGAAAAACACCATCAAGGGCACGAGGATCAGATAGACGAAGAACATGAGGAGCCCGCGCACCGAGGCCAGCGAAAGGCTCACGGCCTGCTTCCCCAGGTGGGTGAAGCCGGTGCTGAGATGATCGAGGATCCGGTCGATCTGGGCCGCCGAGATCGCTTCGGGGTAGCGCTCGGGCAGCAACAGCAGCAACTCCCGGCCCGACTGGATCATGGAAGGCAGGTCCTGGAAAAACTGGGCCACCTGGCGCGACAACAGGGGCAGCAGCCAGACGAGCAGCAGGATCAAGCAGACGATGAACCCGACGAAAACGAGCACCACCGCTACCAGGCGCGGCATGTGGTGGCGCTGCAGCCAGCTCGTCACCCCGTCGAGCAAGTAGGCGATGATGACGGCGATAAAGACGGGCACCAGGATCTCTCCCAACCAGAACACCAGGCTGAAGCCAAGCAGCAGCAAAAAACCCAGGATCACGAGTTGGGGATCGGAGAGGTAGCGATTGATCCAGTTGCGAAAGAGGGCGAACATGGATGCCTCTTGAGGGGCGGTCGGTCGTATCAGGATTGGACCTTCTCATAACACAACCTGTTGCCGGGGTAAACGGCCGTTGGGGCCTGCGCTCAGGGACGCCCCCTTGCACGCTGAATCGCGGCGAGGCAAAATTATGGTCGCCCGTCGCCCCGGGCGGCGTTAAATTGACGATGGATCGAGAAAGGAGAGCAGCCGTTGACCTTCACCCCTGAGACCCCCTTGATCACCATGCACGCCATCACCCTGCGCAAAGGGCCCGCGCACCTGCTGCCAGGCACCTCTTGGCAAATCTGCCGCGGGCAGCACTGGGTGATCCTGGGGCCCAACGGATCGGGCAAATCGACGCTGGCGAGGGCCATCCGCGGCGACGTGGCCCATGTGCGGGGAACGATCACGCGCCACGGACCGGAAGCCGCCCCGGAGCGTATCGGCTATCTTTCCTTCGAGCTGCAAGAGGAGATTTTTCAACGCGCCGAGCGCCTGGCAGACAGCCTGTCTTTCAGCGGCCACAGTGGTTCCCCCCTCACCGTGGCACAGCTTTTGGGAGGCGATGCGGTTCTGAAGCAGGCTGCCCGCGGTCTTAGCGCCGCCCTGATTACCGATGCCCTGATGGATCGCGGCATCCGTTCATTGTCCAATGGAGAAATGCGAAAGGTTCTCATCCTCAGGGCATTGCTGCAAAAACCGAAAATATTGATCCTCGACGAGCCCTTCGCCGGCCTCGACGCCAACAGCCGCAGCGCCCTGGCCGGGCTCATCGGCGCCTCGACGGCCCAGGGCATCCAAGTCATCATGATCACCGGGCGCAGGGAAGAAATATTACCCGAGATGACCCACCTCCTCGTCATCGGGCAGGGGCGGGTGTGTCAACGGGGCAAAAAAGAAGAAGTCCTGGCTTTCATGCGGGCGTTTCCGGCAGCGGGCAAAGCCCCGGCAGCGCTCGGCGGCATTCCGCGGCCAGCACCACGGCAAGCAGCGGCAGAAAACACCGAGCCGCTGGTGGCGATGGAAAACGTCCGCGTCGCCTACGGGGACCAGGTAGTATTGGATCGGCTGAATTGGCGTGTACGCCGCGGCGAGCACTGGGCCATTGTCGGTCCCAACGGCTCGGGCAAGTCCACCCTCCTGGGGCTGATCACGGGAGAAAATCTTCAGGTCTATGCCAACCGGGTCCGTCTTTTCGGAAGGAAGAGGGGCGAGGGCGAGCGCCTCGACGACATCCGGCGCCGCATCGGCGTGGTATCGCCCGAGCTGCAAATGCGCTACCGCCGGGCGGTGTCGGTCAAAGAAGCAGTCCTGTCGGGTTTTTTCGACTCCATAGGCCTCTACCGGCGGCCCGACGACCGGCAGCGACATCTGGCAACGCGGTGGCTGGGACGCATCGGTTTGTTCGAGCTGGCCGATGCACCTTTTTTAAGCCTTTCCTACGGCCAAAGACGCCTGGTGCTGTTGGCCCGGGCAATGGTCAAATCCCCCGAACTGTTGCTGCTCGACGAGCCGTGCCAGGGACTCGATCCGGCCAACCGCACCCTGGTATTGGCCCTGATGGAGGAAATCGGTCGATGCAGCGCCGCCACGATGATTTATGTCACCCACCATCCGGAGGAGATCATCCCGTGCATCGGCCGCGTGCTCAAGCTGGATGAGCGCCCCGTGGCGGTTATATCACCTCGTGCAGCCGATCCAGTTCCTCCTGCTTGCCCAACAGCACGATGACATCCCCGGCGGCGAGCTTCTGGGTGGGCAGAGGGTTGAAAATCATCTCGCCGCGGCGGGGCTTGATGGCCACCACGATCACCCCGTACTCCTGACGCAAACGGCTTTCCACCAGACTGCGTCCCGCCAGGGGAGAATCAGCGCCGATCACCTCTTCCTCCATGCGCAGGCCCATGCCCCGTTCGACCATGGCGGTATCGATGAAGTCGATCACCGTGGGCCGTGTGAGCTGCTGTGCCATCCGCCGGCCGCCGATTTGATAGGGACAGACCACCCGGGTGGCCCCGGCCCGCAGCAGTTTGTCCTCGTTTTTCTGGTCGCTGGCCCGCGAGAGGATGAACAGATCGTTGCGCAGGCCGCGGGCCGTCAGCGTGATAAACACGTTGTCGGCATCCGAGGTCACGGCGGTCACTAGGCCGCGGGCGCGCTCGATGCCGGCCCGAATCAAGGCTTCTTCACTGGTAGCGTCCATCTCCAGGTACAGCAGGCCGGCTTTTTCCATCTGGCTCACCTTGGCCGCATCCTGTTCCACCACCACAAAGGGCATCTTGTCGCGGCCCAGCTCACGGCTGATGACTTCACCGATACGCCCGTAGCCGCAAACGATGTAGTGGCCCTTGAGCGCCTGGATCCGATTTTCCAATTTGCGCCTCCCGAGAATCCGGAGCAGTTCCCCCTCGACAAAAATCCTCAGCACCTGCCCCAGGGAATAGGTCAGGGTACTGATGCCCATGACGATGATCACCACCGTGACGGCCCGGCCTGCAGGAGAAAGGGGCTTGACCTCGGAGAAGCCCACCGTGCTGATGGTGATCAGGGTCATGTAGAAGGCATCGAAAAACGCCATCCCCTCGACAATGTGGTAGCCCAATGTGCCGAAAGCGACGATGGCCGCCAGCAAGCAGAGCGAAATTTTGAGGCGACGAGTTTCCATGGCGGCCTTTTCAGCGATGCCGGACTGGCGCCCTCAGCGTCCGATGCCGATGTAATCCATGCCGAGGGCACGCAGCTCGGCCGGATCGTAAATATTGCGGCCGTCAACGATCAGCGGCCGTCGCAGCAGGATCTTCACCGCCCGCATGTCCACGTTGCGAAATTCATCCCACTCGGTGACCACCACCAGGGCATCGCAGTCCCGGATCGCCTCGTAGGGGTCGGTGAAAAATCTCGCCTTGGGCAGCAGGGGGCGCGCCCGTTCCATCGCCACCGGATCGTAGACATGCACCCCGGCCCCGGCCGCCTCGAGGCGAGCGATGATCGCCAGGGCCGGCGCCTCGCGGATGTCGTCGGTCTTGGGCTTGAACGACAGCCCCCAGATGGCCACGGTGCTGCCGGCCAGCTCGAGGCGGGACGCCAGGCGATCGACCACCAGCGTCTTTTGGGCCTCGTTGACCCGGTCCACGGCCTCGAAGAGGTCCGCCGGGCACCCGTGGGCCTTCAGGGTGGCCACCAGGGCCTTGACGTCCTTGGGAAAACAACTGCCGCCGTAGCCGACCCCGGCCTGGAGAAACCGCGGTCCGATGCGGCTGTCGAGCCCCAGGCCCCGGGAGACGGCCTTGATGTCGGCGCCGGTCTTCTCACACAGGTGCGCCAGTTGGTTCATAAAACTGATCCGGGTGGCCAGCATGGCGTTGGCGGCATACTTGATCAGCTCGGCGCTGGGGATGTCGGTAACCATGATGGGCCGATCCGTGCGCGCCAGGGAGCGGTAGAGACGCGAAAGGATGGCTTCGGCCCGCGGGCTGTCGGTGCCGATGATGATCCGCTCGGGATTTTCGAAGTCCTTGACCGCCACCCCTTCGCGCAGGAACTCGGGGTTGGCCACCACGTCGAAATCGATGGGTTCGTTCTGGTGATCGCGAATGAGTTGGCGCACCATCTCGGCCGTGCCCACCGGTACGGTGCTCTTGTTGACCACCACCTTGTAGCCGTTCATGAAGCGGCCGATCTCGGCCGCCACGGACCGCACCGCCGTCAGGTCGGCGGCCTGGCGGGCATCCGGCGGGGTGCCGACACAAAGGAAGATGATTTCGGCGCTCTCCACGGCCCGCCGTGCGTCGGTGGTGAACGCCAATCGGCCGCCGGCCCGGTTGCGCCGGAAGATCTCCTCCAATCCCGGCTCATAGATGGTCAATTCACCGCGCTCCAGTCGGGCGATCTTGTCCGCATCAATATCCAGGCAAGTCACCTGGTTGCCCAGGTTGGCAAATCCGGTCCCGGTGACCAACCCCACATAGCCGGTGCCGACGATGGTGAGTTTCATAAAAGCTCCTCGTGAGATCGTTTGCTCAAAACGCCTTTCAAAACCGGCCGGCCCCGTCTGTCCGGTCTGACTCGTCGGCCTGACCCGGTATCCACCTCCCGCCTAGACGCCATAGTAATCCCGGTACCAATCCACGAACCGCCGGATGCCTTCCTCGATGGGCGTTGCCGGCCGGAACCCCACATCTCGGGCCAAGTCGTCAATATCGGCGTAGGTGGCCGGCACGTCCCCTGCCTGCATGGGGCGCATCTCCTTGACCGCGGTGCGACCGAGGGCCTTTTCGATGGCCGCGATGAAATCCATCAGCGCCACCGGCTGATTGTTGCCGATATTGTAGATCCGGTAAGGGGCATAGCTGAACCCCGGGTCCGGGGCATCACCGTCCCACCGGTCGTCGCCGCCGGGCACCCGAACCAGCACCCGCGTCACTCCTTCCACGATGTCGTCGATGTAAGTAAAATCCCGCTGCATGCGCCCGTGGTTGAAGACCTGGATCGGCGCGCCGTCCAGGATGGCGCGGGTGAAGAGAAACAGGGCCATGTCCGGCCTTCCCCAGGGGCCATAGACGGTGAAAAAGCGCAGTCCGGTGCACGGCAGGCCGTAGAGATGGCTGTAGGTGTGGGCCATGAGTTCGCCTGCCTTCTTGGTGGCCGCATACAACGACACCGGGTGGTCCACGTTGTGGTGGACCGAAAAGGGCATGCGGGTGTTGGCACCGTACACCGAGCTCGACGAGGCGAAGACGAGGTGCCGCACCCCGTGGTGCCGGCAGCCCTCCAGGACGTTGACGAATCCCACCAGGTTGGCGTCCACGTAGGCATGGGGATTTTGCAGCGAATAGCGCACCCCGGCCTGGGCCGCCAGGTTGACCACGGCGTCGAACCGGCCGTGGGCGAAAAGACGGGCCATGGCCGGCCGGTCGGCCAGATCACAGCGCTGGAAGGTGAAGCCGTGGTGCTTGGCCAGGCGCGCCATCCGATCCTGTTTGAGTTTCACATCATAGTAATCGTTGAGATTATCGATCCCGGTGACCCGGCTCCCGTCGGCCAGCAGCCGCCGGGCCAGATGGTAGCCGATAAAACCGGCGGCCCCGGTCACCAGGACATGCCCAAAAGATTCGGTCATCGAAAAATTCCTCCCCCAAAACGCCCGCCGGGCTCAGAACTGCCGCGCGCCCCACAACTTGAACCAACGGATCGCCCCCAGGCAAATAACGCCCAGAACGCCGAGCACCAGGGTGGTCAGCCCCACGCTCCAGTGCCACCAGACCGGGGCGTTGACCAGGACCATGGCCCCGGCGATGATCGGCAGCACGATCACGTTCATTAACCCGATCTCAATGGCCACCGGGGTTTCAAACTCCGGGTCCACGATGCGCAGCAGCAGCAGACCGGTGGAAACCGTCCCGGTAACGGTCCCGAAAATCGCCACGGTGCGCTCCAGGGCGAATTCGTCCAGGCGGCGTCCCAGGAAAACCACCAAAGCGGTGGTCAGCACCCCGCAAAGCAGGCAAATGGCCGAAATCGGTACGATGTACTGCCAAACCACCGTCACCTGGATGGCGGCCACCGTGGCCACGATGAGAAAATCCACCGCCCAGCCGGTCACCCGGCGCTGGATGCCGGCATCCGAAAGGTGGGCGATCCCGAGCCATTTCATCACCGTGCGCACCAGCAGCCCCACCCCGAGGCCGAAAAAGAAGAAAAAACCCCACAGGATCTTGGCTGCGTCGGCCGGCAGCAACTCCCCTAGCCCCCAGACCACGCCGTAGGTGAGCACGTAGACCAGCCCGACCATGGCCAGGTGAAAGGCCAGGGTGTCGACGTTGCCCGAGTGCAGGGTCAGCTCACCGGCCGACTCCTTGGGGCGATGGCGATCCACGATCCCCTTGAGCACCGCGGTATCCAGCCGGCCTGTGCCGGCCACGGCCAGCCCCCGTCGGATCCCCCAACTGCAAAGCGGCACGCCCACCAGAAAGGCAAAAAAGAACCCCACGGCGGCGAAGGTCAGCCCGATGGTGGCGGCGTTGGCGAAACCGAAGCCCTCCCACACCTTGCCGATGGACAGGGCCTGGCCCGGCCCCTCGGTAAAGCCCAGGGGCGCAAAAAAACCGAAGGTGGAAAACAGTTCGACCCCGAACCAGCCAAAAATGATCACGGCCCCGCCGCCGATGACCGCCTGAAGCGGCAGGGTGACCCCTTCCATCAGCGCCAGCCACAGCGGTCCCCGGATCAGGGCGCCGCGCTGGTGGGCCCGCTGGCCGCCACTGCTGGGCGTCAAGCCCACCGAAATAAACGAGACATTGAACAGGTGAAAGGCAAAGGCCTCCAGGTCGCTCACCGGCACCGGCGCCAAGCCGGTGCTCACCAACACCAGCCCCAGCAGCCCGCCGATAAGGCAGGCGGGAATCAGAAACCGTTGGATCAGGGGGATCCAAGCCCGCAGAACCACCCCCACCAGCAGCATGACGGACAAGAAGCCAAATACCAGCGGAACCTGGAACGGAAAAGGACTGGACATGGCGCTACCTCCTGGCTGAAACAGCCCTCGGGGACCAGTGGGTTGATGCCAACACGTGTCACGTCATGGTCGCGGCTTTCTCGATCTCACCTCACCGCCGCCTCCTTTCCTGGTGCGGCGATGCTTCTGGCCTCCTTGCTTCTGGTTCGGCTTCAGGCCCCCTGCCGGCTTCTGCAACGCCGCTATCCCACCAGCGACAGCCACCCGAGAAAGGTAACCCCGGACAATAGGGTGCTCAGGGAGATCACCGCTGCGGCCAGTTCCGCATCGCCGTCCATTTCCCGGCCCATCACGTAGGCCACGGTGGCCGTAGGCGAGGCGAGCAGAATCAAGGCCGGCAGGTACATCTCCGGAGCCAGAGCCAGCCACCGCCAGGCCGCCAGGCCAAGGCCGGGCAGCACCACCAGCTTGATCCCGCTGGCCGCCAGTGCCGGCTTGAGCGCGCTGCGAATCTGGTGCAACGACAGCGTGGCACCGATGACCAGCAGGGCCAGCGGCAGGGCCATGCGGGCAAGGATGGCCAGACTTTGATCCGCGATCCTGGGCAGTTCGAGTCCCGCCGCGGAGCAACCGATGCCCAGCAACGCCGCCACGATCACCGGGTTGCCCATCACGCGCCGCCACCGCCCCCCCGGCGCGCCTTCACCACCGGCTGAAAGCGCCACCACCGCCAGCAGGTTTTGCAGGATCATGATGAACCCGGCCAGGATGCTTGCGCGGCCCAAAGCCTCGTCCCCCAGGTGGAAAAAAACCACGGCCAGTCCGATGTAGCCCAGGTTACCGTGAAAAGCAGCCTGGGTAAAGGTGGCGCGCGCCGACCGGTCCAGGTGTTGCATCCGGCCGGCGCCACGGGCCACCAGATAGCCGGCGCCCACCGCCCCCAGGCAGACGGCCAGCACCGGCAGGTTGAACTGGCGCTGCAAGTCGCCGGTGGCCACCGCCCGAAAGATCATGGCCGGAATGGCCAGGTGGTAAACGAGACGGTTGGCCGGCCCCAAAAACGCGTCGGGCAGATACCCGCGCTGGCCGGCCAGCAGGCCGACGCCGATGACGACAAAAATGGGAACGATGGTGTTGAGCAGCTCCGCCATGGTCCGCGTGGTAAAAAGCGCCCGCGCTTGACTTGGACACCGGTTGTTTTTATGGTTTGAGCCGCAGTGCACAGATGCGTTGGGCCTTGCCCATCAGCCCAGCGCCCTTTTGGCTCCGGCCACGGGAGACGCCCCATGTCCATCCGGGTTCAAATCCGCCTCTATGCGAGCCTCAGAGGCCTCGAACCGCCTTCGGCCAGCAACCACCCCCTGCCCTCCGGCACCACGGTCGGTGAAGCGCTGGCCGGGCTCAAGGTGCCTGGCGACCAGGTCAAGCTGGTCTTCGTCAATGGCCGCAAGGTTGACCTGCAACGGGTGCTCGAAGACGGCGACCGGCTCGGGGTCTTTCCCCCGGTGGGAGGGGGGTGAACCATGACGCCGCCCCAGTCCTCTTCCACGGCCGCGGCCCATGAAGACGGGCAGCGCTACCTGCGCAACCGTGAATCGATCACCGAGGCGCAGCAGGCCATGCTGCGGCGCGCCCACGTGGCGGTGGTGGGGCTGGGGGGCTTGGGCGGCGCCACGGTGGAAATTTTGGCCCGCATCGGCGTCGGCGCCTTGACCCTGGTGGACGGCGATCGCTTCGAGGCGACCAACCTCAACCGCCAACTGCTGTGCACCGCGCAGACCCTGGGGCTGCCCAAGGCCGAGGCCGCCGCGGATCGGATTTCCCTGATCAATCCTTCCGTCCGTGTTCACTGCGTTCCCCGGCACCTGGAAGCGAAGAACGCGGCCGAAGTCCTTGGCGGCAGCCACTTGGTCATGGACTGCCTCGACAACCTGCCGGCACGCTTCACGGTCCAGGCGGCGGCGCGGCAACTGGACATTCCCATGGTCTCGGCCGCGGTGGCCGGTGCCTCGGGCCAGCTGACGATCATCGAACCCCAGGACCCGGGGCTGGAGACCATCTACGGGCCTGCCGAAAGTACTCCCGAGCGCGGCGCCGAAATCCGCCTGGGAGTGCTGCCCTATACCGTCATCGCCCTGGCGAGCCTGGCATGCAGCGAAGCGATCAAGCGCCTGCTGGGCATCGGCACCGGGCTGCGGCGCAAGCTACTGCTGGTGGACCTGTTGGGCAACCGCTTCGACATCGTCGAAATCTGAAACTGGGATTGCTTCCCTCTGCGCTATCTGTGTCCGCCCAGTCCACTTGGTCCATTCTGCCCGCTGTTCAAAACCTGCCCCTCCTCCACCGCCCTATCCCGCCGCCAGCAGCGCCGCTCCCAACGCCCCGTTGATCTGGGCGAATTCCGTAACCACGATGGAGTCCCCGATCTGGCGTGCCAGGGCCTCGACCACGCCGCTGTTGCGCGCCACCCCGCCGGTCATCATCACCGGCGGCGTCACCCCGATGCGCCGGGCCATGGCCGCCACCCGTGCGGCAATGCTGTCGTGGATGCCGGCGATGATGTTGGCCCGCACCTCCCCCTGGGCGATGAGGCTGATGACCTCCGATTCGGCGAACACCGTGCACAGGCTGCTGATCTTGGCGGGCCGATCCGCCTCCCGGGCCATCTCGCCGAAGGCCTCCAGGTCGACTTCCAGGGCCCGGGCCATCACCTCCAGGAACCGCCCCGTACCCGCGGCGCACTTGTCGTTCATCACGAAATCGCGCACCCGACCGTCTTCGTCCAGGGCGATGGCCTTGCTGTCCTGTCCCCCGATGTCGATGACGCAGCGCACCGCCGGGTCGGTGAAGTAGGCCCCGGCGGCATGGCAGGTGATCTCGGTGACCGTCCGGTCCGCGAAGACCACGCTGTTGCGGCCGTAGCCGGTGGCCACGATGCGCGCCACGTCCGGGGCCCGCAGGCCGGCGCCGGAAACCACGGCCTCGAAGACATTGTCGGCGGCCCGCCGGGCGTTGTAGCCGGTGGCGATCACCACCGAGTGCACCAGCCGACCGTCCTGCACCAGGGCCGCCTTGGTGGAAATGGATCCCACGTCGATGCCGGCACTGATCATCTCAGGCGCCCTCCCCCCGCGGTCCGCGGGCTTTGATCATTTCCATGAAGGCGTCGATGCGGGTTTCCACCTGGCTTTCGGAGAAGGCGCGCGGGTCCACCATGTCCGCCTCGATCATCAACGTGGGCAGCCCGCGGCGCTCGGCCACGATGCGCTGGATATCGTGCTGCCCGAGTGAATACGGTTTGCAGCTGCGGTTGGAGTGCATCACCAGGCCGTCGACGGCGTACTTGTCGATCATGCCGATCACCGCTTCAGCCATCTGGTCGATGCCCAGGTTCAGGTAGATGCGGGTGTAGCCCTCGGCCATGGAGGCAATGAAATCGTTTTCGTCCAAGTAGGGCAGCGAGGAACACCAAGCCGAGGTGTAGGTATCGGCCACCAGGCAGGCGCCGTGGGCGGCGAAGCGCTCCGAGAGCCACCGGGTGCGGTACCAGATGGGCAGGTTGTCCCACAGCAGCCGGTAGCGCTCCTCGGCCACCGCGCCGATGCCCTCGGCGATGCGCTGGCGCATCTCGGCCAGCAGCTCGCGGTAGTAGTCCACCGCGGTCTGGGTGCCCCGCAGGGTCACGATCAGGGCCAGGTGAAAGAAAGCGTCGAAAGCGCTCAGGGGCGCCGGCCGATGGATTGCCGTGTCCAGCACCGCCTGCCAGAGGCGCTGCCCCTCGATGGACAGGCGGCCCACGGCCGCCATGCGCTCGTAGTCCATGGGACGGCCGCAGACCGCCTCCAGGAACCCGATGTACTCCCGGATCTGGCCGGCCACGTAGCGCCGCGCGGCATCGCTGCACCCGGTGTGGCACACGGGGGTATCGAGAACGAACAGGGGCACGTCGAAAGCGCGGGCCTGGATCTCGTACCACTTGAGCACCGTGCCGCAAATGTTGTTGCAGCAAACGAGCATGTCCGGCCGCGGCAGGCCGCCGATGGGCCCGCCGTCGATGGGAGCCGCCCCGATGTCGGCCCGGGCGTAGGCGCACAAATCGCTGCTGTAGCCCATGGCCTCGGCCTTCTCGCACAGATCCCGGCCCATCTTGGCCGCGCCGATCATGGCACCGTGGTTTTCCGGGTACACCGGAATCACGTCCATGGCGATGAGCGGCTCCACCGGGCCGCCGCTGGTGATCCAGGCCACCTTGCGGCCGTTGTCGGCGGCAGTCTTGGCCTCGATGTAGTAGCGGGTCATGATCTCTTTCATTCGTGAGACGCACCGGATCTTGCGCCTTTCGCGGGCGGGGTCCCCAGTCATTCACAGCTCCTTGCTAAAGCATTTCGATGAAGGCTTCGCAGCGGGTGCGCAGCTGCCCTGCGGCGGCCCGAGGCTCCTCCAGCTCCACCATCAGGCAGGGCAGGCCGGCATCGCCGAGCCGCTGCTTGAGATACGGATAGTCGAACAAGTGGGGATCGCAAAACTTCAGGTAGAGGAAGATCACCCCGTCGGCTTGCGCCTGGCGGGCCGCGGCGATCAGTTCATCCGCCCGGCTGGTCAACCCGGCGTGCTTGGCCGGACAAACGCTGCGTCGCAGGTAGCGCCGGGCCAGGGCCGTCCAGACCTCTTCGGTCTCCTCGATCTGGCCAGCGGCGTAACGCCAACCGGTGCACAGGTCGTCCCAGACCACCTCGCCCCCGGCCCCTTCGATAATCTCGTAGATGGCCGGGGCCTCGCAGACGCCGCCGGCCAGCACTAGGCGCTTGCCTTCGAAGGCCGGCGCCGACTGCTCTGCCAAGGCAGCGGCCATCGCATCCAGGGCTTCGGCCAGGGCCTGGCGGTCCATCACCATCGCCGCCCGCATCACCGCCAGCCAATCGCGGCCGGGCACCAGGCCGGGCCGCTCCCGCCGCAGGGCGTAGAGCTGCCGGAGCCGGCCGCGGATCCGGTTGTAGAGCCGAACGGTTGAGGTCAGAGCCGAATCGTCCACATCCGTATTAAAATAGCGACCATAAGCGGCGGCAAAGTCCTTGAGCAGCTCCACGCCGTAAGCCTCGGCACCGGGGGCAGTCACCGTGGCCGGCCAGAGCACATCGGCATGAAACCGATCCCGGCTAGCGAGGCGCCAGATGTCGCTGAGCCGCTGCATGGAATCGCAGGTATGGGCGAACACGGTGCCGTCGAGGGCCGCCAGGCGCCCCTGCAGCCAATCGGACAGGGCACCGCGCACCAGGCTGCAGCTATAGGCCTGCAGATGCGCGTCAGCCCCCTGGTCCCCGGCACCGGTGGTGAGCAGGCGCAGGGGGAGGCCGCCGGCGGCGGCGATGATCTCCTCGGGAGCGTAGCTGCAGAGGGTTCCGATCACCGGGCACCCGGTGTCTGCCTTCCACTGTCGGGCGTAGGCGAGCGGGTCGGCGGCAATCCGGGAAAACAACGGATCAAGCTGAAACATGGAGCAGCTCCTCAGGTGGCGGGTCCGACCGCGAACGGATCCGATGGCAGCGCAAAACGCGAGTCTTTATAGCGGACGCCACCGGATGCGTCAACCGGCCCGGCCGCCGGCAGGTTGGGGCCGGCGCTGGAAAGCCGGGCCGACCGCGATTTTTTTGACCGCACCCGGCCCGGGCCAGGAGGAAGGTGGAACCGACGCCCCCATGGTTTCTGTTGACACCTGCGAACCGCCCCTTTTAATATCGGTTCCGGTTACGGCACCGCTGCGCGCCGGTGCCGCCGCGTTCACTTTCCTCGCATCGGAGACCGGATCATGAAACCCTACTTCGAGAAGATGCCCACTTTCGGGCGGCCCCTGACCGCGGGGCAAATTGCTGAAGCCGAGCAGAATCAAGGCGATCTAAAAGCCGTCGAACAGGATGTGGCCGAGGCCGTCGAAGCGGTGCGCAACGCCGGGTTTCCCGCCGAAAAAATCAACGCCCGGGGCCAGCTCACCGTTTGGCAGCGGCTGGAGTACCTCATCGACCCGGGCACCTGGTTCCCGCTGCACACCCTCTACAACCCGGACGACAACCCTGAGGGCACCAACAATGTCATCGACGGGATCGGTCGCATCGCCGGCAAGTGGGCCGTGGTCATCGGCTTTGACAACAAGGTGCTCGCCGGGGCCTGGCTCTCCGGCCAAGCGGAAAACGTTCACCGGGTCACCGATCTTTCCAAGCGTCTCAACCTCCCCTTGATCTGGCTGGTCAACTGCAGCGGCATCAAATTGCCCGACCAGGAGAAATTCTACGGAGGCCGTCGCGGCGGCGGGACGACCTTTTTCCGCAACGCCGAACTTCAAATCGAAGGCATTCCTCTGTTGGCGGCCATCTACGGCACCAACCCCGCCGGCGGCGGCTACCACAGCATCAGCCCCACCCTGCTCATCGCCCACAAGGACGCCAACATGGCCGTGGGCGGCGGCGGCATCCTCTCGGGCATGAGCCCCAAGGGCTACTTCGACCTGGAAGGCGCCGAAGCCCTGATCCGGGCCGCGGCCCAGTACAAGGTGGAGCCCCCCGGTTCCGTGGCGATCCACCACGAGGCCACCGGTTTTTTCCGCCACGTCTACGAGGATGAAAAAGGGGTCCTGGACGGAATCCGCGAGTACATGAAGGACATGCCCGGCTACAACCCGCGCTTCTTTCGGGTGGCCGAGCCGGCCGAGCCGCTGTTTCCGGTGGAGGATCTCTACCGGCTGCTGCCTTTCAACCAGAAGCGGGCCTACGAGTTCGAGCAGGTTTTGGCGCGCCTGGTGGACGGCAGCCAGCACCTGGAATACCGCCCGGACTACGGCCCGGAAATCTACACCGGCCTCTGCAAGATCGACGGCCTGCTGGTGGGCTGCATCGGCAATCGCCAGGGCATCCTCGGCGAGGGGTATCCCGAGTACGCCGACTACCCGGGCATCGGCGGCAAGCTCTACCGCCAGGGGCTCGTCAAGATGAACGAGTTTGTCACCTTCTGCGGCCGCGACCGGGTCCCCATTGTCTGGTTCCAGGACACCACCGGCATCGACGTGGGTGACGCGGCCGAGAAAGCCGAACTGCTCGGGCTGGGCCAAAGCCTGATCTACTCGATCCAGCAGACCCAGGTACCCATGCTGCTGGTGGTGCTGCGCAAGGGCTCGGCCGCCTCCCATTACATCATGGGCGGTCCCACCGCCACCCGGCACAACGCCTTCACCCTGGGCACCGCCGCCACCGAGATTTACGTGATGCACGGAGAGACGGCCGCTGCCGCCAGCTACAGCCGGCGCCTGCTCAAGGAAAAGAAGGCCGGCCGGCCCCTGGAGCCGGTCATCGAAAAGATGAACGAGATGGCGGCCCAGTACTACGCCAACTCGCGGCCGATCTACTGCGCCCGCCACGGCCTGGTGGACGAGGTGGTGACCCTGGGCCGCCTGCGCGACTACCTGAAAGCCTTCACCGCCGCCGCCTACCAGAATCCGCGCAGCATCTGCGCCCACCACCAGATGCTCCTGCCGCGGGTGATCCGGGGCTAAAAAAGACGCGCCGTCCCGATATCGGGACGGCGCGTCTTTTCATATCCATGGTCCGCCGGTGGACGGATACCGAGTCGTTATTCCGCGTCTTTCTTTGGCTCTTCCGCTTCAGGGGCTTCCGTTGCCGGCGGCGCGTCTGGCGTCTCGGCCGCCTCGGCGGAAGATTCCGCGACCGGTTCCGGAGCCGCTTCGGGGATCGGCGCTGCGGCGGCGCTTGGCGCCTTCACGGCATCAGCCGCGTCTTTCTTGCCAGCCTTGGCCTTTTTGCCGGCGGCCGGCCCCTTGTCACCGGGTGCGCCCACCAGCTCGATAAGCGACATGGGCGCCGCGTCACCCGGCCGATGCCCCAGCTTGACGATCCGGGTGTAACCGCCCTTGCTGAAGCTGCCGAAACGCTCCTTGGCGTCGGCGAAAAGCTTGTGCACCACCGCATCTTCCTGGACGATGGCCAGCGCCTGGCGCCGGGCGTGCAAGTCTCCCCGCCGCGCCAGGGTGATCAGGTGGTCCACCCATCCGCGCAGCACCTTGGCCTTGGTGTCGGTGGTGTGGATCCGTTCATGTTTCAATAGGGATGTCACCATGTTGCGCAACATGGCGTTCCTATGGCTCGAGGTTCGACCCAGCTTGGTCCCGGATTTGCGATGTCTCATGGCGCCGATTCTTCTCCTTGCTCCGTTTCTTCCTCGGGTGGCGGAAACCCTTCCAACTTCAACCCGAGCGACAGGCCCATATCGTTGAGGACTTCCTTGATTTCGTTGAGTGACTTGCGGCCGAAGTTCTTCGTCTTGAGCATCTCGGCCTCGGTCTTGGTCACCAACTGCCAGATCTGGTGAATCTCGGCATTCTTGAGGCAGTTGGCGCTGCGCACGCTCAGCTCCAGTTCGTCGACGCTGCGGTAGAGGTTCTCGTTGAACTTGGGCGTATCGATCTCCTCCACCGGTTGATCCGGTTCCGGCTCGGCCGATTCGTCAAAGTTGATGAAGATGTTGAGCTGCTCCTTCATGATCTTGGCGGCGAAGGCCACGGCGTCCTCGGGGGTGAGACTGCCGTCGGTCCAGACTTCCAGCGTCAACTTGTCGTAGTCGGTGCGCTGTCCCACCCGGGCGTTGCCCACCACGTAAGCGACTTTTCGGATCGGCGAAAAAACCGCATCGATGGGGATCGTACCGATGGGCGCATCGGGATCCTTGTTGTTTTCAGCCAGGCTGTATCCCTTGCCCACCCGGACCTGCATCGTCATGTTGACCGCGCCCCCGCTGAGTGTGGCGATGTGCTGCTCGGGGTTCAAAACGACGATCCCCCCGTCCGGGCTGACGATGTCCGCTGCCGTCACGCTGCCTTCGCCCGACTTGGCGATGCGGATCTCGTGGGGCTGCGCATCTTTCGCCTTGAGCCGGACTTCCTTCAAATTCAGAATGATTTCAGAAACATCCTCCATCACACCGGGAATGACGCTGAACTCGTGCATCACGTCATCAAACTTCACCGACACGATGGCCGCCCCGTACAGAGAAGACAGGATAATCCGCCGCAGGGCATTGCCGATGGTAATGCCGAATCCCCGCTCGAGCGGCTCGCAGACGAACTTTCCGTAGCTGGGTCCGCTTTCCACCTGGACCTTCTCTGGCCTAATCATCTGCTGCCAGTTCATGTACATGATCTCATTTGATGACATTTTCTTCTCCGAAAGGATAGCGTAAGGGCAGCAAGCACGCCTCGCCTACTTGGAGTAGAGTTCCACGACGAGCTGCTCCTGCATGGGCATCGTCAGGTCCTCGCGCTCAGGCAGACTCTTGACCACCCCCTTCATGTTCTCTTTTTCCAGCTCGAGCCATTGGGGCACCCCGCGACGCACCACCGCATCCAGGGCGTCGGCCAAGGACTGAATCTTGCGGCTTTTTTCCCGCACCTCGATCACGTCGCCAACTTTCACCAGGTAGGAGGGGATATCCACCCGGCGCCCGTTGACGGTAAAATGCCCGTGGCGGACGAAATGCCGCGCCTGATTGCGACTGTTGGCGAACCCCAGGCGGAAAACCGTGTTATCCAGGCGGCACTCGAGCATCACCAGCAGGTTGGTGCCGGTAACCCCCTTTTTCTGGTCAGCCCGCTGGAAAAAGAGACGGAACTGTTTTTCCGTCAGCCCGTAGATCCGCTTGATTTTCTGCTTCTCGCGCAACTGAATGCCGTAGTCGGAAATCTTGCGCCCACGCCGCTGCCCATGCTCCCCGGGGATGTAGCCGCGGCGGTCGAAAGCGCACTTGTCCGAATAGCAGCGGTCTCCCTTGAGAAACAGCTTGATGTTTTCACGTCGGCAAAGCCGGCAGACTGAGCCTGTGTAACGTGCCACAGCTTCCTCCTTTAATGATTGCTCCAAAAAACAACGGCGCCACGCGGCAGCGGGTGCAACGGTTCATAAAAGCTGCCTGGCCCCTCGAGCGCGCCTTGCGCATCCCGCGCGGCGAGCGTCTTTAGACCCGCCGGCGCTTGGGCGGGCGACAGCCGTTGTGCGGCACCGGCGTCACGTCCTTGATCGCGGTGATGGTGAAACCGGCGGCCTGAAGCGCCCGAAGCGCCGACTCGCGCCCCGAGCCAGGCCCCTTGATGAACACCTCCACGCTGCGCATCCCCTGCTCGGCAGCCTTCTTGGCAGCGTCCTCGGCGGCCAGCTGGGCGGCAAACGGCGTACTCTTGCGCGATCCCTTGAAGCCCTGGACCCCGGAACTGGACCAGGAAACGGTATTGCCGGCCGCGTCGGTGATGGTCACGATGGTATTGTTGAAGGTGGACTGGATGTGCACCACACCAGTGGCAATGTTCTTCTTTTCCTTCTTTTTGGTACGAACTCGCTTGGCCATGGATCAACGTCCCTGTCGGTTGACGGTTACTTCTTGGCGGCGCCCTTCTTCTTGACAGCCGCGCGTTTGGGGCCCTTGCGCGTGCGCGCATTGGTGTGGGTGCGCTGGCCGCGGGCCGGCAAGCCCTTGCGGTGCCGCAGTCCCCGATAGCACCCCAGGTCCATCAAGCGCTTGATGTTCATGGACACCTGGCTGCGCAGTTCCCCCTCGACCTTTACCTCGCTGTCGATCAGCTTGCGAATGTCGTTGATTTCCTCGGCCGTCAAATCATCCGTCTTGGTATCCGGATCGATATTGAGCTTCGCAAGGATCTTCTGGGACGTCGTGCGCCCGATCCCGTAGATATAGGTCAGTCCGATTTCGACCCGTTTTCTTCTCGGTAGGTCTACCCCCGCGATTCTTGCCAACGCTCCGCCTCCTCTTTATCCCTGCCGCTGCTTGTGGCGTTTGTTCTCGCAAATTACCCGGACAACACCCTTGCGGCGCACGATTTTACATTTACTGCAAATTTTCCGTACCGAAGCCCTGACCTTCATGATAATTCGCTCCTCGCCGATGGTTGCAGCCCGAGTGCGGGCCGGTTCTGCCTATTTTGAACGGTACGTAATACGGCCGCGGGTCAAGTCGTAGGGAGACAGTTCCAGCGTCACCTTGTCTCCCGGCAAAATCTTGATGAAATGCATCCGCATCTTGCCGGAGATGTGCGCCAGAACCTGGTGCTTGTTTTCCAGCTCGACGCGAAACATCGCGTTGGGCAGCGTTTCCAAAACGCGTCCCTCGACCCTGATGGGCTCTTCCTTGGCCATGTGCCTTCTCCTCTGAAAGGTCCCGCGTCCCGATATCGGGCGGCCCGGCTCAGCGCCGGCCACGGACCCGCGCCGTTCCCTTCTTCAAAAAACCCTCGTAATGGCGGCTGAGCATGTGCGACTCCATCTGGGCAATGGTGTCAATGGCCACGCCGACGACGATCAGCAGCGCCGTGCCGCCGAAGTAAAATGGCACGTTGAACTGGGCGATGAGAATCGACGGCATCACGCAGACCACCGACACATATATCGCCCCGCCAAGGGTGATGCGGGTCAACACCCGGTCGATGTAGTCCGCCGTCCGCTTGCCCGGCCGCAACCCGGGAATGTAGCCGCCCTGCTTTCGCAAGTTGTCGGCCACGTCCACCGGGTTGAACGTAACGGCGGTGTAGAAATAGCAAAAAAAGACGATAAACCCGACGTAAAGCAGCTCGTAGAGCCATTGGCCCGGCCGAAAACGGCCTGCCAGCTCCTGAATCCAGGGCACGGAGATGAAGCTGGCCACCGTGGCCGGAAACATGATGATCGACGAGGCGAAGATCGGCGGGATAACACCCGAGGTGTTGATCTTCAGCGGCAAGTGGGTGCTCTGCCCCCCATACATCCGCCGGCCCACCACCCGTTTGGCATACTGGATCGGTATGCGTCGCTGGGCGGTCTCCACGAAGATGATCACCGCCACCACCGCCACCATCACCACCACGAGGATCAACACGAGAAAAATGGCGATTTCACCGGTGGACAACAGGCGAAAGGTGTTGGCAATGGCCGTGGGCAGCCGGCAAACGATACCGGCGAAGATAATCAGCGAAATCCCGTTGCCAATCCCCCGCTCGGTGATCTGCTCGCCCAGCCACATGATGAAGGCCGTGCCGGCGGTGAGCGTCAGAACGGTCATCAGCCTGAATCCCCATCCGGCGTCGATGACCACCGGCGCTCCACCGGGCGAACTCATGCTCTCGAGCCCCACGCCAATGGCAAACCCCTGGATGATGCTCAGCAGCACCGTGCCATAACGGGTGTACTGGGTGATCTTTTTGCGCCCCTGCTCGCCTTCCTTGCTGAGCCGCTCCAAGTGCGGGATCGTCACGGTGAGCAGCTGCAGGATGATCGAAGAGCTGATGTACGGCATGATGCCCAGGGCAAACACCGACATCTGCTCGAAGGCGCCGCCGGAAAACATGTCAAAGAGCCCCAGCAGCGTCCCCTTGGCCCGGGCGAAGAAGCTGGCCAGCGCCACCGCGTCGATCCCCGGCACGGGGATGTGAACGCCGACCCGATAGACGACGAGCAATCCCAGGGTGAACAGAATACGCCGCTTGAGTTCGGGAATCTTGAAAATGTTGCCGAACCCGCCGCCGATCATGAGGCGTCCGCCTCCACCGTGCCGCCGGCCGCCTCGATCTTGGCACGCGCCGCCTTGCTGACCCGGTCCAGCCTCACCGTCAGAGGCCGGTCGATCTCCCCTTCGGCCAGCAGCTTGATCCCGTCGCAGCGGTTTTTCACGAGACCGGCGCCCAACAGGGCCGCTTCATCAACAGTGCTCTGGGCCTCAAAGCGCGCCAAGTCACGCAGGTTCACCACCGCGTAGGTTTTCTTGAAGATATTGGTGAAGCCGCGTTTGGGCAGCCGCCGTTGCAGCGGCATCTGGCCGCCCTCGAAACCGGGACTCACCGCCCCCCCGGAGCGGGCCTTCGAGCCCTTGCTGCCTCTACCGGCCGTCTTGCCCAGGCCGGAGCCCGGCCCTCGCCCTACCCGCTTGCGTCGCCGCCGGGCACCCTCCGCTGGCTTGAGTTCATTGAGCTTCATCTTATTTCTCCTCGACCCGCACCATGTGCGCCACTGTTTGTATCATACCGCGCACTGCCGGGGTATCCTGCCGGGTCACCGTCTTTCCAACCCGCGTCAAGCCCATGCCCCGCAGCACCTTGCGATGCTTCTCCGGCCGGCCGATCATGCTGCGTACCAGGGTGATGTTCAATTTTTCCGCCATCGGTTCGTCTTCCTTGATGTCTATAGATCCTCGGCCCTGCGGCCCCGGCGTGCTGCAACCTGTTCCCGGCTCTGAAGACCGCGCAGTCCCTCCAGGGTCGCCTTGACCACGTTGTGCGGATTGTGGGTCCCCATGCACTTGGTTAGGATGTTCTGCACGCCGGCCGCTTCGAGTACCGCCCGCACTGCCCCGCCGGCAATCACGCCGGTACCGGCGCTGGCCGGCTTGAGTAGCACCCGGCCCGCGCCGAAGCGCCCGATGATCTCGTAGGGAATCGTCCCGTCCACCAGCGGCACGTTGATCATTCGCTTCTTGGCTTTCTCGACGCCCTTGCGGATAGCCTCGGGGACTTCACCGGCCTTGCCAAGGCCAAAGCCCACGCTGCCGTTGCCGTCACCGACCACAACGATGGCACTGAAGCTGAAGCGCCGCCCACCCTTGACCACCTTGGCAACGCGGTTGATGTAGACGACCTTGTCAATCAGCTGGGGTTCACTTTTATCTTGCTTCAACAAGGAACTGCCTCCTTCGCTGCCTCTGGCGGTTAAAAATCCAGGCCGGCCTCACGCGCACCGTCGGAAACGGCTTTCACGCGGCCATGGTAGAGAAACCCGTTGCGATCGAAGACGACCCGCCGAATCCCATGGGCAACGGCCCGCTCGCCCACTATTTTGCCGATGTACTGCGCCTGGGCCACCTTGCTATCGAATCGGGGCAAACTGCGCACCGCCGGTTCGACGCTCGATGCGGCCACCAGGGTCCGGCCCGTAGTGTCGTCCACGACCTGGGCATAGATGTGCCGCGCACTGCGAAACACCGTCAGCCGCGGTCGTCCCGAGGTTCCGCTAACCTTTTTGCGGATCCGCTGTTTACGCTTTAAACGCGTCTCTTTCTTGCTGTCCATCGTTGTCCTCGCCTTCCACCATCGGCTACTTGGTTCCGGTCTTTCCGGCTTTGCGCTGGATGTGCTCCTCGGCGAACTTGATCCCCTTGCCTTTGTAGGGCTCCGGCGGCCGCAAGCGGCGAATAGAAGCAGCGGTCTGGCCGAGGGCTTCCTTGTCGATACCCTGCAGCCGAAGGGTGTTCTTTTCCACCGTAGCCGCGATCCCTTCGGGCAGATCGAAAATGATGGGGTGCGAGTAGCCCAGATTGAACTCGATACTATTCCCCTTCATGTTGGCCCGGTAGCCGATGCCGTTGATCTCCAGAATCCGCTCGAAGCCCTTGTCCACGCCTGTAATCATGTTGGCCACCAGGCTGCGGGTGAGCCCCTGCAGGGCGCGGCCTCCCTTTTCATGGCCTTCGGCCGCCTTTACCTGGATCTCGCCGGCCTCGATCTTCAGGTCCACGGCCGGGTGGATCTTCCGCGCCAAGGTCCCCTTGGCTCCCCGTACCGTCAACATCCGTTCGGCAAAACCGATTTCGGTCTTGGGCGGGATGGGAATCGGTTTTTTTCCTACTCGCGACATCCGTCTCTCCTTGGCGCTGTCAGAATCGTCGTCCTTGGCCGGCTCCATTGCCGACCGTCGCCTGTCATGGCCGCGGCACGAACTACCACACCTTGGCCAATACTTCTCCGCCGAGGTTGTGCTGGCGCGCCTGCTTGTCGGTCATGATCCCCCTGGAAGTCGACAGGATCATCACTCCCATGCCGTTCAGCACCGGGCGCACTTCCGCGCCTTTCACGTAGACGCGGCGGCTGGGTCGGCTGATGCGCTCCAGGCCCATGATGACCCCCTGCTGGTTGCCGTCGTACTTCAGGTAGATGCGCAACACCCCCTGCTTGTTGTCCTTGATGAGCTTGTAGTTGCGGATGAACCCTTGCTCCTGCAAGACCCGGGCCATCTCGGTCTTAAGCCGCGACCCCGGGATGTCGACGCTGTTGAACTTGGCCTTGGCAGCGTTGCGAATCCGGGTCAACATGTCCGCAATCGGGTCACTGATGGTCATCTTCGTCTCCGTGTACGTAAACTGTCTCAGCCGTGCCGAGCGTACCGTTCAGCGCCGCGCCGACAGGCGAGGCGGAAAGATCCGGCTGGCAGCTACCAGCTCGATTTGGTCACCCCGGGGAGCAGCCCCCGGGAAGCCATGTTGCGAAAACAGATGCGGCAGAGGCCGAATTTGCGCAGATAAGCCCGCGGCCGGCCGCAGATCGGGCAACGGTTGTAACGCCGAACCTTGAATTTGGGCTCTCTTTGGGCCTTGATCATTAGAGCGACTTTTGCCAAAGCATCCTCCTTTTGTGACGGACCGTCACCGGTGCATCCGTCGTATCGACCGCTGCGGGGCTAGTTGCGGAAAGGCATCCCCATGAGCCGGAGCAGCTCCCGGCCTTCTGCATCGGTCTTGGCCGTGGTGACGATGGTCACGTTCAGGCCCTTGATCTTTTCGACCCGGTCGTAGTCGATCTCCGGAAAGATGATCTGCTCCCGGATCCCGAGGGTGTAGTTGCCCCTGCCGTCCATGGCCCTGGGAGAAACCCCGCGGAAGTCTCGCACCCGGGGCAATGCGATGTTGACCAGCTTGCTGAAAAAGTCGTACATGCGCTCCCGCCGCAGGGTGACGGCACAACCGATGGGCATCCCCTCGCGCAGCTTGAAGGCGGCAATCGACTTCTTGGCGCGGGTGATCACCGGCTTCTGGCCGGTGATGCTGGCCAGCTCCTCGGCGGCCCCGTCGAGCAGCTTGATATTCTGGATGGCTTCCCCGAGGCCGATGTTCACCACGATCTTTTCCAGCCGCGGGATCTGCATCCGGTTCTTGTAGCCGAATCGTTCCACGAGTTGGGGACAGACTTCGGTTTTATAAATCGTTTTCAAACTTGCCATACCGTCCTCCGGCGTGCGCCCGTCAGGCGTCGATGAGCTCGTTGCACTTGGGGCAGACGCGCTTCTTTTTGCCGTCCTCCAGCACGCGCATCTTGATGCGCACCGGCGCCATGCACTTGTTGCACATCAGCATCACGTTGGACCAGTGGATGGGCGCCTCGGACTCCACGATGCCGCCCTGTCGGTTCTGGGCGCTGGGCCGCACGTGGCGCTTGACGATGTTGATGTTCTCGACGAGGACACGGTCCTTTTTACGGTCGACCTTGAGCACCTTGCCGATCTTGCCGGTGTCCTTGCCGGCGATGACCTTGACCTTGTCGTCCTTCTTGAGCTTGCACTTGTCGCGATACATACCTTTTCCCCCGCAGGCCCGGGTCACAGCACTTCCGGCGCAAGGCTGATGATTTTCATGAAGCGCTTGGCCCGCAACTCGCGTGCCACCGGTCCGAAAATGCGGGTGCCGATCGGTTCCCGCTGGTTGTTGATTAGCACCGCCGAGTTCTCGTCAAAACGTATATAGGAACCGTCGGGCCGGCGCAGCTCCTTCTTTGTGCGCACCACCACCGCCTTCATCACGTCGCCCTTTTTCACCTTGGCGTTGGGAATCGCCTCCTTGACGCTGACAACGATAATATCCCCCACGCCGGCATAACGCCGCCGCGATCCGCCCAGGACCTTGATGCAGTGGAGCACCTTGGCGCCGCTGTTGTCGGCGACCGTCAGTTTGGACTCTGTCTGGATCATCTTCGCCTACTCCTTGTCACCGTCATACCGCTTTCTGGAGAATCCTGCTCACGCGCCAGCGCTTGGTCTTGCTCAACGGCCGAGATTCGATGATCAGGACCTGGTCCCCGTTCCGGCACTCGTTGCGTTCGTCGTGGGCGGCGAAACTGGATCGGCGCCGCATCCGCTTGTGGTAGAGGGGATGCTTGACCAGCCGCTCGACCTGCACCGTAACCGTCTTGTCCATCTTGTCACTGACGACCGTTCCGATCAGTTGCTTTCTCGTTCCTCGCGTTTTCATGGTCTGGTATCGTCTCACTTGGCGGTTTGTTGCAGTTCGCGTTCCCGCAACAGGGTCTGCACCCGTGCGATGGACCGGCGGGTCTGTTTGATGCGCCGGGGGCTTTCCAGCTGGCCGTTGCTGTGCTGAAAACGCAGGTTGAAAAGTTCCTGCTTCAGCTCATCGGCCTTGCGGCGCATCTCCTCGACACTCATGTCGCGAATCTCACTGGCCTTCATAGCAGCGCACTCCTCTCAACAAAGCGGGTCTTCACCGGCAGTTTGAAAGCCGCCAGGCGTAGCGCCTCGCGGGCCAACTCGCGGGAGACTCCCTCCATCTCGTAAAGGATGCGTCCCGGTTTGACCACCGCCACCCAGGCCTCCGGTGAGCCCTTGCCCTTGCCCATGCGCACTTCGGCCGGCTTTTTGGAAATCGGCTTGTCAGGGAAAATGCGGATCCACATCTTGCCGCCGCGCTTGACGTGGCGGGTCATGGCGATCCGGGCCGCCTCGATCTGCTTGGCGCTGACGAAACCGCACTCAAGGGCCTGCAGACCGAACTGACCAAAACTCAACCGGCCGCCGCGTTCGGCAGTGCCGCGCATCTTCCCTTTCTGCATCTTGCGGTACTTGACTTTCTTGGGACTGAGCATTTCTTCAACTCCTTGCTAGGCGCTGGCGGCTGCCGGTTCCTGCGAAAGGATTTCACCCTTGAAGATAAAAACCTTGACGCCCACCGTGCCGTAGGTGGTACGCGCCTCGGTGAAACCGTAGTCGATGTCGGCCCTCAGGGTGTGCAGCGGCACCCGTCCTTCGCGGTACTGTTCGCAACGTGCCATTTCGGCGCCGCCGAGCCGCCCGCTGCAAATCACCTTGATCCCTTGGGCCCCGAAGCGCATGGCCGATTGAATCCCGCGTTTCATCGCCCGCCGGAACGCCACCCGCCGCTCGATCTGGCTGGCAATGTTCTCGGCCACCAACTGGGCGTCGACCTCGGGCTTGCGGACCTCCTGGATATCGATGAGCACTTCGCCGGGAATCCGCTTTTCGATCTCCTTTTTCAAGGAGGCGATCTCGGCGCCCTTCTTGCCGATGACGATGCCGGGCCGGGCGGTAAAAATTCTCAGGCGCACCCGGTTGGAGGACCGCTCGATCTCGATGCGCGAGATGCCGGCGTGCTGCAGCTTGCGCTTGAGAAAATGGCGGATCTTGTGATCCTCGAAGATATAATCGGCGTACTTTCGCCGGTCGGCGTACCAGCGCGACTCCCAGGTTTTAACGATCCCAAGTCTCAGTCCGACGGGATTAACTTTCTGGCCCAAGCTGTCCTCCCCTTCGTTAAGCCGATTCTTCCGCGAGAATGACCGTGATGTGTGACGTCCGCTTCAGAATGCGCGTGCCACGCCCCCTGGCCCTTGCCCGAAACCGTTTCAGGGTCGGTCCCGGGTCGGCGGTGACGTTGCGAATCACCAACCGGTCCACGTCAACCCCCGAGCGCTGGTCGGCGTTGGCCACCGCGCTGCGCAACGTCTTTTCGATGAGCCGGGCCGCCTTCTGGGGCATGAAGCGCAGTCGATCCAGCCCCGTTTCCACCGGCTGTCCCTTCACGGCGCCGATCACCACCCGGACCTTCTGGGGCGAAATGCGCACATATTTGGTAACCGCTCTGACCTCCATCGCACCAATCCTCTTTCTGGATGCCTACTTCTTGAGTTTCGACTTCTTGTCGCCGGCATGGCCGTAAAACGTGCGCGTCGGCGAAAATTCCCCCAGCTTGTGGCCCACCATATCCTCGGTGACAAAGACGGGGATAAACTTCTTGCCGTTGTGCACCGCCATCGTCAAACCGACCATTTCGGGGACGATCGTCGAGCGCCGGGACCAGGTCTTGATCACCCGGTTGCTGCGGCTCTCCTGGGAGACCCGCACCCTGTTGAGCAGTTTGGTTTCGACGTAAGGACCTTTTTTCAACGACCGTGGCATAGCTTCTCCTGTCCAGTCCAACCTGACGGCCGGCCGATCAAAGCGGCGGCGCGAACCGGGTTTACTTGCTGCGCTGCTTAACAATCAGGCGCCGATGTTTTCCCTTGCGGCGCGTCTTGAATCCCTTGGCCGGCTGTCCCCACGGCGAGCAGGGATGACGCCCGCCGCTGCTGCGCCCTTCGCCGCCGCCCATGGGATGATCCACCGGATTCATGGCCACGCCGCGCACCCGCGGTCGCCGGCCGAGCCAGCGCCGCCGCCCCGCCTTGCCCAGCGACTGGTTTTCGTGCTCAACATTGCCCACCTGGCCCACGGTGGCCTGGCAGACACCGAGCACCATGCGCACCTCGCCGGAGGGCAGCTTGACCAGCGCGTAGCGGCTTTCCTTGGCCATGAGCTGGGCGTAGCTGCCCGCGCTGCGGACCATCTGCCCCCCCTTGCCGGGACGCAGCTCGATGTTGTGGATGTGCGTCCCCAGTGGAATATTCTTCAGCGGCAGGCTGTTGCCGGGCTTGATGTCCGCCTCGGGGCCGGCCACCACCGTATCGCCCACCGCCAGCTGCACCGGGGCCAGGATATAGCGCTTCTCACCGTCGACATAATGCAGCAGGGCAATGCGTGCGCTGCGGTTCGGATCGTATTCGATGGCGGCGACCCGAGCGGGAATCCCGATCTTGTCGCGCTTGAAATCGATGATCCGGTAGTGGCGCTTGTGCCCGCCGCCGCGGTGCCGCGCGGTAATCCGGCCGGCGTTGTTGCGCCCGGCGCGCTGCGAGCGCTTCGAGATCAGGCTCCTTTCGGGCCCCTTTTTGGCCAGCTCGGCACTTTCTAGGTAGGTCTGGAAGCGCCGCCCGGCAGACGTCGGTTTTACCTTCTTGATCGCCATGGTCTGTCCCTTTGTCCTTAGGCTCCTTCGAAGAACTCGATGCGCTCACCGGGCATCAGCGTCACAATGGCCTTCTTCCAGTCCTTGCGCTTGCCGACGATTCGCCCCCGGCGCTTGATCTTGCCTTTGACGTGCTGGGTGTTGACCGCCGCCACCCGCACGTTGAAGACCTTTTCCACAGCGCGTTTCACCTCGACGCGGTTGGCCCGCCGGGCCACTTCAAAGGAAATCTGGTTGCGCTCGTCCTTTTGCACGGTGGTTTTCTCCGTAATCACCGGCCGCACGATGACGTCGTAGGGGTTCATGCCAGCCTCCCTTCGATCTGCGGCACCGTGGGTGCCAACAACACGAGCTGATCGCAGTTAAGCAGGTCGTAGACGTTCAACCCCTCGCTGCGCATCACCCGAACCCCCGGCACGTTGCGGGCGGACAGCTCCAAGTTCGGGTTTTCCGCGTCGGTGACGATGAGGCTCTTACCGAGGCTCAAGGCGCGCATCACCGCCACGAAGTCCTTGGTTTTCGGTGCATCGAGGCTGATCTGGTCCACCACGATCAGCGCCTGGTCGGCCAGCTTGGACGACAAGGCCATCTTCAACGCCAAGCGGCGCACTTTCTTGTTCAGCTTTCCGGTATAGTTGCGTCCGTCCGGCCCGAACACCACCCCGCCGCCGCGCAGCAAGGGGCTCTTGATGTCTCCGCGCCGCGCCCGACCGGTGCCCTTCTGTTTGAACAGTTTGCGCGTCGAGCCGGCCACATCCCCGCGGTGGCGCACCGAGGCGGTGGCCGAGCGCCGGTTGGCCAGCTGGACCGTCACCACCTCGTGCAGCAGTCCGGGGCGCACCGGCACGTTGAAAATCGCATCGGGCAGCTCCAGCTCGGATACCTTCTCTGCTCGCATGTTGAGAACGTCTACGACTGCCATCGTTTCCTCTCGTCAGGCCGGTGGGCCGATTCCGGCCGGATCACTTTGCCGTCTTGGGTTTACGGATCACCACCAGCCCCTGCCCGGGGCCGGGAACGGCGCCCCGGATCAATACCAGATTCTCCTCGGGCCGAACGTCGACCACCTCCAGATTGCGCACCGTCTGACGCACGTTGCCGTAGTGACCGGGCATCCGCTTGCCCTTGATCACCCGGCTGGGCCATGCGCTGCAGCCGATGGACCCCGGCCGGCGCACGTTCTTGGACCCGTGGGTCACCGGTCCCCGGTGGAACCCGTGGCGTTTGATCACGCCGGCAAAACCGCGTCCCTTGGTAGTGCCGGTGACATCCACCCGTTCGCCCGCCTGGAACAGATCGGCGCCGATGGTCTGCCCCGGTGTGTAGTCGGCTGGGTTGGCCACGGCGACTTCCCGCAGCACCTGCGGCGTCGGGGCGCCGCTCTTGGCCAAGTGCCCCTTGACCGGCCTGCTGATCCGCTTGGCAGACCGCTGACCGAACCCCAGTTGAAGGGCGTTGTAGCCGTCGGTCGCCTCCTGCTTGACTTGCGTCACCACGCAGGGCCCGGCCTGGATGACGGTCACCGGAACCACGCGCCCGTCGGGCGCAAAAACGTTTGTCATCCCCAATTTTCTGCCAATGATCCCTTTACACATGATGCCCACCGATCTGTGATCTTTTTCTGTGATCTTTTATAGTTTGATCTCCACGTCGACCCCCGGTGACAGATCCAGCTTCATCAGGGCATCCACCGTCTGCTGGGTCGGCTCCAGGATGTCGAGCAGGCGCTTGTGGGTCCGGACCTCGAACTGCTCGCGCGATTTCTTGTCGATGTGCGGCGACCGCAACACACAAAACTTGTTGATGCGGGTCGGCAACGGGATCGGCCCTACCACCTTGGCCCCGGTTTTCTTTGCCGTATCGACGATATCCGTCGACGACTGGTCCAGGAGCTTGTGGTCGTAAGCCTTAAGGCGAATCCGGATCTTGGTGTTCATGATCATGGCGCAGATCTTTCCCCGTTTACTCGATGATTTCACTGACCACGCCGGCGCCCACCGTCCGGCCGCCTTCGCGAATGGCAAAACGCAGCTCCTTCTCCATCGCTATCGGCGTAATCAACGCCCCCTCAATGGTCACGTTGTCTCCGGGCATCACCATCTCCACTCCCTCCGGCAACGTCACCACTCCCGTCACATCCGTGGTCCGAAAATAAAACTGCGGCCGGTAACCAGTAAAAAACGGCGTGTGACGCCCACCTTCCTCCTTGCTCAACACGTACACCTCGGCCTTGAACTTCGTGTGCGGCGTGATCGAACCCGGCTGCGCCACCACCTGACCCCGCTCTACCTCGTCACGCTTGGTCCCGCGCAGCAAAACCCCGATGTTGTCGCCCGCCTGACCCTCGTCCAAAAGCTTGCGAAACATCTCCACTCCCGTGCACACCGTCTTGGCCGTCGGACGAATCCCCACAATCTCCACATTGTCGCCCACACGGATGATCCCTCGCTCCACACGACCGGTCACCACCGTCCCCCGACCGCTGATGGAAAACACATCCTCAATGGGCATCAAAAACGGCTTGTCTATGTCCCGCTGCGGCTCCGGAATATACGCGTCAATCGCATCCATCAACTCAAAAATGCACTTGGCCGCCGGATCGTCCGGACTGTCCGCCTCCAACGCCTTGAGCGCACTGCCCCGAATAATCGGCGTATCGTCGCCCGGAAACTCGTACTTGTCCAACAGCTCCCGCAACTCCAACTCCACCAGCTCGATCAACTCCTCGTCGTCCACCATGTCGCACTTGTTCAAAAACACCACGATCCGCGGCACACCCACCTGACGCGCCAACAAAATGTGCTCCCGCGTCTGGGGCATCGGACCATCGTCGGCCCCCACCACCAGAATCGCACCATCCATCTGCGCCGCCCCCGTGATCATGTTCTTGATGTAGTCCGCATGACCCGGACAGTCCACGTGCGCATAGTGCCGCTTGTCCGTCTCGTACTCCACGTGCGCCGTGGCAATCGTGATCCCACGCGCCTTCTCCTCCGGCGCCTTGTCAATCTGGTCAAACGGCACAAAATCCGCCTTGCCCTTCATCCCCAACTGCTTCGTGATCGCCGCCGTCAACGTCGTCTTGCCGTGGTCAATGTGCCCGATCGTCCCCACGTTCACATGCGGCTTCTTCCTCTCAAACTTTTCCTTCGCCATCTTCCCGTCCTCCAGCTGTCAGGCCAGTGGGATGCATGCCATCCGTTGATGAGATTTCAAAATTTCCGATTCCGCTGCACCGCCCGTCCGCTACCAGCGAAAATGGGCGAACGCCTTGTTGGCCTCGGCCATGCGGTGGGTATCCTCACGCTTTTTCACCGCCGCCCCCCGCCGGTTGGCAGCGTCGAGCAGCTCGCCGGCCAGCTTGGCGGCCATCCCCTTGTCCGCCCGGCTGCGCGCGTAGCCGATGATCCAGCGGATGCTCAGGGCCGTGCGCCGGCTCGGCCGGATCTCGGTAGGCACCTGGTAGGTCGACCCTCCCACCCGGCGGCTCTTGACTTCGATCATGGGCCGCACGTTGTCCACCGCCTGCTCGAACACCTTAACCGGCGCCTCCTTGGTCTTCTGCTCGACAATGGCCAAGGCATCGTAGAGAATCTTCTCGGCGGTGCTCTTCTTGCCGTCACGCATCAGGGAACGGATGAACTTGGCCACCAGCCGGTTGTTGTACTTGGCATCCGGCTGAACCTGCCGCTGGGGGACTTCTCTTCTTCTCGGCATCGGCTACACCATTTCCAGAAAATAAAGTTTCGCACTGGCCGTCGACGGATGCGACGGCATGAATGATTCGTTCCTACTTGGGTCGCTTGGCGCCGTACTTGGAGCGCCCCTGGCGCCGATCCTCGACACCCAGCGTGTCCAGGGTACCGCGCACGATATGGTAGCGCACGCCGGGCAAATCCTTGACACGGCCGCCGCGCACCAACACCACCGAGTGTTCCTGCAGGTTGTGCCCGATGCCGGGGATATAGGCGGTCACCTCGATCCCGGTGGTCAGGCGCACGCGGGCCACCTTGCGCAGCGCCGAGTTGGGCTTCTTCGGCGTCGAGGTGTAGACCCGGGTACACACGCCCCGCTTCTGGGGCGCGCCCTTGAGCGCCGGGGTGGTGTTCTTCTTCTTGACCCGCTGCCTGCCTTTACGAACGAGCTGGTTTATGGTCGGCATAATCTCCTCGCTCACGCCTCGAATAGACCGCAATTGGAAAACTCAGAGTCGATAAAAGGGGATGTGTATCCCGCTTGCGGCCGAAAGTCAAGCGCTTTTCAATTCAACATCGGTTCCCTTGTAATAATCCACCCCGGTACCGGCCGGAATCAGGCGTCCCATGATCACGTTTTCCTTCAGGCCGCTGAGAGTGTCGACCTTGGCCTGAATCGCCGCATCGGTGAGCACCTTGGTCGTCTCCTGGAACGAGGCGGCGCTGATGAAGCTTTCGGTGCTCAGGGAAGCTTTGGTGATGCCGAGGATCAGCGGCTCGGCGATGGCCGGTTCGCCGCCTTTTTCCATCACCTCGCGGTTGACTTCCTCGAAACGCACCCGGTCCACCTGTTCTTCGTGGATGAAGTCGGTGTCGCCCACGTTGAGCACCTTAACCCGTCGCATCATCTGGCGCACGATCACCTCGATGTGCTTGTCGTTAATGCGCACGCCCTGAAGACGGTAGACCTCCTGCACCTCGTCCACCAGGTAGCGCGCCAGAGCGATCTCCCCCTTGATGCTCAAGATGTCCTGGGGAATGGCCATGCCGCCGATCAGCGGCTCGCCGGCGCGCACGTAATCGCCGTCGTAGACGTTGATATGCTTTCCCCGGGGGATGAGATACTCCTTTTTCTCCCCGGCCTCCACCGGCGTGATAGTGATCTTCTGCTTGCCCTTCTTGGAAGCTTTGGAGATGGACACGTACCCGTCGATCTCGCTCAATACGGCCACCTCTTTGGGACGCCGCACCTCGAACAGTTCGGCCACCCGCGGCAGACCGCCGGTGATGTCCTTGGTCTTGGTAGTGGCCCGCGGCAGCTTGGCGATCACGTCGCCGGCCCGCACCGGGTCGCCTTCCTCCACCAGGAGGATTGCCTCGATGGGCAGGAAATAGCGCGCCATGCCGTTGCCGCTGGGCAGCTTGGCCGTGCGGCCTTCACTGTCCTTGATCGAGATACGCGGCCGTTCCTCCCCGCTCTTGGACTCGCTGATGGTCCGGATCACCTTGCCGGTCACCGGGTCCACCTTCTCCTGGAGGGTACGGCCGGGGAAGATGTCGCCGAACTTCACCGTCCCGTCCACCTCGGAGATGATGGGCGTGGCGAAGGGGTCCCAGACGGCGATGAGGTCGCCCGCCTTGACCTCGGCACCGTCGTCCACCTGCAAATGCGCCCCGAAGATCACCGGCAGCCGCTCGCGTTCGCGCCCGGTCTCACCCATAATGGCCAGTTCCCCGCCGCGGCGGTTCATCACCACCTTGGCCCCGTTGGCGTTGGTGACCACCTTCAGGTCGAGATACTGGACCTTGCCGTCAACCCGGGCCTTGACGTCGGCCTGCTCCACCCGCCGGCTGGCGGTGCCACCGATGTGGAAGGTGCGCATGGTCAGCTGGGTGCCCGGCTCGCCGATGGACTGGGCCGCGAGGATGCCGACGGCCTGGCCGAGTTCAACGCGCTTGCCGTGGGCGAGATCCCGGCCGTAGCAGGCGGCGCAGACCCCGACCTTGGTCTTGCAGGTGAGCACGCTGCGGATCTTGACCCGGGTAATGCCGGCCTCCTCGATGAGGCTCACCGCCTTTTCGTCGATCTCCTGGCCGGCGCGCACGAGTACGGCGTCGTTGAACGGATCGAGGATGTCCTCCATGGCGACGCGGCCCAGGATGCGTTCGCCCAAGTCCTGGATCACCTCGCCGCCTTCCATCAGCGCTTCCACCTCCACGCCCATCAGGGTGCCGCAGTCCTCTTCGGTGACGATGCAGTCCTGGGCCACGTCGGCCAGGCGGCGGGTGAGGTAGCCGGAGTTGGCAGTCTTGAGCGCCGTGTCGGCCAACCCCTTGCGCGCCCCGTGGGTGGAGATGAAGTACTGCAGCACGCTGAGGCCTTCGCGGAAATTGGCCTGGATCGGCGTCTCAATGATCTCGCCGGAAGGCTTGGCCATCAGGCCGCGCATCCCGGCCAGCTGGCGCATCTGGTCCTTGCTGCCACGCGCCCCGCTGTCGGCCATCATGTAGATGGGGTTCATCTTCGAAACCACCGACCGGCCGTCCTCGCCGAACAACGGTTTGCCATCCTCGTCCAGCAGCGGCACCACCTTGATGGCCTCCATCATCTCGTTGGCCACGTCGTCGGTGGCCTTGGCCCAGATGTCCACCACCTTGTTGTACTTCTCCCCCGGGGTGATCAAGCCTTCGTTGTACTGCTTGTCGATCTCGGCCACCCGCGCCTCGGCCTGGCCGATGATGTCCCACTTGGTCGACGGAATGATCATGGCATCGATGGAAATCGAGATGCCGCCCAGGGTCGAGTAGCAGTAGCCGATGTCCTTGAGCCGGTCGGAGAGGATGACGGTGGCCTTGGGCCCGAGGTTGCGGTACGCGTAGTCGATGAGGTTGCGCAGGGCCTTCTTGTCCATCACCCGGTTGACGATGTCGAAGGCTATTTCCGGGCGCCGCTCCATCACCTTGAAGAAATGCTCCCCCTCCGGGCTGCGGATGGGGCCGGTGGCAGCACCTTCGGCCAAGGCAAAAACCTGGTCGGCATCGGCCTGGGAAAAACTGTAGACACGCCGGAACTCCTCGTTGTGCAGCAACCCCAGGATGCCGGCGTTGGCCTTGTCTTCGCTTTCGGAAAACTCGGCCACCAGGTCATCGAAGGGCCGGCCGCTGGCCAGGGCTTCAGCCACCTCGCGGGCCCGGGCTCCGCTACCCACCCGGATGTGCTGCAAAACCATGAGATTGCCCTGGGGAATAACCTCCCAGAGCAGGATCCTTCCCACGGTGGTTTCGTAGCGACGCGCGCCCAGCCGCACCGAGATGCTGGCGTGCAGGTCCACCGTGCCCGCGTCGTAGGCCACCCGCACCTCTTCCGGCGAGGCGAAGCACTGGCCTTCACCCCGGGCGCCCTCAACGGCCCGGGTCATGTAGTAGATGCCCAGCACGATGTCCTGGCTCGGCACGATGATCGGGCTGCCGTTGGCCGGGGAGAGAATGTTGTTGCTCGAGAGCATCAACACCCGCGCCTCGATCTGGGCTTCCACCGACAGCGGCACGTGCACCGCCATCTGGTCTCCGTCGAAATCGGCGTTGAAGGCGGTGCACACCAGCGGGTGGAGCTGGATCGCCTTGCCCTCGATGAGGATCGGCTCGAAGGCCTGGATCCCGAGCCGGTGAAGGGTCGGGGCCCGGTTGAGCATCACGGGGTACTCCTTGACCACCTCGTCCAGGGTGTCCCAGACCTCCGGAATCTCCCGCTCAACCATCTTCTTGGCGCTCTTGACGGTGGATACCAGCCCTTTCTGCTCCAGCCGGTAGTAGATAAAGGGCTTGAACAGCTCCAGGGCCATCTGTTTGGGCAGCCCGCACTGGTGCAGTCGCAGGTCCGGCCCGACGGTGATCACCGTCCGACCGGAGTAGTCGACCCGCTTGCCCAGCAGGTTCTGCCGGAAGCGCCCCTGCTTGCCCTTGAGGGTGTCGGAGAGCGACTTCAAGGGGCGCTTGTTGGTGCCGGTGATCACCCGGCCGTGGCGGCCGTTGTCGAACAGCACGTCCACCGCCTCCTGGAGCATGCGCTTTTCGTTGCGCACGATGATGTCCGGCGCATTGAGGTCCATGAGGCGCTTGAGCCGGTTGTTGCGGTTGATCACCCGCCGGTAAAGGTCGTTGAGATCGCTGGTGGCAAAGCGTCCCCCCTCCAGCGGCACCAGCGGCCGCAGGTCCGGCGGCAGCACCGGGATCACGTCCATGATCATCCAGGCCGGATCAATGCCGCTGCGGCGAAAGGCGTCCACGATCTTCAGCCGCTTGGAGAGCTTCTGCCGCTTGGCGATGGAGCCGGTGGCGCGCAGCTCCTCGCGCAGTTGCAGGTACTCGCGGTCCAGGTCGAGCTGCTCGAGCATCGCCTTGACAGCCTCGGCCCCGATGCCGGCCTCGAACTTATTGCCGTAGAGTTCCAGGGCCTCCCGGTACTTGTCCTCGGCGAGCAGCTGGCCGCGGGTCAAGGGCGTGTCCTTGGGGTCGATGACGATGTAGCTGTCGAAGTAGAGGACCTTTTCGATGTTCTTGAGCGTCAGGTCGAGCAGGTTGCCGATCTTGCTCGGCAGGCTCTTGAGAAACCAGATGTGGGCGCAGGGGGTGGCCAGGGCGATGTGTGCCATGCGCTCACGGCGCACCTTGGACTGGATGACCTCCACGCCGCACTTCTCGCAGATCACCCCGCGGTGCTTCATGCGCTTGTACTTGCCGCAGTTGCACTCGTAGTCCTTGGTGGGACCGAAAATCTTGGCGCAAAACAACCCGTCGCGCTCCGGCTTGAACGTCCGGTAATTGATAGTCTCCGGCTTCTTGATCTCGCCGTGGGACCACTTGAGGATCTGTTCCGGCGCGGCCAGAGCGATCTGCACCCCGGTGTAGCGCCGCGGATCGGTGGGCTTGGCAAAAAAATCGTATAACGTTTCCAAGATCCTCTCCTTGCTTACTTGTCCTCGATGAGCGTGATGTCGAGCCCCAAGGCCTGAAGTTCCTTGGTCAAAACCTTGAACGACTCGGGTAGCCCCGGTTCGAGGGTGTTCTGGCCCTTGACGATCTTTTCGTACATCCGCGTGCGCCCGGCCATGTCGTCCGACTTAACCGTGAGAAACTCCTGCAGGGCGAAGGCGGCGCCGTAGGCCTCCATGGCCCAGACCTCCATCTCCCCGAGGCGCTGACCGCCGAACTGAGCCTTGCCGCCCAGGGGCTGCTGGGTCACCAGGGAATAGGGGCCGATGCTGCGGGCGTGGATCTTGTCGTCAACCAGGTGGTGAAGCTTGAGCATGTACATCGTGCCGACGGTCACCTTCTCCTTGAACGCCTCGCCGGTGCGCCCGTCGTAGAGGGTCGCCTGGCCCGAGGAGGGGAGGCCGGCCTCCTTGAGCAGCGCCTTGATCTCCTCCTCCTTGGCGCCGTCAAACACCGGCGTAGCCATGTGCACTCCGTTGCGATAGAATGCGGCGAAATCCGTCAGGCCGGCATCGTCCAGAGCGTCGATGACCTTGCCGGAATCGGCGTCGTTGAAGATCCGCTTGAACTTGGCGCGCAACTCCTCCAGCCGCCGTTCCGCCAGCAACCGGTTGATCTGGTCGCCGAGCCCCTTGGCCGCCAGGCCCAGGTGGATTTCCAGCACCTGGCCCACGTTCATGCGCGACGGAACCCCCAGGGGGTTGAGCACCATGTCCACCGGAGTGCCGTCGGCGAAGTAGGGCAGGTCCTCCTCCGGCAGAATCCGCGAAACGACGCCCTTGTTGCCGTGGCGGCCGGCCATCTTGTCGCCTACCGAGAGCTTGCGCTTCATCGCTACGTACACCTTGACCATCTTGATGACCCCCGGCGGCAGGTCGTCGCCCTTTTCGAAGCGGCTGGCCTGGTTTTCGAAGTCCTCGTGGACCCGCTTGACCTGCGCGCGATAGCGCTCGAGAAGGTCCTGGATCTGCTCGGTGGTCTCGGCCTCTTGCACCGCCACCGCCTCCAGCTGGGCCAGGGGAAGGTCCTTGAGGGCGGCGGCGCTGATCTTGGCGCCCTTGGCCACCAGCGTTTTTTTGCCCTTCTTGATCGCCGCGGCCGCCGTGGCCCCCTCCAACAATCCCAGCAGCCGTTCGGCGGCCACATCGCCCATGACCTTCAGGGCGTCGGCGCGGTCCTTTTCCATCTGGCGGATCTCTTCATCCTCGATCTCCCGGGTACGGTCATCCTTCTCGGTGCCGCGGCGCGAAAAGACCTTGGCGTCGATGACAATGCCGGTGACCCCCGGTGGCACCCGCAGCGAGGTGTCCTTCACGTCGCCGGCCTTTTCGCCGAAAATGGCCCGCAGCAGCTTCTCCTCCGGCGACAACTGGGTTTCCCCCTTGGGAGTAATCTTGCCCACCAGGATATCGCCCGCCTTGACCTCAGCGCCCAGGCGGATAATGCCGCTGTCGTCCAGGTCCTTGAGGGCTTCGTCGCCCACGTTGGGGATGTCGCGGGTAATGTCTTCCTTGCCCAGCTTGGTGTCCCGGGCCACCACTTCGAACTCCTCGATGTGCACCGAGGTGTAGATGCCGTCGCGCTGAAGCCGCTCGCCCACCAGAATCGAGTCCTCGAAGTTGTACCCGCCCCACGGCATGAAGGCCACCGTGACGTTGCGCCCCAGGGCCAGCTCCCCCTTGTCGGTGGCCGGGCCATCGGCGATGACCTGGCCCGCGCGGACCCGCTGCCCCTTGGCCACGATGGGCCGCTGGTTGAAGCAAGTGTTCTGATTCGAACGCACGAACTTGGAAAGGTTGTAGACGGTCACCGGCGGCCGATCGCGCGCATCGTCGTCATGCCGCAGCACGATGCGGCCGGCGTCCACGTCCACCACCACCCCCTCGCGCTTGGCCACGATGGCCGCCCCCGAATCCCGGGCCACCACTTCTTCGATACCGGTGCCCACCAGGGGGGCATCGGCCTGGATCAGAGGCACGGCCTGGCGCTGCATGTTGGAGCCCATCAAGGCGCGGTTGGCGTCGTCGTTCTCGAGGAAGGGGATCAGCGAGGCCGACACGCTCACGAGCTGGTCCGGGGAGACGTCCATCAGCTCGATGTCCTCACGGGGCACCATCATGAACTCGCCTTCGACCCGCGAGGTGACCAGGGGGTTGACAAAACGCCAGTGCTCGTCCACCGGCGCGTTGGCCTGGGCAATGGGGTGCGCCTTTTCCTCGAAACCGGAGAGAAAACGCACCTCGTCAGTTACCGTGGCGTCTCTCACCACCCGATAAGGCGTCTCGATGAAGCCGTACTCGTTGACCCGTGCGTAGGTGGACAATGAGACGATCAAGCCGATGTTCGGGCCTTCCGGCGTTTCGATGGGACAGATGCGGCCGTAATGGCTCGGGTGCACGTCGCGCACCTCGAAGCCGGCCCGCTCCCGGGTTAAGCCACCGGGCCCAAGGGCCGACAGGCGTCGCTTGTGGGTTGTTTCGGACAGCGGGTTGGTCTGGTCCATGAACTGAGACAGCTGGCTGGTGCCGAAAAACTCCTTGACCACCGCCGACACCGGCTTGGGGTTGATCAGGTCGTGGGGCATGAGAGCGTCGACTTCCTGCAGGCTCATGCGCTCCTTGATGGCCCGCTCCATGCGCACCAGCCCGATGCGGTACTGGTTTTCGAGCAGTTCACCAACGGCCCGCACCCGCCGGTTGCCCAGGTGGTCGATGTCGTCCACCTGTCCCTGGGTGTCGCGCAACTCGACCAGAGTCCGCGCGGTCAGCAGAATATCCTCCTTGCGCAGGGTGCGCAGATCGATGCTGGTGTCCACTCCCAGGCGCAGGTTGATCTTTAGCCGCCCCACCCCGGACAGGTCGTAGTGGGAGGCTTTGAAGAAAAGCTGATCGACGAAATCCTGGGCCACCTCCTGGGTGGCCGGGTTGCCCGGACGCATGCGCCGGTAGATCTCGATCAACGCCTCTTCCTTGCTCTCCACCTTGTCCAGCAGCAGGGTCTTGCGGATCGAGTCGCTGCTGCCGCTGTCGCTCAGCAACACCTCGAAGGTAGTGAGACCAGCGGCGAGGATCTTCTGGAGCGTTTCCTCGTCCACCGTCTCGTTGGCCCGCGCCAGCACCTCGCCGGTCTTCGGATGCACGATGTTGTGGGCCGCCACCTTGCCCACCACACTGTCTTCCATGTCGATGGGAATCATCTCGGCCCCGCAGGCCTTGAGCCGGGCGATGGCGCGCTGGCTGATCAGCTTGCCCTTTTTGACAAGCACATCGCCGGTTTCCGGGTCCTTGATCTCGTGCGTAGCGCGCTGGCCGCGGAGGAACTCGGGCTGAAAGGCCTTGAAGAAGCGCTTGCCCTGCACGATGATCCGGTCGGTGTGGTAGAAGTAGTTGAGAATGTCCTCGTCGGTGTAGCCGAACGCCTTGAACAGAATCGTGATGGGGAACTTGCGCCGCCGGTCAATGCGAATGTAGATGATGTCCTTGGGATCGATCTCCATATCGATCCACGAGCCGCGCACCGGAATGATCCGCGAGCTGTAGATGATCTTGCCGCTGGAGTGGGTCTTGCCGCGGTCATGGTCGAAGAACACCCCCGAGCTGCGGTGCAGCTGGCTGACCACCACCCGTTCGGTGCCGTTGATGATGAAGGTGCCCTTCTCGGTCATCAAGGGGATGGTACCGAAATAGATCTCCTGCTCCTTGATGTCCCGGATGTTGGAAAAACCGGTTTCCTTGTCCAGGTCGTAGACCACAAGGCGCACGGTGATGCGCACCGGAATTTCGTAGGTCATGCCGCGGTGGATGCACTCCTTGACCCCGTGCTTCACATCGCCGAAGCGGTAAGCGACAAACTCCAGGGAAGCGGTGCCGGTGAAGTCCTTGATGGGGAAAACGCTTTGAAAAACGGCCTGCAAACCGATATCCTTGCGTTTTTCAGGCGGCACGTCCATCTGCAGAAAACGCTCGTAAGACTCGCGCTGCACGCCGATCAGATCGGGAATATCGACGATCTTGCGGATTTTGCCAAAATTTTTACGTAGCCTGCGAGGGGCCGATGACCTGTCCGACATGGCATCTCCAATGGATCGTTCGGGGTACCGTGCTTCGCCGCCCGGCTCGTGCAAGCGCATCTGCGAGACCGGCAGCCAGACGATCCCCATGGTTCTCTGGCGCCTTCGCCAGGGGCGCCCCGGTTGCCCGGGTGGCGGCGGGGGCGGGGGTGACCGACAACGGCCGCGGCATCCTGCGCTCTGCGGAAAAAGGGATGCCGCGGCCGTGACAGGTTGCCCCCTTGGGGGTTACTTCAGTTCGACCTGTGCTCCGGCTTCCTCCAGCTGCGCCTTGATCTTCTCGGCGTCTTCCTTGGCGATGCCCTCCTTGACCGGCTTGGGCGCACCGTCGACCAGATCCTTGGCATCCTTGAGCCCCAATCCGGTGATGGCGCGCACCTCCTTGATCACCTGGATCTTCTTGTCGCCGGCCGAGACCAGAATGACATCGAACTCTGTCTTCTCCTCGGCCTCGGGCGCAGCCGCATCGCCGCCGCCGGGTCCGGCAGCCATCATGGCCACCGGCGCCGCCGCCGACACACCGAATTTCTCTTCCAGCTCCTTGATCAACTCGCTGAGCTCGAGCACCGTCATGTTGGCGATAAACTCGATTACATCTTCCTTGCTGACATTTGCCATAACGCTTTAACCTCCGGTTGATTGATCTGCGCCGCCGAACCGACGGGTTCAGGCGGCCTCTTTCTGTTCCTTTTGTTCCTTGACCGCGTTGAGCACATTGACCAGGCCCCCCGGAACGGCGCTCAGCACCCGGACCAAGGACGTGGGTACCGCGTTGAACACGCCCAGCAGCTGGGCCAGCAGCACCTCGCGCGACGGCAGGTCGGCCAAGCTCTTGATGTCCGCCTCGCTGATGACCTTTGCGCCGAGCATCCCCAGGCGAATTTTGAGCTTGTCGTTTTCCTTGGCAAACTGGGTGAGCACCTTGGCCGGGGCCACCGGGTCGTCGTAGCTCAAGGCGATGGCGCTTGGCCCCTTGAAGGCATCCTTGATGGCCGCCGCCGGTGTATCGGTGGCAGCGCGCTCCAACAGGGAATTCTTCACCACGCGGTACTCGATGCCGGCCTGCTTGAGCCGTCGCCTCAGCTCGGTCATCGCAGCAACGTTCAACCCCTTGTAATCGGTGAGAATCACGATCTTGGCCCGCTCGAAGCGACCGTGGAGATCCTGCGCGATCTGTTGCTTTTGTTCTAATTGCACGTTGTTTTCACACCCCCTTCCCCATCTGTGAAAAACCGGAGGCTACGGCTATACGTCACCTCCCGTCTCGGTAGGCCGGTGACTGCACCGATTAAACACCAGCGTGCACCTACGGTCTTCGACAGGTCGAATGTGGCTGTCTCTCTTGTCATCCACCGGGCCCGTCCCGGCGGCAGACGATGAAACGCAAGACGGTCTTATTTGACCAGATCCTTGACGGCGGCTGTATCGATCTTGATCCCCGGCCCCATGGTGGTGGAAACGGCGATACTGCGCAGGTAGGCCCCCTTGCTGGTGGCCGGTTTCAAGCGCAGCAAGGTCTCGATGAAGGCTGCGATGTTCTGGAGTATCTTTTCCGGCCCGAAAGAAACCTTGCCCATGGGCGCATGCACAATGCCAGCTTTCTCCACCCGGAAATCGATCTTGCCAGCCTTGAGTTCCTGCACCGCCCGGGCCAGGTCGAAAGTGACGGTGCCCACCTTGGCGTTGGGCATCAGCCCCCGGGGACCGAGCAAGCGCCCGATCTTGCCCACGGTGCCCATCATGTCGGGCGTCGCCACCGCCTTGTCAAAATCGAACCATCCGCCCTTGATCTTCTCCACCAGATCATCGTTGCCGACAAAATCGGCGCCGGCATCCAGGGCTTCCTTTTCCTTCTCGCCCTTGGCAAACACCAGGACCCGGACCTCTTTGCCGATGCCGTTAGGCAGCACCACGGAACCGCGCACCATCTGATCGGCGTGGCGTGGGTCAACACCCAGGCGCACGGCCACGTCCACGGTTTCGTCGAACTTGGCATAGGTGGCAGCAAGCGCCGTTTCCACCGCTTCCCGAAAATCGTAGCGGTTGCCGGGCTTGATCTTGCTTCTGGCTTCTATATATTTCTTTCCCCGTTTGGCCATCTTTCCTTCCGTGCTCCTTCGATTCGGTATATGCCGGTTGCATCCAGGGGCCGGCAATGCGCTGGACGCCGTGACAGCCGCCGCAGCTCCCGCAACGGTTTTTTTACACGACTTCGATCCCCATGCTCCGCGCCGTGCCCTCGATGATCGCCCGGGCCCCTTCCAAATCGTCGGCGTTCAGATCGGGCATTTTCAACTGGGCGATCTCCTCCACCTGGGCTCGCGTTACCTTGCCGACCCGATCGCGCTTGGGATCGGCCGCCCCCTTGGCGATCTTGGCCGCCTTTTTGAGCAGCACCGAGGCCGGCGGGGTCTTGGTGATGAAGGTAAACGTCCGGTCCTGGTAGACGGTGATCACCACGGGAATGATCATCCCCTCCTGTCCGCCGGTGCGGGCATTGAAGGCCTTGCAAAAATCCATGATGTTCACGCCATGCTGGCCCAAGGCGGGGCCGATCGGCGGCGACGGGGTGGCTTTGCCCGCCGGAACCTGAAGCTTAACCTGGGCCATTACCTTTTTTGCCATCTTTCTTTGCTCCTTGAGACTGAGACTTCGAGATTACAGCTTCGTCACCTGGACGAACTCGAGCTCCACGGGCGTGCTGCGCCCGAAGATGCTCACCAGGACCCGGATCTTTCCCTTCTCGGCGTTGACTTCGTCCACCGTTCCGTGGAAATTGGCGAACGGACCGTCGATGACGCGGATTTCGTCTCCCGGTTCGAACTGGTACTTGGGCTTGGGCTTGTGCTTGCCGGCCTCCATGCGGTTGATGATCCGGTCGGCCTCCTCGTCGGTGAGCGGCGAGGGCTGGTCCCGGCCGCCGAGAAACCCGGTGACCTTCGGTGTGCTGGTGACGATGTGCCACGTCTCGTCGCTCAGTTCCATGTGCACCAGGATATAGCCGGGGTAAAACTTGCGCGACGACTCCCGGCGCTTGCCCTTGACGAGCTCCACCACCTGCTCGGTAGGCACCAGCACCTCGCCGAACTGATCGCGGTAAGGGCTGGCGGCAATTTTTTCTTCCAGGGCCGCCTTGACCTTGCCCTCAAAGCCTGAATACACATGGACGATGTACCATTTAAACGCCACGCGATTGCCTCCTCGTCTTCATCCTTGTTGCAAAACGACGCGGATCAGACTGGACAGGCCGACATCCACCACTCCCAGAAACAATGATATCACCAGCACGAGAACGATCACCACCACCGTCGAGCCGACCGTCTGCTTACGCGACGGCCAAGTCACCTTTTTCAGTTCGACCTTGACTTCCCGCAGGAACTGGACGCCACGGTCGATCCATTGGCGTACCTTTCCCGGCGGCAGGCGTTCGCCGGCTGGCCGCCGCACGGGCGCCGGTGCGCTGCGCCTGCGAACCTCTTTTTTCTCTTTTTCCGCCGACGGCCGCTCAACCGTCTCCACTCCGGCCGCATCGCCGGCAGCGCTCCCCGCGGGTTTTGCTGCCCCGGCTTCGGGAGCCGTTTTCTTTTTGGCGGACGTCTGCTTTTTGCGCTGTAGCCGTGCCATGAAACTCCTAAAACGGTGAAAGCTCAAAGCCGCGTCGTTGCGATGCGCTGGGCGCCTGCCCGCGGCGACGCAGCCTGAGCTTCACCAACGGAAAGTTGGCAGGCCAGGAGGGATTCGAACCCCCAACAGCCGGATTTGGAGTCCGATGCTCTACCGTTGGAGCTACTGGCCTGCATCCAGCCGGACCGTCTGCCGTCGGTGGCCCGGGAAACGTCTACTTGGTTTCCCGATGGCGGGTATGCCGCCGGCAGAAACGGCAGTACTTGCTCAGTTCGAGCTTGTCCGGCGTGGTCCGCTTGTTTTTCGTCGTTGTGTAATTTCTCTGCTTGCACTCGGTGCAGGCCAGGGTAATGATGATTCTCACCCGTCGACTCCTTTGGCGCTACTCGATGATTTCACTGACCACGCCGGCGCCCACCGTCCGGCCGCCTTCGCGAATGGCAAAACGCAGCTCCTTCTCCATCGCTATCGGCGTAATCAACGCCCCCTCAATGGTCACGTTGTCTCCGGGCATCACCATCTCCACTCCCTCCGGCAACGTCACCACTCCCGTCACATCCGTGGTCCGAAAATAAAACTGCGGCCGGTAACCAGTAAAAAACGGCGTGTGACGCCCACCTTCCTCCTTGCTCAACACGTACACCTCGGCCTTGAACTTCGTGTGCGGCGTGATCGAACCCGGCTGCGCCACCACCTGACCCCGCTCTACCTCGTCACGCTTGGTCCCGCGCAGCAAAACCCCGATGTTGTCGCCCGCCTGACCCTCGTCCAAAAGCTTGCGAAACATCTCCACTCCCGTGCACACCGTCTTGGCCGTCGGACGAATCCCCACAATCTCCACATTGTCGCCCACACGGATGATCCCTCGCTCCACACGACCGGTCACCACCGTCCCCCGACCGCTGATGGAAAACACATCCTCAATGGGCATCAAAAACGGCTTGTCTATGTCCCGCTGCGGCTCCGGAATATACGCGTCAATCGCATCCATCAACTCAAAAATGCACTTGGCCGCCGGATCGTCCGGACTGTCCGCCTCCAACGCCTTGAGCGCACTGCCCCGAATAATCGGCGTATCGTCGCCCGGAAACTCGTACTTGTCCAACAGCTCCCGCAACTCCAACTCCACCAGCTCGATCAACTCCTCGTCGTCCACCATGTCGCACTTGTTCAAAAACACCACGATCCGCGGCACACCCACCTGACGCGCCAACAAAATGTGCTCCCGCGTCTGGGGCATCGGACCATCGTCGGCCCCCACCACCAGAATCGCACCATCCATCTGCGCCGCCCCCGTGATCATGTTCTTGATGTAGTCCGCATGACCCGGACAGTCCACGTGCGCATAGTGCCGCTTGTCCGTCTCGTACTCCACGTGCGCCGTGGCAATCGTGATCCCACGCGCCTTCTCCTCCGGCGCCTTGTCAATCTGGTCAAACGGCACAAAATCCGCCTTGCCCTTCATCCCCAACTGCTTCGTGATCGCCGCCGTCAACGTCGTCTTGCCGTGGTCAATGTGCCCGATCGTCCCCACGTTCACATGCGGCTTCTTCCTCTCAAACTTTTCCTTCGCCATCTTCCCGTCCTCCAGGTCATCGTTGGAATTATGGAAAAACTATCCGGCGGCACCGCATCGGGCCCCCACAGGTCGGCGACGCTGTCCCCTCCACGGGTTTCGGCAGCGCCCTTAGGACCCAAAAACCAAAAAAATGGAGCCCACGACCGGAATCGAACCGGTGAACCTCTTCCTTACCAAGGAAGCGCTCTACCTACTGAGCTACGTGGGCGCGACAACACCGTCCGCAAACGGAGGGACGGCACATACCGGAGCTTGAGAACGACGTGGCGGCATGTGAAGGCAGGCGCCAAAGGGGGATGGAGCGGGAGACGAGACTCGAACTCGCGACATCCAGCTTGGAAGGCTGGAGCTCTACCAACTGAGCTACTCCCGCTTCGGTCTTCGCAAGCCGCGCCAAGCGGCATCTCCCCTCATCTCTGCGAGGTGAATCCCCCCGCGTCCGCCCCCGCCAATGGCAGGAACAGCGAAAAGCCACGTAGTTTCAGGCGATTTCGCCCCAAGCGGGGCGAAATCTGCTACATCCAGCTCTTTCGTTCAAAAGTGGTGGTGGGGGGAGGATTTGAACCTCCGAAGGCATTGCCGACAGATTTACAGTCTGTTCCCTTTGACCGCTCGGGAACCCCACCATGCATTCACCAACCCAATCGGTTCGCCGGCATCTGGCAGCGCTGGAGCCAGAGACAGGAATCGAACCCGCGACCGGCTGATTACAAATCAGCTGCTCTACCAACTGAGCTACTCTGGCCCGGATGGTTGGCGTCATGCCTCAACTCAAAAAAACATGGCCAGCCCAGAACTGATCCTTGCCGCACAGAATCTGTCTCTTTAAATCCGATCTTTCAAAAAAGCAAGGAAAAAAATTCATCGTAGCCCCCATTCCGAATCTTTTTTCTCTCCTCCGTCAAATTTTCCAAACACCCCGCAAGGGCTTCCAGCGCCTTGATCACAGGCGTATATCCCTTGACAGGCCGCTTCGGGTTGTGTAATCGGACGACTCAAGCCGGAGGCGCCGTCAGCGCCCATCTTGCCCCGTCCATTGGCCGATGCGGCCGCCGGTGCGGCTGAGCCAGGGCCTTCGACCGACGCGCTGCGTCGCAGGCTTTTCCGGGCGACGCAGATCGTTCTCGTCGCTGCATGCCCCATCTGATAAAGGAAGAGAGAAACACGTGCCACGCAGACGAAAAGCCTGTTGGACCCTGATGCTGGTTGCGTTGCTCATGACCAGCTGCGCCGCCCTCCCCAAGACTCCGCCGAGCTCACCGGTCATCGTGGACGAGTCTCTGGCGCAGGTGCAGGAAAACTCGTCGAAAGGCGCCGGCGGCCAGGAGGCGTCCGAGGGCGGCTGCACCGTCGTGGGACGCGTTTCGGGCAAGCGGCATCAGGCCGTGATGGACGAGGCCCTGGAGTTCTGTCAGGTCGCCCAGGAATTCTGGCAGCAGGGCGATCTGGACAACGCCCTGGAGGCGCTGGACCAGGCCTATTCCCTCGTCCTGCAGGCCAACGGCGACGACAATCCCGAAATGGCCCAGCAAAAGGAAGACCTGCGCTACCTCATCGCCAAGCGGATCATGGAAATCTATGCGTCGCGCCACATCGTGGTCAACGGCCAACACGACGCCATTCCCCTGGTGCGAAACGCCCACGTGGAAGCCGAGATCAAGAGCCTCACCGGCCCAGAACGCTCCTTTTTCATCGCCTCTGTCAAACGCAGCGGACGCTATCGGCCCCAAATCCTGGAGGCCCTGCGCCAAGCCGGCCTGCCCGAGGAACTCTCCTGGCTCCCCCTCATCGAAAGCGGCTTCAAGGTGGACGCCCTCTCGCGCGCCCGGGCCCTGGGCCTCTGGCAGTTCATCGCTTCCACCGGTTACAAGTTCGGCCTCAAGCGGAACGTTTACATCGACGAGCGCCTCGATCCGGAAAAGGCCACGGCAGCGGCCATCGCCTACCTCAAGGAACTGCACAGCCTCTTCGGAGACTGGACCACGGTCCTAGCGGCCTACAACTGCGGTGAAGGCCGGGTGCTGCGCACCATCCGGACCCAAAACGTCAAATACTTAGACAACTTCTGGGATCTCTACGAACGGCTGCCGCGGGAAACAGCCCGCTACGTGCCGCGCTTTCTGGCCACCTTGCACATCCTGAAGGACCCGCAGGCCTACGGCATCGACGATATCGTCCCCGACGCGCCGCTGGAATACGAAACCGTCATGGTCTCGCGGCAGGTGCACTTGAAGGACATCGCCAAGGCAGTGGGCGTCGAAGAAAAAATCCTGCGCCAGCTCAACCCGGAACTGCGCTACCGCATCGTGCCGGGCGAAGGGTACAGTCTACGCATCCCGCCCGGAACTGCCGAGCTGTTGCTGGCCTCCCTGGACAAGCTGCCGGTCTCTACCCCAAAACCGCCGCGACCAGCCGTCGTCTACCACCGAGTGCGAAAGGGAGAGACCCTCTCGGCCATCGCGCAGCGTTACCATACCAGCGTGTCGGCCCTGATGAAGGCCAACAGGCTGCGCCGCAGCAACCACATCGTCGCCGGCCGTTCGCTCAAGGTTCCCACCAGAGGAGCCACGGCCACGACGGCCCCCGTTGCCGCCACCACCCGCCACGTGGTCCGCCGTGGCGACTCGCTGTGGAACCTGGCCCGCCGCTACGGGACCACCGTTCCCAAGATCATGGCGGCCAACAACTTGTCGAGCAACACGTTGAGCATCGGCCAAAGCCTGGTCATACCCGCCGGACAGGCCGTCGAGGCGCCCAAGGGCCTGAAAACCTACAGCGTGCGCAAGGGGGACACCCCCTTCATGATCGCCAAACGCTTCAAGATGCCGTTGGAAAGCTTTCTGCGCATCAATCGTCTCACCCCGCGCTGCACCATTTACCCGGGCCAAACACTCAAGGTCCAGTAAGCCAACCGCCCCCGTAGCTCAGTGGATAGAGCAATGGATTCCTAATCCATGTGCCGCGTGTTCGATTCACGCCGGGGGCGCCATTTTTTCAGCCTTTGCCCCTTTGTGGGTCACAGTCCCGGAACCGGGTCGCGCTCGTTGATGGGAAGCGGCTTGGATTCGAAATCGACACAAACGATCTGCTCGCAGATCTCCCGCAACCGGGCCACCACGGCCTGGTGGTCCGGGTGTTGCTGATAGGTCTGCAGGGCGGGGAGGTTCGCAAAACCCGAGATCAAGGCAAAATCCCAGGACCGCTCCGAGTGCAGCACATCGCGCCCGAACTCGTAGGTTTGAATCTGGATGATGCGGTTGGGCAGGTCGTCCAGGGCCCTCTCCAGCGCCTCGACTTGCCCATCGGCGACGCCGGGCTTGAACTTCATCAGGACCACGTGATGCAGCATGCTAACCTCCCGGGCGGCCACGCGGGGCCGCCGCCAACTTGGATTTCAACTTTCGGATGCCGGAATACGCCTCATCCGCGGGCGTTTGACTTTTCCCCCAGGCTGGCGATGGCCTCCTCGGCCGCCTCACGCACGTCGGCATGGGTCTCCTCGCGCGTCATGGCCTCCACGGCGTCCGCCAGATCCGGCGTCCCCACCATCCCGAGCACCTGCAGCAAGTCGCCGCGCACCGCCACCCCCTGGGCGCCGTAGCGCGCCATCAACTCCGGCGCCAGGGTTGCCGCCACCTGCGGCGCCTCGTCCGCCAGGGCTTCGGCGGCCACCATGGCCCCGAGGCGCACCGACCAGCGCTCGTGCACCAGCAGGTCGACGAAAGCGGGAAAAACAAGACCGGCGCGAGCCATCATGGCGGCCAGGTCGAAGGCGGCGCCGCTTTCGAGCATGCGCCGGAATACCGCCGGCCCCAGGCGGGCCGGATCCCGCGTGCCGAGAGCCGGCAGGATTTCGTCCAAGCCGGCCTCTCCGGTCCAGCGCAGCCCATCGTCGAGCACCAGGGTGGGCACCGAACGGATCTCCCGGGACTGGGCTTCCGCCACGAACATACCGGCATCGATCACCGCCACCATCAAGTGCTCCGCAGCAAGGGCCAGGTCCACCAGCCGGCGGGTCATCAGCGGGCAAAACGGACAATGGGGGCTGATGTAAAGCTCCAACTGCGCCGGCACGTCGATTGCATCGATCATCCGGCGCTGTTCATCGGAGAGCGGCGGCAGCGCCTGGGCGGCCACCGAGGCGGCGGCCTCGAGGAAAACGGGTAGCTCGGTGCCCCGGGGGGCGGCATGAAACACGAGGTTGGTCGCCAGTCGCAGACCGGGACGGGCGGCGTCCGCCTCATCGTCGCGCCGGATCTTTACCCCCGGCGCCAGCGCGGCCAGGGCCTCGGTGAAGGCCGTCATCTCGGCCAGGGGCCCCTCGCCTCCCGCCGGCAGGAGGTCGATGCGCACCTCGGCAGGCAAACGAGCGCTCCATTGGACAATGCTTTCTGATTCCTTGAGAGTAAAAAAATCGGATGGCTTGCGGTCGGTAGACATGAACGGGAGATCCTCCGGCGCCGTGATGGCGCCAATGGTCATCGGGACAGGTTTCAGGGGGTCAAGTCGAGCACGTGCCGTTCTTCGGTGAGCTCCTGCCCCCAGATGCGATGGGTGCGTCGCTGGCGCACCTGGAAGCCGAAGTATCGATAGACGCCCAAAGCCTTTTCAAGGTGGGCCAGGGTCCAGAGAAACACCGATTCATAACCGCAGCAACGGCAAAAAGCCAGGGCTTCGCCCACCAGCCGGCGGCCGAGCCCCCTGCCGCGCAGGGGCGGCACCAGCAGCAACCAGCGCAGTTGGGCTTCGCTCTCGGCGGCGGTCACGATGGCCACCGAACCGCCCACGCGGCCGCCCCGGGTGACGATCCAGATCCGTTCCCGCCGATTGGCCCGGAGCACAAACTCTGACAGAGGCACGGCCACATAGGGTTCAAACGTATGGTCGAAGCCGTACTCGGCGCTATAGCACTCCCCGTGCAACTGCACAATGGCCCCGAGGTCCCCCGGGCGCAGATCGTTTCGAATCTCGATCTCCAAGCCTTCCTGGTTCATCATTCCCCGCTGCTTCGCCCAATCGACGCCCCGGCGTCGAGGCCTCCGCTTCCGTCAATATCAAGGTCCCGGACCGCGGGGCAAAGCTGCGCCAGGAGCCCCTCGAACGTCGCCGGCGGCGGCGCCGAGATGGTGCAGGGACCACCGGAGGGCAATCGAAAACCGATCCGGCAGGCGTGAAGCATCATCCGGGCAAACGCCCGCTGGCGACCGATATCCCCGTAGCTCAGATCCCCCACGATGGGATGGCCGGCGGCGTACAGGTGCACCCGGATCTGGTGACGTCGGCCGGTGATCAAGGCGACGGCCAGAAGGGTGGCGGCCTCGCAGCGCCAAAGCACCCGAAAGCGGGTCAGCGACGGCTTGCCCCGTCGCCGATCCACCCCCATGCGGCCCGATCCGAACTGGCGCAGCGGCAGGTCGATCTCACCGGCATCAGCGGTGACCCGGCCATGCACCAGGACCAGGTAGGTTTTGTCCACCTGGCGGCCGGCGAACTGGTCGTTGAGGCAGCGGTGGGCAGCGGCGTTCTTGGCCAGCACCACCACGCCGCTGGCCGCCTTGTCCAGGCGATGCACGACGTACCAGCGCCCTCCCAGCGCCTCGCCAAGCCGTTCCACCAGGCTTTGACCGTTGGGCCGCCGTTCGGTGATGGTGGCCATCCCCTCGGGCTTGGAGACGGCCAACACGTCCGCATCGTTGTATAACAGCGGTGCAATCGACGAAACGCGCGCTTGGTTCACGTTTTCCATGGCACCATCTACGGGCGATGTCCAGCCGGTCTGGCAGAAAATAAGGATCCCGGGGCAACTTCTATGCTATCAGAAAAGAAGCGCTTCCAGCCTTGCTTTTGGACATGGAGCTATTTCTTTCAGGCGAAATTTTCATGGACCGTCATCTTGCCGACTTCTTGAACCGCCCCCTGCGCATCGGAGACCGATGGATCCCCGGACGCCTCGTGCTGGCCCCGATGACCGACCTGGGCCACGTCGCCTTCCGCCACCTGCTGGCGGAGTTCGGCGGCTACGGGCTCCTGTGGTCCGAGATGGTCGACGCCCGGCGCCTGCCCACGGAAAATCCCGCGGTCTCCAACTGCTTCCGCTGGCGAGAAGCCGAAAAGGAGCACTTGGTGTTCCAGATCGTCGGCCACGATCCGCAGCAGATGGCCATGGCGGCCAGGCGCATCCAGGCAGAGGGATTTTTCGGGGTGGACATCAACTTCGGCTGTTCGGTGCAAGCAATCTGCAAGAAGGGGGCTGGCGCCGCCCTGCTCCGGGAGCCGTCCAGGGCCGAGGCTGTGGTGGCAGCGGTGCGCCGAGCGGTGGACTGCCCCGTCCTGGTGAAATATCGCACCGGCTGGCAGGACGACCCGCAGCTGGCGGTGGCGCTGGCCCGGCGCTTTGAAGCCGCCGGCGCCGACGCCTTGACCTTTCATCCCCGCGTCGCTCCGGACCGGCGCACCCGGCCGCCACGCTGGTCTTACATCGCGGCGGTCAAACAGGCCGTGACCATCCCGGTCTTCGGCAACGGCAACGTCTTTTCAGCAGCCGCCTGCCAGCGCATGATCGAGGTCACCGGCTGCGACGGGGTCGCCGTGGGCCGCATGGCCATTGCCCGCCCCTGGCTCTTTGCCGAGTGGACCGGCCGCCTCACCCCGGCCCCGGGCATCTACCGGCGCTCGGCCCTCAGGCTCATCGATCTCTTGAAATGTCACTTCGAGCCGGGCCGGGCCGTGGTCCGGTTTCGCCGCTTCGCCCGCTATTTCGCCGCCAACCTGCGCTTCGGCCACAGCCTGTGCCGCCGGCTGGCCACAGCCAAGGACCTGGACGCCGCCGCCGAGACGGTGGAAGCCTTTTTCGACGCATCCCCGGAGCTGACGGAATCGCCCAATCCGAACTTCTTTCACTGATCGGCGATTTTCAAATTCGGATTTGAAATCACGAGGCCTCGATGATCATGATCACGTCCCCGGTAGCCACCTCGCCGCCCTCTTGCACCCGCACCTCGCGCACCGTGCCCGTCCTTTCGGCCGCCAGGTTGTTTTCCATCTTCATCGCCTCCATGACAGCCACCACCTGGCCCGCCGTCACCGCTTCGCCGGGGTTGACCAGGATCTTCAAAATGATGCCCGGAATGGGAGCCACCAGAGCCCCCGGCTCGGCTGTGGCCGCCTGGGATGCCGGTCTGTCGCCACTGCCCCCACTCGCCGCCACGGCCGGCTTCGACGCCGCGGCCACCGCCGGCACGGACGTCGGCGCACCGCCGCTGTAGGCGACATCGTAAGGGGCTCCATCCACCGCCACCCGGGCGCGGCCGTCGCCCGCCTCGAGGATCTCAACCTCGAATTGCTTCTCTTGAATGCGAATCTGGTATTTCATCGGTGTCTGTCTCCGTTGGCGAGGATGCCAAGACTTCGGCGGTAGAGTTGATCCCGGGCGGCCATGATCCCCAGCCGGCCAGCGTTGGCCCAGGCGGAGGCGCCCGGAGGGGACGACGGGGCAAGGCTGGCCGTGGAACGCGCATGAAGGCTCAGATGGAGGGCCAGGGCCACGGCGGCGGCCAGTTCGGGCGCCGGACCCGCTGCCGGGGCTGGCGGCGCTTCCTTGGATGCCGGCACTGTCGGCTTTTCGGAGACCCGCGGTCGGGCGCGCCAGGTTTCTACGCGGCGGAACAGCCAGCCGGAGGCGAACATGCCGAACATCAGAATCCCCAGGACGATGAAAATGCCGAAAAACCGGATGAAGAGGGTGCCGATGGCGTATCCCCAAAAAGAATCCCGCGGACCGCCGATCACCGTAACCCGGCCGTCGGCTCGGCCGTCGCTGTCCAACGGCCCGCCGTCGACCACCGTGAGCGACAGCGCGTGCATGGTCGGGTCAAGGGCCTGCGAATCGGCCCCGGCGTCTTTCCACGGCGGCGAGGCGGCCGGGTTGAAGACGTACCACCGGGTGCCGCTGGTGAAAAAATCCGAGCGCATGCGCAGTTGCACCCGGCCACCCGGTTCGGGGCAGTCCACCTTGAGCATGAAAAGCCCCGACTTGAAGTTCTTGCTGTCCACCCCCTCGCGGGAGGTGTCGTTGAAGTCGCGGGTGGCCGGTTCGGCGAGGGTCCCTTCCTCGACGCTGAAAAAGATGCGCACGCTGGTGCTGCGACCGCGGGGAATCAGTTTGGCCACCCATCCGTCCGCCTCGGCGGAAAATTCGGGAGCCGGCTTTTCCAGGTCCTGCCCGCTACCCCTCATGGCCGCTGCGCCGCCGGCCAGGGCCACGGTTATGGCCGCCGCCCAGAGCAAGGACCGTACGGCGGCGTGAATTCGGTTCCATCTCAGCAGCATGCCGCCTCCTTTCATTGAAACATGGCGATGAACATGCCGGCAGCGGCGGCCGAGCCGATCACGCCCGCCAGGTTCGGTCCCATGGCATGCATCATGAGCCAGTTGTTCGGATCGGCCTTGAGCCCCTCGCTTTGGCTCACCCGGGCCGCCATGGGCACCGCCGAAACCCCTGCCGAGCCGATCAGGGGGTTGATCTTTTCGGAAAGGAAACGGTTCATGATGTGGGCCGTGAGGATGCCGCCGATGGTGCAGACGACGAAATCGAGCAGCCCGAAGGTGAAAATCAGCAGCGGCTTGAGGCTCAAAAAAGCCTCGGCCTGCATCGTGGCCCCCACCGATAGGCCCAAAAAGATGGTCACGATGTTCATCAGGGCGTTTTGGGCCGTGTCCGACAGGCGCCGCACCACCCCGCACTCGCGCATGAAGTTGCCGAACATGAACATCCCCATCAGCGGCGCCACCGCCGGAATCAACAGAATGATGAGCACCGAGGCCACCAGGGGAAAGAAGAGCTTTTCGCGGGCCGAGACCGGGCGCAGTTGGCGCATCTTGATGCGCCGCTGCTCCGGGGTGGTGAGCAAGCGCATGATGGGCGGCTGGATCAACGGCACCATGGCCATGTACGAGTAGGCCGCCAGGGCATTGGCCCCCAGCAGGTGGGGGGCCAGCTTGGCCGTCAGGTAGATGGTGGTGGGCCCGTCGGCCCCGCCGATGATGCCCACCGAGGCCGCCTCCTTGAGGGTGAAGCCCGCCAGCAGGGTCCCCAGGTAGGTGATGAAGACCCCCAACTGGGCCCCGGCCCCGATGATCAACGTCTTGGGGTTGGCGATCAAGGGGCCGAAATCGGTCATGGCGCCCAGGCCGAGAAAAATGACGCAGGGAATGACCTCCCATTCCACCCCGTACTTATAAAAGGCCCGGATCAGCTCCGGGTGCCCGCTTTCGGTGTAGCCCATCAACGGCGCCAGGGGAAAATTGACCAGAAAGATGCCGAAACCGATGGGCACCAGCAGCAGCGGCTCGTAGTTCTTGGCCACCGCCAGGTAGAGAAAGAAAAACGCGATGCCCATCATGACCACCTGCTTGAAGACCAGGTTGGGCATGCCGGTCTGGGTGGTGAGAATGCTGATGATCAGCTCCAGTATTTGATCCCAGGACATGTTGCCGCCTCCTCGCAGCTGTAAGCATCAAAGCGGGATGTTGCCGTGCTTCTTGGCCGGGTTGGCGTCCCGCTTGCTGCGCAGCAGGGCCAGGGCGCGGATCAGCCGGCGCCGGGTGTCGGCCGGGTCGATCACCTCGTCCACATACCCCAGCTCGGCGGCCCGGTAGGGATTGGCGAAGCGCTCTCGGTAGTCTTCCACCAGCCGGCGGCGCTCGGCGGCCGGATCCTCGGCGGCCTTGATCGCCTGACGGTGAATGATGCCCACGGCCCCCTCGGCCCCCATGACGGCGATCTCGGCCGTGGGGTAGGCCAGCACCAGGTCGCCGCGGATGTGGCGCGAGTTCATCACACAGTAGGCGCCGCCGTAGGCCTTGCGGGTGATGACGGTCACCCGCGGCACGGTGGCTTCGCAGAAGGCGTAGATCAGCTTGGCGCCGTGCTTGATGATCCCCCCGTGCTCCTGTTGGATGCCGGGCAGAAAGCCGGGCACGTCCTCGTAAACCACCAGGGGTATGTTGAAGGCGTCGCAGAAGCGCACGAAGCGTGCCCCCTTGAGCGAGGCGTCGATGTCGAGGCACCCGGCCGCCACCGACGGCTGGTTGGCCACGATGCCCACGGTAGCCCCGTCCAGGCGGGCGAAGCCCACCACGATGTTGCGGGCGTAGTGGGCGTGGACTTCCAAAAAGACGCCGTCGTCCACGTTGGAGTGGATGATGTCATGGATGTCGTAAGGCTTGTTGGGATCGGCGGGCACCAAACTGCGCAGCGCCGGCTCCCGCCGCTCGGGGTCATCGGTCACTGGAGCCCGGGGCGGCTCCTCCAGGTTGTTCTGGGGCAGGTAGGCCATCAGGGTACGGATGGCTTCGAGGCAGCTGCGATCGTCGGCGGCGGCGAAATGGGCCACCCCGCTCTTGGCGTTGTGGGCCATGGCCCCGCCCAGGTCCTCCTTGGTGACGGTTTCATGGGTGACGGCCTTGATCACCTCCGGACCGGTGATGAACATATAGCTGGAGTTTTCCACCATGAAGATCCAGTCGGTAAGAGCGGGCGAGTAGACGGCGCCGCCGGCCGACGGCCCCATGATGGCGGTGATCTGGGGCACCACTCCCGAGGCCATGACATTGTGCAGGAAAATGTCGGCATAGCCCGCCAGGCTCATCACCCCCTCCTGGATGCGGGCTCCGCCCGAGTCGCACAGTCCGATTACCGGCGCGCCCATCTTCATGGCGGCGTCCATCACCTTGCAGATCTTCTCGGCATGGGCCAGCGACAGCGAGCCGCCGTAAACGGTGAAGTCCTGGGCGAAGACGAAGACCGGCCGGCCGTGGATCAGACCGCTGCCGGTGACCACGCCGTCGCCGGGAATCTTCTGGTCATCCATGCCGAAATCGGTGCATCGGTGGGTCTTGAAGCGGTCGATCTCGTCGAAGGAGCCCGGATCGAGCAGAATCTCCAGGCGTTCGCGGGCCGTGAGCTTGCCGCCGGCATGCTGCTTGGCGATGCGTTTCTCACCGCCGCCGTCAAGGGCGCTGCGGTTGCGGGCGTTCAGCTCCTCCAGCAATCGGTCGGTGTCCATCAGCGGTGTGTCTCCTCGATTTCGTGGGGGCAGGCCCCGTAAGGATTGAATTTTAGCCATTTTAGACCAAGACGCGGGCCACGGATACAAAAAATCGAAAGACCGGCTCCCCACCGAGGCAGGAACCGGCCTTTCGATTCTCAATGCACGTGTTTGTTCGTCGAAATCAGTGGGCGAACAACCCGGCGATCGCTGCGGCCTGCGGATGGGCGTAGATCAGGATCAGGGACACGACCAGCGCGTAGATACACAGCGACTCGATCATGGCCAGACCGATCAGCATGGTCACGGTTACCTTGCCGGAGGCCTCGGGATTGCGCGCAATGCCTTCCACGGCGCTCTTGAGGCCAAGGCCTTGGCCCAGGCCGCACCCGAAGGCGGCGATGGCGATGCCGAAACCGGCGGCCGTCACACAGGCGATAAAGAACTGCAGGGCTTGAGCTTCCATTCGAACGCTACCTCCTTTGGTGATGAATGATGGTTGGCTTCTTCCAATACCCCGTATATTTTACGACCCGCATCGTAAAATCGATGAAAGGATGTCTCCCGATCAGTGGGCGTGCTCCATGGCGCCGGTAAAGTACATGATCGAGAGCAGAAAGAACACGAACGCCTGGACCAGGGCCACGAAGACGCCCAGGGCCATAATGGGCAGCGGAGCGAAAAACGCTCCGGCCAGAAAGAAGAGAATCCCCAGCACCAGCTCGTGGCCCATCATGTTGCCAAAAAGCCGGAAGCTCAGCGAAAGGATCCGCGCCAAGTGGCCGATGATCTCAATGGGCATGATGATGGGCACCATCCACCAGATCGGCCCCATGAAGTGCTTGATGTACTTGGCCCCATGGTACTTGACGCCGATCACGTGGGTGAAGATCACCACCACCAGCGCGCACGACAGGGTGGTGTTGAGGTTGGCGGTGGGCGGAAAGAATCCCGGCACCAGGCCGATGAGATTGCAGGTGAGGATGTAGATGAACACGGTGGCCGCCAGGGGAAAGAGCCAGCGGCCCTCCTCGCCGGTGACCGAAATCATGAAATCTTCGATCCCGCCCACGACGACTTCGAAAAAGTTCTGCCCCTTGCCCGGAACCAGGGTGACGCTCTTGGCGGCCAGGGCGCCGGCGGCGATCAGAATGGCCATCACCACCCAGGAGTAGATCACATGGGGATAATGATGGGCGAAACTGCCCAACCCGATGACCTCGAACAGTTTGACCAGAAACAGATACGGGTGTTCCATGCCTAGACCGCCTCCTTGAAGATGAGTCGTTTCAGTTCACGCGCGGTGGCGAGGGTGATACTGGCCACCACCACGGAAAGGCCGACAAACAAGCCCAGCGGATTGACCAAGTGATTGGAAATCAGCAGAAAGAGAATCACCCCGCTTGCGGCGAAGCGCAGGTAGTACTTGGCGAGTACCGCATGATGCGACGCCAGGTGGGGAGGCCTGAGGGCCTTTTTGAGGGTGCGGTGAAGCAGGTGAAAATTCACCGTCACGATCAGCCCGCCGCAGACGATCCCAAGGGCGAAAGACCGCGATGCCACCAGGAGGCCCACCAGGCTGGTCAGGAAGAACAGCACCCAGTTGGTCCGGGTCACGAAGGTCAAGATGCGCTCCTGGATGTTCACCACCGCTCCTGTGGTCAGTCCACCTAAAATTTCCGGCTCTTGCGGATTGCCAGCCCGATGTTGCGGAATCCGGCAGCGATGCCGGCGGCCATCCCGATCAACGTCAGCCAGGGATGGGTTTCCCAGCGACGATCCAACCAAACCCCAAGGCCCAACCCGATAAAGATCGACAGGGCCACCTGCAACCCCAAACTGCTGTAGTAAGCCAGCTCCCTTAAACTGCGCAGGGTCTCGCGCTTCATTCAAACTGATGGCGGCCGAAACGGCCTGAGGCGGTATCGATCATGAAGGTATGGCACTTAACACAAGATACAGGTCAAGTCAACGCGTAATCGTCTCCGCCGGCACCGACCAGTCCAACTCGCTGACCTCAAAGACCGGGCCCTCCCGGCAGACGTGCCGGTAAGGGGCCGCGGGGTCGCTGCCGCTGACGGCACACCCGAGGCAGGCCCCCAGACCGCAGGCCATGAGGGTCTCGATGGACACCTGGCAGGCGATCTTCCGCGCCAGGGCCGTCTCGGCCACGCAGCGCAGCATGGCCGGCGGACCGCAGGCGCAGATCAGGTCGGGGGGACGCCGGGCCGCCGCCGACTCCAGGGGGACGGTGACCCGGCAATGATGGCCGGCCGAACCGTCATCGGTGGTCACGGTCACCGGCAGGCCCAGGCGTTGAAAGTCCTCCCGGCACAACAGATGGTCGCGGCTCCGCCCGCCGAGGAAAACCTCGATGGCGCACCCCGATGCCAAGCGGCCGGCCAGGGTCTCGGCCAGAAAAACGATGGGAGCCGCACCGATGCCGCCTGCAGCCAAGACAATCCGACCCAGTCCTTCGGTCACCCGAAATCCCCGGCCCAAGGGCCCCACGAGATCCACCGCCGCCCCCGGCGTCAGCTTGGCCATGGCGCCGGTCATCGCCCCCACCACCCGGTAAAGCAGTTCCAGACGCCCGTCGGCCTGGCGATGGATGGAAAAGGGCCGCCGCCACAACCGTGGTGCGCCGGGGCCGAGCCCCACCATGACAAACTGACCCGGCTCGCCCAGGGGAAAGAAAGTTTCGGGCTCCAGCCTCATGCGCCAGTAGCCCGGGGCCAATTCGGTATGGGCCTGGATGCGGGCCTTGGCCTGGACGCGACGCCCACGGGACAAGACAGCCTGGATCATGCCGTCCTCCTGGACCCGTCCGACACCTCCGGCCGGTCTTCGGGTGCCATCCCGATGACGGCGGCAAAGCGGCCCGTGGTCCTCTCTTTGCGATAAGAAAAAAAGGTGTCAGTACGGCAGCGGGTGCACAGCCCGGCGGTTTCAATCCGGCCGGGCGCCACCCCGGCGGCGCAAAGTTGGGCCCGGGTCACGGCCCAGAAATCGAAATGGTGGGGGCCAATCCGGAAGGCCCACAGGGTTTCCGGAATCTCACGGCGATAATTGACGAACTCGCCGCAGCACGGCCCGAGGGATGGGCCAATGCCGGCCACCAAATCCCCTGGCCAACTCCCGTAGCAGTCCTGCATGGTGCGCACCGCCGCCGCCACCACGTTGACCACACTGCCTCGCCAGCCTGCGTGGACCACGGCCACCGCCCGGTGCACCGGATCGCAAAGCAGCACCGGTTGGCAGTCGGCCACCTGCACCATCAGCAGCACGCCGGGCACATTGGTTACCAGAGCGTCGGCTGTCGCGGGCCCAGCGCCGGCGTCCTGAGCATCCTGGACGGTCACCACCTTGACCGCCCGACCGTGGACCTGCCGTATCCCCACCAAGGGGCCGCCACCGAGTACCGCGGCCACGCGACGCCGGTTTTCCACCACGTGCTCCGGCGCCTCACCGTCCACCCGGCCTACGTTAAGACTGGCGAACGGCCCCCGACTCACCCCGCCGTGACGGGTAAAAATCCCGTGGCGCACCCCTGTCAAAGCGGAAAGACCGGCGAAGGTCAGGTAGCCGATCCCGTCTTTCTGTCGCTGCTGCATCCCGTTCCACCCGTTCGCCGACCTCAATGGCGGTGGCGCTCCAGAATGGTTTGGATGATGGCGCTGGTGGAAACTCCCGGCACCAGGACGATGGTTTCCACCCGTCCGCCGTGGGCCCTGACAAAGTCGGCGCCGACAATGTCCGCCTCGGCCCAATCGGCGCCCTTCACCAGGATATGGGGCCGGATGGTTTGGATGAGCCGCAGCGGATCGTCCTCGTCGAAAATTACCACCCGGTCCACGCAGGCCAGGGCCGCCAGCACCTCGGCCCGTTGCTCTTGAGGGGTGATGGGCCGCCGCGGCCCCTTGATGCGACCCACCGAAGCGTCGCTGTTGAGGCCCACCACCAGCAGATCGCCCAGGGCCCGGGCGGCCGTCAGGTAACGCACGTGCCCGGCGTGCAGCAGATCAAAGCAGCCGTTGGTGAACACGCTGCGCCGCCCGGCGCAGCATGCGGCGGCCTCGGCCGCCGTGGCGATCTTGGGGTTCATCTTTGTCCCTTTTGAAACTCGAGATTCGAAACTGGAAACTACGATCCCCGGGACCCTTTTAGCCTTCCCCCGTCACCGCCCCGCCAGGGCTTGGTCCAGATCGGCGATGAGGTCCCGGGGGGCCTCGATCCCCACCGACAGGCGCACGAGGCTTTCGCTCACCCCCATGGCCCGCCGCGCCGCCGGGGACATGCCCGCGTGGGAAGTGGCCGCCGGACGGGTCACCAGCGATTCCACGCCCCCGAGGCTCGGCGCCACCACCGGCAGCCGCAGCCGGCTCAAGAACGCTTCGGCCGCCGCCACGCCGCCGTCGATTTCGAAACTGAGCATCCCGCCGTAGCCTTCAAAAAGCCGCCGGGCGCGGTGATGGTCCGGATGGCTCTCCAAGCCGGGATAATTGACCCGGGTCACGGCCGGATGCGCAGCCAGGAACCGGGCCACGGCCTCGGCGCCGCGGTTTTGCTGGCGCACCCGCACCCCGAGGGTCTTCAGCCCCCGGTGGAGCAGAAAACAGGCATGGGGATCAAGAGCGGCGCCCAGGTGGTCGAGACGCTGCCTGACCCGGTCCACGAGGTCGGCCCGGCCCATCACCGCGCCGGCAACAATGTCCGAATGGCCGTTGAGATACTTGGTGGCGCTGTGCAGCGACAGGTCGAAGCCGTGCTCCACCGGTCGGAAGTTGACCGGGCTGGCGAAGGTGTTGTCGATGATCGACACCAGGCCGTGCTCGCGGCTGAAGGCAGCCACCGCCTCCAGGTCGGCCACCCGCATGGTGGGATTGGTGATGGTCTCCACGTAAAAGGCGCGGGTGGTGGGTTGCAGGCGCCGGCGCCAGTCGGCCGGATCGTCATTGCAGACCACGTCGGCTTCGATCCCCAACCGTTTCAGGTCCTGGTGAACCAGCCCGTGGGTGCCGCCGTAGAGCCCCTCCTGGACCATCATCCGGTCTCCCGTTCCCAGCACGGTGAGCAGCACGGCGGCGATGGCGGCCATGCCGCTGGCGGTGACCAGGGCCGCTTCGGCCTTCTCCAGGGCGGCCAGCTTGGCGTGCAACACCTCGTGGTTGGGGGTATTGTTGAGACGAATATACCGAAGCGCGGCATCCGTCGTGCAAGGATCAGGATAGGCGAAGGTGGCGCTCTGGAACACGGGCAGAATCACCGCCCCGCCCATGGGCGGGCGAGGTTCGCCGGCATGAACCAGAAGGGTGTCGAGGTCGTATAGGTAATCGGTGAGCTGCATTGCGGTACTCCAAACCTGCATTCCTGCTTTGCCGCCGGCTGCGCAGCCGGCGGCGTCATGCGTATCTGAAACCGTCCACCGGGTCGAGTCTTGCCGCTCGGCGAGACGGGTAAAGGGTCGCCAGGAAACAAATCAACAAGGCGAACCCAACGATCAGCGCCACGTCCGCCGGCTGCACATCCACCGGCAGCCGGGTAAACGGGTAGATCTTGGGGTCCAGGTGCACGAACGGGTAGCGCTGCAGCAGGGCGCACAGCCCGAAGCCGCCGGCAAGGCCGAGGAGGGTGCCGGTCAGCCCGATCCACATCCCCTTGAGGACGAAAATGCGGCCGATGCTGCGGTCGGTGGCCCCCATGGCCTTGAGGATGGCGATATCGCGGGTCTTTTCGGTGACCATCATGAAGAGGGTGCCGGAGATGTTCAGGGCGGCCACCAGAACGATGAGGGTCAGGATGATGAACATCACCGTCTTTTGGAGCTTCAGCGCACTGAACATGTTGTGGTAGAGCTGCATCCAGTCCTTGGCCCAGTACGGAAATCCCAGTTCGGCCGCGATGCGCTCCTTGACGGCGTCAGCGCGGTAGATGTCCGCCAGACGCACTGCGATGCCGGTGACCGCCCCCCCGGCACCCGTGAGTCGCTGGGCGTCGGCCAGATGCAGGTAGGCCAGGGAGTTGTCGAAGTCGTAGAGCCCCGTCTCGATGGTTCCCAACACCTTGAGACGCTCCATGGCCGGCACCCGGGCGGCATCTTTGCCCCTGACTGGGGGAGAGAGCAAAAAAATCTGATCCCCCGGCGCCACTGCCAGCTGCCGGGCCAACTCCCGGCCCAACACGATCCCCGGCGGACCTGGTGCGTCCTGGCGGCGGGCAAAATCCGCGGCCAGGGTTTCCAGGATCGCCGATGATAGGACCGTGGTGGTTTGCCCTTCCCGGTTCGGATCGATGCCGCGGATCACGCTGCCGGCGGTGGCCTTGGTCGAGCGCAGCAGCCCCTGGGCGTAGACAAAAGGGGCCGTGGCCACCACCTCGTCCAGAGCCTCGATCCGCTGGCCGATTTTTTCGTAATCTTGCAACGCCTCTCCGTAGCGCATCACGATCAGGTGAGCGCTGACGCTCAGCACCCGTTGCTGAAAATGGCGCTCGGCACCTGTCATCACCGCGGTCACGGTGATCAGGATCATCACTCCCACCGCGACGCCGGCCACCCCGAGCAGGGTGATGAGGGGAAAGACGGTCCGGCGCCGCTTGGACCTGAGGTAGCCACGGGCGATGAACGTTTCGTAGGCCATCACCGGCTCCTTAAGCCCTGAGCAAGGTGGCCGCCAATTCACGGCCGGCCGGGCGGGCCTCTTGCAAAAACTCAGGATGCTGGAGCACGTCGCCCTCGTGGTCGAGTTGACGGTAACACAAAATGGCGACAATACCAGGCATCGGGCAGCACTCCTCGCGATCGGTTCCTAACACGCCTTTTGGGCGGGTTGGCGCAGCGTTCCACAAGCGCGGGCGATTGTCAAATCCCCTGCCGCTCCGAGCCGGAGAACTTGCGTCCCACGGTGATCCGGGCTATGAGTGCTTGGTCATCGCGAGCGCCAACGCTCGATTACCCGGTAAAGGAGGTTTGCTTGTTCGGTTTGTTCGGTCCCCTTGTCAACACCCTGGCCATCGTGGCCGGCAGCCTGGTCGGTTTGGTGCTGCGCGGCGGGCTGCCCGAAGCCTACCGGCTTACCGTGATCCAGGCCATCGGCCTGGCCGTGGTGCTCATCGGCTTCAGGGGCGCCCTGGGATGCGACGATCTGCTGCTGGTGATCTTCAGCCTCGCCATCGGCGCCGCCCTTGGCACGGCCCTGAAAATCGAGGCCCGCCTGGAATCCCTGGGCCTGCGCATCGAGCGCCGCCTCGGCGGCAGCGACAACGACCTGGCGCGGGGCTTCGTCATGGCCAGCCTGGTCTTCTGCGTCGGCTCCATGGCCATCGTCGGCTCTCTCGAGAGCGGCCTGGCCGACAACCATCAGACCCTCCTGGCCAAGTCGGTGCTCGACGGAATTTCATCCATCGTCTTCGCCTCCAGCTTCGGCATCGGTGTCCTGTTTTCCGCCCTCCCGGTCCTCTTCTACGAGGGGGCCATCACCTTGAGCGCCAGCCTACTCAAACCGCTGCTCGTACCCGCGGTGGTGACCCAGATGTCGGCCGTGGGCGGGTTGTTGATCGTGGCCATCGGCCTGAATCTGCTCGACATCGCCAAACTGCGGGCGGGCAACATGCTGCCGGCGATCTTCCTGCCCCTCGGCTACTTTGTCTTCAAACAGATCATCGGCATGGCGTGAGATGCCGGCGGGCATAAGCAAAAAGGCCCCCCGGCAGTGGCTGCCGGGGGGCCTTGGGGCATGGCTGTATTCACTTGCCTGGCTTACAGTTTTTCAACGTTTCGAGCGGCTGGTCCCCGCTCGCCATCGACGATATCGAAGCTGACCCGGTCGCCCTCGGCGAGCGTTTTGAAGCCGGTGCCGTTAATGGCGCTGTAGTGAACAAAAATGTCACCCTTGCCGTCTTCTTGTTCGATAAACCCGTAACCTTTCTTGTCGCTGAACCATTTCACAATCCCATTGGCCATCTGACTACGCTCCTTTCATGGTGGGTCCTGCCGCCTCGATCCGACCGACCAGCCAGCCACCACGGCCGTCTCGGATCCCGTCAATCCCGTCCTTTATTTACGGCGGCAATTTATCTTATCCCATTTTGGTCGTCTTGACAAGCGAACGGACACCGTCCAGGCGGCTGAAATCCCAGGGGCATCGACCGTGCTGGCCCGGCTGCCGCCGGGATTTTTCGATACAGCTTTACAAAACCGGCCGCCTCTGCCATAAGGAAAACCTTTTGCACGCGTGCACGCGCCGATACCATGACCAACTCTCCCAGCATACGCGAAGCCTTCGAGGCCCGGGAGCGCAGCTTCATGTCGCCCCACGGCTGTCTGAGCAGCGCCTCGCGTGGCAGGCTCAAGCCGGAACGCGATTCGCTGATCCGCACGGCCTTTCAGCGCGACCGCGACCGGATCATGTACTCGAACGCCTTTCGGCGTCTCAAGCATAAGACCCAGGTGTTTCTGTCGCCCCTGGACGACCAGTACCGCACCCGGCTGACCCACACCCTCGAGGTGGCGCAGATCGCCCGTACCATCGCCCGGGCCATGCGCCTCAACGAGGACCTGGCCGAGGCGATCTCCCTGGGCCACGACCTCGGCCACCCCCCCTTCGGCCACAGCGGTGAAACCGCCCTGAAGGAAATTTTCTCGGCCGATTTTTCCCACAACGAACAGGGGGTGCGCATCGTTGATGCCCTGGAAAAAAACGGCCGGGGGCTCAACCTCACCTACGAGGTACGCGACGGCATCCTGCGCCATTCCAAGGGCTACGGTCCGATCATCCCGGAAGATCCCGCCGAACTGCCCTGCACGGTGGAAGGGCAAATCGTGCGCGTGGCCGACATCATGGCTTACCTCAACCACGACCTGGATGACGCCATCCGCAGCGGCGTGATCCTCGCCGAGCAGGTCCCGGCGGTGTGTCGTCGCGTGCTGGGGGGCAGCCACAGCGACCGGGCCACTACCATGGTGCGCGACCTCGTCTTCTCCAGCCGCATCATCGACGGTCGTTTCACCCTGCAGATCAGCCAGGCGGTGGCCGAAGCCATGCACGAGCTGCGCATGTTTCTCTACGAAAACGTCTACCGGAGCCCGCGGGTCCACGGCGAGTTCATCAAGGCCAAAAAGATCATCAGCGAACTGTACTTTTTTTTCCTCGAGCACCCCCAGGCGCTGCGGCGGGAGCTCAACGCCATGGGCATGGCCGGCTGCTACGACAACGGTCAGCCGCCCGAACGAATCGTTTGCGACCTGATCGCCAGCATGACCGACCGCCATGCCCTTAACTTGTATGAAAAACTCTTTTTCCCCTCCCCGATGGTGTGAAATGGCGACGCCGGCTTCCGTTGTAACGCTCATCGACGCCGACCTTCGGCGGTCCTTCGGCGCCCGCCTCCACCACCTGTACGCCGACATGGACCAGGCTTATCGCCAGGTATCCGCAGCATGCGGGTTTATCTGCCACGGGTGCGACGACAACTGCTGCTGGAGCCGGTTCCATCATCACACCATCGTCGAGTACCTGGATCTTCAAAGCGGCCTAGCGTCGTTGACGCCGAACGAGCGGGAACAGATAAGCACCCGCGCCGTTGAAGCGGTAAAGGCTCCGGCGCAGCAGCGCCCCCCCTGCCCCCTGCTCGAAGACGGGCGCTGTCGACTGTATCGCCACCGCCCGATGATCTGCCGGCTGCACGGCCTCCCCCACCGGACAGAGCGGCCTGATGGAACGGTGCTCCAGGGCGACGGGTGCCCCGCTTTCCACGCCCGCTGCGGCCCGGCAAGGCTGCGACTCGACCGCACCCCCTTCTATCGCCGAATGGCTGCCCTGGAAACGCAACTGCGCGCTGAAATCGGTTTTTCCGCCCGCGTAAAGCTCACCGTGGCCGAGATGATCGTTGCCATGGGGCCCGAGGTCGACGAACCGTGAAGGCCATCGATGCCGATGGCGCCGAAGCCCTGCCCGGGCGGCGCCTGGAAGCCAACGAATCGTTCCACTTCGCCTGCCGGCCGGATCTGGCGTGTTTCAACCGCTGCTGCCGCAACCTGAACCTTTTTCTGTATCCCTACGATGTGCTGCGGCTCCGGCGGCGGCTCGGTGTCAGCGCCGAGCAGTTTCTCGATGACCATACCGACCTGGTACTGCGGCCGGGCCATCACTTTCCCGACGTGCTGCTGCGCATGACCGACAACAGCGAGCAGACCTGCCCCTTCGTGGCCGCCGAAGGCTGCACCGTCTACCCGGATCGGCCCTTCACCTGCCGCAGCTTTCCTCTAGAAAAAGGACTTGTCTTCGACGCCGCCGGATCCCGGCCCAAGCCGGCGTTCTTTTTCAATCCACCACCGTTTTGCCTCGGCCCCCGGCAGCCGCACCCCATCACGGCGCAGGATTGGTTCGCCGAGGCGGACACCGGCCGCTACGACCGGTTCACCGAACGCTGGGCCGTCATCCAGGATCGCTTCAGCCGGCGCAATCCCTGGGGCGCCGAAGGCCCCCAGGGACAGCGGGCCAAGATGGTCTTCATGGCCGCCTACAATCTGGACGCATTTCGCCGCTTTGTCTTCGAAAGCAGCTTTCTCAGACGCTTCAAGGTACCGCGGGAACAGCTGCGGCGCATGGAACGCAACGAGGAAGCCTTGCTGGAACTGGGGCTGGATTGGATTGAGCGGGTTCTCTGGGGCATTCAGAGCCCGGGCCTCCGGCCGCGCCGCTGAGATGCCGAACTCAGATTGGAGATTCGGAATCCGTCGCAGGCACATCCACTCCCGGCGGCATCGGCGCCACCGGACTGCCGCCCAACACAAACCCGCCGTCGAGGCGCAAGACGGCACCGGTCATGTAGGGGGCGTCGCGCAAAACGAACATCACCGCCTTGACCACGTCGGGAATCGTCCCGACGCGCCGCAGCAGCACCTGATCCACCAGGGCGCGGCGTGCCGCCTCGTCCAACAGCCCCCAGCCGCGGGTCGCCGGACCATGGCGCGTCTCCACCAGGCCGAGCATGATTTCGTTGACCCGCACCTCCGGCGCCCCCAGCCGCGCCCAGGTCTCGGTCAGGATGGCGATGGCCCGATTGGCCGCAGCATAGCCGTCGTTGAAGAGCAGGCTCGCCGGCCCGCTGCGGCCCACGAGGGCCGCCACCGACGAAAGATTGACCACGGCGGCATCGCCGGCGGCCTTGAGATGGGGCAAGGCCGCCTGAAACATCCAGTGCTTGGCGTCCAGCGTGGTGCGCTGCTCAAGGTTCCATTGGGCCGACACGTAGGGCCCGTGAACCACCGGCCACCCCCCCCTTTCGATGTTGTTGATCAGGATGTCGAGGCGTCCAAAGCGCGCCATCACTCGGTCCACCACCATGGCCGCCGCCTCGGCCCGGCGCAGGTCGGCCTGGACCAGCAGGTGGTCCACGCCGGCCGCCGCCAAATCCCGCCGCAAGGAGGGCAGCGCTTCCGGCCAGTCGAAATACGTCAGGGCCAGCCTGCAGCCCGCCTCGGCCAGGGCCAGGGCGATGCCCCGGCCGATCCCCTTGATTGCGCCCAGAACGAGGGCGGTTTTGCCGTCGAGCTTCATGGGGGCTCCGGAAAAAGGGAAATAAGTCCTACAGGACTTGTAAGACCTAATCTTAATGCCTACCGGCGACAGGTTCCGGCCGGGCGGGGCCCTGGAGCAGCGCCGCCACCCAGCGGTAGGCGAAGAGGAGCAGGGCCTCGTCGTCGGTGGCTAACTGTTCAATTTCCGGCGACGAAGCCGTCAGCGGATCCCCCGCCGGACGGGCCAGCACTCGTTCCCGGAACCGGTCCAGGTCGTAGAGGGCTTGGCGCACGAGCTGCTCTTCGGCCAGGGAAAGCGATTGCGGATGGGCGCACCGCTTGACGGCAATGACCTCCACGAAAGGATCGTTCATGCGATGGTAGGCCGTCAAGCCCTGGTCTTGAACCCAGGCGGCGATGCTCAGGCGCCGGCCGCTGCCGTGGCCGAGGCAGTGGGCTTCTTGAATCAGGGCGAAATGCTCGCTGAGGCGGCCGGTATCGGCGCTGCGGCGCACCGCCCGCGCCAGGGGATAGAGCCGACAGGCCGCCGGGCGGTCCGGGTATACACTGCAGCCGGCGCTGCCGACAAACGGACAAGCCATGCGTCGCGCCGGATCCAGCCGCAGCGTGGCCACCGGGAGGCCCGTTTCAGGTCCCGCATGGACACGGGCATAGCGCTCCAGGAACACTCCCGAGGGCAGTCGCAAGTGGCGGCTGAGCCGCAGCACGTCGTACGGATACAGGAAGTGGTTCAGATCGTGGCAGCACGTGTTGAAACAGGCAACCGCCGGATGGCAGGCGAAATCGAAAAGCTGGTTTGCATCAACGGGAATCAGGCGAGGTTCCATGGCCGCTACTCGTATCATTTCTGGCGCCGGTGTCAACCACCATCGCAGCGAGGTGTCCGGCCATTGTGGCGCCACAGGCACAACATGTAGGGAGACGGCCATGGCCATCGCCAAGATATGGAAGACCATCTGGTCCCCCTTGCGGACGGCCTGCCATGACCTGAAAAGGCTTGACAAGGTAGGAGGCGGGTGGTAAAAATGCAATTTGATTGCGAGAGGTATATACTTGATTTTAAAGAAGATTTTTGTTTCTTTGGCCAGTCCGAAACCCCTTGTCCAGGGGTGCCTGAGCCGCTGCTTGAATTCAAGACATCCACCGGTTGAGCGGTGATGTTGGTCTCGAACGAGTCGGCTAGGGTTGTCATTACCATAAATTATCATGACGGCGAAAGAGAGGAGGTGTAGCGCGCGCAAAAAAACAACTGCAAGCGTCGATGGAGAATTCTACGCAATCATCAACTGCAATCAGGAGGTATGTTAAATGCCAAGTTTCGTCATTCAGGAAAAATGTGACGGCTGCAAGGGCGGCGACAAGACGGCCTGCATGTACATTTGCCCCAACGACCTGATGGTCCTGGACCCCAACGCGATGAAGGCTTACAACCAAGAGCCGGATCAGTGCTGGGAATGTTTTTCCTGCGTCAAGATCTGCCCGACCCAGGCCATCGAAGTGCGCGGCTACGCCGACTTCGTGCCCCTGGGAAGCTCGATCATGCCCATGATGGGCACCGAGGACGTGATGTGGACCTGCAAGTTCCGCAACGGCGTCGTCAAGCGCTTCAAGTTCCCCATCCGGACCACCCCGGAAGGCGCTGCCAATGCCTATGAAAGCCTGCAGGGCAAGGATCTCGACAGCAATCTGCTCAGCACCGAAGAGGCCGACGGCTACACCCTCCCCAAGCCCCAAGCTACGGTGTAACGAAAATTCGGCCCTGTTTGGACGATCACCGTACCACATCCACCACCGATTTTTTTTAAGGAGGAACCAATATGGCATTACCGAATAAACCCCTCGGAGAACTCAAGGCGGTCAAGGACCCTGAAGTGGAAGAGCGCGAGGTGGACATTCTCATCGTGGGCGGCGGCATGGCAGCCTGCGGCGCGGCTTTCGAGATCAAGAAATGGGCCGCCGACAAGAAAATCCTCCTGTGCGACAAGGCCGCCATGGAGCGCTCCGGCGCCGTGGCCCAGGGCCTTTCGGCCATCAACACCTACATCGGCGAAAACACCCCGGATGACTACGTCCGCATGGTCCGCAACGACCTGATGGGCATCGTGCGCGAAGACCTGATCTTCGACCTGGGCTGCCACGTGGACGACTCGGTCCACCTGTTCGAGGAGTGGGGCCTGCCGATCTGGAAGAAGAGCGCCGAGGGCAAGAACCTCGACGGCAAGAAGGGTCTGGCCATGGGCACCCTGAAGTCGGGCGCCCAGCCGGTGCGCACCGGCAAATGGCAGATCATGATCAACGGCGAGTCCTACAAGCGCGTCGTGGCCGAGGCGGCCAAGAAGGCGCTGGGCGAAGACAACATCCTCGAGCGCGTCTTCATCGTCAAGCTGCTCCTGGACGCCAACGAGGAGAACCAGATCGCCGGTGCGGTGGGCTTTTCCGTGCGCGAGAACAAGGTCTACATCATCAAGTGCAAGACCATGATGGTGGCCTGCGGCGGCGCGGTGAACATCTACCAGCCGCGTTCGGTGGGCGAAGGCAAGGGCCGTGCCTGGTACCCGGTATGGAACTCGGGCTCCACCTACACCCTGTGCATGCAGGTCGGCGCCGAGCTGTCGATGATGGAGAACCGCTTCACCCCGGCCCGCTTCAAGGACGGCTACGGCCCTGTGGGCGCCTGGTTCCTGCTGTTCAAGGCCAAGACCCTCAACGGTCTGGGCGAGAACTTCGCCGCCTCCGAAGCCGCCAAGAAAGAGCTGGAACGCTACGCGCCTTACGGCACGGCCGCCATCACCCCCACCTGCCTGCGCAACCACCTGATGCTCTTCGAGATGAAGGAAGGCCGCGGGCCCATCATCATGGACACCGTCACCGCCCTGGCCGAGCTGGGCAAGACCATGGACAAGAAGGAACTCAAGCACCTCGAAGCCGAGGCGTGGGAAGACTTTTTGGACATGACCTGCGGCCAGGCCAACCTCTGGTGCGCCCAGAACTGCGAGCCGGAAAAGAAAAACTCCGAGGTCATGCCCACCGAGCCGTACCTGCTGGGCAGCCACTCGGGGTGCTGCGGCCTGTGGACCTCCGGACCGGATTTGGACTGGGTGCCGGACGCCTACAAGATCAAGGCCCGCAACGGCAAGGTGTACAACCGCATGACCACGGTGCAGGGCCTGTTCACCGCCGGCGACGGCGTGGGCTGCTCCGGCCACAAGTTCTCCTCCGGTTCCCATGCCGAGGGGCGCATGGCCGCCAAGCAGATGGCCCGTTACGCCCGCGACTTTGCCGACTTCACGCCGACCCTGAAGGAAACCAAGGAAGAGCTGGTCGACATCGTCTACAAGCCGGTGCGCACCTTCTTTGAGCACAGCGGCTACACCACGGCGGTGGACATCAACCCCAACTACATCAAGCCCAACGGCATGATGTACCGGCTGATGAAGGCCACCCACGAGTACGGCGCCGGCACGGCGACCTTCTACATGACGAGCAACAAGTGCCTGGAAATCGTCATGGATCTGCTGGCCGTAATGCGTGAAGACTGCGAAAAATTGGCCGCCGGGGACCTGCACGAGCTGATGCGGGCATGGGAGATCCAGCACCGCATCTGGACCGTCGAGGCCCACCTGCGCCACATCCAGTTCCGCAAGGAAACCCGCTACCCCGGCTTCTACTACCAGGCCGACTACCCGGGCCAGGACGACGAGAACTGGTTCTGCTTCACCAACAGCAAGTACGACTTCGCCAACGACAAATGGGAATGCTTCAAGCGCGACTACATCAAGATCATTCCCTGATGCCGGCCGAGACGATGCGCATGCCGATCGTCTGAGCTAGCCACCTCCAGGTGCCGTCGGCACCTGGAGGTTTTTGTGTATTTTCGAAAGCCATTTTTTAGCGCTACACAGTCCCATCCGCCGCCGGTGCGGTGCCCTGCTGCCTCAACCGTTCGCCGTGGTGCCCAGACGGGGAACGGTTGAGGCAACCGGACACAACGGATCAACCAGCGGCGCGAAAGGCCGGAGCCGCCATTCGCGCCGATCGGAATCGAAATACGGGACGCAACGATCACTTTTCACGGAGGACAGCATGACAGCAGACAAATCAGCCCCGGTGAGCGGCAGTATCCTGGTGGTCGGCGGCGGCATCAGCGGATTGACGACCGCGCTGGAGGCCGCCGAGGTTGGCTACGAGGTGGTCCTGGTGGAGAAGAACCCCTACCTGGGCGGCCGCGTGGCCCAGCTTAACCAGTATTTTCCCAAACTCTGCCCCCCGTCCTGCGGCCTGGAGATCAACTTCCGGCGTATCAAGGACAACCCCCGGATCCAGGTGCTCACCTTGGCCGAGGTGGAAAAAATCGAAGGGAGTCCGGGAAACTACGAAGCCACCATCCGTATCAACCCCCGCTACGTCAATGAAAAATGCACTTGCTGCGGGGACTGTGCGGCCGCTTGCCAGACCGAGGTGGTCAACGAGTTCAACTTCGGCCTGAACCGTACCAAGGGGGCCTACCTGCCCCACCCCATGGCCTTCCCGGCCCGCTACGTCATCTCGCCGCAAATCGTGGGCACCGAAGACGGACAGCGCTGCCAGCAAGCCTGCCAGTACGGCGCCGTGGAGCTGGACATGCAGCCCAGGACGGTCAACTTCAAGGTCGGCACCGTGGTCTGGGCCACCGGGTGGGAGCCCTACGATGCCACCAAGATCGACAACCTGGGCTTCGGCCGCTATCCGAACATCATCACCAACATGATGATGGAACGCCTGGCCGCCCCCAGCGGGCCCACCGGAGGCAAGATCCTGCGGCCTTCCGACGACCAGCCCCCCGCCAGCGTGGCCTTCGTCCAGTGTGCCGGCAGCCGCGATGAAAACCACCTACCCTACTGCAGCTACATCTGCTGCATGGCCTCGCTCAAGCAGGCCACCTACATCCGCGCCCAGTACCCCGATGCCAAGATCTACATCTTCTACATCGACCTGCGGGCACCCGGCTACCGGTACGAGAAATTCTACAAGAAGATCCGGGAGGATGAGAACGTTTTCTTCATCAAGGGCAAGGTGGCCGAGGTGGCCGAGGCCGACGGTGATGCGGTGACCGTCACGGCCGAAAACGCCGTCACCGGCGAAAAGATCCACCAAACGGTGGACATGGTGGTGCTGGCCACCGGCATGCAGCCGACGGCTGTCAACACCCCACTGCCGGCGGACCTGAAGGTGAGCCCCGACGGCTTCCTGCTCAACGATTTCAAGAAAGGCGGCCAGTTCGCCACCGGCTGCGCCAACAAGCCGCTGGACGTCGTCAGCAGCAACCAGAGCGCCACCGGCATGGCCCTGAAAGCGATTCAAACCCTGGTGAAGCGGTAGGAGGTTCGATCCATGGATAAAAAATACGGCATGTACATTTGCACCGGCTGCGGCATCGGGGACGCTCTGGACGTGGAGGCCCTAGGCGCCGTGGCCAGCGAGGAAGGGTTCCCGGTCCAGCAGCACCCGTTTCTCTGCGGCCCCGAGGGGGTTGCCCTGATCAAGAAGGACATCGCCGAAAAGGGGATCAACGCCCTGGTGATCGGCGCCTGTTCCCGGCGGGTCAACTTCGACGTGTTCCGCTTCGACGGCTGCATCGTCGAGCGGGCCAACCTGCGCGAGCAGGTGGTCTGGTCCCATCCCCGGGACAAGTTTCCCAAACTCACCGAGGAGGAGATCGCTTCCGGCGACGCCTTTGACCGGGTCCAGATGCTCGCCGAAGACTACCTGCGCATGGGCATGGCCCGGGTCAAGAAGGTCTCCCTGCCCGAGCCGTACAAGTTGGAATCCCTCTCGCGACGGATCCTGGTCATGGGCGGCGGAATGACCGGCATGGCCGCGGCCCTGGATGCCGCCAAGGCCGGCTACGAGGTGACCATCGTCGAAAAAACCGGCGTCCTCGGCGGCCACGCCAACCACTGGCGCCAGCAGCTTCCCAACCAGACCCCCTACGAAACCCTGATGGCGCCCCAGGTAGCCGAAATGATCGCCGCCGTGGAGGCAGAGCCCAAGATCACCGTGCGCCTGGAGACGGTGGTGGCCCGCATCGCCGGTGAGCCGGGCGACTTCACCGTCACGCTGAAAAAGCCGGGCGAGAAGATCGAGTTCGACGTTCCCTACCCCTTGCCACCGGAAATGCGGGTGGACGAGAAGGGCAACGAGCTTGACGTGGATACCCTCCAGGCCCGCTACCAGGAATACAACGAAGGCCGGGCGGATATCCTCACCATGGATCCCAACGGCGAAAAGTTCGGCGCGGTGGTGCTGGCCGCCGGCTGGCGCCCATGGATCCCCGAGGAAGGGCAGTTGGCCCATTACGGCTTCGGCGAACTGCCCGACGTGGTCACCAACGCCCAGTTCGAAAAGATCGCCAAGGAAGGCAAGATCAAGCGCCCCTCCGACGGCCAGGAGGCCAAGCGGGTGGTCTTCATCCAGAATCCCGGCCAGGGGGACGATAGCGACTTCGCCTACACCGGGGCGGTGACCTCCATGGTGGCCCTCAAGCAGGCCAAGTACGTGCGCGAAGACTACGCCGACGGCAAGGCCTACATCTTCTACCAGCATATGCGCACCTCGGGCCAGATGGAGTACCTGTACAAGAGTCTCCAGCAGGACCCGGGCGTCTTCATGACCAAGGGCGAAGTCGTCCAGGTGCGCCAGAACGGCAACGGCCTGGTGGTGGAGGCGGACGATACCCTGCTGGGTGAAAAAATCGCCGTCAACGCCGACTTGGTGGTGCTGGCCACCGGCATGGTGCCGGTGACGGTGGACGATCCGGTGGTCAACCTGGCCTACCGCCAGGGACCGGGTTTCCGGGACAACGATCTGTTCGACGGCTACTGCGATTCGAACTTCATCTGCTTTCCCTACGAGACCCAGCGCACCGGCATCTACGCCGCCGGCGCCATTCGGCGCGCCATGACGGTGGAAGAATCCATCGAGGACGCCGCCGGCGCGGCCCTCAAGGCCATCCAGTGCATCGAATCGGTCAATCGCGGCGTGGCGGTCCATCCGCGCTCCGGCGACATGACCTTTCCCGACTTCTTCTTCCAGCGCTGCACCCAGTGCAAGCGCTGCACCGAGGAGTGCCCCTTCGGCGCCCTGGACGACGACGCCAAAGGAACGCCCAAGCCCAATCCGGCCCGCTGCCGGCGCTGCGGCACCTGCATGGGGGCCTGCCCGGAGCGCATCATCGGTTTCGCCGACTACAACATCGACTCCATCGGTTCCCAGGTCAAGGCGGTCCAGGTCCCCAGCGAGGACGACTACACGGAACCGCCGCTGCGCATTCTCGGCCTGGTGTGCGAGAACGACGCCTACCCGGCGATCGACATGGCCGGTCTCAAAGGCTTGAGTTTCTCGGCCGACGTGCGCCTGATCCCGGTGCGTTGCCTCGGTTCGGTGAACGTGATCTGGATCAAGGACGCCCTCTCCCAGGGGATGGACGGCGTCTTTCTGCTCGGCTGCAAGCACGGTGACGACTACCAGTGCCACTTTGTCAAGGGCAGCGAGCTGGCCTCGATCCGGATGAAGAAGATCGGCGAAGCCTTGGCCAGCCTGGCCCTGGAAACCGAGCGGGTGGCCCAGTTCGACATCGCCATCGACGAGTATGACAAAATCCCCCAGATCATCAACGATTTCGTGGAATCGGTGGAAGCGCTGGGACCCAACCCGTTCAAGGGCTTCTAACCGGACCGCCTGGGGCCCGATTCAACCACTGACTGCCGCGTGAGGAGGAAGAGGAAATGGCGGAAAGATATCTGGTCGAACCTGATGTCGAATTTATCAACGAGGTGACCCGCCACGGCGGGGGGGACCTCAAAAAATGTTTTCAATGCGCCACCTGCTCGGTGGCCTGCCCCATCTCGCCGGACAACCGGCCCTTTCCCCGCAAGGAGATGATCGCCGCCAGCTGGGGGCTCAAAAACAAGCTCCTGGCCGACGGCGACATCTGGCTGTGCCACAACTGCGGCGACTGTTCCACCCTCTGCCCCCGGGGAGCCAAGCCGGGTGACGTGCTCGCCGCCCTGCGCATCATGGCCATCCGGGCCTACGCCAAGCCCAAAATCCTGGCCGACTGGGTCAACGACAAAAGCAAGCTGCCTATATTGTTGGCTATCCCAGCGATCCTGTTCATCGTCATCGGTCTGATTACCGGGCTGTTGGACTTCACCCCGGAAGGTGACGAAATCGTTCATGCCAAGTTCTTTTCCACCTGGCTGGTGGACATCATGATGATCCCAACCTCCTTCTTTGCCGTCGGGGTGTTCGCCGTGGGGTTGAAAAATTTCATCGGCGACATGCACGCCCAGTGCCTGGCCGACGGCCGGACGACCAAGACCGACGTGAACATCAAGGAGGTCGCCCAGGCTTTCAGCCGGGTGGTGCTCACGATCCTCAAGCACGAAAAGTTCAACGAGTGCAGCGAGAACCGGGACCGGGCCACGGCCCACATGATGGTGCTCTTCGGGTTCATCGGTCTGTTCATCGTCACCGGCATCTTCTTCGTAGTGCTGTATGTTTTTCAGATCCACGGCCCCTACTCCCAGCTCAACCCGGTCAAGTGGCTGGCCAACATCGCCGGGGTATCGCTGGTCATCGGGTCTGTGCTGATGATCAAGCAGCGACTCAACAAGAAGGACCAGGTATCGACCTATTCGGACTGGTTCCTCATCGGCCTGGCCCTGATGCTCGGCGTGACCGGCCTGCTCACCGAGATGACCCGGCTGGGCGGCATGGCCGGCCCCTCCTACTTTCTCTACTTCGTGCACCTGATGTTCGTCTGGGCGCTGTTTTGCTACGTGCCCTTTTCCAAGCTGGCCCACCTGGCCTATCGCACCGCGGCCCTGACCTACACCGAGTGGTCGCAGCGCAAGTAGCATTCCACAAATCTACAAAAAAGAGGCGCCCCGTGCACTACGAGGCGCCTCTTTTTTGTACGATCCCCGCCCAATTTCTTCGCCCGGGGCTGCGGATCGGTCACCGGTCGCAGCATCGTTTTTCCAGGCTTCACAAAAGCAAACGCCGCCTCCCAAAAGGAAGACGGCGTTTGCTTTTTAGAATGCCGGAACGCGAGCAGAAACTACTTCTTCACCTCGCCGGTGGCGGCGGCGTGGGTCTTGATCTCCACCTTCTCCGTCAATCCCTCGTAGTACTCACGCAAAATGGCAACGACCTCGTCGCGGCCGAAGTGATCGGGCAGCTCAAGGCCTTCGGAGAGCATCTTGCGCAGCATGGTGCCCGACAGCAGCACCCGGTCCTCCTTGCCGTGCGGGCAGGTGCGCAGGGAGGCCATGCCGTCGCACTTGTGGCAGTAGAAAGTCCAATCGATCTTCAGCGGGGTGCACAGCAGGGCCTTGCCCGGCTCGCTGGGCTTGGGAATCTTGTCGAAAATGGTCTGGGCTTCGAACATGCCGTAAAAATCACCCACACCGGCATGGTCACGGCCGATGATCATGCGCGAGCAGCCGTAATTCTGGCGGAAGGTGGCATGCAGCAGGGCTTCGCGCGGTCCGGCGTAGCGCATGTCGAGCGGATAGCCGCCCTGGACGACGTTATCGGGCACGAAGTAGTTGTCCACCAGGGTCTGGATGCAACGTACGCGCACCTCGGCGGGGATGTCCCCCGGCTTCAGGTTGCCCACCAGCGAGTGGATGTAAACGCCGTCGCAGACTTCCACCGCGATCTTGCACAGATACTCGTGGCTGCGGTGCATCGGGTTGCGCAACTGCAGGGCAGCGATCTCTTTCCAGCCGCGCTCTTCGAAGATCTTGCGCGACTCGGCGGGACGCTGGTAGATGCCGGGGTACTTCTCGGGGAACCCGCCCTCGCTGAGCACCTTCACCGGGCCGGCCAGGTTGACATCCTTCTGGGCCATGACCATCTGCACCCCCGGGTGGTCGTCCTTGGCGATCTTCCAGAACTCCTCCGCCGTCTTGGTGCCCTCGCCCATGAAGATCTTCTCGCACTCCCACTGCTTGTCCGCCTCGGTCATCTCGTATTTCTCGGTGACCTGCATGGTAGCCATGATCTTGCCGCCATCTTTTGAAACCAGGGCGATCTCCTGCCCCTCGGAAACTTCAGCGGCGTCCTCCTTGCTGGCGGAAAGGGTCACCGGCACCGGCCAGAACGTGCCGTCGGCCAACAGAAAATTCTCGCACACGCCCTTCCAGTCCGCCTTGGTCATGAAGCCGGTCAGCGGGCTGAAGCCGCCGATGCCCATCATGATCAGGTCGCCTTCTTCGCGGCTCGAGATCTCAATCTTTTTCAAGCCTTCGGCTTTCTTCAGCTCGGCTTCGCGCTCGGCGCCTTCCAGAAGGCACAACGTGAGGCCTTTGCCGCCATGGGGGGGAATTAACTGTGACATGTCCTCTCCTTTCAGGGTTTTGAATTGAGTGTTGCCGGTGTCGTTGCGACAGGTTCGTCGTTGTTTCCAAAGTAGGCTAATTATTCGGATAATGGCCGTTTGTCAAGGGAAATGGCACCCTCGGCGCCCAGGGGCGTGCCACCCCCTTGCCCCTATCCTAGCAAAATAAATGCCATCCCGGCAGCCCTTTCCATCGCTCTGCGGCCCTGCCCGCCGTGCCTGACCTGTCGGAATTTTTTTCCCACTGTAAAAAGTGCCTTCGCTTCCCTCGCATCGGCCCTGTTCAGGGCTGGATGATGATCGTCGGGTAGAGCCCCTTCAGCCTGCCTTCAGGATAGGGCTGAATGGTGTTGACGGAAATGTTTTGATTCCGCTGGGCGTGCCCCTTGTAACGCTTGCCGTCGAAGAGAGCCCCGTTGTCCAGCAGGATGTGCTCGATGCGCTTTTGAAAACCGGTAACAAAGGCCTCACCGCTGCCCTCGAAGAGCAGGTTGCCCCGATAGAGTCGACCGTCGATACGGGCGAAATCCGCCAGCGGCATGCTGTTGGTTTCCAAGTCCGCCGCGCTGGTGATCATCCCCCAGACGAAATGGTCTTCCGGGATGTGCATCGGTTGATCGATATCGATGATCGTGTGGGGCATGACGATGCTGCCGCTGCCGATGGCAAGTCGACAGTCGGGACGGCCTCGCAGAAAACTGTTGAAGCCGACGAAGACCCGCCTTCCCAGGTCGGCGTCGATGATCTTGGCCCCGTGGGCCGTCACGTTGTACCCTTCGAGGCGCGAGTTGAGGATATAACAGTTCTCCTGGGCATTGGCCCCCTTGCCCAACCATGAATTTTCCAAGTAGGCGCGCTGGGCCACCAGCACATTTTCGGCGATGTGCATCTTGGGCTTGATCACCGCGTAACGGTCCAGCGAGGCATTGGCGGGAATGCCCTTGGGTTTCTGGAGGTTGACAACGTCAAAGACCCGCTCGAAATCCTTCTTGCGCGCCTCGAGGAAGTCCATGAAAACACCGCTGGGCGCTTTTCCAGGAACAAAGTGGATGTAGGTCTTCAGCCGCTCGACGGGGTGCTTGTAAACGAAGTTGAAATCGCCGCGGCTGCGGGCCCAAACGGTGCCCGGTTCGGCTTGGAAGTGCCCGATCTCGCCGGCCTGGATATAGCTGTAGGCCCCGATGGCACAGTCGTACATCGTTGTCAGGTCAACGGTGGCAAAGGGGCCGAGGAAGCTGCCGTCGATCGGAGACCCGTGGATGTTGGCGTAATGACAAGAGAGGGTGTTGGTGATAAAGAACCGCTCCCGACTCTCCGGATCGTGGGAATAGCTGTGCACGAGGGTTTTGACGAGAAAGCTGTCCTGCACGTCGATCATCTCGTCCTCGGAGAGGGTGATGCTGTGGCCACCGAAGGTGAACGTGTCGCCCTTTATCTGCAGTTCGTCGCCACGGATGTCGGTCTTGTAAAGAATCGAGTGGTTGGTGCGGCACCTCCCCAGAAAGTAGCTGCCCGCCAGGCTCGAATGACGGAACTCCAGGCTCAAGGGATGGTTGGGGGTGATGCCGTAGAAAGCGTAAAACTTGGTCATCTGTTTCAGTGGCACCAGATGGCGCGCGATGGGCACCACGTCAAACTCCAGTTCGCGCAGGTTGATGTTAACCCGCAGGGCAATGCGATCGAGTAGCGATTTGAGCGCCTTCATGAAGTCCCCCCTGGCTCAGGTAAGTTGACATTCTTTCATCAGGTGGAAAACCGCGGCGAAAACATCCGTCAAACGCAGGATCCCCACGATGGCCTCCCCTTCGGTCACCAGCAGGGACAGGTGGTTTCCCACCACCAGCTGGTGGATGGCCATGTCCAGGGAGGCGTCCACTTCCACGTATTCGCCTTCGCTGGGCGTCTGCATGAAGGCTTCCACTTTCAATCCGGCCGCCTTGGTGCACAGGTTTTGCAGCGGGACGCCATCGAGACGCTTTCGCTTCCTAAAGCCGCGAATGAATTCGGGACTGAAACCAAAGCGCATCAGCTGCTTGAGCTCCGCATTGCTGGCATCTTCGGGCTCCAGGGCCCGCAGCACGTCCAGCTGGGACAGCTTGCCCACCACCCGACCGGCGCGGTTGAGCACGAGAATGGCCCGATGCCGGTACTGGTAATGCTCGAACTCCTCCTGCGCCTTCTCCAGCGCCAGGACTGCTTCCAGCAACGTCGCCCCTTCCCGCACCGTCGCATACTCGGACAACGGGACCATGATTTCCCTGATTTTAAAATCGGTCACACCACACCTCCTCGCCGTCTGCCAGCCGAACGGCTCTCCGGGTTCGACCATTATTCAATCCCGCCGCTGACGGGGGCCCAAAAGCAGGGGAGTGTTTTATCCCTTGAGAGATGTTTCGCTCTATGCCATGATTCGACGGCCGAATCAACCGGCCCGGGGGCGCCGGCGGCCGGCCGGCGCCCCCAAAGGATGCCGCCCCCGCCATGACCGACGCCACCGCCCTCGACAAACGCATTCGCCGGCACGTCATCGGCCCGCCGCAGCTGTTTTTTGCCGCGACGGCACCGGGGATTGAGCCGATCTGCGCCGCCGAGCTGGCCGCATGCCTTCCGGGAGTCCAACCCCGGCCGATGCGTGGCGGGGTCTCCTTCAAGGCCCGCCTGGACGACGCTTTCCGGGCCAACTTGATGCTGCGCACCGCCAACCGTGTCCTGATGCGTATCGCCCGCTTCGAGGCCGCCTATTTCAGCCAACTGGAAAAAGCCTTGGCGGCAGTTCCCTGGGAACTGTATCTGGCAAGGGAAACGCCGGTGGTTGCCCGGGTGGCCACCCGCAAGTCGCGCCTGCATCACAGCGGCGCCATCGCCCAACGCCTGGCCGCTGCGGTGGCGGAGCGTCGGCGCAACGCGATCTTCAACCCGCTGCCCGCGCCGCCGGACCGCCCCGCGGAGCAGACGATTTTTATCCGTGCCAAGCATGACCGTTTTACCGTCTCGCTGGATACCAGCGGCGAGCTGCTTCACAAGCGGGGACTCAAGGCCGATGTGGGGCCGGCCCCTCTCCGGGAGACCCTGGCGGCGGCCATCCTGGAGCAGGTCGACTACACCGGCGACGCCCCCCTGCTCGACCCGATGTGCGGTGGCGGCACCTTCGTTCTGGAAGCGGCCATGCACGCCTGCCGGATTCCAGTCGGGTGGCACCGTGATTTCGTCTTCACCCGTTGGCCCGCCTTTCGGCCGCACCGCTGGGCCCATCTGCGCCGCACCTTGGCGGCCCGGCGCCGGCCGGCGCCGGCCCCCATCTGGGGCATCGACCGGGACCCAGCGGCCTGCCGCCGGGTGGGAAGCGCCCTGGCCAAAGGCGGTCTGGAGAACTCGGCAACCGTCGAGTGCCGCGATTTCTTCGAACTGGAGCCTGCCGCACTGGGCATCCGGCCCGGGGTGGCGGTCATCAACCCGCCCTACGGCAAACGCCTCGGTTCGGTTTCCGAAAGCCGTCCCCTGTTTGGCCGTATCCTGAGCCGTCTTGCCCGTTGTTACCCGGGCTGGAAGCTGGCGCTGATCGCTCCGCCCGGCGCCGAGGATCTGGCGCCCCCGCAACTGACCGCCCACCGCCTGCCCCACGGCGGCCTGGCCCTGATGCTTTTCACCGGCACCCTGAGCCCCTGAGCCGGGGATACCGCCCGCCTCGGCCGAACACAGCCTTCACTTTTCCCGTGACATCGGCTTGGGATTGAGATAGAAGGAAGACTTTTTTTCTACGGCATGGCGCACCGGCCCGGGCATGGCCCCCTGCCCGTAGGCAGGCCGGTGAAACGAAAATCCATGGCGGGTAGCCTCCCGCATAACGGAGATGGAAACGATGCGAACGTTGTTTAGCCTCCTGATCTTACTGCTGATTCCGGCCGGGGCGTTAGCCGCCGACGGCCATGGCGTCGCCGTCGGCGACCTGACGGCGACGGCTTACGGCTATATCGGTGTGCTGGTCTTTGTGGCGGCCTACTGCCTGGTGCCGCTGGAAAACAAGATCCACCTCAGAAAAAGCAAGCCGGTGCTGATCGCCGCAGGAATCATCTGGGTGCTCATCGCCTTGGCCTACATCGGCTTGGGAGACCCCCACACTGCCCATGAAGCGATCAAGGCCAGCCTGCTGGAATACGCCGAGCTGTTCTTGTTCCTGCTGGCGGCCATGACCTATATCAACTCCATGGAAGAGCGCAACGTGTTCCAGGCCTTGAGGGCCTGGCTGGTTTCCCGCGGCTTTTCCCTGCGCACCGTTTTCTGGGTCACGGGTCTGCTGGCGTTTTTCATCTCCCCGGTGGCCGACAACCTCACCACGGCCCTGCTCATGGGCGCCGTGGTCATGGCGGTGGGCGGCGACAACAAGAAATTCGTCGCCCTGGCCTGCATCAACATCGTCGTCGCGGCCAATGCCGGCGGCGCCTTTTCCCCATTCGGAGACATCACCACCTTGATGGTCTGGCAAAAAGGCAAAGTCGAATTCCATGAATTTTTCGACATCTTCCTGCCCTCGGTGGTCAACTGGCTAGTGCCGGCCTTGTGTATGAGCTTCGCGGTGGGCAACGCCCCACCCAAGCAGCTGAAAGAAACCGTGTCCTTGAAATACGGCGCCCGGGGCATCGTCGCTCTCTTTTTGTGCACCATCATCACCGCCGTGAGTTTTCACAACTTTCTGCACCTGCCGCCGGCAGCGGGAATGATGTTCGGCCTGGGATACCTGGGTATTTTGTCCTACCATATCAAACGGCATGAAGGCCGAACCGAACGCTACGATTATATTCTGGGCGCCCGCGGCGACGAATCGATGTATCCGTTGACCTGGATCGTTAAAAGGAAAAAGCGCCTGGAACATATCATCGACCAGATCCCTTCGGCCGTGTTCGCCATCGACACCAATCACGTGATCACCCATTGGAACAAGGCCATGGAACGCCTGACCGGGGTGCCGGCTTCCGAGGCCATCGGCACCAACCGGCATTGGTATCCCTTCTACAAGGAGCCGCGTCCGGTGCTGGCAGACCTGATCCTCAACTACATGCCCGGCCAAGAGGTCGAACGTCACTATCAAGGAGAGTATCGCAAGAGCCCAATCATCGAAGATGCCTATGACGCCACCCGCTTCTTCAGCGACATGGGGGAACACGGCCGCCTGATCTCCTTTTCGGCCATGCCCCTCAAAGACCTGGATGGCCAGGTGATCGGCGCGGTGGAGGTGCTGGAGGATTTCACCGACCGGCAGGCCTCGGCGCAGCACTTTGACGTGATGAAGAACATCGCCCGGGCCGAGTGGGACACCCTGCTCTTCTTCTACGGGGTGATCCTCTGCGTCGGCGGCTTGAGCCAGTTCGGCTACCTCGCCAAAATCTCGAACTTTTTCTACCTTGATCTGGGACCGACAGTCGCCAACACCATGGTGGGGATCCTCTCGGCCATCGTGGACAACATTCCGGTCATGTTCGCCGTCTTGAGCATGGATCCGGCCATGAGCCACGGCCAGTGGCTCCTGGTTACCTTGACGGCCGGCGTGGGCGGCAGCCTGTTGTCCATCGGCTCGGCCGCCGGGGTAGCCCTGATGGGCACGGCCCGGGGCACCTACACCTTCGGGGCGCATCTAAAGTGGGCCCCGATCATCGCCTTGGGCTACATAGCCAGCATCCTGGTGCACCTCTGGTTCAACGCCAGCCTGATGTAAAAGCGCAAGGGGCTGCCCGTGCGAAACGTCCGGGCGGCCCCCTGCATCTGTCGAGTTTTCCCGTTCAATAATGCCCCGGGCTCGACCCGGCCACGGTCATTCTCTTGGGCAAAGGGCTCGCTACATGCCCCTTGTCTGCCCCGTAGAACCCGAGTCCCAGAAGGCTGATCAGGCGCAATATCTGTACCATGGCCCGATGCGATTTTGACTTGACAGGCAGCGAGCGTGGGAGTAGGAAGCGGCCCGAGATTTTGAGAGCGTGACGCCCGCCGCGACTGAGCGTTACGACTGGATGCTCGAACGTACGGTGCGTGACGGCGGGGGGTTCGCTTCCCCAGGACCGGCGAAACTTATCTGGGCTTTGATATCTGAAAACGTTGCCCTTTCTTGTTCTTGACCTTAAAAAAACCTAAAAAGAAAAACTAGAACTGTTCTCAAACCGGAGTCATCCCGAGATAACCTGTCGAAAGGAAGGAGAGGAAGGAAAGATGGTTATGAGCAGGTCAAGATTCTATGTCGCCACAGCCCTATTAATCGTTTTGTCGCTTGTCACGGTGGCCATGGCCCAGGGCGGGCCGGATCTGACGACGCCGAACATGCCCGGCAAAATCAAGCAGGCCATCCAAAAGAGCCTGGCCGACGACACGCATGCGGCCAACACCCGCAAAGTGATCAAGCCCGGTGAGGAGCCCGGCTTCCTCGGTATCCCAGGAGCCCCTCAAACCAATCTGTTGCTGGGGTTGATATGGGCGATCTGGGTCGGCTGGATTTTTTCGACGGTCGGAGCCTTCGGGGGCATCATGGCCGGGGTGGGGCACATCACCATCTTCGGCTTAGCCGATTATGCCAAGGCCTTCGGTAAGGGAAACCCGGTCAACAATCTGCTCACCGACTCGATTCGGGTTTCGAACCAGTGGCTGGTCGGTTTCAGCGGGTTGATATCGTCATTCAACTACTACCGCATGGGCCGTCTGGTAGCCCCGTTGGGCGTTTGCCTGGCCATCGGCGGTGTAGGCGGTTCCTGGTTGGTGCCCGAGCTGACCGCCGGCAAGATCTCCCTGAAGGCCTATATCGGCTACTTCGGTCTTATCGTCTTTGTTCTCGGCTGTTTTCTCATCTATGAAATCACTCCCCGAGGGGCGGCCCGCAAGAAGGAAGCCAAGGCAGCGGCACAGGCTTTCGAAAAGGCGATCCGAGAAAAGACCGACACCTCGGACCAAGGGGTCAAGATCATCGAAGGCTCCTACAAGTTCATGTGGATCGCCGTGGCCTTAGTGGTGCTTTCGGCCCTATGGATCAATCTGCTAAATACGGCCCGGTGGGTTCCCTATGTGATGGTTCTGGTCGCCTGGGTGCTTACCTTCATGGTCGGTACCATTCGGTTTACCTTTTTCGGCCAGGAGTTTAAATTCCAGGCGTGGATCCCGATGGTAGGCGGCATTTTCATCGCTGCCATCGCTTCATTTCTCGGCGTCGGCGGCGGTTTTCTCTACGTGCCATTCCTGACCTCCGTGGCGGGGCTGCCCATGTTCCTGGTGGCCGGCACATCGGCTCTCTGCGTGCTGGTGGGAATGATCGTGTCGATCTTCTCATACATGGTGGGCAAGGGTGTCGTAGTGGCCTGGGGGTTGATCGGTGTGGAGCTGATCGGGATTTTCATCGGTTCGATGATCGGCCCGCGTACATCGAAATACATCCCGGAAAAGGTTTTGAAGATCATTTTCATCGTGCTGGCCTTCTATGTCGGCTTGCGCTATACGACCAAGGGATTCCTGGGGCACAGCATCGTACCGCCGTTCTGATCTGAGCCCAAGCCCTCCCATCGAAGACAAGCGGTTGCGGTCTGCTCTTCCAGGCGGACCGCAACCGCTTGTCATTAGCAGGCACGCATGGATCCGATCACCCCTTTCCTGAAGATCATTGATCCATTTCTCATCGCCCCGTTTCGGCTCTTCGACGATCCGCTTTTGGGCTGGTGGGCGGGAATGCTGGTGCTGGCTTTCTGGGCGGTCCTGCTTGGCGAGATCACCGTGGCCGTCGTCTTCCGGGTCAACCGCACCCACATCGCTGAGCAGTGGAAGGAGACGTCCTACTACCACGAACAGTCGCTCAAGGCCAAACAGTCCGGCGATGAATCCGCTTACGAGGGGATCAATAAGCTGGCTAACGAGGCTTACGGCAAATCCTTCTTTCTTTTCCTCGCCATGGGCATGGCCTCGATCTGGCCGGCGTTTTTTGCTGCGGCATGGCTGAACCTGCGCTTCGGGGAAGTCGCCCTTTTCCTGCCGCGGTGGCTCGGCGGCGCCGAACTGAGCTTCCTGGCCCCCTTCGTTCTTCTCTACCTGGCGGTTCGTGTCCTTTTTTCAAGGGCCAAACGGTTCATCCCGTTTCTGAGCCCGCCCTCGGTGGAACCCTCCTCCGGGGACAGACAAGAAGGCAACAGGTAAATTTAAAGCCGCCGCGATTTCCGGGAAAGCGCGTCCCTATCTTACTCCCTGAGTGAAGCCGAGCGACGTGTGCGTCATCCACGAAGAGATGTGCATCCGACTGCGCGAAGCCGGCCACACCATCGGCTACCTGGTGTACCGACGCCTCCCCCGGGTCATCAAGCAGCGCCTGGTGGTGCACCGCACCGAGCAGCTTTTGCACATCATCCGTCAGCCCCCCGACATGACCCGTCTCCTGGCCCAGCACCGCTGGCGATAGCACCTTTAACCGAAGGCCATCAAGCTGGCGGGCGCCCGTCACCGTTGCGGTGGGCATGAACGGCCAGGATCGCCTCGACGGCCGTATCCAGGGAAAGCTGCCCGGTGTTGACGACCAGGTCGTAGTGATGCGGTTTGTCGATGTTTTGGTGGAAGGCCTGGCGGACAAAATCGCGCCGGCGGGCCTGGCGCTGGCGAACCCGTTTTTCGGCCACCTCCAGGGTACATCCATACCCCCTGGCCACGTTGCGGATGCGCGTTTCCAGCGGCGCGATGACGCGTACGGCCAGGCGCTCGGCCGGCGGCAGGATGAAGTTGGCGCCCCGGCCGACAATCACCACTCGCCCGTGGCGGGCCACCGTGCCGATGACCTTGAACAGGTGATGCTGGTATGATCCCGGGTGAAAGTACTTCTTGCGGATCAGGGAAGACAGGAAATCCTCCAGCCCGCTGAGCCGCTCCTTTTCCACCGTGTCGATGACGCTGGCGGACATCCGACTGCTTTTGGCGATGGCCTTGATGATCTCCCGGTGGAACAGGTCGAAACCGAGACGCTGAGCGAGCTTTTCGGCGATGATCCGTCCACCGCTGCCCGGCTCCATGCTCATGGTGATCACCCTGTCGGCCGCCCCCATGGCTTTCGGGGACGCCAGAACCCGCTGACGCCACTTTTCCACGTGGTCCTTGAACAACCGCTCGGACCCGTTTTGATCCTCGTTCATCCGCTTCCCCTCCGATAGAGCCGCCCCATCCCACAGCGGCGTTTTAGATTCTAGACGCATCGCCCCATAACGCAAAACGCCCGGTTTGGCAACCGGGCGTTTTGCGATAAAGGCGGCTCTGCCGCGGTCACTGAACCCGCTGGACCGCCTTGAAGAAATGCGCCACGCGCGCTTCGTTGTCCTGCGGCGTCACCAGCGCCGGCAACTTTTCCAGGGACCGCTCCACAGCCAGGTCCACCATCTCGTTGCGCAACTGTGCCCTGGCGTCACGCAACGCCAAACCGATCCGTCTGTGAGCCTGGGCAATCAGCATCTCCCCTTCCCTTTGGCCCTCTTCGATGAGGGCCTCGCGCTGCCGTTCTCCCTCGGCGACAATCCGCTGCCGGATTACCTCCAGGCGGTCCTGGTGCTCCTGTTGCAGCCGCTGCACCTCGGCGAGCCGTTCCAGGGCCGCGTCACGCTGCGCCTCAAACTGCCGGATCCGTTCCGCGTGTCTGGCCGCCTGGGTGGTGAGCAGGTTGGCCACCGGGCGCCGCCCGAAATAGAAGATCAGCCCGGCGAGGATGCCGAAGTTGACCCAGCGCATCACCAGGTCGTAGGTGGGGCGCCAGTCGGCGGAGGCCTCCGCCGCCCAAAGGGGATCGGCACAGGCCGCCATTGCCGCAACCCCGAGAATTGCCGCTGCCCATGTTCGCCTGGTCTCCGCTGGCACCCTCATGATTCGATCCTCCGCTCGAGCACTTTTTCCATCAACACCACCGAGATCCGCTCGGCTTCCTGGACCGTGCCCTGGCGCGCCTCGGCCATCTGGCGGGCCACGTCCGCCTCGGCGTCCCGGTGCATCTGCGCGATCTGCGCCAGGGCGCGGTCAACGAGGCGGCGGGCTTCCGCCGCCCCCTCGTCGCGCCGCTCGCACCGCAGCCTGTCGGCCTCCTGGCGCACGTCCCGCTCCTGCCGTGTTAGCAGGTCCATGATCCGGTCGCGCTCTCCCTCGGCGGCCTCGATCTCCCGGCCGAGATTCTCGATGAAGAATTCGCGCTCCCGCATCGTGTTGCGCAAGGGGCGGAACATGACCCGGTTGATGATCAGCAGAAACAGCAGAAAGCTCGCGAGCTGAACCACCAGGGTGGCGTTGATGCTGATCAAGGCGATGGTCGAGACGATTTCCATCCTCGCCGCTCCCGTAAAAAGGTTAGACGACAAAAAGCAGCAGCAGGGCGACCACCAGGGAGTAAATCCCGGTGGACTCGGCCACCGCCTGCCCCACCAGCATGGTTCGGGTCAGCAGCCCGGCCTCGTTGGGATTTTGCCCGATGGCCTCGCAGGCCTTGGCCGCCGTCATTCCCTCGCCGATGCCAGGTCCGATGGCCCCCAGCCCCATTGCCAATCCTGCTCCCAAAAAAGCCGCCGCTTTGATCAGATCCGCACCTTCGATAGCCATTTCGTTTCTCCTTGAGGATTGTCACTTCCGGTTCTTGGCCAGTTCATGTTCATGCACACCTTGGCCGGCCGTTTTCACCCTGGTTCGACGCCTTATCGGCCGCCGTCTCAGACGACAAAAATCAGCACCAAGCTTACCACCATGGCATAGATGGCGGTGGACTGGCTCACCGCCTGGCCCACGAGCATGACGCGCATCAGGTCGGTGGCGATGGCCGAATTGCGCGCCACCCAGCGTACCGCGCCGCCGGCCACCTGGCCGTTGCCAATCCCCGGCCCGATCCCCCCGAGGCCGGTGCACAAGCCGGCCGCCAGCAACGCCATGGCCGGGGCCAGGCTCTCGGAGGCCGGAATCCCGCGAAACAGCAGGATGAAGCTCACCAGGAGGCCGAAAATCGCCGGCGTCTGGGCCACGGCTTGCCCCACCAGCATGGTGGTGGTCACCGGCGCCACGGCCAGCGGCTGGCGCGCCACCCCTTCGCAGCTCGCCCCGGCCGCCACTCCGCCGCCGTAGCCGGAGCCGATGGCCGCCAGCCCCGTACTGAGCCCGGCGCCGATAAGGGCCGCCCATCCCGGCCGCAGGGGCACGCTACTAAAGTCGATGAAAATCAGCAGCAGGGCCACCACCATGGCAAAGATGGCAGGGGTCTGGCAGACCGCCGAGCCGATGAGCATGTTGGTGGTGAGGCGTCCGGTCACCGCCGGCTGGCGGGCAATGCCGAAACAGGCCTGGCCGCCGGGCAGCCCGGAGCCGATCCCCGATCCCAGGGCCCCCAGCCCCATGCACAAGCCGGCCCCGAAGAGGGCGGGCGCCTTGATGAGCGGAGCCCCCTGGAAATTCAGGAACATCAACAGGATGGCGATGACGAGGGCAAAGATGGAAGCCGACTCGGCCACCGCCTGCCCCACCAGCATGTTTTTGAAGACGTCGCCGGAAAGATCGGTGTTGCGCGAAACGGCATGGTTGGCCTGGGCCGCAGTGTAGCCCTCGCCGATGGCGGCGCCCACGGCCCCGAACCCCATGCAGATCCCCGCCCCCGCGTAAGCGGCCACGGCCACGATGGTTTCAGGATTCCATTGCATCGATCATTTCACCTGGACCGCGATGTAGACCACGGTAAGCATGGTAAACACAAAGGCCTGGATCGTCCCGACAAACAGTCCGAAGAAGGCGTAGAGCAGCGGCGGCAGCAGGATGTTCCAGCACAGGTAGGACACCACCAGGATAATGATCGAGCCGCCCATGATGTTGCCGAACAAACGGAAGGAAATCGAGACGATCTTGGCGAACTCGCCGATCAGATTCAACGGCATCATGAAGAAGATCGGCTGGAAGTACTCCAGGATGTAGGCTTTGAACCCCTTGGAGCGGATCCCGGCCCAGTGGGCGATGGCAAATCCCATCAGCCCGAGGGCCAAGGGGGTGTTGAGATCCTTGGAAGGCTCTTCCAGGTGGGGAATGATCCCCAGCCAGTTGGAGGCGAGCAGAAAGAGAAACAGGGCCGAAACCAGGGGCGCGTACTTGCGTGCCAGGTCGGCCCCCAGGGCGTCTTCGGTGAGGTTGTAGAGCTGGGTGACGAGAATTTCGCCCAGCACCTGGATCGGCTGGGGCAGCAGGCTGCGCCGCCGGCTGGTGGCCAGGCCGAAGACCACCAGGAGCGCAATGACGATCCAGGTCATCACCACCACTTCCAGGTTGATGGCCAGCCGGTAATCGCCGATGGAAACAAGCAATTGGTGAATCCGCCCCAACTCTCCCATGTGCTATCCTTCCTGGATTCTCCGGTCAGAGGAAGCTCCGCTCGACCCCGCGCCGGCATCGAGCAGGATCAACACCGGCACGCTGAACAAGCCAGGTACCACGCCCAACAAGTCGATGGACGGCAAGTTGACAGCGGTCACCAGGGGCACGGCCATCAGCGCCAGCCGCAGCGCCACCCCCGCCAGCCGCCCTCCCATGCCTGCCGTCCGCCGGGTAATCAGTGCACCCAGCAGCACGAAATTCAGCCCGCTGAACAGGGCCCCGAGGATCAATCCCTTCCCCAGCGGCTTGAAGCCGGCGACCATGAGGCAGACGCCCAGGGCCATGGCGACATACAAGGCCCGGCTCGCGTAGCGCTTCTGGATGTCACGCAGCGTTTCGCCCATTTGGAAGACCTTAATCCTTGCGTGATGGCGGCGGTGGTCCTTCCCGGTGGTTGCCACCGGTGGCCAGCAACTCGGTGATCTGGCGATAGACCACGTGGCCACCGCCCACCACACCGAGCAGCGTCATCACCGCGACGCCGATTCCTTTGAGCCCCAGCCATCGGTCCAGCTTGAGCCCCACGAAAAAGCAGAAGGCGACACAGCCCACCATGGTCAGGCCGATCTGGAGAACGATGGAAAGGTTCTCCGCCCAAGCCCGGTTCTTCTTGTAATCGAACATCTTAAATTCTGTCAAGCAAGTGAACGATCTTCAACATTCGCCCGACAGTCGGCAGACCAGGTCGCAGGCCCGATCCAGACTCAACCGGGCCATGTTGATGACCAAGTGGTAGAGCTGCGGCGTGTCGAAATCACTCTTGCCCAAACGCCCGTAAAGCTTGGCACGACGACGGTCCTCCGATTCCACCAGCGCCGCGGCTCTCGCTTCCGGGTGCCCCTGTCGCTCCATGAGGAATTTGATCCGGTTGGCCGCCTCGTCCACCAGCAAGATGTGGTAGGCGTCCGGATGGTCGTTGAGAATGTACTGGCTGCCGCGCCCGAGAATGACCACGTTGCCCTCGTCGGCCACCTGGGCGATGATCAGCACCAGGTAATCCAGGTAGGACTGCTCGTCCAGGTAGCCATGCTCGTCCTTGAGAACCCGGTCGACCCATTTCTTGGCCACCATGGAGGAGACGAAACGCGACAAGCGGCTGCCGGCCTCTTTCTCGAAGGACTCGACCCACTGGGGCGACACCCGGGCTTCCGTGGCCAGGCGTTCGATGATCTCGCTGTCGGCGAACGTGTAGCCGAGCTTTTGCGCCACCATTCGGCCAAGGGTCCGGCCGCCGGCGCCATACTGTCTGGAAATGGTGATGACCGCCATCGATGCCTCCTGTTTGGATCAGCGGGGAAAGCCCCCCGGCCTGCCGCCGGCTGCCGTCCCTCCGCAGGCGTTGTTGAACCAGTGCTTCATCGGTCTTCAGCGGTTGCGGGGACCGGGACGATGAGGGTTGTCAAATCCGTCTTGTCCGCGATGGCCCGGTAGGTGCCGCCGCGCCAACGCGCCCCGAATCCCCTGCGGGTGGAAATGCCGGAGACGATCATCGTCGCCTGGCACTGGCGGGCGGCCTTGACGATCAGATCCGCCGGCTCGCCCACCACCAGATGGGCCCTGGCGGGGATGCCGTCGCCCTCGAACTGCTCGCAGAGGGCTTCCAGCCGGGCGCGCTCATCCTTGCGGGTCTTTTGAATCGTCATGGCGGAATCGCCCCGGAGCTGTCTCTCGTCGGCGACGTGGACCACGTTGATCTCCTCGATCACCGCCTGCAGGCGCCGCAGGTAGGCCACGGCGTTCCGGCTGGCCGGCCCCCAGTCGGTGGCCAGCAGCGGCCGTTGAAACGGCGGCAGGGCCTCGTGGCGGGCGCCGGCGTAGCGGTACAGCATGACCGGCACCCTGCTGCGCCGGACAATCTCGGCCAGCTCCTCACCAGCGTAAAACTGCTTCAAACCGCCTTGCCGGCGGTCCCCCAGGACAATCAGATCCGCCTCCTCCTTGGCGGCGGCTTCCACCACCCGGGTCACCAGGGCGCCCACCACGATGTACACGCCCACTTCGAGGCCTTGCTCGAAGAGGGCTTCGGCCCAGTTGATGAAATGGATGTTGGCCTTCTCGCGCAGCCGCATCGCCTCGCGCTTCTGGTAGCCGGTGCCGCGATGCATGGTGACCTTTTCCCTTTCGATCACGTTGACAAACACCACGTGCTCCAGGGCGGCCCGCCTCAGGTCGAGCAGCGACTGCAACGCGTCGAACCACAATTCCTCGAACTGGGTGACAAAGAGAATTTTGCGAATGTCCATGTCCCACACTTTCCGGGCCGCGACCGAGCCTGCGGCGCGGCGACGCCGATCGGCTAGCCGAGGATCTGCTTGAGCGTCCGGGCCAGCTTTTCGGGTTCCACCGGCTTTTCCAGGTAGTGCTCCGGCTCGGGCACTGCGGCGCCGCCGAATTCCGTCAGGGCCTTTTGCGATCGCAGAAACGTCTTTTCGGCGATGCCGGAAAGCAACACCACCCGGATCTGCTTCAAGGCCGGATCGGTTTTTAGCTCGCGGTAAAGCCGAATGCCGCTCTGGCGCGGCATCAGCACGTCGAGCAGCACCAGGTCGGGGCGTTCCTGCTTTACCTTGGCCAATCCCTCCTCCCCGTTTTCGGCCTCCAGGGCGCTGTAGCCGCACTCCTCGATGACGGTGATATTGAACAGTCGCACATCAGGATCATCATCAACCACAAGCACTTTTTTTGTCATGGGTCACCCTCTTCGCTCGGGGCCGGGGCCTTGGGAACATGGGCGTCCCCGGCACCCGGCGCCACCGGTAAAAATGGCAGGTAAATAGTAAAACGGGTACCGCGGCCGAGTTCCGAAACCACTTCGATGGTTCCCCGGTGAGCCTCGATGAGCTTGCGGGTAACAAGCAGCCCCAGGCCGGTTCCCCGGGATCCCTTGGTGCTGAAAAACGAGGTGAACAGGCGCTGCCGGACCTCTTCGCTCATACCGACGCCGTTGTCCGCGACCTCGAAGCGGATTCGCTGATCCGGCGCCAAGAGCGTGCGGACCAGCACTTTGTGGCGCTTGTTGGCGTTTTCGTCGAAGGCGCAGGCGTCCACGGCATTGGTGAGCAGGTTGAGCAGGCAGCGGTGCACCGTACGGCTGTCCATGGCCACCTGGCCGATGGCCGGATCCAGTTCGATCTCCAGCGCCACCCCGTTTTCGAGGGCCTCGTCACGCACCAGATCACAGACGTCTTGAACCACCTCGTTGGGGTTGCACGGTGCGTAATCGGGCTCCCGCTCCTTGGAGTAGGAGAGCAGGTCAAGCACCAGGTCCGAGGTGCGCTTGATGTTGCGCTGCACCATCCGCCAGCCGGTTTGCAGCTTCTCCCGGTCGTCCCTGGACAGCCCGACATCGATCATATAACTGCCGCCCTTCAACCCGTGGAGAATGTTCTTGATGCAGTGGGCCATTCCGGCCACGGTCTGCCCGACGGCCGCCAGCCGCTCGGACTGAAGCAGTTCCGCCTCCAAGCGCTTGATCTCGCGCAGGTCCTGGAAGAACGCCACCGAGCCCATCATCCGCTCGCCCTCGCGAAGCAAGGTGCCCGAATAGCGCACCGGGATCACCTCCCCATCGCGGCGGGTGATGGTGACTTCCTTCCAGGGAAACTCCCATCGGCCCTCCCGGCCCTCCTCGGCGTCCCACAGCTCCTCCACCTGGTCCGGGTAAAGGTCGAAGGCGCGGCGCCGGTGCACGACTTCATCTCTCCTGTAGCCGAAGAGGCTCTCGGCCGCCGGGTTGAACAGGACAATGCGCATCGCTTCGTCGGTGGCCACGATGGCATCGGTGGAGCTGCGGATCAGATTGGACTGGAAGTTGTTCTTGCGCCGCAGCTCCTCGTTGAGCATGGCGTTTTCCACCGTCGCCCCGATGCGGTTGCCGATCAGCTCCAGGGCGTAGAGGTCTTCCTCGTCGAGGTGGTCTTCCCGCCGGCTGCCCATACGGATCACCCCGAAAATGCGACCCTTCTCCGGGGCCACCGGGATATAGGCCACGGATCGGATTCCGGCCGCCTTCAGGTTGTTCAGCTCCGGCGGAAAATCGTCGGACGCGAAGCGGAAAAAGCGAACCTTGCCGTCGCTGGCCACCCGGGAAACCATGTCATCGGCACCGCAGCGGCCCGGGGTGACGTCGCCATCGGGCCCTCGGCGCGGATAGTTGATGAACCGTTGCCGGCCGTCTTCCTCCAGCATGAACAGGCAAACGGAATCGGCGCTGAGGAAATTGCCGACTTCCTTCAAGGCGGCATCGATGCATTCGTCCAGGCTCAGGGGCGCGTTCAGGGCGGCGTGAATGCCGCACAGGGCCGCCAGCTTCTGGGTATGCCGCCGGCTCTGTACCTCGCTGCGCTTTTTCTCGGTGACGTCCTGCAAGGTTTCGATGGCACCGACGATGTTCCCGTCCGGATCCTTGATCGGCGATCCGGTGAACCAGCACCACTTTCCCTCGATACCCAGCAGGGGGAGGAATTCCTCGGCTTCGTAGGCCCCCTCGATGAGGGTGGACGGTCGCCAGCGCGACCCGTAGAGGCGGTGGATCTCGGCTTCATCGAGCTGGTCGACGATCACGTCGGCCATCAGGGGCCGCCGGTTGCCGCGAAACGGTTTCCAGTGGTTCGACGTGCCCACCATTTCCTCGGCCGGCACCCCGGTGAGCCGCTCCAGGGCCCGGTTCCAGTGGGTGACCACGTGATCGCGGTTGATCACAAAAGTTGGAATCGTGCTGCCCTGGATAATCTGGGCCGTGAAACGCTCGCTTTCCACCAGGCGTCGGTTCTGCCGTTCGATGGCCTCCTCGGCGCGTTTTTTCTCCGTGATGTCCTGGATCGTCTCAATGGCCCCGATCAGCCGCCCGTCGGCCGCCTTTATCGGCGCGGCGGTAAACCAGCACCAGCGCCCGCCGTCGCCCAGGCCGGGGAAGAGGACCTCGGCCTCGTAGCCCTCGGGGATCAGGCTCGACGGGCGCCACCGGCTGCCGTAAAGCTTGTCGAGGGCTTTCGGGCCGAGCCTGTCGAGGATAACGTCGGCCATCGAGGGCCGGGGCTCTTTCCAGAACGGCGACCACTGTTCACGGGTGCCGATTTTTTCCGCCGCCGGGCACCCGGTGAGCAACTCCAGGGCCCGGTTCCAGTGGGTAATCACATGGTTATCGTCGATGACGAAGGTGGGTATGGTGCTGCCCTCGACGATCTGTGCCAGGGCCCGCTGCTGCCGCGAGAGCTCCCGCTCGATCTGGCAGGCGTGCTTGCCGCGGCGTTCGGCAATGGCGGAGAAACGGTTGGCAAGATCCCGAATCAGCGCCTCGAGTGCCGGCGTGACGCCGGGAAGCTGCCGCAACCGCGCCAGGGTTTCCGAGCGCAGAGCTTCCAGCTGCAGGGCGTCCCAGACCACCCGCACGTCGATATGGTCGATGAGCCGCACCCCGGCCGGCAGCTGGCGCTGCAAAACCTCGTTGAAAGACGGATCGTTGGTGATTTCGATCACCGTGGTGAGACCGGGCAGGTCGAAGATCTGCCGGTAGTCGGAAAATACCGGAATCCCCCGCTGGCGCGCCAGACCGAGGCCCGGGGCCTCGGGGTCCGGGTCGGCCACGGCAACAACCTGGGGGCGCCACCGGGTTTCATCGGCCTCGGTGAGAGAAGCCAGCAGATTGCGGCAAAACCGCCCTCCGCCAACGATGGCGAGCCGTTCTCCCAACAACTCTTTGAGCCGCGCCGTCTTCACCTCTGGCAGCTTCCTTTCATCGCCTCTCAGGGGATCACCAGGACCGGGCGCTCCGCAGTTTCCGCCACCCGGTGCGATACCCCGCCAAGCCAGTACTCCTGAAACCAGTCCTTGCCGGTGCGCCCCATGACGATGAGGCTGGCCTCGTGCACGCGGGCCAGATGCACGATCTCGGCGGCCGCATGGCCGCTGCTCAGAAGCGCTTCGGCCTGGATCCCGGCCTCGGCCAGGCGGACGCAGGCACTGTCCAGGCGCTTGCGGCTTTCCTTCTCCAGCGCCGCAATGGCGTCGGCATCGGCGTTCTTGGTCACGTTGCGGCCCAGCACATGGACCACCAGGGCCTTTTCCACCGCCGGTCCCAAGGCGATGAGGGCCTCCAGCCCGCGCTCGGAGGGCGGCGACCAGTCGGTGGCCAGCATGGGGCGAACGAACGGCCGGCTGTTGATCCGGGTTTCCACCTGGCCGTCCTCCAATTGGTAGGGCGCCGTGTACTTGGCCATCAGCAGCGGCAGCGGGCTACGGCGGACCATGTCCAGGATGTGGGAGCCGACATACACCCGGTCGAAACCGGTGCGCGACTTGCGTCCCGTGACGATCAGATCAACGGCCTCTTCTTCGGCGATTTTGATCAAAATCGGATTGGTTTCGCCGAGCTCGACGCGCCACGTACAATCGATGCCGGACTTGGCCACCACCTCGGCCCAGTGGGCAAAACGCTCCTCGGCCGCGGCGCGCTGGCGTTCCGCCTCCTTCTTATCGAATCCCGCGTACGGCACGAAAGCAACCTCTTCGCGCCGGATGACGTAGACCAGCACGATCCGCCGCAGCCCGGCTGGCTTCAGGGGCAGCACCGCCTGGAGACTTTCGAAGGCCGCCTCACGCAAACGGGTGTGAAACAAGATCGATTCGAATTTCATCGTATCACCGAATATTAGCACCTTTTTGCCACTTTTGGCCAATCGGTTCGACGCCTTTTGCCCGCCGCGTCAGAAAAAAAGCAAACTGACCAGCGCGAAACAGGGCACAAGAAACACGAGGCTGTACTTCAGGATATAGCCGAAAAAGCTCGGCATGGGGGTGCCGGCCTCCTCGGCGATGGAGCGCACCATGAAGTTGGGGGCGTTGCCGATGTAGGTGCATGCGCCAAAAAACACCGCCCCGGTGGAGATGGCTTTCAAGTAGGCGGCCTTGTCGCCCATCATGATCGCCACGGCCTCCGGTTCCGGCAAACCGGCGGCGAAGCTGCCGATGGCCGTGTTGAAAAAGGTCAAATAGGTCGGCGCATTGTCTAGAAAAGAGGACAACAAGCCGGTGATCCAAAAATAATGGCACGGCTTCCGGACCGTATCCATGAGAAAAGCCAGGGCCCCCTGGCTGCCGGCCTTGAGAATCAGCAGGCAGGGAATCATGGTGATGAAGATGCCGATGAACAGCAGGCCCACCTCGATGATGGGAAACCAGGTGAATTCGTTGCGTTCGCGGGTTTCGATGGGCGTGGTGACCATGGACAGCAGCCCCATGATAATCAGCAACAGGTCGCGGAAATAGTCCTGCACCCCGCGATGGACCCCGAAGAAATCAATCACCCCCAACTTGGCCACCCCACTGAAGAGCACCGCCGCCACTATGCCGGCCAAGAATAAAAAGTTGTGGATGCCCTCGATGCGCAAGGCGGCCTGTCCTTCCCCGGCGGACGGGTCGGCCGGTTTTTCACGCCGGTAAAAATAGCTGTCCAGGAGGAAATAAGTCACCAGCAGCAGACCGGCGGCCAGCAGCATGTGGGGCATGATCTGGAATGTCCAGAAAAACGACACCCCGTGAAGGAAGCCGAGAAACAGCGGCGGATCGCCCAGGGGGGTGAGGGCCCCGCCGATGTTGGCCACGAGGAAAATGAAAAACACCACCATGAAGGTGCGCTGCTTGCGGTGGTGGTTGGCCCGCAAAAACGGCCGGATCAGCAGCATGGCCGCACCGGTGGTGCCCATCCACGAGGCCAGGGCCGTACCGATGACCAGCATGAGGGTGTTGACCAGCGGCGTTCCCGAAAGGCGGCCGGAGAGCAGAATCCCTCCGGAAACGGTGTACAGGGACCAGAGCAGGATGATGAACGGCAAGTAATCAGCCAGGAGGATGTGGACGATTTCGTAGAGGGCATTGCCTCGATAAACCAAAAGAAACGGAACGGCCAGACTGGCGGCCCAGAAGGCGGAAACCTTGCCGAAATGATGGTGCCAGAACCGCGGCAGCAGCAGCGGCATCAACGCGATGGACAGCAACATGCCGGCAAAGGGAAGGCAGCTCCACAGAGGCATCGACGGCCCCAGGTCCGGGTGCGCGGTGGCATGCTCGGCCGCCGCCGCCGGAAAAGCCGTCATCAGGATGAACCAAACCGGCAGCATCGCCCACCGCCTGTTTTTCATCGGCGTGCTCCTCCAGTGTACTCCGAGCGGGGAAAGTGTCGCTTCACCGTGGTCCGACCCACTTGCCGCATTTTTTCCAGGCGGGAACGTGACGTTCATTAATCGAATTAATCAAAATTATTTTATGGTATCCATTTCTTTCCCCAGCTGTCAAGCGCCCTGGCGGCAGGCAGTACTGAGTATTCTTTTTATCCAGGCAGCGCCAGCAGGCCGCTCCCCGCCCAAGAGGCGCCGAAAACCTCAAAAAACGCTACCTGATGGCAGCGAGGGTTTCTCGGACGGCGATCGCCTGTTGACAAGCCAGCGGCCTTGATTTAGCGTCGGCAACCTGGAATTTAGAATACTGCCCATCGGCGGACCGGCCGGCGCCTTGCCAGGCCGACGCCGTGCCGTTGTAAGGAGGTCGATCATCGAGACGATCGAAGCCATTGCCCCCATGCAGGCCCAGGCCGACGCCTGGCGCCGCGCAGGGCGGCGCATCGCCCTGGTGCCGACCATGGGTTTTTTGCATGCCGGGCACCTGTCGCTGGTGCGCCTGGCCCGCGAGATGGCCGACAAGGTGGTGGTGAGCATCTTCGTCAACCCCACCCAATTCGGACCCGGGGAAGACCTGGAGGCCTACCCGCGGGATCTGGAGCGCGACCGCCGCCTGCTGGCAACCGAAGGCGTCGATACCCTCTTTTTGCCTTCCGCCGGCGAGATGTACCCCGAGGGGTACCAGACCCGGGTGACCCTGGATCGGTTGCCGCAGCACCTCTGTGGGCTGAGTCGACCGGTGCACTTCGGCGGCGTGGCCACCGTGGTGGTCAAATTGATCCATATCGCCAAGCCTCACCTGGCGGTCTTCGGCGAAAAGGACTACCAGCAGCTGCTGGTGGTGCGCCGCATGGTCCGGGACCTGAACCTGGACGTGGAAATCGTCGGCGCCCCCACCGTGCGCGAAGCCGACGGGCTGGCCATGAGCTCGCGCAACGCCTACCTCGCCGAGGGCCAGCGGCCGGCCGCCTTGACCCTGTCGCGGGCCTTGACCCAAGCCCGCCAGCAGGTGGCCGCCGGTGAGCGCCAGGCGGCGGTGGTGATTGCCTCTGCTGTATCGATGATCCAGTCCGAGGCAGAGGCGATCATCGACTACGTGAAGATCTGCGACCCGGAAACCCTTGAGGATGTTTCCGTCATCGACCGCCCGGTACGCATGGCCCTGGCCGTGCGGGTGGGCCGCTCCCGCTTGATTGACAACATGGCGCTGGTGCCTCCGAATCCGCCGGAATCTGCGCAAGGAGAAACTCCATGAGCAACGAACAGTTCTTTTTCACCTCCGAATCCGTCACCGAAGGCCATCCGGACAAGGTGGCCGACCAGATCTCCGATGCCATCCTCGACGCCATCATGGCCCAGGACAAGCGCTGCCGCGTAGCTTGCGAGACCCTGGTAACCACCGGTATCGCCTTCATCGCCGGGGAGATCACCACCGAGTGTTACGTGGAAATGCCCCAGATCGTGCGCGATACGATCCGCGATATCGGCTACAACTCTTCCCAGATGGGCTTCGACTGGAAAACCTGCGCCGTGATCACCAGCATCGACCACCAGTCGCCGGACATCGCCCAAGGGGTCGACCGCAGTGAAAACGTCATCCTGGACCAGGGAGCCGGCGACCAGGGATTGATGTTCGGCTTCGCCACCGACGAAACCCCCGAACTGATGCCGATGTCCATCATGTTTGCCCACAAGCTCACTCGCCGCCTGGCCGAGGTTCGCAAAAACGGCGCCCTCGACTTTTTGCGCCCTGACGGCAAGAGCCAGGTAACCATCGAGTACGAAAACGGCACCCCCCGGCGGGTGGATACAGTGGTGGTCTCAGCCCAGCACAAGCCGGACGTCACCCACGACGAACTGCGCGAGGCCATCATCGAAGAGGTGATCAAGAAGGTAATCCCCCGGAAAATGATCGACGGCGATACCCGCTACTTCATCAACCCTACCGGCCGTTTCGTGGTCGGCGGCCCCATGGGCGACTGCGGCCTTACCGGCCGCAAAATCATCGTGGACACCTACGGGGGGCAGGGCAGCCACGGGGGCGGCTGCTTTTCCGGCAAGGATCCGAGCAAGGTGGACCGCAGCGCCTCGTACATGGCCCGCCACGTGGCCAAGAACATCGTGGCGGCCGGACTGGCCAAGAGGTGCGAGGTCCAGATCGCCTACGCCATCGGCGTGGCCGAGCCGGTCTCAATCATGGTCGACCTGATGGGCACCGGGGTGATCCCCAAGAAACGGGTCAAGGAAATCATCCGGGAGGTCTGGGACTTGAGGCCCGGGGCGATCATCGAGTACCTGGACCTGCTGCGGCCCATCTACCTGAAAACGGCGGCCTACGGCCATTTCGGCCGCAACGAACCGGAGTTCACCTGGGAGCATACCAACATGGTGGACACCATCCGGGAGAAAGCCGGGCTTTGATCACACCCGCCCCCCGCTCCAGCGCAGCTTGGTCTTGAGCACGTCGAAATACTGGCTTGCGGGGATTTCGATCATCCGCAGCGGCTGGGGGCTCCGGCGGACCTGAATCCGATCCCGCTCGTCGATGGCCAGCCCCACTTGGCCGTCCAGGGTCAGGGCAATATCGCTGGCCCCTTTGGCCAGATGGATCTCGATGCCGGCGCTGTCCGGGATGATCAACGGACGATTGGTCAAGGTAAACGGACAGATGGGTGTCAGGATGATTCCCGGCACCCGGGGGTGAAGTACCGGACCGCCAGCCGCCAGCGAGTAGGCGGTGGAGCCGGTGGGGGTGGCCACGATGAGCCCGTCGGCCCGGTAGGTGGTCAGGTAATGGCCATCGATGAAAGTCTCGATGGAAGCAAGGCGGGCCAGGGCACCCTTGTTGATCACCAGATCGTTGAGCACCGTTTCCCGGGCCACCAGCCTTCCTTCCCGCACCACCTCCACCTGCAGCCGCATTCGCGCACTGGTGGTAAATCCGTGGGTCAACAGCCCCTGAACCACCGTGTGCATCTGCGCTTCGGCCACCGCGGCCAGGAAACCGACCTCGCCGAACTTGACCCCCAGGATGGGAATCGGCTGCTCGCCGATCCAGCGCACCGCGCTGAGAAAGGTGCCGTCGCCGCCCAGCACGAGCACGAAGGCCAGATCCGACGGGGCGCTGGGCTCCGATTTCCCACACCAATGGCGATCCGGCCGGGAAACCGGGTGACAAACCACCGCCACCTGCCGCCGGGCCAGCAAGGCGGTTACCTCTTCGGCCTTGCGCTGGGCCAGCGGTTCCTTTTTGACGACAAGCCCGATTTTCGTGCGTTTGTCTGCCACGATAGCGTTTCTCGCGGGTCCGTTGGGATAACAAGTGTGCTTGACGCAGCTTCAGCAAAGCATGCTACCGGGATTGGACCGATGCGGCAACAGTTTTTTCCCGTCCGTATTACGCCTTGACGGGGGCTTCTAAACCGTTTATATACGCCGGGAATCGGAAAATTCCGTCTTGGGTTGAGCAGTTGGCCCCGCAGAGAGGCCAGAGCGCCCTGACGCTGCTCCGGCCCCCTCCCCGCTACAAACGGAGCGGAAGATTTAAAACCAAAAACACGGAGGAATCGGTCATGAAGCGTTTTGTGTTGTTTGCCGCCGTTGTGGCCCTGGTTGCGATGTTCGCCGGCACCGGCATCGCCGCTGAAACCATCAAACTCGGTGTGGGCGGTGCCCACTCCGGCGACTTGGCCTCCTACGGACTGCCCACCGTCAAGGCCGCCGAGCTGGTGGTCAAGGACATCAATGCCAAGGGCGGCATCCTCGGCAAGCAGGTGGAACTGGTGGTCGAAGACGACGTATGCAAGCCCGAAGTGGCCACCAACACCGCCACCAAGCTCGTCGACCAGGGGGTGCGCATCGTGCTGGGGCACATCTGCAGCGGTGCCACCAAGGCGGCTCTGAGCATCTACAACAAGGCCCAGGTCATCGCCATGTCGCCCTCGGCCACCAATCCGGATTTGACCCAGAGCGGGGAAAATCCTTACTTTTTCCGCACCATCGCCGCCGACGACGCCCAGGCCCGACTCGAGGTGGCCTTTGCCCTGGATACCCTCAAGCTGAAAAAGATCGCCGTTCTCCACGACAAGGGCGACTATGGCAAGGGGCTGGCGGAATTTGCCAAAAAATTCCTCGAGGAAGACCCGCGGGCCGAAGTGGTGCTCTACGAGGGGATCACTCCCGGTGCAGTGGACTACTCGGCCGTGGTGCAGAAGATCAAGCGCTCGGGCGCCGAGGCAGTGATCTTCGGCGGCTACCACCCGGAAGCTTCCAAGATCGTCACCCAGATGCGCAAGAAACGCATGGACACCGTGTTCATCTCCGATGACGGCGTCAAGGACGACACCTTCATCAAGGTAGCCGGGAAATACGCCGAGGGCGTCTACGCCACCGGTCCCAAGGATGTTTCCAAGAACCCCCTGGCCATCGCCGCCAACAAGGCCCACCAGGACACCTACGGCGCCGAACCCGGCGCCTTCTTCTTGAACGCCTACGCAGCGGCCCAAGCCCTGCTCAACGCCGTTGAAAAAGCCGGCGGCACCGACGACATCAATGCCATCGTCAACGCGCTGCGCACCGAACTGGTGGACACCCCCCTGGGGAAAATTCACTTCGACGAGCGTGGTGACGCCATCGGCGTCGGCTTTTCCATGTACCAGGTGCAAAACGGCGCTTACGTCGAAGTCCAGTAATGACCGAAAATCCCTTCGTCTCCAGGGGGAGGGGACACCGCGGTCAGCGGATCCTCCCCCTGGTTTTTTTGAGCCGCCCCACCCGTTTTGCCGGCGCGGGGCGATGCCAGATCAAAGCCGATGGATCTGCAATATTTCGCTGAACTGTTTCTCGGGGGGCTGACCCGGGGGAGCATCTACGCCCTCATCGCCCTGGGCTATACGATGGTCTACGGGATCATCGAACTGATCAACTTCGCCCACGGCGAGATCTACATGATCGGCGCCTTCACCGGCCTGATCGTCGCCACGGTGCTCACCTTCGCCGGCTTCCCCACCCTCGCCGTACTGGTGATCGCCTCGGTGGCCGCGGTGGTCTATTCCTCGTGCTACGGTTTCACCATGGAAAAGATCGCCTACAAGCCGTTGCGCGGCGCTCCGCGGCTCTCGGCCCTGATCAGCGCCATCGGCATGTCGCTGTTTCTGCAAAACTATGTGCTACTGGCCCAAACCTCCGACTTTCTCCCCTTCCCCAGCCTCGTGCCGGACCTGGCCTTCTGGGAGCCTTATGCCCACATCATCAGCAGCCAGGAAATCGTCATTATCACGGTCACTGCCGTTGTCATGGTCCTGCTGAACCTGCTGATCAAGTTCACCCGCATGGGCAAGGCGATGCGCGCCACCAGTCAAGACCGGGAGATGGCCATGCTGACCGGAGTGGACGTCAACCGCGTCATATCCATGACCTTTGTCATCGGCTCGGCCACCGCGGCCCTCGGTGCGGTGCTCATCGCCTCGCACATCGGGCAGATTAACTTCTATATCGGTTTCATCGCGGGCATCAAAGCCTTCGTGGCCGCAGTGCTCGGCGGCATCGGCAGTGTGCCCGGGGCCGTGGTGGGGGCCCTGGTCCTCGGCTGGACGGAGAGTTTTTTCACCGGCTACATCTCCAGCGACTATGAAGACGTCTTCGCCTTCATCTTCCTGGTGGTGATCCTGATCTTTAAGCCGTCGGGAATCCTGGGACGCTCGGAAACCCAGAAGGTCTAGGACCGGAGCAAACGGTAACCTCCCATGATGTCTCTCGTTGAAATCCGAAAATCGTTCCTGGTGTCGATCTGGTTCATGTTTTTGACCTTTCCCATCATGGTCATCCGGGTCAACACCGTGGAAAACATCGTCGAGTGGCGCTGGAACAACATGATCGCCGTCGGCGTGGGCAGTTTTCTGCTCTCCTTTGTCTGGCGCTACCTGATCCGGCGCAAGGAGCAGGGCGTACGGCGCCAGCGGGAAAGCGCCGGGCCCCGGGTGTCGATCTTCCAGCGCATCGGCGAAGACCGGCGCATTTTTCTTCCGGCCCTCACCGCAGCTGCCTTGGCGGTGGTGGTGTTTCCCTTTCTCGTCTCGATGTACCAGATCAACATCATGACCACGGCCTTCATGTACATCATGCTCGGCCTGGGGCTGAACATCGTAGTGGGAGTGGCCGGCCTGCTCGATTTGGGCTACGTGGCCTTTTACGCCGTGGGGGCCTATACCTACGCCCTGCTCAACTACCATTTCGGGCTCAATTTCTGGGTCTGCCTGCCCATCGGGGCGGCCTTGGGGGCCCTCTTCGGCATTCTGCTGGGTTTTCCCGTGCTGCGGCTGCGGGGCGACTACCTGGCCATCGTCACCCTCGGCTTCGGTGAAATCATCCGCCTGATTTTGGAAAACTGGAACGAGTTTTCCTTCGGCCCCAGCGGGATCTCCAACATTCCCCGGCCCGGCTTTTTCGGGGTCGAATTTTCCCTGCTGGCCCACACCCGCTACATCTATTTTCTGGTGGTATTAATAACGATCTTTACCATCTTCATGGTCAACCGCCTGCAGAACTCGCGCATCGGCCGGGCTTGGCTCGCCTTGCGCGAAGACGAAATCGCCTGCCAGGCCATGGGGGTGGACAAGGTGCGCACCAAGCTCACCGCCTTCGCCCTCGGGGCCACCTGGGCCGGATTGGCCGGGGTGATTTTCGCCGCCAAGACCACTTTCATCAACCCGGCCAGCTTCACCCTCTGGGAGTCGATCAACATTCTGTGCATCGTGGTCCTGGGCGGCATGGGCTCCATCGTGGGGGTGATTCTAGGCGCCCTGGTGCTGGTGTTGCTGCCCGAATACCTGCGGGCCTTCGCCGAGTACCGCATCCTGACTTTCGGCTGTGTCCTGGTACTAATGATGGTCTTCCGGCCCGGCGGCATCGTGAGCAACGTGCGCCGCACCTACCGGTTCGAGGGACCTGACAGCGGGGACAAGTAGATTGACACCGACGGAACCGATCCTCAAAGTCGTTGGCATGAGCATGGATTTTGGCGGCCTGCGGGCCGTGGATCGCCTCGACCTGGAGATCCAACAGGGCGAAATCGTGGCCCTCATCGGCCCCAACGGCGCGGGCAAGACCACTTTTTTCAACTGCATCACCGGGATTTACGCCCCCACCGAGGGCGACATCCATATCCACCCCCCCGGCGGCCAGGCTAAACGCATCAACGGCCTGAAGCCCAACCGGGTCACCGAACTCGGGCTGGCGCGCACCTTCCAGAACATCCGCCTCTTTCAGCAGATGACGGTGCTGGAAAACGTGATGATCGGCCGTCACTGCCGACTGCGGTCCGGGATCCCGGGCGCGGTGTTCCGACCGCAGCACACGGTGAAGGAGGAACGCCAGGCGGTGATGGACAGCTACCGGGTCCTGGAAAAAATCGGCCTGGAACGGTTCGTCAATGACCTGGCCAAGAACCTGCCCTACGGAGCCCAGCGGCGCCTGGAGATTGCCCGGGCGCTGGCCACCGATCCGTTTCTGCTGCTGCTGGACGAGCCGGCGGCCGGCATGAACCCCCAGGAAACCCATGCGCTGGACCAGCTGATCCTGCGCCTGAGGGAAACCGAGGGCGTCTCGATCCTGCTCATCGAACACGACATGAAGCTGGTGATGAGCCTCTCGGACCGTATCTACGTGATGGACTATGGCCGGAAAATCGCCGAGGGGACGCCCCAGCAGATCAAGAACGACCCGGTGGTCATCAAGGCCTACCTGGGAGAAGAATACGTGGCCTGACGAAAAGTCGGCAAAAAAACATGCTCAAGATCGACGACATAAACACCTACTACGGCAACATCCAGGCCCTGAAGGGGATCAGCCTCGAAATCGGCGCCGGGGAGATCATCTGTCTCATCGGCGCCAACGGCGCCGGCAAGTCCACCACCCTGATGAGCATCTGCGGCGTCGTGCCGCCGCGTACCGGCCGCATCGTCTTCGAAGACCGGGAGATCCAGAACCTGCCCACCAACCGCATCGTGGAACTGGGCATCGTGCAGGTACCGGAAGGCCGTCGCATCTTTCCCTACCTCACCGTAGCCGAAAACCTCGACATGGGGGCCTTCCTGCGCAAGGACAAGGCGGCTATCGCCCGGGATCTCGACTACATCTACGACCTGTTTCCCATCCTGGCCAAGCGCCGTCACCAGGCCGGCGGCACTCTCTCCGGCGGCGAACAGCAGATGCTGGCCATCAGCCGGGCCCTCATGGCCCGTCCGCGGCTGCTGCTGCTCGACGAGCCGTCCCTGGGTTTGGCCCCCTTAGTGGTCAAACAGATTTTCGAAATCATTGGAAAGATAAACAGGGAAAACAACACCACGATCTTCCTGGTCGAACAGAACGCCAACTTGGCCCTCCAGATCGCCCACCGCGGCTACGTGATGGAAACCGGCCGCATCACCCTCACCGACACCGCCGCCAACCTCCTGGCCAACGAAGATGTGAAAAAAGCATACCTGGGAATCTGATCGGCAGGCTCAGGGGAGGCCCTGCTGCAGGGCACGCAGCCGCCGACTGACCCTCACCGGATAGACGGCCGGGGCGGATATCCGCCGGTAGCGGTCGGCCAAGCCGGCCATCTGCCGCCGGCAGCGCTCGCGGATCGCTTCCAGTGACGGCGACGCGACACAAACCCGCCCCTCGCGCATCACCGTTTCCAGCAGGGGCTGGCCGCCGTCGACACGCTCATCGGCCGTGCCTAAAACGTCCTCAACGAACCGGCCTGTGCTGTCCGCGAAGCGAAACACCTGTTTTTCCCCCCCCAACGTCTCTTTTCCCGGCGAACGTTTACGGATGGGCCGGCCAGCGAAGGCCACCATCTTGTAGACGATGTCCAGAAACGGCATGTCGGCCGACACGCCGGCCTTGGTGCCCACGCCGAAGGCATCGATGGTGGCCCCGGCAGCCAGGGCATCGGCGATCTTGAACTCGTCGAAACCGCTGCTGGCAAAAATTTTCACCTCGGTCAGCCCCGCTTCGTCGAGGATGGCGCGCACCTGGCGGCTCAGGGTGATCATGTCGCCGCTGTCCAGGCGCACCCCCCGGAGCCGGTGGCCGCGGGCGGCCATGTCCTTTCCTACCCGGGCGGCGATGCGCGCCCCGGCCAGGGTGTCGTAAGTATCGATAAGAAAAACCGAACTGTCCGGAAACACCTCGGCGTAGGCGCGAAAAGCGGCCTCTTCGTCGGCAAAGGCGGTCACGAACGAGTGGGCCATGGTCCCGGAGACGGGAATCCCGTAGCGCTTTCCCGCAAGCACGTTGCTCGTGCCGGCGAAACCCACGATGTGGCAGGCCCGGGCCAGGGCCATGCCGGCATCCTGGCCCTGGGTGCGGCGCAGGGCGAAATCCACCAGGGGCCGGCCGGCGGCGGCCAGCACGCAACGGGCCGCCTTGCTGGCCAGCATGGTGTGGAGGCCCAGGGTGTTGAGAACAAAGGTTTCCAGCAGCTGGGCCTCCAGGATGGGCGCGGTGACCTCCAGCAGCGGCTCGTCAGGGAAAAAAACCGTTCCTTCGGGCAGGGCGCGCACGGTGCCGGTGAAGCGCACCGCGGGCAGATAGTCGAGGAAGTCATCGGGAAAAATACCGGTCTGCGCCAGGTAGTCGATATCTTCGGGGCGAAAACGAAAATCCGCCAGCTCCGCCAGCGCCGGCGCCAGGCCGGCAGCCACCAGAAAACTCCGGGGCAGTCCCGCCCCACGCACGTAAACGGAAAAGGTGGCCGTGCCCGAGACCCCGTGGGCCAGGTAACCGGCGGCCATGGTCAATTCGTACAGGTCGGTGAACAGCGGCAGGGCCGGGCGATTGTTAGAATGCTTGGCATCGTTGGAGCGGGCAGACATGCTGGACCGGATCTTTCTGTGATGTTTTCAGCCGGGGCACCCCTGACCTTCAGACCACTTCGGCGCCGTAGAGCTGTTTCATGCGCCTCAGGGCAAAAGCGTGCATCTCGGGATCGAAGTCCGCCACCCCGGCCGCCGGCACCCGGATGCGGTAATCCCGGTTGGCCAGGCCGCCGACGGTGTCCATGACGCAGATCGAGGTACAGACGCCCACCACCTCCACCGTGTCCACCCCGGCAGCCTCCAGGACCTGTTCCAGGTCGGTGCCGTAGAAGCCGCTGTAGCGCGTCTTGGAGATCACCTTCTCGCCAGGCCGTGGCCCCAACTCGGCGATTATCCGGGCCCCCCGGGTGCCGGCGATGCAGTGGGCGGGAAACTTTTCGAACTCCCTGTCGTCCGGGGCGTGAGCATCGGCGAGAAAAATCACCGGATTTCCCGCCCGGCGATGGGCTTCGAGGCGGCGGGCCACGACGGGAACGATGGCCCGGGCCGACGGGCCACAGTCCAGGGCTCCGTTTTCCTCGATAAAATCGTTGAGCATATCCACCACGATCAGTGCCTCGCCGCCCATGACGTCCTCCCGTCTCCTGGTTCCCATCGATACGGAGACAAAATAGAGCCTCAAACGAAAAAAGGCAACTCGCGTCAACCCCGGACCGCCTTGACACCCCACCCTTGGCCCGGGTAAAAAAACGCTCCCTGAAAAAATGAAAGTTTTCTACCGCCAAGACGGAAGGCCGGCCCCTTGATGCCACCGCCCCTGTTTGCCCGCTACCATGACATCGTCGACGACCCGGCGGCCTTCGAGGCGGCCTGCCGCACCCCCCTGCCCCATTTTTTCTGGACCAACCCACTGCGCACGACGCCGGAACGATTGGCCCGGCGGCTTAGGGCCGATGGATTCGCCCTCCGGCCCCTGCCCTGGAACCCCGGCGCGTTCCGGATTCCCGCCGAGCAGACCGGTCTCGGCCGCCACTGGGCCTACCTGGCCGGCCACTTCCAGATCCAGGAGGCCAGCGCCATGGTGCCGGCCCTGGTGCTGGCCCCGGCGCCCGGCCACCGGGTCCTGGACCTTTGCGCCGCGCCGGGCAACAAGACGGTCCAGTGCGCCGTGGCGATGAACAACCGCGGCACGGTGGTGGGCAACGACTTGGTCTGCGGCCGCCTCAGCCCCCTGCGCCAGAGCATCGACCGGCTCGGGCTTTTCAACGTTACCGTCACCTGCCACGACGGGGTCAACTACCCGCCGCGCACCGGCCCCTTTGATCGGGTGCTGGTGGACGCCCCTTGTTCCTGCGAGGGCACCACGCGCCGCGCGTCGGATGCCTCGCGCCGCCGGCAGCCTCCCCATCTGCGGTTTCAGCACAAGCAGGTTCTCCTGTTGTCCCAGGCAGTGCGTCGCTGCCGGGTGGGCGGGCGGATTCTCTACAGCACCTGCACCTATGCCCCGGAAGAAAACGAGGCGGTGGTGGACGCCGTCTTGAAACGCTTCGATGGCCGGCTGCAAACAGTGCCGTTTGAGGTTGAACATCTGCAAACCAGCGAGGGGCTCACCCGCTGGCAACAGGCGACCTTCTTGCCGGAGGTGGCCGCCGCACGGCGCATCTGGCCCCATCACAACGATACCGGCGGTTTTTTCCTCGCCTTGCTGGAGCGCACGGACGGCCCCGAGGACGATTCACTGCCGCTTCCTGTCAGCGAAAAACGCCCGGAACCCGGCGGCTTCCAGCGCCTCAGCGGCCGGCGGGATGACGTTCTCAGGATGTTGTCAGAGCGCTTCGGTATTCCCCGGAATGCCTGGGACGGACTGGTTTTCCTGGAAAACAACGCCCAGATCGGCTTTCTGGCCGGCGACGATCACCGTCCACCGGACCTTGCCGACCAAACCAGCGGCCTGAAATGCATCCACCTGCGGCCCCGCTATCCCATCCTCACCACCGGGGCGGCCGCCGCCTTCGGCCCCCTGGCCAACCGTAACCGCATCGCCCTCACCGCCGGACAGCGTGATGCCTACCTGCGTCGAGCGCCTTTCACGCCAACCACCGCGCAGCTGGCAGACTGCGATGGCACCGGTTACGTGCTGGTTTGCTGGCATGAGGCGGTGCTGGGATTGGGATTCTACGGGGCGGATCAGGGCCGGGTCGCCAGCCTTTTTCCCAAGACCATGGCCATCACGGGGGCCAACGATGCCTAAACCGCAACGGTGATGCCGAAGCGCTTGATCCTGCGGCGCAGGGCCAACTGGATGGCGCGTTTTTCGATCTCCCGCAGCGGCAGCCCGACGGCGGAATGTCCTCCCGGCAGCTCGTAGACCCGTTCTTCCAAGACCCGCCGCAACCGGCTCACGGGGCCGCGGGCCAACCAGGCAAGGCGTCAAGGGAGGCCGGCGTCAAGTCGAATCCCAGCGTCAAGGCAAAATGGGCGGCCAGGCTGCGCCGGGCTGCGTCCAGGGAGACCGCCGTGGCCCCTTCCGCGGCCAGCGAGGTCATGGCCACCCCGGCCAGGCCGCAGGGGTGGATCCAGGAAAAAGGGGTCAGGTCCAGATCGACGTTGAGGGCCAGGCCGTGAAAGCTGACCCCGTGCCGGACAGCCAGGCCGATGCTGCCCAGCTTTTTCCCTCCCGTCCAGACCCCGCGATTGCGCCCGTCCCGCCCGGCGGCGACACCGAAATCGGCCGCGGTACCGATCATGACCGTCTCCAGGGCAGCCACCAACTCCTGCACGCCCAGTCCCGAGCGCTTCAAGTCGAGGACGGGATACACCACCAACTGGCCGGGGCCGTGGTAGGTGATCAACCCACCGCGTTCCGCCGGCAACACTTCGATCCCCTCCTGGACAAGCCACTCCCGGGAGACGATCAGATCGTCGAGGCCGCCGCGCCGGCCCAGCGTGAAGACCGGGGGGTGTTCCAGCATCAGCACCGCATCCGTGTCCAGGCGCCCGTCGCTGCGGGCGTCCACCAGCCGGTGCTGCAGATCCAGGGCCTCGGCATACGGCGTCAGGGGCAGATCGATGAGAAGGCATCGTTTCCTTCGCTCTGCCCCCGCCGAATCCATCACCCGACGAGGCACGGCTTGCGGGCCGCCGTCACCTCGTCCAGGCGGCGCACCTTGGTGTAGCGGGGGGCGCTTTTAACCGTTTCCGGCTCCGTGCGAGCCTCCTCGGCAATAGCCCGCATGGCCGTCACGAAACGGTCCAGGTCCTCCTTGGACTCGGTCTCGGTGGGTTCGATCATGATGGCCCCGTGGACCACGAGGGGAAAATAGATCGTGGGGGGATGAAACCCGTAGTCCATCAGGCGCTTGGCCATGTCCAGGGTCGTCACCTTGAAGGGAGCCTGGCGCCGATCGGAAAAGACGCACTCGTGCATGCAGGGCCGGTCATAGGCCAAGTGGAAGTCTTGTTTGAGTTTTTCTTTCAGGTAGTTGGCGTTGAGCACCGCCAGCTCGCTGGCGCGCCGCAGCCCGTCGGCGCCCATGGACCGGATGTAGCTGTAGGCCTTGACCATCACGCCGAAATGGCCGTGAAAAGACCCCATCCGTCCGATGCTCAGAGGCCGATCCGTTTCCAGGTGATACTGGTCACCGTCCTTGACCACCCGGGGCACGGGCAAATAGGGTTCGAGCTGCCGGCGTACGCAAATGGGCCCGCTGCCCGGCCCCCCGCCGCCGTGGGGCGTGGCGAAAGTCTTGTGCAGGTTGAGGTGAATCACGTCCACGCCGATGGCGGCCATGTCCACGATCCCCATCACGGCGTTCAGGTTGGCCCCGTCGGCGTAGACCAGCCCCCCCTTGGCGTGCACGATGGCGGCAATCTCGCGGATGTGGGGCTCGAACAGGCCCAGGGTGTTGGGGTTGGTGACCATGATGCCGGCGGTCTCCTCGTCCATCACGGCCTCGATGGCCGCCGGCTCCAGCACCCCTTCGGGGCCCGAGGCCACCGCCACCGGCCGGTAGCCGCACAGGGCGGCCGAGGCCGGGTTGGTGCCGTGGGCCGTATCGGGGATGATGATCTTGGCCCGTTGGTGCCCCTGGTGTTGGTGGTGGGCATGGATCACCAGCATCCCGGCCAGCTCGCCGTGGGCCCCGGCCGCCGGCTGCAGGGAAACGGCATCCATCCCGGTGATGGCGGCCAGGTCCCTTTCCAGCTCCCAGATCAGTTGCAGTGCGCCCTGGCACAGGGAGGCGGGCAGCAGGGGATGGGCGGCGGCAAAGCCTTTCAGGGCGGCCTGGCGCTCGTGGGTCTTGGGGTTGTATTTCATCGTGCACGAGCCCAGGGGATAAAACCCGGTATCCACCCCGTAGTTCCAAGTGGAAAGGCGGGTGAAGTGGCGCACCAGATCCACCTCGCTCAAGTCGGGAAAATCCGGTCCGTCCCCGCACAGCTCCGGATCCAGGGGACTCGGCGGGACATCGGCGGGCGGCAGGCAAGCGCCCCGACGCCCGGGGCGGCCTCGCTCCCAGAGCAGCGGTTCATCCAGGATCAATCCAGTGGTGCCCAGGGGTGCATTCATCGGCTCACCTCCTTGACCAGCAGGTCCAGGTCCTGACGACTGGCGGTTTCCGTAGCGCACAGCAGATAGCATCCCGCCAGCTCGGGATAATCGGCCTCCAGGGGCAGCCCGGCCACGATCCCGGCGTCCTGCAGACGGCGGTGCACCGCCTCGAAGCCGGTCCCGAAATCCACCACGAACTCGTTGAAGATCGGCCGGGTGAAAGGGACGCGGTGTCCGGCGGCGGCCAGGGCCTGCTTGAGATAGGCCGCCTTGTCATGGTTGAGGACGGCCAGCTCGCGGAAACCGGTCCCGCCCAGGGCCGCCATGTACATGACGGCCCGCAGGGCGCAATGGCTGTTGTTGGTGCAGATGTTGCTCGTGGCCCGCTCACGGCGGATGTGCTGTTCGCGGGTGGCCAGGGTGAGCACGAAGCCCTGGCGGCCTTCCTGGTCCACCGTCTTTCCCACCAGCCGGCCCGGCAGGCTGCGCACGTGGGCCTGGCGGGTGCCGAGCATCCCCAGGCCGGGACCGCCGAAGCTGCGCGGCAGCCCGAGGCTCTGCCCTTCGCCGGCCACGATCTCGGCCCCTTGGCTGGCCGGGCTTTTCAGCAGCCCGTAGGCCAGGGCCTCGGTGAAGCCGGCCACCAGCAGGGCGCCAACGCCCTTGGCCGCCGCCGCACCGGCGGCCAGGTCCTCGATGCAGCCGAAGAAGTTGGGCGACTGAATCGCTACGGCGGCCAGGTCGGGCTCGGCTTCCACGGTGGACAGGTCGGTGGTCCCGTCCGGCCGGTACGGCAGCTCCACTATCTCGTAGCCGGCCGGGTGCAGGTAGGTGGCCGCCACTTGGCGGTAGTGGGGATGCACCAGCCGGGAGACGGCCACCCGCCGGTGGCCGGTCTTGCGGATGGCCATGAGCAGGGCCTCGGCCAGGGCCGTGGCCCCGTCGTAATGGGAAGCGGTGGCCACCTCGGTGCCCATGAGGCGGCAGGCCAGGGTCTGGTACTCGTAGATGGCCTGCAAGGTCCCCTGGCTGATCTCGGGCTGGTAGGGGGTGTAGGCGGTGAGAAATTCGCTGCGGCCGGCCAGGGCATCCACCGCCGCCGGGATGAAATGATCGTAGCTGCCGGCCCCCAGGAACACCTTGGCCTGCGGCGCCACGGCCGTTCGGGCCGCCAGCGCGTCCATGCGCGCATCCAGGGCCCATTCGCTCAGTGGCGCCGGCAGCTCCAGGGCACTCTGGCGCCGGCACGCCGGGGGTATGGGAAAAAACAGTTGATCGAGGCTCTCGGCCCCGACCACCGCCAGCATCTCCTGGATCTCTTCGGGTGTGTGCGGCAGATATCGCATGGCGCCCCCTTGTCGGGTTTGAGGGGTTTATCAAGCCTTTTGGGTTATCGGACAGATCCGCTATCCGTCCGTCATCCGCCGAGCGCCTTCAAGTACGCCGCCCGATCCATCAGCGCATCCACCTCGGCGGGATCGGCGACCTTGACCTCGATCATCCATCCCTGGCCGTAGGGATCGGTGTTCACCAGCTCCGGGGCCTCGGCCAGCTGTTCGTTGACCGCCGTCACTTCCCCCCCCACGGGCATGTACAGCGACGAGACGGCCTTGACCGACTCCACCGTGCCGAACTCCTCGCCCTTGGCCAGCTGGCGCCCCACCGCCGGCAGCTCGACGTAGACGATGTCCCCGAGCTGGTCTTGGGCATAGTCGCTGATGCCGATGCGGGCGGCGGTTTCCAAAGGCCGCAGCCATTCATGGTCATCGGCGTAGCGCAGGTCCTCGGGCAGATTCAGCTCGTTGATCTCTTTCATGGGCCGTCTCCTTTCGACTCGCTTGAAAAAATGATCATCCCCACATCTGGGCCATGGATCGACGGGCCGTGCGGTCCGGCCGGATGTCGGCCGCCACCGCCACCTCGATGCGGCGTCGGCCGTCATCGAGCACAAGCAGGCTGCCGGCTGGCAGCGGCCGCTCAACCCGCACGAATCCGCAGCTCAACCCCTTGGGATCGAAACCCTCGGGCCGCCCGGGGCTCGCCAGACTGACCACCAGGCCGTCCACCCATCCGATGGCGGTATCCGTGGCGCAGGTGAGCACGGTGCCAATGGCCCTGCCGACCTCATCCAGCACCCGCGTATCCGGACCGGCGGCGACCTTGCGCGGATCGCGTCCCACGAACGCCAGGGTGTGTGGCGCGGAGGCCGCCGCTTGGATCAGGGCGGCAGCCCCGATGAAATCCTTGGTAAAGGTCCGTCCGTCAGGAGCATAGGGGAGGGCAAAGGGCCAGGGGTGATGAACGAAGGGCCAATCGCCGATGTCCTGGTGGCTCAACGGCAGCACCGCCCCGGCGCGCAGGGAATCGCGGGCGGCCAGGCCGCAGGGGATCAGGCCGAAATCGGCGCCGGCGGCCAGCAGCCGGTCCCACAGCGCCGCGGCCTGCTCGGGTTCCACGAAAAGCTCGAAACCGAATTCACCAGTGTAGCCGGTGCGCGAGAGGAGCAGCGGGGTGCCGTCGTCCAGGTGCACCGCTGCGGCACCCGGATGGCGCCGATCGAAATGGCCCTTGAAGCCAAAGTACCCCAGCCCCTGGAAGGCCCTTTCCGGCGCCTCCAGCACCCGGCCGAGAATCCGGGCCGACGCCGGCCCCTGCAAGTCGAGCTTGGCCACCCGATCGGTGAGGTCGGTCACGACGAGGCCAGAGGCGCCGGCCTCGGCGGCCAGGTGCCCGGCCACCGCGGGCCCCATCCCGGCATTGACCACCACGAAGTAGTCTTCCGGCCCCCGACGGCAGACAATGGCATCGTCGATGACGTGGCCGCGGGAATCCAGGAAGGCGCCGTAGGCGCAGCGGCCGTCGGCCAACGGCCGGTCGGCGGGGCCAACCCGATCCATGTCCTTGGTGAAAGTTCGCTGCAAGAGACGGTGGGCGCCGGCACCGGCCACGGTGAGCAGCGCCATGTGGCTGGTATCGAACAGACCGGCGCCCAGGATCACGGCGCGGTGTTCCCGGCGCATGCCGGCCGGGTACCACAGGGGCATGCGGTATCCGCCGAAATCCCCCATGTTGGCCCCGGCGTCCCGGTGACGAGGATACAGTGGAGTGGTGCGCGGCTCCGGGTTCATGCCGCCTCCTTTCCGTGGATCGGTTAAAGGATGTAGGGCACCTTGAGGTTGTAGCCCTTGTAAACGACGAACGTTTCCACGCTTTGCACCCCGTCGAGGCGGGCCACGTCTTCGGTGTAGAATTCCAGCAGGCCGAATCCTTCCTTCAGCAGCACAACCAGGATCAGGTCGAAGCGGCCGGTGACCACGGACACCGACACCACCCCGCGCAACCGGCTGAACTCTTCGCCTTTTTTTACCAAATCCATCGTGGCCAGCTTGACGCCCACCATCACGATGCGATGGCCCGGGATCGCTTCCGGGTCCACTAGGCCGCAAATCTCCAGTACGCCTTCTTCGCGCAACCGGTTGACCCGGGCACGGACCGTGTTCTCAGACAGGTTCAGGGCCGCGGCGATCTTCTTGAACGAGGTGCGGCCGTCGCGCAGGTGCCGAATAATTCCGATGGTCTGATCGTCAATTTTCATGGCAAGGTGCAGAAAGTGGAGACGGCCCGAGAAACCTAGGTTGACAAAAGTCACAAAATTGTGAAGATGTCAAGAAAAACCGTTTCCAATTGCGCGTTATCACCAAACCTGATCAAAAAATTGAGGAATTTGAAAATGGCCTTGAAAATTCTGGTCCTGGGCGCCGGTCCGGGCGGTTACGCCGCGGCCCTTCACGCCGCCCGCCGGGGCGCCCAGGTCACCCTGGTGGAGCGCGAGGCCGTCGGCGGCACCTGCCTGCACTGGGGCTGCATCCCGTCAAAGATTCTCAAGACCGCCGCCGACCGCCTGGAGGACGCAAGAAAGGCAAGTGAATTCGGCGTCCGCCTCTCCACAGAAGCGGTCGTGGACCTGGCGGCCTTGCGCCACCGGCAGCAGCGGATCATCGGCATCCAGGCCCGCGGCATCCAGGCCCTGCTCAAAAATGCCGGCGTCCGCCTGGTGGCCGGTACCGGGCGGATCCAGGGACCGGGGCGCCTGACGGTGGAAACCGGGAATGGAAACCGCGAGGTCCTCGACTGGGACCGGTTGATCCTGGCCACCGGCAGCAGGCCGGCGTCGCTGGCCGGCCTGCCCTTCGACGGGAAAAAGATTGTTTCGAGCAACGAGATGCTCTTTCCCGATACGCTGCCTGATCGACTGCTGATTGTCGGTGGCGGGGTGATCGGATGCGAGTTGGCATCTATCTACCGCGCTCTGGGCAGCCGGGTGACCCTGGTGGAGGCCCTGGAGCGGCTCCTGCCCCTGCCGTCGCTGGATGCGGAGGTATCCAAGCTGCTGCTGCGGGAGATGAAAAAACGCGGCATCGACTGCCGCCCGGCCACCAGGGTCGCCGCTGCCCGCTCGGACAAGGCGGAGGTGAGGGTGGATTTGACCGACAGCCGTGGCGTAAAGTCGCGGCTCGAAGTCGACAAGATCCTGGTGTGCATCGGGCGGCGGCCCAACAGCCAAGACCTGGGCTTGGACACCGTCGGCGTCGACACCGACGCCGGTGGATGGGTCAAGGTAGATCCCCATCTTTGCACCTCGTCCCCTGGCATCCTGGCCATCGGAGACCTGCTCGGCCCCCGGCACGTCATGCTGGCGCACGTGGCCAGCGCCGAAGCCGCCGTGGCGGCGGAAAACGCCCTGGCCACCGACGCCTCGCGGCGGCCCATGGACTACCGGGCGGTGCCCTCGGCGATTTTCACCACGCCGGAGGTGGCTGCCGTGGGCATGAGCGAGGCCGAGGCGCTGACGGCGGGAATCGAGACCGCCGCCAGCACGGTGCTGTTTCGTGCCCTGGGCAAGGCCCATGTCCTCGGCGACATTGCCGGCCAGGCCAAGATCGTCTTCGAGGCTGCCACGGGAAAGATTTTAGGGGTACACCTAGTCGGCCCCCACGCCACCGAGTTGGTGGCCGAGGCCACCCTGGCCGTCAACCAAGGTTGCCGCGTGGCCGATCTGGCCGCCACCATCCATGCCCATCCCACCCTGGCGGAAATCATGGGCGAAGCAGCGCTCAAGGCGGCGGGAGCGGCGATTCACGGATAGGATGAAAAGCAAAATTCAGGGTCGGGGAACGATGCCGATCACGTTCGGAAGGGGCCAGGCCGCCCCAAGAAGCGCACCGGCACCGGAGCTGTTTTCGTAGCCGCCGATGATCTCCAGGCTGAAATCGCCCACTGCCACGAAGAGCTGGGCCTCGGGACCGCCCTCCAGGTGCTGGGCGCAGACGAGTTGCAGCGGAAGCGCCAGCAGCGCCTCGTTGAGGGCGTGCATCGACTGGGGGGTACGACTGAAGATCATCAGGGCCCGCCCCTGCTCGTCCTCGCCAAGGGCCGCCTCGATCCAGGTCTTCGGCTGGGGTTCCCAGCGGTTTTTCCCCGGACGCTTGATCAGGCGAAGATTTTGCACCAGGCAGTTGTAGCGGCGCCTGACGGCGTCGAGGGAAAAACCGGGGGCGTCCATGTCGAAAATCCTGAACGGGGCCGCCTCCGGGGTTTTGGGGCAAAACGCCGCCAGGGACTGGTAGCGGCTCAAGCGGGGGTTGTTGACATGCTCCCGGTACTGCAGGTAGCCGATGTGGGTGAAATAATCGGTAGCGAACATCCCGGCGTTGATCACGGCGGCGAAACCGAGCCGCCTCGCCCACTCCCGGGCGCTCAAGCCATCGACCCCATCGGTTTCCGAAGCCAGCCCCAGCCGCAGCTCCCAGCGGATCGGATCGATGCGCACCACCACGATGTGCATTTCGCTGTTGTCGGCTTCGGCCGGGCGCACGAAGCGCCCCAGCTCCAGCCCGGGCGCCAGCGACCGCCATTGCATCTGCTCGGCGGCCGCTAGGCCCACCGGCAGAAGCCACAAGAAAACAAGAATGCCCCATGGCAGCCAGCGATATCGTGGACGCACCGTGCCCCTCCCGTGGCAGGCGCCAAAGCAAGCCGAAACGCCCGGCGTCTGCAGCTTTCTTCAGCGGCGTCTCGTCGTTTCGCACTTTAGCACAGCCGCGGGCCCCGTGCCAGCCGGGGCGTCTCAACATCGAGGAACCCCTTGACAACGCGGATCATTTCGGCCATATCCAACGGTCGAGTACCCCGTACGAACGCGCCACCCATCCTGTCACGGACCATACAGAGAGCAAAGGAGAGGACCCATGCGATTGATTCTTTTGGGAGGACCCGGTGCGGGCAAAGGCACCCAGGCCAACTACATCAAGGAACGCTACGGCATTCCCCAGATCTCCACCGGCGACATGCTGCGGGCGGCCGTCAAGGCGGGGACCGAGCTTGGCAAGGAGGCCAAGAAGTTCATGGACTCCGGCGGCCTGGTCCCCGATGAAGTGATCATCGGCCTTGTCAAGGAACGGATCAAGGAACCGGATTGCCAGCAGGGCTTTCTCTTTGACGGGTTCCCACGCACCATCCCCCAGGCCGACGCCATGAAGGCCGCCGGCGTGCCCATCGACGCCGTGGTGGAAATCGACGTTCCCGACGACGAAATCATCCGGCGCATGAGCGGACGGCGGGTGCACCTGGCCAGCGGCCGCACCTACCACGTCGTGTTCAATCCCCCCAAGGTGGAGGGAAAGGACGATGTGACCGGCGAACCGCTCATCCAGCGCGATGACGACAAGGAAGAAACCGTTCGCAAGCGCCTCAAGGTCTACCATGACCAGACCGAACCGCTGGTGGCCTACTACAAGGAATGGGCCGCCAAGGGCGAAGCCGGCGCCCCCCGATACGTCCGCATCGAAGGCGTCGGGAAGGTGGAAGAGATCCGCGACCAGATCTTCAAGGCTTTGGATGGGCTGCCAAAATAGTCCCCGCAGCGCCGGGGCATGGCGCCCGCCTTACCCCGGCGCCCGCCGACCTCGCCCTTTTACCCGTGCCCGTCGATGGTCTCGAAAGCAACCCATCGCCTCGGCCCCGCGAACCCGTTGCGGCTCCGGCGCTCTTGCCGGTTGGCGGCAACGCCCAAAGGCGTCGGGGCAGATGCTTGACAGTTTTCGACAAGTTGGTATAGTTTGAGCGATGTAATCTAATTCGACGCGAGCGCCTGCCAAGGAGTGGCTGCCCAGATCTCTCAAAAAAACGGCTAAAAACAGTCCAATCCTCTTTTTTTCACCAGTTCGCACCGGTTGGCCCAACAGACACCTCACGCCATTTTTTCCGCGCACTGGCCTGAAAAGCATATTTTCGCACGACAGATGCCAGCAACCCACGATGAGTCATGATTCATCTACGCAGCCGGATCGTTGCGTGAACCCAGCCCAGGGAGAGCCGTCCTGCGCTCGACCCGTCGATGACCCGAAAGGAGCGGGAAAGTTGCATGAATATCAGTGAACTCAAGACCATGAAGATCAACGAGCTGACCCAGCTGGCCCGGCAGTACAACATCGAAAGCCCCGCCGGGATGCGCAAACAGGAGCTCATTTTCGCTCTGCTGCAAGCCCAGATCGAGAAAAACGGGTTGATCTACGGGGAAGGAACGCTCGAGATTCTTCCCGACGGGTTCGGCTTTCTGCGCTCCCCCAGTTACAACTACCTGCCCGGCCCGGATGATATCTACGTCTCGCCGTCCCAGATCCGCCGCTTCAACCTGCGTACCGGGGACACGGTATCCGGCCAGATCCGCCAGCCCAAGGAAAGCGAGCGCTACTTTGCCCTGCTCAAGGTCGAGGCGGTCAATTTCGAAGATCCGGAAGTGGCGCGGGAGAAAATTCTTTTCGACAATCTCACGCCCCTGTATCCCAACCGCAAGGTCAACCTCGAGACCCAGCCGGACAATTATTCCACCCGCATCATGGACCTGATGATCCCCATCGGTTTTGGCCAGCGCGCCCTGATCGTTTCGCCGCCGCGCTCCGGCAAGACCATGCTCATGCAGGCCATCGCCAACGCCGTCATCGCCAGTCACAAGGATGTGGTCCCCTTCGTGCTGCTCATCGACGAGCGCCCGGAGGAAGTCACCGACATGGAACGCAACGTCAAGGCCGAGGTGATCAGCTCCACCTTCGACGAGCCGGCCGAGCGCCATGTCCAGGTGGCCGAAATGGTCATCGAGAAAGCCAAGCGACTCGTGGAGCACAAGAAGGACGTGGTGATCCTGCTCGATTCCATCACCCGCTTGGCCCGGGCCTACAACTCGGTGATGCCGCCCAGCGGCAAGATCCTCTCCGGCGGGGTGGACTCCAACGCCCTGCAGCGGCCCAAGCGTTTTTTCGGGGCAGCCCGCAACATCGAAGAAGGCGGCAGCCTCACCATCATCGCCACGGCCCTCATCGACACCGGCAGCCGCATGGACGAGGTGATCTTCGAGGAGTTCAAGGGCACCGGCAACGCCGAGATCCAGCTCGACCGGCGCCTGGCTGACAAGCGCATCTTCCCGGCCATCGATATCAAGAAATCCGGCACCCGCAAGGAGGAACTGCTGCTGCCGCCCGAGGTGCTCAACCGGGTCTGGATTCTGCGCAAGCTGCTGGCCACCCTCAACCCGGTGGACAGCATGGAATTTTTCCTTGATAAAATGCAAGGAACCCGCAATAATAGAGAGTTTTTGGAATCCATGAACGCCTGAGCGCTCCCAGGGCGCCTGACGAATCGAAATCGAGAAAGGGGTTTGGTCACATGAAAGCCGACATTCATCCTGCTTACCATCAAACCAAGATCACCTGCGCCTGCGGCAACGTACTGGAGGTCGGGTCCACCCGGGAGGATATTCGGGTGGAAATCTGCTCCAAGTGCCATCCGTTTTTCACCGGCAAGCAGAAGCTGGTCGACACGGCCGGGCGGATCGAGCGCTTCTTGAAGAAGTACGAGAAATACAACCAGCAGCAGGCGGAAGCCAAATCGGCCAAGAGCTGAAGGCCCTGCCCGATGCCGTCCGCAGTCGTCCCCGACCGCCGCGCCCGTGCGCGGCGGTCGTGTTCTGATCGAGGACACCGATGATCGACAAACTACAAGGGATAGCCGACCGCTACGACCTCCTGGAACGGATGCTCAGCGACCCGGAGATCATCGCCGACCGGTCCCGCTACCAGAAGTACACCCGGGAGCATGCCGAGCTGGCGCCGGTGGTGGACGCCTATCGGCGCTACCAGGCGCTGCGCACCGAGCTGTCGGAAGCCCGGGGCCTGCTCAACGATCAGGACCCGGCCATCAGGGCGATGGCCCGGGACGAGATCCAGCGTCTCGAGGTTGAAATCGAGGCCCTTTCCGACGACTTGCACCGGATGCTGATCCCCAAGGATCCGGCCGATGAAAAGAACGTGATCATCGAGGTGCGCGCCGGCACCGGCGGCGAGGAAGCGGCCCTGTTCGCCGCCGACCTGTTTCGCGCCTACACCCGCTACGCCGAGGCCAAACAGTGGAACGTGGAGGTGATGACCCACCATGCCACCGGCAGCGGGGGGTTCAAGGAAATCATCGCCATGATCACCGGCCACGGGGCCTACAGCCGCCTCAAGTACGAAAGCGGCACCCACCGCGTGCAGCGGGTACCGGCCACCGAGACCCAGGGCAGGATCCACACCTCGGCCGTTACCGTCGCCGTTCTGCCCGAAGCCGAGGAAATCGATGTCGAAATCGACCCCAAGGACCTGAAGGTGGATGTCTACCGCAGCACCGGCCCGGGGGGCCAGAGCGTCAACACCACCGATTCGGCGGTGCGCATCACCCATCTACCCACCGGCCTGGTGGTCACCTGCCAGGATGAAAAGTCCCAGCACAAAAACAAAGCCAAAGCCCTCAAGGTGCTCCGGGCGCGCCTGCTGGACCGGATGGCCCAACAGCAGGCCGCCGAGCGCAGCGAAACCCGCAAACTCCAGGTAGGCACCGGCGACCGCAGCGGCCGGATTCGCACCTACAACTTCCCCCAGGGCCGGGTCACCGACCACCGCATCGGGCTAACCCTCTACAAGCTCGATACCATTTTGGAAGGTGAACTGGACGAAATCATCGAGCCGCTGATCGCCTTTCACCAGGCTGAAGCCTTGCAAAGCGGCCATGGCCTGGAAGCCGCCGATGCCTGATCCGCTGCCGTTGCCCTGGTCGGTGCTGAAGCTCCTGCGCCGGGCCGCGGAGCACCTCGAAGAACAAGGCATCGACAGCCCCCGGGCCGCGGCGGAAATCCTTTTGGCCCACGCCCTGGGCTGCCGGCGCATCGACCTGTACCTGCGCCATGATCAGCCGGTGGAAGCCGCCGAGCGGGATCGGTTCCGTGATCTGGTGCGCCGCCGCCTGCGCCGCGAGCCGGTGGCTTACATCACCGGTTTCCGCGAATTTTGGTCCCTGCCGCTGGCCGTCGATCCTTCGGTCCTAATTCCCCGCCCGGAAACCGAGTGCCTGGTGGAGGCCGCCCTGGCCGTGCTGCCGCGCTCCACCGTCCCCCAACCTAGGCGTATTCTCGACCTGGGCACGGGATCCGGCGCCGTTGTCCTCGCCCTGGCCAAGGAGCGTCCGGGGCATCGGTTCGTCGCCTCGGACTGCAGCGCCGCGGCCATCGCCATCGCCCGGTCCAATGCCCGGCGCCTGGCCCTCCTGGACCGCCTGGAAATTGTCGTCGGCGACTGGTTCGCCCCCTTCCGTCCTTGCCGGGCATGGGACCTGATCGTGAGCAACCCGCCCTACATTGCCGCCCCGATCCTGGCCGACCTGGCCCCGGAAGTGGCGGCCTTCGAGCCGCGCCTGGCCCTGGACGGCGGCATGGACGGCCTGGACTGTCTGCGCCGCCTCATCGCCGAAGCGCCCGCGCACCTTTCCAGCGGTGGGTTCCTGATCCTGGAAATCGGCGCCGACCAGCGCCGGCCGGTGAGAGACCTGGCGCAGCAGACGGCGGCTTACCAATGCATCGATTTCCGGGCGGATTATGCCGGGCGCGACCGGGTGGCGATTCTGCGAAAGGGATGAGGCGCGACCACCTCATCCCGGGCTGACCTTCAGAATAGGCTTGCAGCAGACAGTGGAAGTTGGTATGAAGACTCGTTTAGCCATCACACACGTTCGCGGACCGGCCTCCCGGTGCCCGCCGCCGTCTGGCGTCGGCCGGGTCGGAGACCGGGGTGAAACGGACGGTGGTCATTAAAAACCGACAGGAGGAAAATGTTGCCATGGCGTACGTTACAATGAAGGAACTGCTGGAAGCCGGGGTTCACTTCGGTCATCAGACCAAGCGGTGGAACCCCAAGATGAAGCCTTACATCTTCGGGGCGCGCAACGGGATCTACATCATCGATTTGCAGAAAACGGTGCGCATGTTCAAGACGGCCTACGAATTTCTCCGGGAAACGGTGGCCGCCGGGGGCAACGTCCTTTTCGTGGGCACCAAGAAACAGGCCCGCGAAGCGATCTACGAAGAAGCCAACCGCTGCGAAATGTTCTACGTGCACAACCGCTGGCTGGGTGGTATGCTCACCAATTTCCAGACGGTCAAAAAGAGCATCGACCGGCTCAATTACCTCAACACGATTCAGAACGATGGCACCATCGAGCTGTTCCCCAAAAAGGAACGCCTCAAGCTGGCCAAAGAGCGCGCCAAGCTCGACAGCACCCTGGGCGGCATCCAGAACATGACCCGCCCGCCACAGGCGCTTTTTGTCATCGACACCAAGAACGAGGCCATTGCGGTGCGCGAGGGCCGACGGCTGGGCATCCCCATCGTGGCGGTCATCGACACCAACTGCGACCCGGACGAGATCGACTACCCGATTCCGGGCAACGACGACGCCATCCGTGCCATCCGCCTGATCACCTCTCGCATGGCCACCGCTTGCCTAGAGGGGCGGGAGCTGCTGGAAGAGCGCCGACGAGCCGCCAGTGACAAGACAGCGGAAGAGGCGCCGGAAGATGAACTCGCCACGGCCAGCGCCGACCTGAAACCCGGAGAGCGCAAAGTCATCTCGAACGGCAGCGAAGGCCCGGTGGTGGAAATCATCAAGCGGGCCGGCAGCACCGAAGCCCCCCAGGAAGAGACGCAGGTCGACTGATCCAAAAACAGGAAACAATTCAACGGGGACGCCGCCCGCCGATGGCCGTCGCCCCCGTTCTTCAGCAAAGTCCGAGCGGGTCCCCGCACAACGGGGACGCCGCACGTTTGAGGAGAACAACGCTATGACAGCAATCAGTGCCGCAATGGTAAAGGAGCTGCGCGCCAAGACCGGCGCCGGGATGATGGACTGCAAGGAGGCCCTGGGAGCCTGCGACGGCGACATGGACAAGGCGGTGGATTACCTGCGCAAGAAGGGGCTGGCCACGGCCGCCAAGCGGGCCGGACGAGCCCTGAGCGAAGGCATCGTCCAGAGCTACATCCACACCGGGGGCAAGCTCGGGGTGATGGTGGAGATCAACTGCGAAACCGACTTCGTGGCGCGCAATGAAGACTTCCAGGCGTTTGCCAAGAACATCGCCATGCACATCGCCGCCACCAACCCGGTGGGCATCCGCGCCGAAGACGTACCGCAGGAAGTGGTGGAGCGTGAAAAGGAAATCTACCGCGCCCAGGCCCTGGAGATGGGCAAGCCGGAAAAGATGGTGGACAAGATCGCCGAGGGCAAGCTGAGCAAGTTTTTCAAGGAAAACTGCCTCATGGACCAGGCCTACGTGAAGAACCCGGAAATCACGGTGGCCGACTACCTCAACGAGCTCATCGCCAAGATCGGTGAAAACATCACCATCAAGCGCTTCGTCCGCTACCAGATCGGGGAGTAGGTCGCCGTGACCCGACCGTGCTACCAGCGGATCCTCATCAAGCTCAGCGGTGAAGCCCTCATGGGCGACCAGGGCTTCGGCATCAGCCCGCGGATGCTCAAGTACGTGGCCGAGGAGGTCCTGGCCGTCCATCGCCTTGGGGTGCAAGTGGCCATCGTGGTGGGCGGCGGTAACATCTTCCGCGGCATCGCGGCCAGCTCCTACGACATGGACCGGGCCTCGGCCGACCACATGGGGATGCTGGCCACGGTGATCAACAGCCTGGCGCTCCAGGACGCCCTGGCGCACAGCGGGGTGACCACCCGGGTGCAAACCGCCATCAACATGCACGAGGTGGCCGAACCGTACATCCTGCGCCGGGCAGTGCGGCACCTGGAGAAAGGAAGGGTGGTGATCTTTGCCGCCGGCACGGGAAACCCCTACTTCACCACGGACACCGCCGCGGTCCTGCGGGCCCAGGAGATCCACGCCCAGCTGTTGCTCAAGGCCACCAAGGTCGATGGACTCTACGACCGCGACCCGATGATCGATCCCCAGGCCACCATCTTTCGCCGCATCCGGTACATGGATGTGATCGAAAAACAGCTTCGGGTGATGGACATGACCGCCATCTCCCTGGCCATGGACAATGGACTTCCCCTGGCGATTTTTAACCTGAAAACCCCGGGCAACATCCTTAGGGTCGTCTGCGGAGAAGCCGTGGGCACCCTGGTGGAAAAGGATGCCTCGCCCGCTGCGGGCGTTGCCCGCGACAGGGAGCCTGAGAGGCCATGATCGACGAACTGCACCAAGACACGCAAGCGCGGATGGACAAAACCCTGGCCGCCCTGAAGCACGAGCTGAACCGCGTGCGCACCGGGCGGGCTTCGTTGAGCCTTCTGGACGGGATCCGGGTCGACTATTACGGCACCCCCACGCCCCTGAATCAGATGGCATCGCTGTCGATTCCCGAAAGCCGGCTCATCGTCATCCAGCCCTGGGACACCTCGGCCATCAAGGATATCGAAAAAGCCCTGCTCAAAAGCGATCTGGGGCTGACGCCCTCGTCGGACGGCAAGGTGGTGCGCATCGCCATCCCGCCGCTGACCGAGGAGCGCCGCAAGCAACTGGTGAAGATCGTCTACAAGATCGGTGAAGACCACAAGGTCGCGGTGCGCAACATCCGCCGGGACGGCAACGAGATGCTTAAGACGCTCAAGAAAGACGGTGACATCGGCGAGGACGAGGCCTTCAAGGCCCAGGAGGAGATCCAGAAGATCACCGACACCTTCATCGGCCGCATCGACGACACCGTCAAGGCCAAAGAGAAGGAAATCCTTGAGTTTTAGTTCCCCCGGCAACGCGGCGGCCGAGAACCTGGATCCCCATCGAATGCCGCTGCACGTGGCCGTTATCATGGACGGCAACGGTCGATGGGCCCGTCGGCGCTTGCTCAACCGGATCCGCGGCCACGAGGCCGGTGCCGAGACAGTGCGTCGCATCGTGCGCGCCAGCCGGGAGGTAGGCCTTGCGTACCTGACGCTCTACGCCTTTTCCACCGAAAACTGGCAGCGACCCAATGCCGAGGTCAACGCCCTCATGGGGCTGCTGGAGCGTTTTCTCGACGGCGAACAGGCCCAGTTGATGGAAAACAACATCCGCCTGCGCGCCATCGGCCAGACCGGGCGGCTCCCAGGCGGCGTAAAAGCGGCTCTCGAGCGGGTCACCAGCGCTACGTCGGCCAACGACGGCATGACCCTGATCCTGGCCCTGAGCTACGGCGGCCGCGACGAAATCGTCACCATGGCCAAGAACCTGGCCCAGGAAGCGGCTGCCGGGCGCCTCGACGCCGACCGTATCGACGCCCGCACCGTCGCGGATCGCCTGGAAACCGCCGGCATCCCGGACCCGGACCTGCTCATTCGCACCAGCGGAGAGATGCGCATCAGCAACTTTCTCCTCTGGCAGATCGCCTACGCCGAGATCTTTTTCACCGACACGCTCTGGCCCGATTTTTCACGGCAAGAGTTTCTCTCCATTCTCAGCGCCTACCAGCGCCGCGAGCGCCGTTTCGGGCGGGTTTAATGTCCATGCACCGCCAACGCTGGATCACGGGACTGCTTCTGCTGCCGGCTGTCATCGGCCTCATCGTAGCCGGCGGGCTGCCTTTGGCGCTGTTTGCCGCCCTGGTGTGCGCCTTGAGCCAGTTCGAGTACCTGCGCATCGTCGGATCCCGCGGCCCCGGAAAATCCACTGACGCGACGTCCTGGCTGCTACTGGCCACCGGGCCGGCCATCGTGCTGGCGGCCAACTGGGCCGAGCCGGGGCTGGTGGCCGTCGGACTGGCGTTCAACCTCGTTCTGGCAGGCATCCTGACCACCGTCGCCTTTGGCGCCGGCCGGTCGGTTTCCGTGGATGCCGTCGCCCGTCAAGTTCTGGGCAGCGTATACCTCGCCCTACCGCTGGCCCTGATCGTGCTGATGCGCCAGGGCCAAGACGGAACCGCCTGGGTCTTCTGGCTGCTGCTGATGACTTTCTCCGGCGATATCGGCGCCTTTTACGGCGGGTCCTACTTCGGCCGCCACAAACTCTGCCCGACCGTCAGCCCCAAGAAAACCATCGAGGGCGCCCTCGGCGGGCTGGGGGCCAGCGCATTCATCGGCGCCGTTTTCAAGGCCTTGTTTCTGGCTCACCTGCCCTGGGACACGACTCTGGCCCTTTTTTTGGCCATCGGCGTCACGGCCCCCCTGGGGGATCTTTTCGAGTCGATGCTCAAACGGGTGGGCCACATCAAGGATTCAGGGGTGATCCTCCCCGGCCACGGCGGCATGCTCGACCGCATCGACGCCCTGATCTTCGCCGCGCCGGTGGCTTACCTGTTCAACGCGTTCATCTTCTGACCCATGCCCAAACGACTTGTCATCCTCGGCTCCACCGGCTCCATCGGCACCTCCACCCTGGACGTGGTGGCCCGGTTTCCGAAGCGGTTTACCGTGGCGGCCCTCACCGCCGGGCGCAACATCCAGCGCTTGGCCGAGCAGGTGATCGCCTTCCGCCCTGAACTGGTGGCGGTGCGCGACGTCGAGGGAGCCAACGATCTGCGGCGGCGTCTGCCGTCGGATCTTTCGGTGGAGATCCACCATGGCGAGAAAGGATTTTGCACCGCCGCCAGCCAGGTGGAAGCCGACATGGTGGTGGTGGCCATGGTGGGCGCCGCCGGCCTGATGCCGACTCTGGCGGCCATCGAGGCCGGGCGCGATATCGCCTTGGCCAACAAGGAAACCTTGGTGATGGCCGGCGCTCTGGTGATGAACCGGGTAGCCGCCGCCGGGGTGCGCCTCTTGCCGGTAGACAGCGAACACAGCGCCATTTTCCAGTGCCTGGCCGGAAACCGGCGTCAGGACCTGGAACGCATCCTTCTCACCGCCTCCGGCGGCCCGTTTCGCCAGTGGCCCGCCGACCGTCTGGCCTCGGTTCAGCCGGCCCAGGCCCTGGCCCACCCTAACTGGAAAATGGGTCCCAAGATCACCATCGATTCCGCCACGTTGATGAACAAGGGGCTGGAGGTCATCGAAGCGGTCCACCTGTTCACCGTGCCCCCCGAACGCATCGAGGTCCTGGTCCATCCTCAGAGCATCGTCCACTCCATGGTGGCTTTCGTGGACGGTTCGGTGATGGCCCAGATGGGGGTGCCGGACATGCGCACCGCCATCGCCTATGCCCTTTCCCATCCCGAGCGCCTGCCGCTGGCCCAGCCGCTGCCGGACTGGACCGTCGGCGGTCCCTTGACCTTCGAGGCGCCGGATTTGAAGCGGTTCCCCTGCCTGCAGCTCGCCTTCGAGGCCTGCCGCGCCGGCGGCACCTTCCCGGCGGTGCTCAACGCCGCCAACGAGGTGGCCGTGGAAGCGTTCCTCCACCAGCGCATCGGGTTCATCGACATTCCACGCTGCGTGGCCGAGGCCCTCGAGGCCCATCAAGCTCCCGCCGAACTGGACCTGGCGGCGATTCTGGAAGCGGATGGCTGGGCCCGCCACTGGACGGCGCAGCGCATCGGAGGGCATTGATGAGCACCAGCATCGTGGCGTTGATCATTGTCTTGGGGGTGCTAATTTTTTTCCACGAGCTGGGCCATTTTCTCGTGGCCCGGTTTTTCGGCGTGGGCGTGGAAAAATTTTCCCTTGGTTTCGGCCCACGCCTGGTGGGCCGGCAGGTCGGCCGCACCGACTACCGCATCTCGGCCATTCCCCTGGGCGGCTACGTCAAAATGGTCGGCGAAGAGCCGGACGCCGAGCTCGACCCCGCCGATCTGCCCTTCTCGTTTACCCACAAGCCCGTGGGCCAGCGCATGGCCATCGTGGCCGCCGGGCCGGCATTCAACATTTTGTTGGCCCTGGTAATCTTCTATTTTGTCTTTCTTTTCGCCGGCATGAGCGTGCTGCTGCCCACCATCGGCGAAGTGTCCGAGCATTCCCCCGCCGCTGCCGCCGGTTTGCGCCAGGGCGATCGCATCACCGCAGTCGACGGCAACCCGGTCGCCACTTGGCAGGACATGGCCCAGCTCATCACTGCCAGCCAGGGGCGCCCCCTGTCGGTGCAATACCGCCGCGGAGATGCCGAGGGCCGGGTGCGCATCACCCCCGAGGTCCGTCAGACGGAGAACATTTTCGGTGAACCGGTCACCCGCTATGTCATCGGGATCACCGCGGCCGGCCAAGTGGAAACCCGCCGCGTCGGGCCGCTGGAGGCCGCTGTCACCGCCGCTACCCAGACCTGGGCCATCACGGAGATGACCGTGCTCAGCGTGGCCAAGATCATCTCCGGGACGCTTTCGCCCAAAACGCTGGGCGGACCGATCATGATCGCGGAAATGGCGGGCCAGCAGGCCCGCGAGGGTCTCGTCAACCTGATGTTTTTCACCGCCCTGATCAGCATCAACCTGGCGATCCTCAACATCCTGCCGATACCGGTGCTCGACGGCGGGCACCTGCTATTTTTCACCATCGAGGCCCTGCGGGGACGGCCGGTGAGCAGGCGGCTTCGCGAAATCGCCCAGCAGGCCGGGATGTTTCTGCTCATGTTGCTCATGATCCTGGTCTTCTACAACGACATCCTGCGCATCGCCTCCGATTGAAACGGACGCCTGCTTCGCCACTCGCCTTGATCGTTCGGCCCTCCATGGGCTATAGGGGGGTGAGTGGTCTTTGCGTTGACGTCCCCTGGTCCTACCAGGATTCATTTTCGCCCCAACTTCCCGATACGGATCCGCCGCATGGCTCATCGACTTGAAATTACATTAAAAAAAGACCTTTTCGATCCCGAGGGAGAGGCCGTGCGACGCAAGGCGGCCGCCTATTTCGGCCTCGTGCTGGACCAGGTACGCACTGTCCAGGTGCTCACCATTGACGCTGGTTTGACTGACGACCAGCGCGAACGCATCCGCACCGAGGTCTTCACCAACCCGGTCACCCAAGTGTCTTCTTTCGCCCCTCTGCCCGAGCCCTTCGACTGGGTGGTGTGGGTCGGTTTCAGGCCCGGGGTCCGTGACAATCCCGGTGCCACGGCCCTCGAGGCCATCGAAGACTGCCTCGGTGTCCACCTGCCCCCCGGCGCGGCGGTCTATACCTCCAAGCGCTACTGCATCCAAGCCAAGAACCTGGATCGCGCCGACGTGGACCGGATCGCCGGCGAGCTGCTGGCCAACGACATCATTCAGCAATGGCGGATCTTCGACCGCGGCGAATGGGATCCTCGTACCGGCATCGGCATCATCATTCCCAAGGTGATCCTGGATCACACCCCCACCGTGGCCACCGTGCCCATCAGCAGCGACCAGGAGCTGCAGGCCATCAGCGACGCCCGCTCTTTGGCCCTCAACCCCAACGATATCCCGGTAATCCGGTCCTACTTCCGCGACCCGGCGGTCCGGGAAGCGCGCCGCGCCGTGGGCCTCGACGATCCCACCGACGTGGAACTGGAGTACATCTCCCAGGCCCGCAGCGACCATTGCAACCACAACACCTTCCGCGGCCGCTTCGATTACCGGGACCTGTCCACCGGAGACGTGGAAACGGTGGACAACCTGTTTAAAACCTGCATCGAGGCCCCCACCCTGGCGCTGAAGGCCCGGAAGGACTGGGTGGTCTCGGTGCTCTGGGACAACGCCGGCGCCGGCCGCCTCGATGCGGACCACTACTACGTGATTACGGGAGAAACCCACAACAGCCCTTCCAACATGGAGGCCTACGGCGGCGCCATCACCGGCATCGTGGGCGTCTACCGCGACCCGCTGGGCACCGGCAAGGGCGCCAAGCTCATCATGGGCGCCTATGGCTACTGCGTGGGCCCCCGGAACTACGCCGGCGACCTGCGCCCGCGGCTGCACCCGCGCCGGCTGCTGGACGGGGTGATCGAGGGGGTGCGCGACGGCGGCAACAAGAGCGGCATTCCCACCCCCTTCGGCCAGGTGCTCTTCCACCCGGGCTATCTGGGCAAATGCCTCGTCTTCGTCACCGCCCTCGGCCTGATGCCGGCCCGCGTGGCCGGCACGCCGGCGGAAGAAAAGGTCACTTCCCCCGGGGACCTGGTGATCATGTGCGGCGGCCGCGTGGGCAAGGATGGCATCCACGGGGTCACCGCCTCCAGCGAAGTCTTCTCCGAGCACACCCCGGCGGGCCACGTGCAGATCGGCGACCCCTACACCCAGAAGAAGATGCACGACTTTCTCCTCGAGGCCCGCGACGCCGGCCTGATCCGCTTCGTCACCGACAACGGCGGCGGGGGGCTGTCCTCTTCGGTGGGCGAATCGGCCCGCTACAGCAACGGCGCTTTGATCGATCTGGAGAAGGTCCCTCTGAAGTACGAGGGCTTGGACCAGTGGGAAATCTGGGTCTCGGAAAGCCAGGAACGCATGACGGTGGCTGTGGCGCCCGAGGACCTGGAAGCATTCATGGCCCTGTCACGGCGCCACGCCGTCGAGAGCACGGTCATCGGGCGCTACACCGACAGCGGCAAGCTGCACATCCGCTATGAGGGCAGGACCTGCGCCTACGTGGATCTGTCCCTGCTCGAGTCCGGCTTTCCCCAGTGGACCTTCGAAGCCCACTGGCAGCCGCCGGAGCACCGTGGCCTCTGTGAACCGGTGCTCGGCGAACCCACCGACTACAACGCGCTGGTGCTGGCCATGCTGGCGCGGCCCAACATCTGCGCCAAGAACTGGATCGCTCGCCAGTACGATCATGAAGTCCAGGGCACCAGCGTGATCAAGCCACTCATCGGCGCCGGCCGCGACGTGCCTCCCGATGCCGTCGTGATCCGGCCGGTGCTCACCAGCAGCCGCGGCTTGGTGTTCACCCAGGCCCTGATCCCCCAGTACTCGGCCATCGACGCCTACCACATGACCGGCTGCACCATCGACGAGGCCGTGCGCCGGATCATCGCCACCGGCGGCGACCCGGCGCACATCGGCGGGGTGGACAACTTCTGCTGGCCCAACATCCAGTACGATGCGGAGAAAAACCCGGACGGCCGCTTCAAGGCGGCCCAGCTGGTACGCGCCTGCAAGGCGCTGCGGGAAAGCTGTCTGGCCTACGGCATCCCGTTGCTCTCGGGCAAGGACAGCATGTACGTCGACGGGCACCTGCCCGGCCGCTTCGGGGAAAGGCACAAGGTCAGCGCCCTGGAGACGTTGCAGTTTTCCGCCGTCAGCATCATCGACGACATCACCCGTTGCGTCACCATGGACCTGAAGGCACCGGGGGACATCGTCTACGTCCTGGGGCTCACCCGGGCCGAACTGGGGGCCTCGGAGTACTACGAGCTGTTCGGCAAAATCGGCTGCCGGGTTCCCCAAGCCCACCCTGGAAGTTTTTTGCCGCTCTACCATGCCCTGGCCAAGGCCATCGGCAAGGGGCTGGTGGCCTCGGCCCACGGGGTGTACCGGGGCGGGTTGGGCGTCCATCTTTCTCTGGCGGCCATCGGCGGCCGTCTCGGGGCGACGGTGAATCTGGACCAGGTGCCCGCCGACGGCGCCCTGCGGCCCGACCGGCTGCTGTTTTCCGAGTCCGCCGGCCGCTTTGTCGTCACCGTAGCGCCTTCGCAGCGCCGGGCCTTCGAATCGCTTTTCACCGGCCTGCCCCTGGCGGCCATCGGCACGGTAACCGCCGAAGCGACCCTGGAGATCCGCAGTGGCCCGCAGGCGCTGGTCCGTCTGCCGGTGGAACAGCTGGTGGCGTCCTGGAAGGGGCCTTTTGGAGATTTGATTTGAACGACTCAGTTGTCACGGAGGCTATGGCGAACGGCATGTCCCCGAATCCCATCGACGCTTTGGTGCTCACCGGCTACGGCTTGAACTGCGACAACGAGACGGCCCACACTCTGGCCCTGGCCGGCGCGCGGCCCCATCGGGTCCATATCAACGCCCTGATCGACGGCGAGGTCTCCCTGGAGGACTTTCAGATCATGGCCTTCGGCGGCGGCTTCAGCTGGGGCGACGACCACGGGGCCGGCGTGGTGCAGGCGGTACGCATGAAAAACAAGATCGGTGACCAGTTGCTGCAATTCGTGGCCCGCGGCCGCCTGGTCATCGGCATCTGCAACGGGTTCCAGGTGCTGGTAAACCTCGGCCTGCTTCCCGGCCTCGACGGCGACTGCACCCGTCGCTGCGTTGCCTTGACCCACAACGACTGCGGCAACTTTCGCGACGACTGGGTTCACCTTGGCGTCTCCGCGTCAACCCCCTGCGTGTTTACCCGGGGCCTTACGCGCCTGGAACTGCCGATCCGACACGGCGAGGGCAAGTTCTTTGCCGATGCGGCCACCCTGGCCCGACTCGAGGCCCAGGGACAAGTGGTCTTGCGCTACGTGGACGCTTCCGGCCGACCGGCCGCCGGCGCCTTTCCGGCCAATCCCAACGGGTCACTGAACGATATCGCCGGCATCTGCGACCCCAGCGGTCGCGTTTTCGGCCTCATGCCCCACCCGGAAGCCTACCACCACTGGACCAACCATCCGGACTGGCCCCGGCAAAAAGAGCCGTTGCGTCGGGCCGGCCGCCCCCTGCCAGGCGGTTCAACGCCGGGGGTGCGTATCTTCGAAAACGCGGTGAACTACCTGCGGGAAGCTTAGCGGGAAGAATTCGGAGCCGCCCCCAGAGGACACACGATGGACCGACTTTTCGCGGTGGCTGAAGCGGCGCTTCCGTTTCAGGCCTTTGAGACATTGGTAACTTGAAGCTTGCAAGAATCTCATGGCAACCGACGCGCTGATTTACGACGATGTGTATCACTGGGCGGGCTGGGGAGGCCGCACGCGGCTGGGCAGCGGCCGCTGCCGGCTGCGGATTTACGACCTGCGCCGGGGCGATCAAAAAGGCCTGCCCCACCTCAAGCCGATCATCGCGGTGGTCTCGGACCTGCCCAAGGAGCGGATCAACGACATGTCGGTGCGCAGTTGCACCAGCCATGTGGCCACCTGTGTGACGGCCGATTTCAAGATCGATCCCCAGCGGATGCTCTGGATCGAGTATTCCCCCGGCGTTTCCTATGGCGCTGCGGGGGATCGCCGCGTCGAGGAAAGCGTAGTGGCGGTGGATTTCAACTGGCACGATGGCAAGGCCATCGAACCCAAGTGGCGCGAGCTGGCGCCCCCGTTGCGCGACGTGGTTCTGGGCTTGATCCGCCAGACGGAAAGCTGACGCCCGCCTTGCCCATTGCTCCGTGGGGCCCTCCTCCTACTTCTTTGCCGACCTGAAGCGAAACCAGTCATCAAGATCGATTATCGCCTGGCTGAACTGGTAGCGGCCGTCGGCGAACACGCCGTAGTCCCCGCCGCCGGCCATGGCGGCTGAAAAGCGGGTCGCGTTGGCATAAAAGAGCCAAGCGTCGCTCCAACGCCGCTCCACGGATTCGTCGAAGGGGTTGACCGGATCCGCCAAGCCGTCTTTCCAGATGCGCTGCATGATCTGGGTGGCGCTGCGCACGGCGGCGTTGGTGGTGACCAGGGTGTTTTCGTAGCGCTGGAAGTGTCCGTCGACCCAGGACGGATCGTGACAGGCGCGGCAGGTCCGGGTCATGGCCCGGCGCCGCGCGGCTTGCTCGTTGGCGTCGATGAGAAAAGTTTCCGCCGGGGTCCCGTCGAAGCTGGTGGGCAGAGCCAGCCCGTCCTGGTTGCGGATCTGGGTGGTATCAGCCGATAGCGGGTGGGCATGGGCGTAGATCAGTCCGAACTGGCGCCAGGCCAACCGGTCGTTCATGCGGTGGCTGCGCTGATTGAGGATCTGCCCCTCGGGATCCACCACCAGGCTGACGTGGCACGCGGCGCAGGTGGGCGCGGCGAAATCGGTCCCGGCGGTCCAGGGCACGGCTTCAAAGTCCCAATCGGCCTTCATGGCCGTATAGATATTGCCGTGCTTGGATGCGGCATAGACCTTGTAGACCGGCACATCCGGCCCCACGTGGCATTGCTGGCAGGTCTCGGGCTTGCGGGCCAGGGCGATGGAAAAACGATGGCGGGTGTGGCAGCTCGTGCACGAGCCGAGGCTGCCGTCCAGGTTGATACGCCCCACCCCGTTGTTGGGCCAGCCGCTGATGACGGGAAATTGCAGCTCTCCAAAATCGGTGTCGCGCGTCTGGCGGCCGGCCACCGCCAGACGCGTGCCGTGGCAGTGGAAACAGGCATCGGCACGGGTCAGATCGTCGGGCGGGGCAAAATCCATGCGGCCGCCTTGGAGGGTCACCGCGCCGGAAATGGTCCGCTCAAGCATGGCGTAGAGCGGATTGTCCGCCAGGTTGGCGTAGGCGTGGGCCATGAGGTTGCCGTCGTACTGGCCCCGTTCCACCGGGTGGCACGCGGCGCAGTCATCCGGGCTTACCACCACGTGAATCTCGTAGCCGTTGTGCTCGAAGGTGTCCGCGTGACGGTCGCCCCGGGCCGTGTGGCACTCGGCGCACCCCACGGTGGTATGGCGCAGGCCATCCGGGATCTCCGTCGCCGATACCCGGCGGCCCGCCTCCTGGACGGCTTGTCCCTCGGCTGGAGATACCCGGGCGTGCCGGCTCTGCTCCCAGTCGGCCACGATTCCCGGGTGAAGGGTGGCATGGCAGCCGAGGCATTCCTCGGTGGCCGCACTCACCGGCGCGGTCTCGGCACTGGCTGCCGTGGCCGCCAGCAGTATCGCCATCGCGGTCGCCAGGAAAAGAAGTTGCCGTTTCATCGCTGCGCCTCCCCAAGATAGATTTTGAATGCCCTTTGAGGTCATGCCTCGCGCATGCCGCCGCCGGCTTCAAAGGCGGCTATCCATCCGTCCACCCGCTCATTGCCGTAAGCGCTGCGCCAGGCCGCCACGATCTGCGCTACCGGCACGTCGGCCCGGGCCCCGTGGTCTTGCAGGTATTCGATGAAGGGGCTGCCGTCATCGGTCTGCGCCGGCAACACGGCGTCCTGGAATCCGTCAAAATCCACCGGCGCCGCGCCCTGGCGCCAAAACAGCTCGGCGTTGAAGGCCGGCGTGGCCTTGACCCAACGGCCATGGAGCCAAAACTCGGTATAGCCGTGATAGACGAAAAGATCCGACCCCAGCATATCCAGGAGTCGCCGCGGCGCCAAGTGGTTTCGCAAATCGGCAAAGCCCAGCCGGCTGGGGATGTTGACGGCTCGACCCAGCGTGCAGAGCAGCGCGGCCTTGCCCACGCAAAACCCCCTGCCCGAGGCCAGGGTCGTGCTGGCCCGGTAGTGTTCGGGACGGTAAAACGGCACGTAGGGATCGTAGCGAATCTGATCACGCACGGCGTAAAAGAGGCTCACGGCCTGCTCCGACGGATCGGTGCGGCCCGGCGCGATGGCATTGCGGGCGAAAGCCTGAACAGCGGGATGATGGGCATCAATGATGGCCGTGGGCTGCAAGTAGAGGTCCCGATCGTCGGGGAAAGGACGTCCGGTCGAATCAATCCGGGTGGCGACGCGCTTGGCGTTCATAGGGGATAAGGTGTCAACACCTCGACCCCCTCCGGTGTGACGAGGCAGGTCTGCTCGAACTGGGCGGAGAGGCTGCCATCCTCGGTGACTGCGGTCCATTGGTTGTCGAGAATGTAGAGGTCACGTCGGCCGAGGTTGATCATCGGCTCGATGGTGAACACCATCCCCGGCACCAGAGTGATCCCGCCGCCGCGGCGGCCGTAGTGCAAGATCTGGGGCGGCTCGTGGAACTCGAAGCCGACCCCATGTCCTACGAATTCCCGCACCACGCTGCAGCCTTGGGATTCGGCGTAGCTCTGAATCGCCCACCCGATATCTCCGGTGGTGTTGCCCGGCTTGACCATCCCGATCCCCCGGCGCAGGCACTCTCTGGCCACCGCCACAATCTTGCGGGCGTCGGCGCCCGGCTCGCCGACAAAAAAGGTCTGGTTGGCGTCGGCATAGTAACCGTCGAGAATCGGGGTGACATCCACGTTGACGATATCGCCGGCTTCCAGGACCCGATCTCCGGGGATACCGTGGCAGATTTCATCGTTGACCGACACGCAAACGCTCTTGGGGAAGCCGCGATAGTTCAGCGGGGCGGGAATGGCACCGCTGGCGATGGTGTGCTGATGAACCAGGGTGTTGATTTCATCGGTGGTCATTCCCGGCCGCAGCGCCTGGGCGACCATATCGAGAATCTCCACTGTCAGGCGCCCGGCCCGGCGGATCTTTTCGACGTCCTCAGGGTTTTTGAGCCGAATACCGTGGCGCCGATAGTAGTTTTCCTTCAAATCCCCCCCGGCGCTCGGCTTTTTTTTCCCAAGGCAGCAATGTTTGTATTTCAATCCGCTGCCACAAGGGCACGGATCGTTTCGTCCGATTTTCATGGGTTGCCAACCTCGACGATCAACCAACCGCCCGGGATCTCCCTGTTCAGCCCGTACGGGCGGTTGGAACAGAAATATTGGAATGAAAGTATCGACTGGCCTAGTGTGTGTCAAGTGAAACGCTGCCGCTGGCAGGGACTTCCCTTCGAGACGCCGGACGGCAGGTCAGGTAAACGCCCGTGCCGACCAATGCCGCCCCGACAACCAGCGATGGCGTCACCGGCTCATCGAGAATCAGGTAGGCCATGATGATGGCGCTCACCGGCACAAAATTGATAAACAAGCTTGCCGGACCGGCACCGAGGCGCATGATCCCTTGGTAGTACCAGACAAAGCCAACGACCGTCCCCAGAACGCCCAGATAGACGAGGCTCAGCCAGTCCTGCAGCCGGCAGGCGGCCAGATCCCTTGCCAGCCCGTTGATCCAGGCGGCGGGCAGCAGCATGAGCATTCCGCAGAGCGCGGCATAAGCGACCGTGGTCAAGGGCGAAAGCCCCTCCAGCAGCACCTTTCCGATCAACGAGTAGGCCACCCAGCTGGCCACGCAGCCAAAGATCATCAGTTCCCCGGCACCGATGCCCCCGTCCCAGATTTGCGACAGCTCGCCGCGCGTGACCACCACGACGGCCCCGGTCACCGACATCAGGGTGCCCGCCAAACGCAGGGGACCGAGCCGTTCACCGAAAATCAAGGCCGACAAAACGGTGATGAGCACCGGATTGCAGGCGATGATCAACGAGGCCCGGCTGGCATGGATGGTTGCCAAGCCGGCAAAGAAAAAGCTGTTGTAGGCGAAGATGCCGGTCAAGCCGAGCAGCACTACGCCGGTTGCCTGACGCGGTTTCAAGGCAGGCAACCGCTTTTCACGCGATAGCATGATGGCCAGCAGGCAGGCGCCAGCAATGGCAAAGCGCAGAAAAGCAGCCGAAAAGGGGCTTACCGTGGCCGCCACGATACGGCCGGCGATAAACGTGCCGCCCCAGAAAACGGCGGTGAAAAAAAGCTTCAGATAGGTGCCCATGCCTGGGGTCGACCTTCCTCAGCGCGGGCTGCGCCGCCCGTGCATCCAGCAGAGCAGGGCGAAGGGCCAGCAAATCAAGGCCTCAAAGAGAAAACCGACGAGGATCAGTACCACGGTCAGCGGCAGTTTGAGCAGGTACCAGTGAAGCCGGGCGCCGAGCCCGGGTGCGGCGGCAGGCGAGAGATCCATCAATCTAGTCCCTTTGGTCAAATTACTTTCTATTCGAACTTACGAAATATTTTAGGATGGTTATAAAGTTTATAATGATCTGATTCTCTAAAAGCCTTACAGTAAGAACGGTTTATCATAAATGATAAAATCGTAGCCGTCGGGCTTCGAGTACTTAAAAGAGTTTTAACAGTTCTCTCAACGGTTGCGCCAAAGCTATAAAATCGACAGCGTAAATAGGTCGAACCAGCATAAACGTCCTCTATAGACATAAGTGCTGGTTTATAAACGAGTTTTGTGAGGCGATAGTCATCCCAAGCTGCAGGAAAATTTTGATTCAAAATTCGTCCCTCCGACTGCAATTGATACCAAAACTTGGTCCCAGGCAGAGGGGTAGGCTTAGTAAGTTGCAAAATATCAATACCAGCGGATTGGATGAACTTAAGAGTCTCCCTAAACACCCGTATATCCTCATGATCGCCGCCAAGCATGAAGGCCCCCAAGCAGGCAATCCCGCTTTTTCGTATGTTTTCCACCAGGCACCGGTATTGGTGAAGCCTCATTTGGCGCAGGTTGACATGTTTATTATATGCGGCCAGGCTGTCGGGATTAATTGATTCCATTCCAACAAACAAAATTCTTACCCCAGCAGCAGCCGCCAGCTTCAAAAGCTCTTTGTCTTCACCGATCTGTAGTGAAGCTTGTGCAAAAAAATATTTTTTAATCCTACGCCTTAAAATTGCCTCGAAAAAGCTTGCCGCCCATTCCCTGTCTTTGGCACCATAGCCGACCAAGTTATCATCTGCGATCATCACCAATCGCTGTGGTATCTGCAATAGCTCTTCGACAACAGATTCCAGGGGTCTTCTTCGGTAGCGGCGACCATTGAATGCGGTTACAGAGCAGAAAGCGCAATCCATTGGACACCCACGAGAAGTCTGTAAGCTACCCCATAAATAATGGCGTTGGCGTAGGAGGTCCCTTCGAGGAATTGGCAAGTTCGATAAATCGGCTAACCGACCATCATAGCGACGTTTAAGCCGCCCCTTCTCAAAGTCAGACAGAAGCTCCGGCCAAACCGATTCTGCCTCCCCAGTAACGACCACATCACAGTACTGGAGTGCTTCTTGTGGCATCATTGAAACATGTATTCCCCCCATGACAGTAGGAATCCCACGCTCGCGGTAATACTTGCAAATGCGATAGGCTCGATTAACCGAAGAAGTGTAAGCTGTCACCCCGACCAAATCAGCTTGCTTAAGACTGAATCGTTCCACATTTTCATCAATAATTTCAATCTGATAATGGCTTGGCGTCAAGGCGGCAATGCAGGGAAGATTGAGTGGCGGCCAAGCCGTCGATCTAATGTTCCCGAGGCCTTTGTGCTCGTTAGACGGATTTATAAGCAGTAATTTTAACATGTTCCCCCCAAGGCCAATTCGAATTTCACTACCACGCCACCTACATCGAGTCTCCATCCAGGACGACTTTAAGAGAATATTATTGCATATTTGGGCGATTTAGTCTATTTGATAGTGTAGGTTGTTGTCTATATACAGAGAGCATATAATAAATTCAGTCAGAAAAACCAAGAAAAAAAGCATGCAAAGGCAATTCTCTTTAACTATTTATTGCAAGAGATGAAAGTAGCCCAGCGATGCCGATTGAAGAAAAAGATAGCCTGATATCAGAATCTCAAAAGCTTCGAGGCCAAAGCTCTATGTTGGAGGGGAATAGTGACCTTCCAGCTTATAACAGTAGACTTATAAAAGTTTATTTAGAATACCTTGACAAAAACGCCCCAACTGTTTCAATCGATTCAATCTTAAAAAATTCAGGAATAACCTATTTTGAAGTCAACGATCCTGGGCATTGGTTTACCCAGAAACAAGTAGATAATTTTTACGATCAAGCGAAAGCTGCAACTCACGATCCAGAATTGGCCCGAAAGGTTGGCCGTTATGTCGCGATGTCTGTAGCAATAGGCCTTCCTCGTCAGCTTACCCTTGGTTTGCTAAACCTTAAAGCTGTTTATACATTGATAGGCCCTTTATCGGACATCCTCACCCGCGCTTTCGAGGCTAAAACGAAAGGAACAGGACCAACCAGTGTAGAAATTGTCAACATTGTAAAACCCGGTTTCACAGAAAGGCCATACCAATGCGAAAACCGTCTAGGAATTTATGAATCGATCGGGAAGCTTTTTACTGATAACTATGCCGAAGTGACCCACCCAGAGTGCATACATCGAGGTGATGCCCGATGCAGGTATGAAATAAAGTGGTCTAATTCACCTTGGATGGCTTGGCGACGTTGGCGCAACTGGTTTTTTTTAGTCGGCGCCCTTGCAGTTGTAGCAAGCATCCATCTTTTAGTTGCCGTCAGTTGGAAGGAGCTTGCATTTGCTTATTTGGCCATTGGAGGGCTACTTGCTTTTTCTTCGGAGTACCTGCGTGCAAAAGAATACGCAGCGACAATTCGTTCACAAGCAGAAACGGCTAAAGATCATATTAAAGAATTAGATTTAAGATACAATAATGCATTGATGATTCAAGATATCGGCCAAGCTACCGCAACTTTGCACAACGAAGATCAAATGGTTGAAGCGGCTGCTAAGTCCATTGAAACCCGATCAGAATATGATCGAGGGATTATTATGATGGCGGACAGCCATGGACAGCATCTGTGCTTTTCATCCGGTTTTGGTTACGACGATGAGACCCAAAACCAATTAACGAAAACTACCTTCCATCTTGATCGCCCTGATTCAAAAGGAATTTTTGTCAAAGCTTTTAGAGAAAAAAAGCCGTTCTTGATTGAAGACATGGACAAGATCATAGATGCGTTTTCAGAACGCAGTAAGATACTGGCCAAAAGCCTTGCCGGCAAATCGATGATCTGCGTACCAATCGCCTATGAAAACCAAGTCCTGGGCATTATCGCCATCGACAACAGTAACACAGAGCGCCCCCTCACACAGAGCGATGTAAGTTTATTGAC